>JADMIO010838835.1_pt1 | contig 110381 bp, 94 predicted proteins | sample 8958161 | NCBI WGS metagenome assembly JADMIO01 (sample SAMN16585339, study PRJNA669376) | soil metagenome | isolation source: Crop rotation soil | place: USA: Cullars Rotation, Alabama | collected 2011 | reverse complement strand
CGCGACAACTTGTCCACGTGGAATTCTAAGCTTAGGATCCCAATGTGCTGGAAAGGAAGCACGGCCTCTACCGCGCCTTGATCGCCAACATGGTGAAGGGTGTCACCGAGGGCTTCGTGATCGAACAGGAACTGGTGGGTGTGGGTTACCGCGCCACCGTGAAAGGACAACAACTGCAGCTCTCCCTGGGCTTCAGCCACCAGATCACTTTCGAACTTCCGAAGGAGATCAAGGTGGCCGCCGCACAGGAAAAAGGGAAGAACCCGATCATCCGCCTCGAAAGCTCGGACAAGCAACTGGTCGGCCAGGTGGCCGCCAAGATCCGCTCGCTCCGCAAACCCGAGCCTTATAAAGGCAAGGGCGTGCGCTTCGTGGGTGAGGAGATCCGCCGCAAGGCTGGTAAAGCCGCCGGCAAATAAGCACAGCCATGGCATTCAACAGGAAAGTACGCAGGGCCAAGATCCAGGAACGGGTGCGCATCCGCGTGAAAGGCACGACCGCCCGTCCGCGCTTGTCCGTCTATCGCAGCAACGGCGATATCTACGCCCAGATCATCAACGACGAGGAGGGCCGCACGCTGGCCAGCGCCTCTTCCTTGAAGGACAAAAAGGCCCATGCCGCTGCCGGCGTCGAGCAGGCCAAGCAGGTGGGTACGGCGATCGCCGAGAAGGCCAAGGCCGCCGGCATCGACACGGTCGTGTTCGACCGCAACGGTTACATCTATCATGGCCGGGTGAAAGCCCTGGCCGAAGCCGCCCGCGAGGCCGGCCTCCAATTCTGATCACCCCCACAAGATGGAAGGAGCAAACGTCAAGAAAGTACGCAGCAGCGATCTCGAGCTGAAGGATCGGCTCGTGGCCCTGAACCGCGTGACCAAGGTGACCAAGGGCGGTCGCACGTTCACCTTCGCCGCCATCGTGGTGGTGGGGAACGAGAACGGTGTGGTGGGCCACGGCCTCGGCAAGGCCAAGGAAGTGCAGGAAGCCATCGCCAAAGGCATCGATGATGCCAAGAAGAACCTGGTGAAGGTCTCCGTGCGCAAAGGCACCATCCCCCACCCGCAGGAGGGCAAGTTCGCAGGCGCGCAAGTGCTGCTGAAGCCCGCTGCGCACGGTACGGGTGTGATCGCCGGTGGCGCCATGCGCGCCGTGCTCGAGAGCGTGGGCGTCACCGACGTGCTCGCCAAGAGCAAGGGCTCCAGCAATCCGCACAACGTGGTGAAAGCCACCATCCAGGCGCTCGAGAGCCTTCGCGACGCCAACACCGTGGCCCAGATGCGCGGTGTGAACGTGACCAAGGTCTTCAACGGATAAGCGAACAGGCCCCGGCCTCCAAGACCAAGAGCCATGAGCAAGATCATCATCACCCAGACGCGTAGCCAGATCAAGACCCCCAAGCGCCAGAAGGACACCCTGAAGGCCCTCGGTTTGGGACGCATCGGCAAGAACGTTGAAGTGGAAGCCACGCCGCAGATCCGCGGCATGGTCGAGAAAGTACATCACCTGGTATCGGTGCAGGAACAAGCCTGAACCACCAGCAACAGACCACGGACATGGACCTGAGCAAATTGAAGCCCGCAAAAGGGGCCACCAAGAAGGAGAAACGCATCGGTCGCGGCGAAGGCAGCGGCAAAGGCGGCACGTCCACGAAAGGCCACAAGGGTGCGCAGAGCCGCGCCGGTTACAGCCGCAAGCGTGGCTTCGAAGGCGGCCAGATGCCCCTCGTGCGCCGCGTGCCCAAGTTCGGTTTCACCAACCCCACGCGCGTGGAGTACAAAGGCATCAACCTGGACACCCTCCAGATGCTGGTGGAGACCCAGGGCCTCAAGGCCGTCACCCCCGAGGTGCTCTACACCAACGGCCTGATCGCCAAGAACGACAAGCTGAAAGTGCTGGGCCGCGGCGAACTGAAAGGCGCCCTTGATGTCACCGCCCATGCGTTCAGCGCATCGGCCAGGGCGACGATCGAAGGCAAAGGCGGCAAGGCGGTCACCATCGAGCGGAAGGAGAAGAGCGATAAGGCATGAAGAACCTGATCGAAACGGTCAAGAACATCTGGCGGATCGAGGAGCTGCGGAACCGCATCCTCATCACCCTCGGACTGCTCTTGGTGTACCGCATCGGCAGCTACATCGTACTGCCCGGTGTGGATTCGCTGAAGATGGCTTCCGGCTCCACCGGCGGTGGAGGCATCGTGGAGATCCTCTCGATCTTCACCGGCGGTGCGTTCACGCGCGCCAGCATCTTCGCCCTGGGCATCATGCCCTACATCAGCGCGAGCATCATCATGCAGCTCATGGGCATCGCGGTGCCCGCCGTGCAGAAGATGCAGCGGGAGGAGAGCGGCCGGCGCAAGCTGAACCAGTACACGCGTTACCTCACCATCCTGATCTGCGTGTTCCAGGCACCCGGCTACATCTATGCCACGATCGATCCTGATGCGCGGCCGGACAGCCAGTTCTGGCTCTTCACCACCGTGGTGATCCTCACCTGCAGCACGCTCTTCGTGATGTGGTTGGGTGAGCGCATCACCGAGCGCGGCCTTGGCAACGGTATCTCGCTGATCATCATGATCGGCATCCTCGCGGAGTTCCCGCAGAGCTTCGCACAGGAGGTCGTGGGCCGCATGGGCCCCGGCGGCGGCGGTCTGGTGCTGCTCCTTGTGGAAGTGGTACTGTGGGTGCTCATCATCGCGGGCTGCATCCTGCTGGTGCAGGGCACACGACGGATCCCGGTGCAGTTCGCCAAGCGCGTGCAAGGCAACAAGCAGTTCGGCGGCGTGCGCAACTACATCCCGCTGAAGGTGAACGCGGCCGGTGTCATGCCGATCATCTTCGCGCAGGCCATCGTACTGATCCCCATGTACGTGGCGCAGGCGTTCGACCAGCCACCCCAATGGTTGCTCGGCCTGGCCAACGCACAGGGCATTTTCTACAACCTGCTGTTGTTCTCCATGGTGGTGATGTTCACCTACTTCTACACCGCCATCACGGTGAACCCGGTGCAACTGGCGGACGACATGAAGCGCAACGGCGGCTTCATCCCCGGTGTGAAACCCGGCAAGCAGACCGCCGACCATATCGATGAACTGCTGAGCCGCATCACCCTGCCCGGTGCCATCTTCCTGGGCATGGTGGCCATCCTCCCCGCCTTCGCACAGATGGCCGGGATCAAGCAGGGCTTCGCACAGTTCTTCGGTGGCACTTCATTGTTGATCATGGTGGGCGTTCTGCTCGACACGTTGCAGCAGATCGAAAGCCACCTGTTGATGAGGCATTACGACGGTCTGATGAAAACAGGCCGGATCAAGGGACGAACGAACGCGGCCTACGGCATGGCGGGATAGGGCATGGCCAAAACCGTGAACTATCGGAGCGATGACGAGATCGCGTTGGTGAGGGAGAGTTCTTTGCTTGTTGGGAGGACCTTGGCCGAAGTGGCCAGATACGTGCGGCCCGGTGCCGTGACGGGTGAATTGGACCGCCTTGCGGAAGAGTTCATCCGCGATCACGGCGCGGTACCCGGTTTCAAAGGCCTGTACGGCTGCCCCTCCACGCTGTTGATCAGCGTGAACGAGGAGGTGGTGCATGGCCTGCCCGGGGAACGCGAACTGCGCGAGGGCGATGTCGCCAGCGTGGATTGCGGCGTGCTGATGAACGGTTTCTACGGCGACAGCGCCTACACCTTCGCCGTCGGCGAAGTGGACGAGGCGGTGAAACGCCTGCTGCGCGTCACGCAGGAATGCCTGCGCCTGGGCATCGCCCAGGCGGTCGATGGGCGCCGTACCGGCGACATCGGCTACGCGATCCAGCACCACGCCGAACGCAACGGCTACGGAGTGGTGCGGGAACTGGTAGGGCACGGCGTGGGCGAGAAGCTGCACGAAGCCCCCGAAGTACCGAATTACGGCCGCCGCGGGCACGGCACGCAATTGCGCTCGGGGATCGTGATCGCGATCGAACCGATGATCAACATGGGTACCAAGGAGGTGAACCAGTTGGACGACGGTTGGACCGTGGTGACCCAAGACAACAAACCCAGCGCCCACTTCGAGCATACCGTCGCCGTCAGGAACGGGCAGGCGGAGGTCCTCTCAACGTTCAGCCACATCGAGGATGTGCTGAAAAGGAAGAACGATTGGTACGTGGAGTTGGACGAGGTGGTGAACTAGGAAAGAGAAACGAACGAAAGGAGAACGGACAAGGAAGGCATGAGCAAAACGGGGAACATAGAGCAGGACGGCGTCATCAAAGAGGCGCTGAGCAATGCCATGTTCCGCGTGGAGCTGGAGAACGGACACGTCATCACCGCACATATCTCCGGCAAAATGCGCATGCACTACATCCGGATCCTGCCCGGGGACAAGGTCAAGGTGGAAATGAGCCCCTACGACCTCACCAAGGGCCGGATCAGTTTCCGATACAAGAGCTAAGGACCGAACCGATGAAGATCAGGACCTCCCTCAAAAAGCGCTCAGCGGACTGCAAGATCGTCCGCCGGAAAGGGCGCCTGTATGTGATCAACAAGAAGAACCCGAAGTTCAAGCAGCGTCAGGGCTGATAAACGCACGAGCATGGCACGTATAGCAGGTATCGACCTACCCAAGAACAAGCGAGGAGCGATCGGCCTCACTTACATCTACGGCATCGGCCGCAACCGCGCCCTCGAGATCCTCGAGAAGGCGGAGGTGGATCCCGACAAGAAGGTGGACGATTGGAACGACGACGAACAGTCGCGCATCCGTCAGTTCATCAACGACAACATCAAGGTGGAAGGTGCTCTGCGCAGCGAAACGCAGCTCAGTATCAAGCGCCTGATGGACATCGGCAGCTACCGCGGGCTGCGCCATCGCAGCGGGCTTCCCGTGCGTGGTCAGCGCACCCGCACCAACAGCCGCACGCGCAAAGGCAAACGGAAAACGGTGGCCAACAAGAAGAAGGTGACCAAGTAATCAGTTGCCAGTTGTCAGTTGCCAGTAGGCAATACTGACAACCGACAACGGACAACCGACAACTGACGAGACATGGCAAAACAAGTAGAAGGCAAGGGCGGCGCAGCCGCTGGCAAGAAGAAGAAGAAGAAGGTGATCGTGGAGGCCCACGGTCAGGCGCATATCCACGCCACCTTCAACAACCTGATCATCAGCCTCACCAACAACAAGGGCGAGGTGATCAGCTGGTCCTCTTCCGGCAAGCAGGGCTTCCGCGGGTCGAAGAAGAACACCCCTTACGCCGGTCAGGTGAGCGCCGAGGAGGCCGCTCGCGAAGCCCACGAAATGGGCCTGCGCAAGGTGAAGGTCTTCGTGAAAGGCCCCGGCGGTGGTCGCGAGAGCGCCATCCGCGCCCTGCACAACAGCGGCGTGGAGGTCACCGAGATCGTGGACATCACCCCCATGCCCCACAACGGCTGCCGCCCACCCAAGAAGCGTCGCGTATAACAAGAGACCTGTCAGGGCCGATGATCATCGGCCCCAACAACGAGGAACATGGCACGATACACAGGACCCAAGACCAAGATCTCCCGCAAGTTCAAGGAGCCCCTTTTCGGCCCGGACAAGTGGATGGAGCGCAAACCCTATGCGCCCGGACAGCACGGCCCGAACAAGCGCCGCAAGAAGGACAGCGAATACTCGCAACAGCTCGCTGAAAAGCAGAAGGCGAAATACACTTACGGCATCCTGGAGCGCCAGTTCGAGAAGATGTTCGGCATCGCCGCGGCGAAGAAGGGCATCACCGGAGAAACCCTGCTGCAACTCTGCGAGACCCGTCTGGACAACACCGTGTTCCGCCTGGGCATCGCGCCGACCCGTCGCGCCGCGCGCCAGCTGGTGTCCCATGGCCATGTGACCGTGGACCAGCAGGTGGTCACCATCCCGAGCTATACCCTGCGCCCCGGCCAGCGTGTGGCCGTGCGCGAGAAGAGCCGCTCACTGGAGGCCATCACCAACAGCGTGGCCGGCAGCAGCAAGCGCTTCGACTGGCTCGAATGGGATGCGAACGCGATGGCAGGCAAGCTCATCGCCCTGCCCGAGCGCGCGCAGATCCCGGAGAACATCCGCGAGCAACTGATCGTGGAATTGTACTCCAAGTAGTAGTGAACGGTTGTCGGTTGTCAGTTGTCAGACAGCCGGCGATCGCAATGGACAAGGACTGACAACGGACCACTGACAACGAACAACCAGAAACCACATGCCCATTCTTGATTTCCAGCGACCGGACAAGGTTGTGATGATCGAAAGCGACGACCAACGCGGCACCTTCGAGTTCCGTCCGTTGGAGCCGGGCTATGGCATCACCATCGGCAATGCCCTGCGCCGCATCCTGCTCAGCAGCCTCGAAGGCCATGCCATCACCGCCCTGCGCATCGATGGCGTCGATCATGAGTTCAGCACCATCAAAGGCGTGATCGAGGACGTGACCGAGATCGTGCTCAACCTGAAGCAGGTGCGCTTCCGCCGCCAGCTGGAGGATGTGAGCACCGAGAAGGTCTCCTTCACCATCGGTGGCAAGGATAGTCTCACCGCGGGCGACATAGGCAAGCACACCACGGGCTTCCAGGTGCTCAACCCCGAGCTGGTGATCTGCCACATGGAAACGAGCGTTAAACTCACCATCGAGCTCACCATTGGCAAAGGCCGCGGTTACGTGCCCGCCGATGAGAACAAGGTGGAGAGCGCGCCGATCGGCACCATCTTCATCGACTCGGTGTTCACCCCGATGAAGAACGTGAAGTATACCGTGGAGAACACGCGTGTGGAGCAGAAGACGGATTACGAGAAGCTCACCCTCGAGGTGGTCACCGACGGCAGCATCAGCCCGAAGAACGCACTGCAGGAAGCCGCCAAGATCCTCATCCACCACTTCATGCTGTTCAGCGATGAGCGCATCAGCTTGGAACTGGAGGAGCGTGTGCAGGAGGAGGAGTTCGACGAGACGAGCCTGCACATGCGCCAGCTCTTGAAGACCAAGTTGGTCGACATGGACCTGAGCGTGCGCGCCCTGAACTGCCTGAAAGCCGCCGACATCGAGACCCTCGGCGACCTCGTGGCCTACAACAAGAACGACCTCTTGAAGTTCCGCAACTTCGGGAAGAAGAGCCTGACCGAACTGGAGGACCTGGTGGAGAACAAGGGCCTGAGCTTCGGCATGAACGTGAGCAAGTACAAACTGGACAAAGAGTGATCGTAGGGGCGCGACATGTCGCGCCCGCTATGGCACGAAGACGATACCGCCATGAGACACGGAAACAAGAACAACGCGCTGAGCCGCAAGAAGGCGCATCGGGATTCGCTCCTGAGCAACCTGGCCTGCTCGCTGATCGAGCACAAGCGCATCAGCACCACCCTGGCCAAGGCCCGCGCCCTGCGCCGCTACGTGGAACCCCTGCTCACCAAGGGCAAGGACAACAGCATGCACAGCCAGCGCATCGTGTTCTCCTACCTGCAGAACAAGGAGGCCACCGCCGCCCTGTTCCGCGATGTGGCACCCAAGATCGGGGAGCGTGCCGGTGGCTACACCCGCATCATCAAGCTGGGCAACCGCCGCGGCGATGCCAGCGAGATGGCCATGATCGAACTGGTGGACTTCAACGAGGTGTACACCAAGGAGAAGACCACGACCACCGGCGCCGCCAAGCGCACGCGCCGTGGACGTTCCACCAAGCCGGCCACGGCCAAAGCCGCTGCCGAAAGCAAGGCCCCCGAAGCCGCAGCACCTGCGGAAGGGGAAGCGAAGAGCGAGTGATCCCGAAAGGGAGCAACATGGGAACGGCGCCTTTCGGCGCCGTTCTTGTTCGTAGACCAGGATGATGCAGCGGATCTTTTCCACGGTTCTGCACGAATTGTCCACGGCGGCCCGGCGGCCCCTGCCGATCCCTATATTTTTGGCGCCCCTTTGGCCCCTTGGGCCTCAAGCATATCCTGCGTTCCGAACCATGTTCCACCTCCACACACTTCGATCCTTCGCCATCTGCCTGCTATTCCTTTCGGTGACGCCCGCCATCCAGGCGCAGCCTTCGGATTTCATCCACACGCAGATCATCGGTGGCATCGATTCCCCGACCTCCACGGCCTTCCTTCCGGACAACCGCGCGTTGATCTGCAAAAAGGACGGGCAGGTGCTCATCACCTCCCCCATCGACTCACCCCCGGTCACCAGCACAACCTATATGGTGATCCCCGTGGACAACACCGCCGAACATGGTTTGATCGGTGTATGGCTTGATCCGGATTTCGCCAACAATCAACAAGTGTGGTTCTATTATTCCACATTGACGATGCGCGACCGCCTCTCCCGCTTCACCCATCTGGGCAGTACCGCACAGATGGCCAGCGAGGTGGTGGTTTGGGAAACCCCGGTGGCCTATACCGGCTGCTGCCATACCGGTGGAGCGCTCGCATTCCTGCCGGACGGGACCATATTCCTGGCCGTTGGGGATGACTACACACCCAACAACGCACAGGACCTCAGCAGCCCCTTCGGGAAATTGCACCGCTTCCTGCCGAACGGTACCGCACCCGCGAGCAATCCTTATTATGACGCCACGCCGGGGCAGTACAACGCGAACGGCGCATTGAAGACCGTCTATGCGCGTGGACTGCGCAATCCCTATCGCGGTCACTACGACGCGGTGACCGGGCGGTTCTATATCGGCGTGGTCGGCGCCAACAACCACACTTTCGCGTGGGAGGATGTAGTGCTCGCTGCTCCCGCAGCGAACTACGGCTGGCCACTGTGCGGAGAGGTCGGACGCCTGCCCGATGGCTCCTGTGATGATCCGCAATTCACCGATCCCGTTTTCAGCTATCATCACCAGGGCGAAGGGGCCGCGATCACGGCGGGCTTCACCTATCGTGGAAGTTCCTTCCCCGCGATCTGGAACGGCCGGTTCTTCGTCGGTGAGTTCATCCGCGGCTGGACCAAGTGGCTCTCGTTCGATGGCGCGGGCACGTCCGTGATCGCCCAAGGCGATTTTCTCGATACCGCGGCATTGGGTGGTGTGCAATCCAATTTCTGCACGCAACTGCTGCAAGGCGCCGATGGTGCGCTCTACTACCTCTCCTACTACGATGATCTGGTCACCTTCATGGGGGGCTTGCACCGTATTCAATACTCGCCCACGGGCTTTAGCCCGCAATGCCTCGGGATCTCGGCGAACGTTCTCAGCGGAACGGGCCCGATGCTGAACGTCCAGTTCACTGGATCGGCGAGCAATCCACTGGGCGGCGCTCCGACCTATGTATGGAACTTCGGTGATGGCACCCCGAACGGCAACACTGCCTCACCCACTCATAACTACGCCGGCCCAGGTTCCTATCTCGCGGAGTTCACCGTGATCAATGCGGCCGATACCGTTTCATGCGGCTCGATCCCCATCACCGTGGACCCGCACACCCTGAACATGGACATTGATGTGCTCCTGGATGGGCCCTACGATGCCGTGTCCGGTCTGATGCGCGATCAGCTGCGCGCCAATGGGATGATCCCGCTCACCGAACCCTACACCGCGCTGGGACTTACACCGACCATCGGCTCAGGGTCCACCATCACGCCGTCCGTGGTCGCCGTTACCGGCCTCTTCGCCATCGTGGATTGGGTGTTGATCGAGTTCCGCGACAAGAACGATCCGTCCGTGATCCTTCAGCGGATGCCTGCATTGCTTCGCCGCGATGGTCAGGTGGTGGGCCTCGATGGCACCTCGCTGCCGAACATCCTGGCCCCGGCGGCACAGGCTTATGTGGCGGTGCGTCATCGCAATCACCTTGGTGTCATGACCGCGGCACCGGTCAACCTGTCGGTGGCCTCCATCACCCAGAATTTCAGATCAGCAGGTACGGCCTGCTTCGGCGTCGATCCGCGGCGGACGGTCGGCAGCGTGCGCACGCTGTGGGCCGGTAATGCCGTGAACGATGGCATCATCGCGTACGCCGGTGCGAACAATGACCGTGACCCGATCCTGGTCGCCATCGGTGGATCGCCACCCACGGCCACCGCCTCCGGCTACCTTCAGACCGATGTGAACATGGATGGGATCACCAAATACGCCGGCGCCAAGAACGACCGGGACGTGATCCTGGTCACGATCGGCGGCAGCACGCCCACGGCCACGCGCCCGGAAGGATTGCCATAAGACGGTTCGCGGGCGGCTGTGGACAATGTGTTCACGGTCCATATCCCTGGCCCGGTATCTTTGGCGCCCGATGTTGGTAAGCCAGCGCCCCAAGGCCCTCCTTCTGCTGGCCGATGGCACGCACTTCGAAGGCCGCGCCATCGGCGCATCGGGCATAGCGGTCGGGGAGATCTGCTTCAATACCGGGATGACCGGCTATCAGGAGATCTTCACGGATCCCAGCTACACCGGCCAGATCATGGTACTGGCCACCGCGCACGTGGGCAACTACGGCGTGAAGCGGACCGATGTGGAGAGCCGCGCGATCACCATCGCCGGCCTCGTGGTGAAGAAGTTCAGCCAGGTATGGAGCCGCCCCGGTGGTGATGGCTCCCTTGAGGACCTGCTGCGCGATAGCGGTACCGTGGGCATCAGCGACATCGACACGCGGAAACTCGTGCGCCACATCCGCGACCATGGCGCGCAGAACGCGGTGATCAGCAGCACGGAGATGGACCTCACCGTACTGCGCGCACGCCTCGCCGCCACGCCCGACATGGCCGGCCTGGAATTGAGCAGTCACGTCACTACCGAACGTGCCTATGAAGAAGGCCCCGCCAATGCCGCTCTGCGCGTGGCGCTGGTGGATCTCGGCACAAAGACGAACATCGTCCGCTGCCTCACCGAGCGCGGCTGCCTGGTGCGCGTGTTCCCGATGAACGCGCCGTTGCAGGACATCCTTGATTGGCAGCCCACCGGGATCATGCTGAGCAATGGTCCAGGCGATCCGGCGGCCATGCCCCAAAGCGTGGAGCATGTGAAAGCGATCTGCGCGAGCGATCTGCCGGTCTTCGGCATCTGCCTCGGGCACCAACTGATCGCGGAAAGCCTGGGCATCGGCACGGAGAAGATGCACCACGGCCATCGGGGGATCAACCACCCGATCAAGAACCTGGTGACGGGGCATGATGAGGTGACGAGCCAGAACCACGGTTTTGTGGCGAAACGCGCCGCTGCCGAAGCGCATCCCGAAGTACGGATCACGCACGTGCACTTGAACGATGGCAGTGTCGCCGGTTTCCGATTGAAGGACCGGCCTGTGTTCAGCGTGCAATACCATCCGGAGGCGGGACCAGGGCCGTACGATTCACGTTATCTCTTCGATGAGTTCGTGGACCTGATGCGTTCTGCTGTAACCGACAGGGCTGCGGCACGTACAGCGACCGCGAAAAGCACCTGATCTTCCTTTTCCATGAGTTTGATCGCCAAGATCCAGGCCCGCGAGATCCTCGATTCCCGCGGCAACCCCACCCTTGAGGTGGATGTGTTCACCGATGAGGGACACACCGGCCGCGCGGCGGTGCCGAGCGGCGCCAGTACCGGTGCCCACGAAGCCATGGAGCTGCGCGATGGGGATAAGAAGCGCTTCCTGGGCAAGGGCGTGCAGAAGGCCGTGGAGCATGTGAACAGCACGCTCAACACCGAGCTGCACGGCGCTCCGGTGGATCAGCAGGCGATGATCGACAAGGCCATGATCGGCCTGGATGGCACCGCCAACAAAGGCAATCTCGGCGCGAACGCGATCTTGGGTGTCAGCCTCGCGGTGGCCAAGGCCGCCGCAAGCGAAGCACGCATGCCGCTGTACCGCTATGTCGGTGGTGTCAATGCGTGTACCCTGCCGGTGCCGCTGATGAACATCCTGAACGGCGGCGCGCACGCCGACAACAAGGTGGATGTGCAGGAGTTCATGATCATGCCCGTGGGTGCGAACCATTTCGCGGAAGGGCTGCGCATGGGCGCGGAGGTCTTCCACCACCTCAAAGCCGTGTTGAAGGCGAAGGGCCTGAGCACCAACGTGGGCGATGAAGGCGGCTTCGCGCCGGACCTCGGCAGCAACGAGGATGCCTTGAAGCTGGTGATGCAGGCGATCGAAAAAGCCGGCTACAAGCCCGGCGAGGACATCGTGCTCGCGCTGGATTGCGCCAGCACGGAGTTCTACAACGCCAAGAAGAAGCGCTACGAACTGGAGAGCACCGGCGACAGCCTTACCAGCGATGAGATGGTGGCGCAATGGGCGTCCTGGTGCAAACGCTACCCCATCGTGAGCATCGAGGACGGCATGGCCGAGGACGATTGGGCCGGATGGAAGAAGCTCACCGAAACCCTCGGCGGCAAGGTGCAGCTCGTCGGCGATGATCTCTTCGTCACCAACACCAAGCGCCTGAGCGAAGGCATCGAAAAAGGCATCGCCAACAGCATCCTGGTGAAGGTGAACCAGATCGGCACCCTCACCGAGACCCTGGAAGCCGTGGACCTGGCGCACCGCTCGGGCTATACCGCTGTGATGAGCCATCGCAGCGGCGAGACCGAGGACAGCACCATCGCCGACCTCGCCGTGGCCACGAACTGCGGTATGATCAAGACCGGCTCGGCCTCGCGCAGCGATAGGATCGCGAAGTACAATCAGCTGCTCCGCATCGAGGAACAGCTCAGCAAGAGCGCCCGCTATCCGGGGCGCAGCCTGCGCTACGTGCGATAGGCCTAACTTTCGGGTCACCGCGCAAGCGGGACCCCATGCCGCGCCTTGCCTCCCTTTGCTTGCTCTGGGTATTGGCGCATGCCGCGTCCGCACAGATCGACACTTCGGTGTTCCACGATCCAGTACTGGGGAAATTGAAGCTGCGTGCGGTCGGTGGGATCCTCGGGATCAGCCTGGAGAACCACGGCGCCCAAGGCGTGGAGACCTTCCAGGAGTATTGCAAGAGCGCCCTGCCCGAGCTTCCGGGCGAACCCTCCGACTATTACTTCAACTACAGCGCCACCGCCCTGGGCTTCTGCATCGGCCCGCGCTTCGCCCTGGCTCGCACCGTGGATGGCCGTAGTGGTGAGAACGGCTGGACCCTCCACCTGAACCTGCAGCCGCGCTTGTTCTATCTCTACCTCTACACGGATAGCCTGCGCGGCGACACGGCCCGCACGGTTGAATACCTCTATACCATGTCGCAGATGGAGATCGCCGTGGGCGGCGGACCGTATTGGAGCCTCTTCCTGGGCAATCGCGCCTTCCTGCGCGGCGGATTGATCGCCGAGCTGGGGCATGCCATGGGCGGAACATTGAGCATTCAGGGCGTCGTCAGGGATGAGGTCGGAGCCTGGAGCAATGAGCGCACGCTCGTGGACAAGAGCCTGCAGGCACGCGCGTGCACCTATCTGCGCGGCTTCCTCAGCGCCCAGGTCGGGGTCCGTCTTGGAAAACGCACCGATCTCAGCGTGCAAGGCCAGTTCGGCAGCGGCTTCATGTGGCTGCACGGTGTGGACGTGCGCACACTGATGAGTTCCTCGCTCTATGCGTTGAGCCTTCAGTTCCTGATCATTCGTTGAGCCGGTGCGGACGCGGCTACCTTTGGCATCCACGCGTGCGCCCAGCGCACCATCGATCGACAGATGCAGCATCTCGAAGGCCTGAACGAGGCCCAACTCGCCGCGGTGATCCATACCGACGGCCCCAACATGGTGATCGCCGGTGCCGGCTCGGGCAAGACCCGCGTGCTCACTGTGCGCATCGCGCAGCTCATGGCCGTGAAGGGCGTGGACCCCTTCCGGATCCTCGCGCTCACCTTCACCAATAAGGCGGCGCGAGAGATGAAGGAACGCATCGCCTCCATCGTCGGGCGCAGCGAGGCCGCCGGCCTGTGGATGGGCACCTTCCACAGCGTGTTCGCCCGCGTGCTGCGCGCCGAAGCGGATAAGCTCGGCTATCCGAAGGACTTCACAATCTACGACACCGACGACAGCCGCAGCCTGATCAAGACGATCCTGAAGGAGCGCGGCCTCGATGACAAGATCTACAAGCCCAGCCAGGTGCACGGCCGCATCAGCATCGCCAAGAACAACCTGATCGGTCCGCTCGAATACCAGCGTGATGCGGAGGTGATGGCCAGCGATGCCAGCAGCGGGCGTGAGCACATCGGTGCCATCTATCAGCAGTATTGCGAGCGCTGCTTCCGCGCCGGGGCGATGGACTTCGATGATCTGCTCTTCAATACCGCGTTGCTCTTCCGTGATCATCCAGAGGCGATGCTGAAGTACCAGCAGCGCTTCCAGTACATCCTGGTGGATGAGTACCAGGACACGAACCTGGTGCAGTACAATATCATCCGCACCCTCGCCGCGCGGCACGAGAACATCACCGTGGTTGGCGACGATAGCCAGAGCATCTACGCCTTCCGCGGAGCGAACATCCAGAACATCCTCAACTTCCGCCGCGACTACGAGGACCATGCCCTCTTCAAGCTGGAGCAGAACTACCGCAGCACGAAGAACATCGTGGGCGCGGCGAACAGCGTGATCGACAAGAACAAGGATCAGATCAAGAAAACGATCTGGACCCAGAACGATGAGGGCGAGCGCATCCGCGTGCACCGCGCCATAAGCGACAATGAAGAAGGCGCCTTCACCGCGCACAGCATCTTCGAGACCAAGATGCACCGCCAGGTGCCGAACAAAGGCTTCGCGATCCTCTATCGCACCAACGCCCAGAGCCGCAGCATGGAGGAAGCGCTGCGCAAGCTCAACATCCCCTACCGGATCTATGGCGGCCTGAGCTTCTATCAGCGCAAGGAGATCAAGGACCTGCTGGCCTACTTCCGCCTCACCTGCAATCCGCAGGACGAGGAAGCGCTGAAGCGCATCATCAACTATCCCGCGCGCGGCATTGGGCAGACCACGATCGAGAAACTGATGGTGGCCGCTGCGGAAGCCAAGACCTCGATCTGGCAATTGCTCCATGATCATCTCGCCGACCTGGGCTTCCACGCCGGCACGCGCAAGAGCGTGGCGGACTTCGTGCTGATGATCGAGAGCTTCCGCACCATGCTCGCAACGCACAGCGCATACGCACTGGCGGAGCACATTGCGCGCACCACTGGTCTCCTGAAGGAGCTCTACACGGATCGCACACCGGAAGGCGTGAGCCGCTACGAGAACATCCAGGAACTGCTGAACGGCATCAAGGAGTTCAGCGATGCGGGTGAAGGCACGGACACGCCACGCACCTTGCCCGACTTCCTAATCGACGTCGCCCTGCTCACCGATGCGGACAATGATGATCCCAACGACAACGATCGCGTGAGCCTGATGACCGTGCACGCCGCCAAGGGCCTCGAGTTCCCCTATGTGCATATCGTCGGCTTGGAAGAGGACCTCTTCCCCAACCAGTTGGCGGTGAACAGCCGCGCGGACCTGGAGGAAGAGCGACGTCTCTTCTATGTGGCGCTGACGCGCGCGGAGAAACGCGCGACGCTGAGCTACGCGATGAGCCGCTACAAGTGGGGCAATCTCACCGCCGCGGAACCGAGCCGCTTCATCGACGAGATCGATCCGCAGTATCTGGAGATGCCTTCAGAGAACATGTGGTCCTCGCCAAGCTCACGCGACCGCGGCACGCGCACGCCACCGTGGGCGACACCCGGCCAGGGCTTGTTCGACGACGAGCGTTCCTCGAAACCAGTGTACGGAAGAGAGACGAAAGCGCCTGGGATCGGCAAAGCGGCCAAACCGGCGTATCCGGCACGCCGCAACATCGATGCGCCGCCAGGTCCACGCGCCGCTCCCGCAGCCACGCCGAAGAACTTGAAACGCATCACCGGCAGTGGTGCGCCTTTGGAGGCGACCAGCAGTTTGGGTGGCGAAACACCCGATCTCGCGGAAGGCATGACGGTGGAACACGAGCGCTTCGGCAAGGGCAAGGTGATCAAGATCGAAGGCCGCGCACCGGACCTCAAGGCCACCGTGTTCTTCCCTAGTGCCGGACAGAAGCAATTGCTTCTGCGCTTCGCGAAGCTGACGGTGGCCGAGGGTTGAGCTAGCGCTCGGAGTATACCAGCCGCAGCACCTTCAAACTGTCCAGCACGATGCCCGAGCACGGCGGCTCGTGGATGAAGAGGTCGTTGCCCTTGCAGAGCAATTCATAGTTCGCGGTGAAGAGCTCATCCTCGCCTTCCAGATCACGCGGGTCGAAGTAATAGTAGCGTTCGGCGTGGAAGCCGTATTCCAGGATCTCGAGGCGGTCGCAGTCCTTTCCGGGCGAACGGCAGAACCGGATGCGGTCCTCCACCCAGTCGGGGATATCCTCAGGCACTTTGGTGCATGCGCCCAGCAGCAGGACAGCAAGGATCAACGCGCCGCGCATGGACATGGCGGCGAAGCTAGGTGCAGCGCTCTCCTATTGCTCCGCTGGAGCCTTGAAGGGGCAGTGACCCGAGCAGCTCAGCTTCATATAAATGCCGCCTTGCATACCCATCGCCCAGCGGTCGCCGGCCTGGGCCTCCCGCCCGTACTGCGCGGCTTCATCCGTGCGATCGAGCACCGCCTTGTAGATCATCTGCGGCTCCATGAAGAAGCCCATGGACTCGCACATCGGCACTGAATAGCGCAAACCAGCGCGGAAGGCTAGGCCCGCTTTCATGGTCTCGCCGGCTGTGTTGGTCAACATCTCCGAACCATCGGAATTGTACTGCTGCGCATTGGTTCGGTACGGCAACGAGACATCTGTTCCAAGCATCACCCCGAGACTGCTCTGGCACTTGCTCGTGCATGTGAAGATGCGATACTGCCCCATGAGCTGCAGTAGCACGGAACGCCCGCTCACTTGCGTCAGCGGTACGGTGCCGTTGTCGGTTTCCTGCTCGGTGCTTACGGAACGCCATTCGTGCGCGATGCCCAAACCCACGCCATAGCGATCGCCCAAGGCCCGTGTGAACCGCAGGCCAGGGGCTATGGCCATGTTATCCCCGCAGCTGCCGCGCTCCAAGGAGGTCGGCACCGGCTTGCTGAAGTTCAGCACCTGGGAGATCTCTTGGGCAGAGCAGGTCAGTGATCCCATCGAGGCCACGAGGGCGGCAAGGGTAAGCGTGCGTTTCATGCTGGTTCAGGTTGGTCAATACCTCTATAGAGGCGCAAGAGACCGAAAGGTAACACGCCACAGGCGGTTTTAGGCCACACGCGGCCGCTTGCCTACATTTGGCCGAGCCTGTGAACCCCGTCCGTGGGTCCGGTCCACTTCCTGATCTTCCTATCCCCCAGGTTGCCATGAGCACCCCTGCGTCCGTCCCGTACGATTACAATACCCAGCGCCCACGGCTGATCATCCCTGAATACGGCCGCCACGTGCAACGCATGGTGGAGCATTGCATGGGCGTGGAGGACCGCGCCGAACGCACCCGCCTCGCCAAGGCGATCATCCTGGTGATCGGCCGGCTGAACCCGCAATTGCGCAATAGCGAGAACGGCGATCGCACCCTGTGGGACCATGTCTATATCATGAGCGACTTCAAGCTCGATGTGGACGGCCCCTTCCCCAAGCCCACCGCCGAGGAATTGGACACGAAGCCGGAGCGCGTTCCGTACCCCAAGCAGGAGATCCGTTACGGGCACTATGGCAAGCTGGTGGAACGCATGATCGCACAGTGCGCCGCGATGGCCGACGGCCCGGAACGAGCCGCTTATTCGCATGTGATCGCCAACCATATGAAGAAGCAGTTCCTCACCTGGAACCGCGATACCGTGCCGGACGGGGTGATCCTGAAGGACCTCGCCGAAATGAGCAAGGGCAAGGTGAAGCTCGCTCCGGAGATACAACTGGCCGCCACGGCTGATCTATTGCGCGCCCAACAGAACGGCCCGCGGAACGAGGTGGACCTGCGCAAGCAGCGTTATGGCAACCAGGGCGGCGGTGGTGGTGGCAAGAAGCGCCATCGCAATAGGAACAAGAAGCGGTATTGAGGGCGATGCTAAGGCGGTGGGCGGTCGAGTTCCTTCTCCTAACCACCTTGCAGGCCGCAGTGTTCACCGCATGCCTGTTCCTCATCGCACGAGGGTGGCCTTCTCCTTACGTGTTGTTCGTAGGTCCTGTTGCGTTCTTCCTAACCGCCGCAATACCGAACGTTACGGCACTCTTGAGCCGATCCACCAAGGCGACGATCATCGCTACGGTGTGTGCTGCGCTGCTTCATGCTGGCGCGTGGGCTGAAGACATCAGTTCGTTCCCTGTTCGAACATTAATGACCATTGGTTCCGGGATCAGTGCTCTGATCCTTCGAGGCTGGGCCGTTGGAAAGTTCCAGGCCATTTCTGGCTTCGAGCACAGGAGCATGAAATGATCCCTGCCGATCGCAGCTGCTTGGTCGCCGTCACTGGGCACACCTGTCTGTTGATATGCGGTCCGTTCTGATCCACCATCCGCGAATGCTCCGCTGTTGCTTCGCAGCATGGGAAGCTTCAAGATCGAGGGTGGCCGGCGCCTGAAGGGTGAATTGATACCCCAGGGCGCGAAGAACGAGGCGCTGCAGATCCTCTGCGCGGTGCTGCTCACCAGTGAGCCCGTCACGATCCACAACGTGCCGGACATCGTGGACGTGAACAAGCTGATCGACCTGCTGAAGGCGATGGGCGTGAACGTGGAGAAGCTCGCGCCGGGCAGTTACCGCTTCCAGGCAAAGACCGTAAACCTCGAATTCTTCCTTGATCCGGAATACAAACGGATGGGCGGCAGTTTGCGCGGCAGTGTGATGGTGGCCGGACCGGCGCTGGCACGTTTCGGACGCGGTTACATCCCCAGCCCCGGCGGTGACAAGATCGGCCGGCGGCGGATGGACACGCACTTCACGGGTTTTGAAAAGCTCGGTGCCACGATCAAGTACGACGAGGCCGATGGTTTCTACCGCGCGGAAGCGCAGCGGCTGAAGGGTGGTTACATGCTCCTCGATGAGGCCAGTGTCACCGGCACGGCGAACATCGTCATGGCCGCCGTGATGGCCGAGGGGCGCACCACCATCTTCAATGCAGCCTGCGAACCTTACCTGCAGCAACTCTGCGGCATGCTGGTGCGCATGGGCGCGAAGATCCAGGGCATCGGCAGCAACCTGCTTCACATCGATGGGGTGAAGGGGCTCGGCGGTACCGAACACCGCATGTTGCCCGATATGATCGAGATCGGCTCCTTCATCGGCCTGGCCGCGATGACGCGCAGCGAGATCACCATCAAGGACACCGGCTATGATCACCTCGGCGTGATCCCCGACGTGTTCAGCAAGCTCGGTATCCGGCTGGAGCGTCGCGGGGACGACATCCATGTACCGGCGCAGGAGCATTATGAGATCGAGCCCTTCCTCGATGGCAGCAACCGTGTGGTGAGCGATCACCCCTGGCCGGGCTTCACCCCCGACCTGCTGAGCATCGTACTGGTGACCGCCACCCAGGCCCGTGGCCACGTGCTGATCCACCAGAAGATGTTCGAGAGCCGCTTGTTCTTCACGGACAAGCTGATCGAGATGGGCGCGCAGATCACACTCTGCGATCCCCACCGCGCCTTGGTGATCGGCAAGGACTTCGAGAAACCGCTGCGTGCCATACGCATGACCAGCCCGGACATCCGCGCGGGCGTGTCGCTCCTGATCGCCGCCCTGGGCGCCGAGGGCACCAGCACCATCGACAATATCGAGCAGATCCGCCGCGGCTACCAGAACATCGAAAGCCGGCTGAACGCCATAGGCGCGAGGATCGAAGTGGTCTGAGGCATGCGGCCATGGGCACATGGCCTTCCCCTTTCCGGCACGAACTTGGCTCTGGCGGCCGCGCCCAACTTCGGGCACCTTCCTACCTTCGCGCCATGAATTTCAGCACCGCCATGAGCAAATTGCGCATCGTGATCGTTTCTGCCGTGGCCCTGCTGGCCACCTACGGCTTCACCGCCCGCATGGGCTCGCCGAAGGACAGCCCCAAGATCGGCACCAACATCGGCGAGCAGGCCCCCGAACTGGCCTACATGAACGCCGACAGCACCAAGGTGCTCAAACTCTCCGAGCTGCGCGGCAAATACGTGCTGATCGATTTCTGGGCGAGCTGGTGCGGGCCCTGCCGTCGCGAGAACCCGAACGTAGTGGCCGCGTACGCCAAGTACAACCAGGCGAAATACAAGGAGGGCAAGGGCTTCGAGGTGTTCAGTGTGAGCCTGGACAAGAGCCGCGATGCCTGGAAGCGCGCGATCGAGCAGGACAAGCTGACTTGGAAATACCATGTGAGCGACCTGAAGTACTGGTCTTCGGAAGCTTCGCGGCTGTACGGTGTTTCCGGCATCCCGATGAGCTTCCTGATCGACCCGAACGGCATCATCATCGCCAAGAACCTGCGCGGCATGGCCCTGCATCAGGAACTGGACAAGTACGTGAAGAGCCTCTGACCGGCCCTTTCGGTCATGGAAAGCCCTGCTTCGGCGGGGCTTTCGTCTTTCGCCCCCGCTGGTCGATGGTTGAAAGGTCCTGGTCGCAAATGCTAGGAAGGGAAGGGTCGAACGGTTAGTTTGGCAACGGCCTGCGGGCCTTATCGTTTTTTCGACCCTAACCAGAACCCGAGCCATGAAGCTCTTTACCTCCCGACCTCTGATCGCTGTGATGATCGCCTGCCTTGGTGCGAGCGCTCCGGCGATGGCGCAACGCACCTGCGGCGCCATGGACTACCTCGACCATCAGATCCAGATGGATCCGCAACGCGCGGTCACGCTCGACCAGATCGAACAGTTCACGCAACAGTACATGCAGCAAGCCGAGAACGGTGTGGCGAAAGTGGCCGTGACCATCCCTGTGGTGGTGCACGTGATCTGGCGCACCACCGCCGAGAACATCACCGATGCGAAGGTGCAGGCGCAGATCTCCCAGCTTAACCTCGACTTCGCGCGCATGAACAGCGATGCCGGCAATACGCCGGCCGCCTTCGCTTCGCTCGGTGTGAACACGCAGGTGCAGTTCTGCCTCGCCCAGCGCGATCCGAACGGCGCGGCCACCACGGGCATCGTACGCCGCCAGACGACGGTGACGAGCTTCAGCGACAATGATGCGGTGAAGTTCACGGCGAACGGCGGGGACAATGCCTGGCCCGCCGCCAGCTATCTGAACCTCTGGGTCTGCAACCTCGGCGGCGGTCTGCTGGGTTATGCGCAATTCCCCGGTGGCAGCGCCAGCACGGATGGTGTCGTCGTGCTTTACTCTTCCGTGGGAAGCATGACCAACCCCGGCACCGCCACGCCCTACCACCTTGGCCGCACCGCCACGCATGAAGTGGGTCACTGGCTCAACCTACGCCATATCTGGGGTGATGCCAACTGCGGCAATGACCTCGTGAGCGATACGCCCACCCAACAAACCGACAACGGTGGCTGCCCCTCCTTCCCGCACGTCACGTGCAGCAATGGCCCGAACGGTGACATGTTCATGAACTACATGGACTATACCAATGATGCCTGCATGAACATCTTCACCAATGGGCAGAGCACGCGCATGAGCGCCTTGTTCAGCACGGGTGGGTCGCGCGTTTCGCTGCTTTCGTCGCTGGGTTGTCAGCCACCGAGCGGGGCCACCTGCAACGCGCCGGCCGGCCTCGCCGCAGGCAGCATGACCACCACCGGCGCGACCTTGAGCTGGTCCGCTGCTGCCAATGCGATATCCTACAACGTGCAGTACAAGCTGAACACCGCCAGCACCTGGACCACGGTGAACACCACGGCCACCAGCCTTGCGCTCACCGGACTTGCGAGCGCCACCAGCTACAACGCGCAAGTGCAAACCGTTTGCAGCAGCGGATCAAGCGCATACTCGAGCGCGATCACCTTCACCACAAGCACCACCGGAGGTTGTGCTGATGCGCTCGAACCGAACAACAGCACTGGAGCGGCTGGTGTGATCACACTGCCTGCCACGATCAATGCCCTCATCGCCAGCAGCACCGATGCGGATCACTACCGTTTCACGCTCAGCGCGACGAGCAATGTGAGCATCAGCATGACCAATCTCGCCGGTGACTATGACCTCCGCCTGCTGAACAGCGGCGGTACGCAGCTCGCCATCAGCCAGAACGGAAGCACGACCAGCGAGAGCATCAGCTACAGCAATGCTGCGGCTGGCACGTATTACGTGCATGTGTTCGGCTACAATGGTGCGTTCAGCGCCACGCAGTGCTACGCGCTGAACGTGAGCGCTACCGCGGTGCCCACCGGCTGCACGGACAGCTGGGAGGCGAACAACAGCAGCGCGGCAGCATCCACGATCGCGGTGAACACGAACATCTCGGGCGCCATCGGCAGCTCCACGGATGTGGATTGGTTCAAGTTCAACAACACAAGCGCGGCGCCCAAGATCCGCGTCAACCTGAGCAACCTGGCCGGTGACTACGATGTGCGTCTGTACCGCGGCACCACCACCCAGGTGGGCATCAGCCAGAACGGAGGCACCACCGCGGAGCAGATCATCCTGAACACGACGACGGTCGCCACTTACTACATCCAGGTCTATGGGTACAATGGTGCGTTCAGCACCAGCCAGTGCTACACGCTGCGCGCGAACACGCAGAGCGCCAACTTCCGCATAGGCGACCTCGATGCCAGCGAACTTGAACTGGAGCCTGCGTACGGCCTCCTGAACCTCTTCCCCAACCCGACCACCGACAAGGTGAATCTGGAATACCTGGCTGAGCAGGACGGGACCTTGGGCATCACCTTGATCGATCAAACCGGCCGCACGGTGGCGACCAGCCAGCTGGTGGTGGCACAGGGACCGAACACCTACGGCCTGCCGCTCCCGCAATTGGCCGATGGCATGTACATGCTCACCATCCAGGATGGGGACCGCATCCAACAACAACGCTTCGTGGTGCGCCACTAAGCGATCGGAACGAAAGAAGAAAGCCCTGGATCCCCAGGGCTTTTTTCTTTCGTTCCCAGCCCCCCTCGCCTGTCAAAAAGTCCCCGACCTTCGCGCCCCGATGCCAACCTAGGCACTGGCATACCGCTTGACCCATGAGCGCGCTCTTCAAAAAATCCAAGAAACCCATGTCGGAGCGACCCAAAGGCAGTCCCGATGACGGAACCACTGCCGATCAGGCAATGTCCGAGCCCCGGAACGATGACCGCGACAATCCGCTCGCCGTGGCGAGCGAGGCCGCGGCCGAACACGTGATGCATGACGCCGACGCCGAGGGTCGCGAGGACGTCGCCGAGCTGCAGAACCAGCTCGATACCAGCCGGGCCGAAGCGGCCGAGCTGAAAGACCGCTGGCTCCGCCTGAACGCCGAGTTCGACAACTTCCGCAAGCGAACCGCGAAAGAGCGCCTGGAGCTGATCCAGTTCGCCGGCGAGAACGTGCTGAAGAACGTGATCCCCGTGGTGGACGACATGGAGCGCGCCATCGCGAACAACAATACCACCGAGGACATCGCCGTCGTGAAGGAGGGCTTCCACCTGATCCGTACCAAGTTGCTCCACATCCTGGGCAGCCAAGGCGTGAAGCCGATGCTTGTTGCTCAGGGCCAGTCTTTCGATACCGATCACCATGAAGCCATTACCAAGGCCGCCGCACCCAGCGATGATCTTAAAGGCAAGGTGATCGACGTGGTGGAACAAGGCTATACCCTGCACGACCGCGTGATCCGATACGCCAAAGTCGTCGTGGGCGAATAAAACGTTGCAGCGTCGACCCACCGGGTCGACCATGACCGATGAGCAAGCGCGACCCTTACGAAGTCCTCGGCGTGAACAAGAACGCCAGTGCCGACGAGATCAAGAAGGCCTACCGCAAGCAGGCCATCAAGTTCCATCCGGACAAGAACCCGGGCGACAAGGCCGCGGAGGAGAAGTTCAAAGAAGCCGCCAGCGCCTACGAGATCCTGAGCGACGCGGACAAGAAGGCGAAGTATGATCGCTTCGGCCACAGCGCACCCGGCGGCTACGGCGGTGGCTTCCAGGGCGGCGGCATGAACATGGAGGACATCTTCTCCCAGTTCGGTGACGTTTTCGGCGAAGCCTTCGGGGGTGGTGCCTTCGGTGGTTTCGGCCGTTCGCGTGGCCAGCGCGTGGTGAAGGGCAGCAATCTGCGCGTGCGCATCAAGCTCACGCTGGACGAGATCGCCCTCGGCGCCGAGAAGAAGATCAAGGTGACCAAGTTGGTCCGCGGCAAAGGCAGTGAGTACGGCGCGTGTCCCACCTGCAAAGGCAGTGGACAGGTGACGCGCGTACAGAGCACCTTCCTCGGCGCCATGCAAACGGTGAGCACCTGCCCCACTTGCGGTGGCGTGGGCCAGACGGCCAGCAAACGCGCGCCCGGCAGCGATGAGCACGGTTTGGTGCGGGAGGAAGTGGTACTGCCGATCAAGATCCCCGCCGGCGTGGAAGAAGGCATGCAACTCAATGTGAGCGGCATGGGCAACGAAGCCCCCGCGGGTGGCGTGAACGGCGACCTGCTCGTGGTGATCGAAGAAGAGGCGCACAAGGAACTTCGCCGGGACGGTGCGCACCTGCACCATGAGGCGTATGTGAGCATGCCTGATGCGGCGCTTGGAACAAGCATCGAAGTGCCCATCATCCAAGGCAAGGCCAAAGTGAAAGTGGAACCCGGCACCCAGAGCGGCACCACCTTGCGCCTGCGTGGCAAAGGCCTGCCCGATGTGCATGGCCGCGGCCACGGTGATCTTCTAGTGCACCTGATGGTGTGGACGCCCACCGACCTCAACAAGGCCGATCGCGAAACGCTGGAGAAGCTGCGCCACAATCCCGGCTTCGCACCCAAGCCCACCGCCAAGGACAAGGGCTTCTTCGAGCGCGTGCGGGAGATGTTCGGGAATTAAGGCGTGTTCCGCGCACGCGGAACAACATTCATGCATTTCATCGGTTGGCTACATTGGTCTCCTCCGCGACCATGCTACCCGCCCGACGCCCGACGCGCAATAGACGGTCATCGCAAGGATCGTTCGCGGAGCCCGGGCCTTTCGATCGCTTGCGTTGGAGCTGGCTGGTGCCGGTCTGGTTCTTGTGCGTGGGCGCGGCATATATCCTTGCGCTCCCCACTCTGCTCACGGTGGACGGCTGGTTACGGATGGTCGGTTTGATCGTGGGGATCACGGCCTTCCTGCTTCTGCTTCTGGACCGGAAGTACAAATTCGGTGCGTGGGCTTCGGCCCTGGTCGGCCTCTTTGGTGTGCTACCGGTCGCATTGATGCTGTTGCTGGCCAGCAATCGCATGTTCGGGGCAGAGCATGAGGAAGAGCATCGCATCATCGGGATCGAGCGGAGGTCGGACATCCGCGGCTTGCTGCTGCATTTGGAGAACGGGGCCTACGCGGACTTCCCCCGACGCATGCGCGAGGCGCCAAGGGAAGGCGAAGTCTGGTACGCGCGCGCCATCCGTTACCGCATACACGATGGCCTGCTCGGGATCCCGGTGCTCCTGCACCAGGAGCTTCTTCCTTCCGCGGACCATGCGCTCCTTCCGGACATGACCCGCGACCGGCCATGAACGGAAGGCACTTCCTGGGGCCGATGATCGGGCTTCTCCTGTTCCTCAGCGCCTGGCTCATCCACCACGCCCATCTGGATGTCTTCCTGCATGGCCGAACGGATAGTCTCGGCTACTATCAATTCCTCCCAGCGACCTTCATCACCGGTGATCTGCGTGGACTTCCCTGGGTGCATGTGCTTGCGGATGGTTCACGCCTCAGCCTCTTCACCATCGGTGTGGCCCTATTGCAACTTCCGTTCTTCCTACTGGGCCATGTGTGCGCGTGGCTCGTTGGCGCCGTGCGGGATGGCTATTCCGCACCCTATGCCGTGGCGCAACTGCTGGGTACGGCCACGTATGTGGGGCTTGGCGTGCACGCGATCGCGCGCGTGCTGCACCGCAACGTTGTGCCGTTCGTCCTCGCGCTCACGCTAGTGCTCCTTGTCTTCGCCACCAACCTCTTTTACTATGCCGTGTATGAACCGGGCATGTCACATGCGTACGCGTTCGCGTTGGCCGCCTTCCTGCTGCTGATCACCGAAGAGCAACGCACGCATTGGACCGCGCGTGGCCACATCCTTTTGTGCACAACGGGCGCATTGCTCATTCTTGTGCGACCGCTGCATATAGTGTTCATCCTTCTTCCGCTGCTGTGGCGGACACAAGACACAAAAGAGATCAGCGAACGGCTGCGCTGGTGGTGGCGAACACCCTGGGCCACCGCCGTGGGCATCGGCATCGCGCTGTTCCTTTTCATTCCGCAACTGCTGTATTGGAAGATGATCACCGGCCGATGGGTGCTGTTCACCTATGGCACGAAAGGCGAAGGGTTCGATTGGAGCGCACCGCATCTGTGGGATGTGCTCTTCAGTCATCAGAACGGCTGGTTGATCTACTCGCCGGTGATGGTGTTCGCAGTGATCGCGATGATGGTCCAGTGCCGGTCGCGCGGATCGGGGGCGCGCACCGCGATCGTGCTCTGGGCGATCAGCTGGTACGTGTACGCGTCGTGGTGGGCCTGGTGGCTGGGGGCGGCGTATGGCTTCCGGGGCTTCGTGGACCATCTCGCGCTCTGCGCCATCCCGCTCGCGGTCCTTCTCACACAAGCGTTCCAGTCGGGAAAAGTGCTCCGCGCCGGCACGTTCGCATTGGCGTTCCTCATGATATTCCTGAACCTGCGCATGTGCGCTCTGTACACCGTTCCATGGGATGGGCCCGATTGGACCTGGGCCAGGTTGGCAGCCATCTGGAAGGAGGCATTGTTCTTGTAAAAGGGCGATCGCGCACGGGGAGCACCCTGCGTAATTTCGCGCCTGGATCAACCATACGGCGCTCCCGACCATGACCGCCATACTCGTATTCTTCATCCTGCACTGGTACCTCAGCCTGTTCGTGCAGACCTTCTACCTGCATCGCTACGCGGCGCATCGCATGTTCACGATGAGCCCGTTCTGGGAGAAGACCTTCCACGTGCTCACCTTCATCGCGCAGGGTAGCAGCTATCTGAGCCCGTACGCCTATGGTGTGTTGCACCGGCTCCACCACGCGTATGCCGACACGGAGAACGACCCGCATTCGCCCAAGTACGATCCCAGCTTGCTCAGCATGATGTGGCGCACGAAAGGCATCTACCATCAGCTCTTCGAGCGCGAGCTGCCGGTGGAAGAACGTTTCACGACAGGCGTGCCCACCTGGCGTTCGTTCGAGCGCTTCGCGGACATGTGGCCGACGCGGATCGCGTGGATGGGTTTGTACACCGCGTTCTACGTCGCGTTCGCGCCGTCCTACTGGTGGTTCCTGCTATTGCCCTTGCACTACGTGATGGGACCGCTGCACGGGGCCATCATCAATTGGTACGCGCACAAGTACGGCTATCGCAACTATGAAGTGAAGGATACCAGCCGCAACATGCTTCCGGTCGAGCTGGTGGTGATGGGCGAAGGCCTGCACAATAACCATCACGCGAACAGTGCACGGGCCAACTTCGCCAGCAAGTGGTGGGAGTTCGATCCCACCTGGCCGATCATCCGCGTATTGCACGCGTTGCGCGTGATCCGTCTGACGCCCGCAGCGGTGCGTCCGTGATCATGTTCTCCCTTCGATCCGTGCGAGCACGGCATCAGCCATCGAGCGCAGTTCCGCCGGATCTGTTCCGCGTTCGCGCATCGCGCGCAGCGCAAGCGCACCTTCTGATTTCGAGAGTTTGTTCCCATCATCATCCAGCAATAGCGGATGATGCACGAAGCGCACGTGCTGGAAGTCCGGCAGGCTAAGCAAGCCGGCGAGGTGGACCTGGCACACGGTGGAAGGCCATAGGTCCTCGCCCCGCACAATGAAAGTGGTACCGTGGTCCACATCATCCGCGAGCGAGGCCAATTGATACGCGGGTCGGGCCACGCCATCCACCGTGCGCTGCCGAAGCACGGGATCGGGCATCAGTTCGAAAAGGTCCGTGACCACATCCGCACCGAAGAGCGAACGCACCTTCACCGGACATCGTTCCGGAACCCGCAGACGCCAGGTGACATCGGGAGCATCGAGGTCACGGGTCTGGTCGCGGCACGTGCAGGTGGAACGCCCGGTTCCCTGGAGCAGGATGCGTTCACGCCGCGAACAAACGCAGCCGTACAAGTGCCCTTGCGAACGCAATGTGGCGGCCAGCTGATGGTAACGCGATAAGCGGAGCTGTTGCGACCACTGCTCCTGGAACTCCTTCCCGTTACGCGGGCCTTCGTGTGGTTGTATCCCCAGCCAGGGGAGGGCTTCGAAAACATCTTCCACGTACTCCGCCCGCACCCTTTCGGCATCGAGATCATCGATGCGCAGCAAGATCCTCGCCCCCTGCCTCTGTGCCAGCCGTTCGGTGATCAGGAAGTTCACCGCGTTGCCCAAATGGAGGAAGCCGCTCGGCGTGGGTGCGATGCGGGTGCGGCCGGTCAGATGGACCTGGGGATCTTCCAAACGCGGGGCCGCGGGATCAGAACGACCTGACGACCTGGTGCCCGGGGCGGGACTTGAACCCGCAAGGCCCTTGCGGACCAAGGGATTTTAAGTCCCTCGTGTATACCATTCCACCACCCGGGCTTTGCCTGCCATGGCGCGCGGCGCGAAGGCGGACAAGGACGGCCGAAAATAGCGATGCCTCCCGGTGGGAGGCATCCTGGAGCGAGAAACGGGACTCGAACCCGCGACCCCGACCTTGGCAAGGTCGTGCTCTACCAACTGAGCTACTCTCGCGTAAGAGGCTGCAAATATAGCAGCGTGCCCGGTTCCGGCAATTCCGCGATCAGGCCTTGCGCAAAGCTGGTTTCCGGCCCGAGACCATCCGCTTGATCTCGTTGAGCTTCAGCAGCGCTTCCACCGGGGTCAGGGTGTCGATATCGATGCGTTCCAACTGTTCGCGGATGCCCTTCAGCGCGGGATCGTCCAGCTGGAAAATGCTCAGCTGGGGTTCGCGGCCCAGACCGGCGGTGGAGGTGCGCGATCGGGCGGTCGGCAGGGCGTCCTCGCCTAGATCACCGGCGTGACTGCGCTCGAGATGGTCAAGCACTTTTTCCGCGCGCTCCACCACACTGCGGGGCATGCCCGCCATGCGGGCCACATGGATCCCGAAACTGCGATCGCTGCCCCCCGGCACCAGCTTGCGCAGGAAAAGCACGCGGCCGTCCACTTCGCGCACGGCCACGTTCGCATTGCGGATGCGCGGGAAGGTCGCGGCCATCTCGTTCAACTCGTGGTAATGCGTGGCGAAAAGGGTGCGCGGCCGGCCTGCATGTTCGTGGAGATGCTCCGCGATGGCCCAGGCGATCGAAATGCCGTCGTAGGTGCTCGTCCCCCGGCCGATCTCGTCGAGCACCACCAGGCTCCGCGAACTCAAATTGTTCAGGATGCTCGCCGTCTCGTTCATCTCCACCATGAAGGTGCTCTCGCCGGTGCTCAGATTGTCCGATGCCCCTACGCGGGTGAAGATGCGGTCCACCACCCCGATGCGCGCTGCTGAGGCCGGCACGAAGCTGCCGGCCTGTGCCATGAGCACGATCAAGGCGGTCTGCCGCAGCAAGGCGGATTTGCCGCTCATGTTCGGACCGGTGATCATCACGATCTGGCGCTCGTCGGGATCCAGCAGCAGGTCGTTGGCCACATAGGGTTCCCCTGGTGGCAAGCGCTGCTCGATCACCGGATGCCGCGCATCCCTCAGGTCGATGGCGTGGCCATCATCGAAGACCGGGCGCACGTACCGCCAGCGCAACGCGTTCAGGGTGAAGCTCCGCAGCACATCGAGCTCGGCGATCGCCAGGGCGGTGGCCTGCACGCCTGCGATGCGATCGCACACCTGTTGCACCAGCGTCCCGAAGAGTTCCGATTCGAGGGAAAGGATCCGCTCCTCAGCGCCCAGGATGCGCTCTTCCAAGGCTTTCAATTCCTCGGTGATATAGCGTTCGGCCCCCACCAACGTCTGCTTCCGCACCCATTCGGCGGGCACCTTGCTCTTGTGCGTATTGCGCACCTCGAGGTAGTAGCCGAAAACACTGTTGTACCCCACTTTCAGTGACGGGATGCCCGTGCGTTCGCTCTCGCGTTGCTGTGATTCAAGCAACAGGTCCTTCGCATGGCTGGCCACATGCCGCACCTCATCCAGTTCCGGTGATACACCTGGGAGGATGACCCCGCCTTTCTGGACCTGTGCCGGCGGATCGGCCGCTAGCGTGCGCGCAATGGCGCCAGCCAGGGCCTGATCGGGCCGCAGGCCGCTCGCGAGGGCGGAAAGCGCCTCCGAGCCCTTCGCGAGCAGATCCTGCATCCGGTCGGCCGCCTCCAAGGCTGCGCGCACCTGCTGCAATTCCCGGGGATTGATCCTTCCTGCCGCCGCCTTGCCCGCCAGGCGCTCCAGATCACCCACGGTGGTGAGATGGGGGCTCAAGGCGTCCACGATCGCGGTATCCGCCAACAGGGCGGACACCACATCCAGCCGCCGGTCGATCGCGGCCCGATCCACCAAGGGGAAGGTGAGCCAGCGGCGCAGTGTGCGTGCGCCCATGGGCGTGGCGCAGCGGTCCAATACTTCGAGCAGCGTACGGGCTCCATCGCTCACCGGTGCCACCACCTCCAGATTGCGCAGCGTGAAGCGGTCAAGGCCCAGATGCGCTTTCGGTTGCAACCGCGCGATCCGCGTGATGTGCGCGAGCCGTTCGTGGCGGGTATCGCCGAGGTAGTGCAGCACCGCGCCCGCGGCGCATTGGCCGAGCGGAAGCTCTTCGATGCCGAAGCCCTTCAAACTCGCCGTACCGAACTGCCGAAGGCAACGTTCGCGCGCCAGATCATCGGTGAAGATCCAGTCCTCGAGGGCATAGGCATATTGTCTGGTTATGAGGGCCGCGACCATCGGATCCGCCTCCCCTTTCGCGTGCAACAATTCGCTCGGCCCAAAGCCCTCGATCCACTGCGCGACGCCCTCGCCGGCCTCTTCTCCCACCAGGAATTCACCGGTGGTGACATCCAGGAAGGCGAGACCATAGCGGCCGGCACGACAGCAGATCGCGGCCAGCCAGTTATTGGTGCGATGATCCACCACGCGGTCGCTGAAGGACACGCCCGGGGTGACCACCTCGGTGACCCCGCGGTCCACGATGGTCTTCGCCAGCTTGGGATCCTCCAATTGATCGCAGACGGCCACCCGATGCCCTGCCCGTACCAATTTCGGCAGGTAGGTTTCGAGCGCATGGTGCGGAAAGCCAGCGAGGGCGACCTCACCCGCGGCACCATTGTTCCGCTTGGTGAGGGTGATCCCCAGCACCTGCGCGGTGCGCACGGCGTCCTCGGCGAAGGTCTCGTAGAAGTCACCCACACGGAAGAGCAGCACGGCGTCCGGATATTGCCCTTTGATCCGCTGATATTGCTGCATCAGCGGCGTTTCGCTCCGTGCCGGCTTGGCCATTTTTCCTTCGCTGGCCTCCTACTTTCGCCAGCCCGGAAAGGTACGTCCACCCTTCCGGCCGTTCCGGCCCGAAGCACACCCTCTTTTCCACAGGATCTCCCCATGCCCACAGGCGATCGAAAACTGACCATGGCGGAGTTGGGGCGCGTCAGCCCGGCGGATTATCCACGAGTGGCTCGCAGACCGATCCGGGTGCTGCTGGACGATGTTCGCAGCCGCCACAATGTGGGTTCCATCTTCCGGACCTGCGACGCCTTCGGCATCGAAGGCTTGGTGCTATGCGGGTTCACGCCGCAACCGCCCCACCGCGAGATCGAAAAGACCGCCCTAGGGGCCACGCTGAGCGTGCCTTGGTCCCTGGCCGCGGACACCCTGGCTGCGGTCCTTGCGCTGAAAGAGCAGGGCTATCGGATCCTCGCGGTGGAACAGACCCTTTCGGCTGTGTCCTTGGAACAAGTGAGCCATCCTCCTGGAACCCCGGTGGCCCTGGTCTTCGGGAACGAGCTGAACGGGGTGAGCGAGGCTGTGGTGGCGGCCTGCGATGGCTGCCTGGTGATCCCGCAGCGGGGGTCCAAGCACTCCCTGAACGTGAGCGTTTGTGCCGGCATCGTGCTGTGGTGGCTGGCCGGCCGTTGAACCGGGACGGGAACCCGGAACCGGTCACCCCGTATGAAGGCCACCGTTCGCAGGTCAACACGTCCATGAGGATAGGAACCGGACAGCCCCCGTGCGTTTTACCGCTCGATGGGGTACATTTGGAAAGAACCCCTGGCCGCCGCATGACGGGACGCTACGCTCATCGCGCTTTTTGGGTCATTTTCCTCTTCGCCGGCATGGCCGTCCAGGTTGCTCATGCCCAGTACTTCCGCAAGTCGAACTACTGGAAGACCCACCGCAACGAGATCACCTTCGGGATCGGCATGGCCAATTTCCTGGGCGAACTGGGCGGCCGGGACCAGATCGGCACCTCCTTCCTGTGGGACCTGGAGTTCAGCCAGACGCGCCCCTCGGTGAGCCTGGGCTGGCGCTACCACATCTTCGAGCGTGTCTCCGTACGAACCTCGTTGAGCTATGGGATCCTGGCCGGTAATGACAACCTCACCCAGGAGAAGTTCCGCCATAACCGCAATTTGAACTTCCGCAGTGATGTCATTGAACTGAGTTCCGTGCTGGAGTTGCACTTCTTCCGCGAGGAACTCGGGCATATCTACGACCTGCGCGGTGTGAAAGGCCAGAAGGCCTCCCGGGTCGGCCTCTATGGTTTCATCGGGGTCGGTGGTTTCTATTTCGATCCGCGAGGGAAGTACAACAACGGCTGGGTGCGCCTGCAGCCGCTGCATACCGAAGGGCAGGGCATGCCGGGCGGGGCGCAGGAGTACAGCAATTTCAGTTTCTGCGTGCCGATGGGCTTCGGCATCCGGAAGGCCATCAGCAAGCAATGGAGCGTGGGTATCGAACTGCAGTACTCGCTGACCATGACGGATTACATCGATGATGTGAGCACGGTGTACTACGACAACGACGCCATTGCTGCCGTGAGCGGGCCGGTCGGTGCTTATATGGCGGATCCCAGCCTGGGGGTCGGACCCAACATCAACGAGTTCACCACGAGCGCCGGCCAGCAACGTGGCGATGCCACCGACAATGACGCCTACCTCTTCCTGAAGATCCAGGTGCACCATAAGAACTACAAGTACAAGAGCGGCAGCAAGAAGTACCGCAGCCGCATCCGCAGGCAGAAGATCATCTTCTAAAGGAGCTTGATCCTTTGAAAAGCCTGGCCGATGGCCGGGCTTTTTCGTTCGCCGCTCGAAGCGCTAAAGCTTCACGTACTGCCCCACACCGAGTTCTTCTCGATCGTAGAACGTTGGACTTCCGTCGCCCATCCGCACTGGGAATGAGCAATCCATTTCGAAAAGGGACAAGTCAATTTGTTCTCGACCGGGCGGGTACACCTCATCGTCATCCACAAGGAAATCCTTCAGGAGGATCCTTCCATCCTCATAGCTCCATTGAGCAGTGCGCCGGTAAACGAAGGTGCCATCGCTCCTGTGCAAAGTCCTGGTGTATCGCCCGTCCTCTTCAAGCACAAGCGCATCCCTGGAGTTGATGTTCCGAGGCGCTGTGAAGGTGCCGACCATATCACCCCGGCCAGGAGAGCATGCAAAGCACCAAAGAGCGCTAACCAACGCCAACCATGGGTTCTTCTTCCGAATGCCTTGACGCATCTGACCGAGCACTGAGCCCAAAATAACGAGAAGCCCCCGGCGCAATGCCGAGGGCTTACATCGTGAAAGGCGTTCTGCTTAGATGCCCAGATCGTTCTTGAAGGCGCGGAACTCGAGGTCCTTCTTCGCTTTGTCGCCCAAGGCCGGGTTCTTCTGCACGGCCAGGGCCAGATTGTTCTTCACCATATCGCCGTTGTTCTGGCGCGCGCCGATGATGGCCATGAGATAGTGGCCTTCGGCGGTGTCCTTGTCCGGCGAAGCTTCCAGCAGGCGCTGACCGGCGGCGGCGTCACCGCTCAGGGTCTTGGCGAGGGCGGCGTTGAAATCGCTGGTGCCGCTGAAGTTGCTGTTGGCGCTGCCGTAGTTGCCGTTCTGGATGTCGATGATGCCCTGGTTGTATTTCACCTCAGGACCAGCGGCACCAGCCTTTGCATAGAGTTGTGCGGCTTTCTTGCGATCGCCCTTCAAGCGGGCGCAGACCCCCAGGTTGTTGGTGCTGATCGGGTTGTCCGTGATGCTGTTCGCTTTGGTGAACTGGGCCTCGGCATCGGCCAGCTTGTTCTGTTGCATGTAGATGTAGCCCACGTTGTTCGCAGCGCGATAATCGGTGGGATGGATGCGCTCGGTCTCCTTGTAGATGCGGAGCTGCTCGTTCATGTCCTGGGTGAGGGTGGCTGCGAAGAGCAGTTCCTCCACGTTCAGGCTATCGGGCATGGTGCGGCTCATCTCGGTGAGCTGTGCATCGGTCTTGCCCACGCGATCGTAATTGAGCTGGATCTCAGCGCGGCGCAGTTTCGGGAGGATGTCGGCGCGGAGTTCGGTATACGTCGCCGCCATGTTCTTGATCTCGCTCTCACGCTTGTTCACGTCGGGATACATCGACAGCACGCGAAGCACCAGATCCTTGTCGGCGAAGTTGCTCGCCTTCAGTTCGCGCTCGAAGCCGGCCCAGTCCTCACCATGGCTCGTGCCTTGGAAGAGGCTGTCACCTTTCGGCATCTTGTTCTTGCCCAGTTCGCTCACCATCCAGCGCATGCCGGCCTTGTCGCGCTTGTTCGCCAGACCTTCGTTCATGTCCACCTCCCCTTCCGGTGAGGCGTAGGCGTCGATCTTCACGCCCTTGATCACCACGTTCGGGTTCTTGGCATTGTTCTTCAGGAAGGCCTGCATGTCCTTCACGTCCTGCTCCTTGTTGTCGCCGTTCACCTGTACATCGCTGGCCACCACGTAGTTGAGCTGGAGGTTCTGGGTGTGCGAGGTGATGCGCTGGAAGGCGTCCTTGGCGAGGATCACTTTGTCGTCGCTCTGCACCAGGTAAGGCGTGGTGATCACACCGTCAGCCACCTTCACGGGCGGGAAGGGCTTTTCCTTCTTGCCCTGCTTGCCCAGGAGCCGCACCATCAAGGCACTGTGCTCCATCGCCGGGGTATAGGCGACCTTGTCGCTGTAGGAGTAGTCCTTGCCGGTCTCGTAGGGGATCACGGTGTAGTTGCCCGCGGCACCTTCCCCTTGGAAGCCCACCATCTTCAGGGCCGTGGAACTGGTGGCCGTGAAGGTTTCAGGCACTTTGCCTTCGGGCGTCTCCAGCAGCATGGTCTCGCCGATGCCGTCGATCGAAGGGGTCACCTCCACGGTCGCCTTCTTGGAGAAGTACTTCGCCGGGAAATTCCCACGAACGTTCACCGCCACACTGTCCCCCTGCACGATGAGCGGGTTCGGGTCGACCGTGTATTTGATGGTTCCGGCGTTCTTGGTCATCTTGCCCAAACCGCTGCAACCAGCGATGATCAAGGCTGTGGCCACCGGGGCCGCTCCGCGCATGTGCGATATTTTCATGACAAGGGTTTGCTGGGGTTCAGGGTATTCCGGGCGCAAACATAACAACCTGCTTTTGGGGTTCCTTGAATGGATCGCTCAATTGTGCACGAAACCCTGTGGATCAGAGCTGCAATACCTCGAACCGGGTCTCCATGGGTGTCTCCAAGCGCTCGCACAGCTGCGAAAAAGCCGTTGGGTCGTGGAGCAGGTCCCTGGCGCCCAGATCGACGATCAAAACCCGTGAGCCCTCCGATTTCCGCAGCTGGTCGAGGTAGAGGTCCCGCAAACGCTCCAGATATCCCGCCTGAATGCCCTGCTCGTAGTTGCGGCCGCGCGAGCGGATCCGTTCCTGGGCCCGGGAAGCGTCCAGATGCAGGTAGACGATCAGCTCCGGCCGGGGCAGGTCCGCGTACATGATGCGGTACAGGTCGCTGAACAGGGCGTTCTCCTCCGCACCCAGCGTTGCTGTGGCGAACACCAGCGATTTGCCGATGGAATAATCCGCGACCGTACGCGGCGCGAACAGGTCCTGCTCGGTGACGCGCTTGAGCTGGTGGTACCGCTGGGCCAGGAAGCTCAGTTCCACCGCGAAGGCATAACGCTCGGGATCGTCGTAGAACCGGGGCAGGAACGGATTGTCATCGAATTCCTCCAGCACCAGCCGGGCGTTCCAGCGCTCGGCCAGGCGGCGGGCGAGCGTGGTCTTGCCCGCGCCGATCAATCCCTCGATGGCGATGTATCCGTAGTGCACGCGCGCGTTCGTCCTCCGGCGGTGAAGTTGCGGAAAGTGCCCTCCCCTTCAGCGGACCTGATCCAACAGCCGAAGGATCGTGCTACCGGGGGCCGGATGGCGCCAATGTGGGACCAGATCAGCAGCCGGGGCCAGCGCGAAGGCTCTTTGGTGCATCCGGGGGTGCGGTACCGTCAATTCCGGGAGAACAATGGTCCGTTCGCCCCATAGAAGAAGGTCGATGTCGATGGAGCGCGAGGTATAGCCTTCGGAAGGTCCGCGGACCCGGCCCAGTTCCCGCTCAATACCGAGCATCCGAGCCAGTAGATCGATCGGCTCGAGGTCGGTGGCCAGAAGGACGGCCCGGTTCAAGAAGAGATGTTCTCCCGCGAATCCCCAAGGCTCCGTCCAATGATCACGGGATCGGGCCAGAACAGTGCCGCACCGCCCGGCCAGCAGTTCTTCGGTCTGTTGGAACGTGGCCTTGGGGTCGCCCAGGTCGGCGCCCAGCAATAGGAGTACTTCGTCGGCCATTTCCTTCGGTCCCATTGAGCGGCCGAAAGTAGGGTCCCACCTTCCATACGGGCACCCCACCGCTGGTGTATCCGGCCCGGCGCGGGCGCGCACGGGGGTCTACTTTCGGATCCGAACGAACCAAAAGACCTATGGGACAATTCCTCAAATACGTGTTCGCCTCCATGCTGGGCTTCCTGCTGGTGTGCGCACTGCTCTTCGTACTGCTGATCGGCTCCCTCATGGCCATCGGCAGCTCCTTCGGCGACAAGCCCGCCACCATCAAGGATGGATCGGTGCTCCACCTGCGCCTGGACCAGGCCATCGTGGACCGCGGCGAGAAGAAGGACTTCAACCTCGACTTCGGCCCCTTCCGCTCCAATACCAATATCGGCCTGGACCACTTGCTCGAGGATCTCGACAAGGCCGCCCGCGATGAGCGGATCAAAGGCGTGTTCCTCGAACTCTCCATGCTGAACACCGGCTCGGCCACGGCCCAGGAGATCCGTAAAAAACTGCTGGAGTTCCGCGAGAAGAGCGGCAAGCCCATCGTGGCTTACAGCGAGTTCTACACGCAAGGCACCTATTTCCTCGCCAGCGCGGCCGACGCGATCTACGTGGTCCCCGAAGGTGATCTGGACTTCCGCGGCCTGCGCGCCGATCTGATGTTCTTCAAGGGCATGTTCGAGAAGATCGGTGTGGATGTGCAGTTCGTGAAAGGCAGCAACAACAAGTACAAGAGCTTCGGCGAGTCGTACACCGAAAAGGAAATGACGCCCGCCAATGAAGAGCAACTTGGTGTGCTCATCCATGGCATCTGGGACGAATACCTCAGCGCCATCAGTGCCACGCGCAGCATTGACAAGGCCCGGCTGAACACCATCGCGGACAGCCTGCTGATCCGCCATGCGCCGGACGCGATGACCTATGGCCTGGTGGATGGCGTGAAGTACCGCGATGAAGTGCTCGCCGTGATCAAGGAGAAGATGGGCCTCGATGCGGACAAGGACATTGAGTTCACCACGCTATCGGACTACCGAGATGCCACGGTGAAGGGCGATGATGTGATCACCGGCAAGAGCGCCGCCAAGGAGAAGGTGGCCGTGGTCTACGCCAGCGGCGGCATCAGCAGCGGCGAAGGCGATGGGGAGAGCATCGGCAGCGAAACGCTGAGCGAGGCCATCCGCGATGCGCGCGAGGACAGCACCGTGAAGGCGATCGTGCTGCGCGTGAACAGCCCGGGCGGCAGCGGCCTGGCCAGCGATGTGATCTGGCGGGAAGTGGATCTCGCACGCCAGAGCAAACCCGTGGTGGTGAGCATGGGCGATGTGGCCGCGAGCGGTGGCTATTACATCGCCTGCGCCGCGAACAAGATCTACGCGGACCCCAATACCATCACCGGTTCCATCGGCGTGTTCGGCATCATCCCCAATATGCAGGAACTGTTGAACGACAAGCTCGGCATCACCACCGATGGCGTGAAGACCAACCACTACGCCGACCTGCTCGACGTGAGCCGCCCCATGCGCCCCGAAGAGCGTGAGCTGATCCAGACCTACGTCGACAAGTTCTACGACACCTTCAAGGCACGCGTGGCCGCCGGCCGCAAAATGACCGAAGCACAAGTGGACAGCGTGGGCCGTGGCCGGGTATGGACCGGCACCGACGCCAAGCGCATCGGCTTGGTGGATGAGCTGGGCGGATTGGAAGATGCCATCACCGCCGCCGCGCAACTGGCCGGCCTGGAGGACTACCGTATCCAGGGATTCCCGGAACAGGAGGATATGTTCAAAGAGATCATGAAGCAGATGCACACCGGCGCTCAGAGCTGGGTGCAGCAAGAAGTCTTCGGCACCGACGCCGCCCTGCTGAAACAGTTCGAAACCATCCGCAGCGTGCGCGAGGTGAAAGGCATCCAGGCACGCATGCCGTTCGAGATCACGGTGTACTAAGCGGGCACAAGCAATAGGAAGAGGGGATCCACGATCGGATCCCCTCTTCCATTTCAGACCGGTGTGCTCTACCGAGCCACCTTCACCGCCTTCTTCACCAAGGGCTGCCCATCCACCAACAAAGTGACATGGTACATGCCCGGCGCCAGGAAGCTGGTGTTCCAATCATAGCGCTGCGTTCCTTCGGTCTGTTGCCCCTCGAAGAGGTTGAACAGCGCCTTGCCGCTGCCATCGCTCACCTGCAAACTCACCATACCGGCCTTCGGCAGAGTGTAGCCGATCACCGTGCCCTCGCTGAAGGGGTTCGGAGTGATGGTGAGGCGCTGGTCGGTGGCATCGCTGGCGCGCAGTTCGTTCACGCCGGTGCTTTGGCTATCACCATGGCCACCACCCGGCCCGATCATGCTGCGGCTTTCGCAGCAGGCGGCAAGGTCTTGCTCCAAGGCATCCAAACGCGCGTTTTGTTCAGCGATAGTGGCTTGCTGTTCCTGCATGCCGGCGATGAGCCAGGGTATCAATCCTTCGGGGTTCACCGATTTGAAAGGCACAGCGGCGTGCACTTCATTGCCTTGGTCATCCCTCACCGCAGGTTGCTCAGCATCACGCACCAATTCCGGGAAGACCGTTTCAAGTTCCTGGGCGATCACCCCAAAGTGGGTTTCGTTGTCCAGTCCGAGCGTGGGGAAATCCGCGGTCTTGTACGTGTAAGACTTCGGATGGAGTTGGAGCAATTTGTCCATGGCGTCCGTGAGCGGTGCCACATTGTCCTTGAGCTGAGCGTCCGAGGCGCTCCAAAGACCCAAAGTGCAATACGTATATCCATCGAACCAACCGGCCCAGCCTAGCCCTCCGCTCGGATCCCCTACCGCAACGCCCCAGACTCCGATGGGATCCTTGGTGATATACTCTCCATCGGCGCGGAAATATCCTGAAACCACGGACCCATTCGTTATGGCGCCGGTGAACGATGCCACACCCCAGTTATGTTCGGCACCATCCACGGAAGCACGCAGGCCGAAATTGTCCGTCGCGGTCATCAGATTAACGCCCTCCAAAGCCACTTTGGTTGTGGCCGTATAGTTCATGTCGGACCGTATCCCGACCTCAGTGGTGAAGCCGTTGTCGATGGTTTTCTCCACATCCAGTTTCGCCCTTGGATTGTTCTGGCCGATGCCGACCATGTTCGTCTCGCCCGGGCAACCCGTAGGGGGACCTGGCAAGTAAGCCGTCACCACATCATCATTGGCATTGATCTCCCAATCGCAGGTGTTCCAATTGTTCATGTCACGCCAGTACACCCGTCCATCGGCGGGATCCACCACCAGCACATTCTCCAGCGTGGTGCTCTCATAGTCCGTGCCGCTGCCAATGGGCGGGCTGGTCATGAAGTTGCGCAGGCGGATGGTCTTGTCCAATAGATCCAGGCGCTCATCCGGCTGTAAGCTGGCAGCCGCGTAATCCCCCAGGCCCAGATGGCCACCCGGGTGGAAACGGCCCAACTCCCGTCCGTCCATATCACCCGAACCGGCGCTTCCCGTGTAGTCGCTGGTGAAGATGAACTTCAGCACGTCCGGGCCGTTGGGCGCCGTGGCATTGTCCCCCCATTGGATCACGGCGGCGGCCTCCGGGCCGCTCTCGATCTTGTGGCCGATGTACATCTGGTCCAGATCGGTGGTGAAGGTGATGCCATTGTGCATCCACGGTCGGTAGGAAAGTTCATAAGCCGCACCGCCGTTGTGCAAATGCAAACGGCTGAACGGGCCGGGAGCGGTGTTCCACAAGGAACCGTCCGGGCTCAGGCCCAATGCGCCCTCTTTCACCTGGGTGATAAAGGTGCCGATCGTGTAGTTCCACGTGGGTTGTAGGCGCATGCGCTGAATGACGCCGGCGCCGGTGTAGAAGTCTATTGGTTGATTCGCATCGTGACGTATGTCCAAGGGTTGGAGGGTCGCGGCGTTCCAACCAAGATAGTTGGTAGGCCCTCCAAAATGACCTAACACCGATGCCTGACCCGATGCATGGCTCGTACCAAGCACCAGGGCGCCCCCCATGAGGGTGCTCAAAATGTTATTCATGTCCTTTCGTGTTGTCAATTGATCGAAAGGACCAGAACGATGCTCCCTACTCGGTCAATACGAACTTGTGTACCTCCACGCGGCCCTTCCCCTCTAAGCGCAATGCATATGCGCCTCGCGGCCAGCCTCCCACCTGTAATTCCCAGCTATCACCCTCGACGCGACCTTGCCGCACTACCCGGCCAACAGCATCCAGCACCACTATCCGTGCCCCGTTCCACCCACCTACGATCAGTTGGTCACGCGCGGGGTTGGGATAGAGCACTGCCTTACTTCCGGACGGCTTTGTTACCCCCTGCTCAAAACCACAGCCCTCCGAACTGGTGGTCACACATACCGCGTCGATCAAGGTGTATCCCCATGGATACCAAGGGAACACGGAATCAGGGTCGGCGAAGTGCAAGGTGTCCGTGAGCGCATTGCTGAAGAAGTTGCCGATCATCAGATAGGTGTAGGCACTATCAGCCACAAAACTCCCGCTCACTGTGGTCCAACCCACCGTATCGCTTAAGACCTGCGGGTACAGAATGTGCGCGTAGTCGAAGGCTGCGGGATAGGGATCGCCCCAGTACCAATGCCTATCGTAGGTGGTAAAGAGCATGCCGACGTTGTTGCTGGCCAACCACACCTGCGGATACTCGGCGTTGCCCCCGAAAGCGGCATTTGCCTCGAAGCTGCAATAGTAGGTCTGGCCAGGCACCAAGGTGTCCAGCAAAGGCACAATGATCCACTCGCGTTGCTCCGTCAGATCTTCGATGTGGTATGTCAAGATGCCTACGCACGAAGCGCCCTCAAATGGATCCTGGTAGGTGAAGAAGTTCATGGGCGACCCATTCACAGCGCCATAAGGCAGACAGCTTTGTAGGTGATCATAGGTGACTGATGCACTGTGCCAATGTGTAGGCCCAGTTCCTGGTGGGAGTATTCCAATGCCCAGCAGGCAACTATCGGTTTCCTCGAACCCCGCATTGGGCACCAGGTTTTGGGCGTGGTCGGCGGAAGGGAGACCAAGGGCGGTCAACGCGAAGGCCAGCGAACGCATCGCGCTTCGCTGGGTAGAGTATGTGTCGACAGCCCTCATAGAGTTCACAGTTCGTATCGACCGGGGGAGCATCGTCCCGGTCCTCGCCGCTGGAGATAATGCCATGTCCGTCGCGGTATGCGGCTGGCATCCCAAGTTAAGACGCCTGGATGGCGCGAACGCTGCCCCGCAGCTGGCGAGGGAGGGTTCTACTTTTGCCTAGCTCTTGTTCATCTTACTTCCAAGGTTTGGTGGGACATGAGCGACCGGGCCCCTGGCGTCGCAAGCGCCGGGGGGCTTTTTTGTTGGGTGCTCTATGCAAGCTGCTCCTTCCATGGCCAAAGCCATTTGCCTTACTACCCTGCTGCCGTTATAGATGGGAGTTCCGTGGAGCAGGAAAGCGGTTCTCCGCGGCAGCGGAACGAATGTAATTTCTCGGATGCGCGTTCGCGCACTGTCGAGGAAAACGTAATGTGCGATCTGAGCAACGGTAAAACGGCGTTCCAGGCCTACTGTTTGCTCGCCGTTCTGCTCGCGGTCGGAAGTCAAGGGATCAAGTGCCGCAGGATGCAGATCCAGCAAGAGCCTCTGCTATTTCCGGTGTGTCGGTGTAACGGATGGGGAGTCATGACCGGCCCCCTTGAAATTGCGAAGGGCCGGTCTTTCGACCGACCCTTCGCGTGCCCTAACGACGATCCACTGACCAAAACCTGTCTCTTCTAACGAGACCGGCCCGGAGAGGTTTCGATCCGGCCGAAAGTTCTTTCAAGTCCCCAGGGGCCAGGGCGTATCCGCTCGGATGGCTACCCGTCGATCTCCACGTGGAAGCCCGCATGGTTGCGCACGTTCAGCACGCGGCCATCGGCCCAGATGAGGTATTGCCCTTTGATCGCCGCCAGGGTACCGCTCACCTCCGGGGTTTTGTCCAGGTTGACGCTGGCCACTCTGGGCGGGAGGTGATCGATGGGATAGATGAAGGACCAGGGCACTTCATCCTCCAGAGCATAGGCGCCCATTTCCAAGGCGAGCTCGCGGAGCACTTTCGGGCGTTCGTTAAGAAGGATCTCCGGGGCGCTGGGTAATGGACGAAGCATCGCACGCCAGTCGGTTTTATCCGCGAACGCTCTTTTCAAAGCCACTTCGATCAGTCCGGCGATCTGCCTGTACGGTGTCCGCGCGATGGCCAGCGCCTGTGTCGCACCCTGGTCGATCCACCGCGTGGGCATCTGCGTGCTGCGCGTCACACCCACTTTCACGCCGCCGGTGAAGCTTAGGTAGACGATATGCTCCTGACAGTGGTGTTCACGCTCCCATTCCGCATCGCGACCCTCGCCTAAATGCGCACGACATAACTCCGGCCGCACGATGCACGCACCGGCTTCCGGTGCATCGCGGAAGCAGGTGAAGCAATAACCCTGGCCATAGAACCTGGCGACCGAACGACCGCAGACCGTGCAGGTCTTCGCGCCTGTGGCGCGCACGGTCAACATACGCCCGACAAAGGGATGGAGCTCCAGCCCCTGGGCGCCGAAGCGCAGGGCATAGTTCACCCGGCCACCCGGCGCACCCGTGGGGTCCGGTTCCAGCCCGGCGAGCATCTTGCGCAGCGGGCCTTCCAGTGTGGCTACCATGAAGTTCGTTGGTAGGGATCCGCCACTATTTCTTCTTCATGCAAGGCGGGACATGCGCGGCGTAGCGGCGGCTACGGCGAAATGTACCAACGCCGCAGGAAGGAGAAAGAGCGGTGGAGATGGCCGATGAACTTAGTGGTAGCCACACTAGCATGCGATCGGGAGGTTCGTACCTTTTCCGCACAAGTATAGCCGCCTCCCGAACCACAGCCGAAGCCGCCGACCGATCGCATGCCCGTCAACGCGCTGTTCTCCTACCTGATCAAGAAGCGGCTGCAGCAGATCGCGCTCTTCCGCGACAATCCGCACGAGGCGCAGTTGGAGGTCTTCCACCAGCTGATCAACCATGCCCGCTTCACCGAATGGGGCCGGCACTACGACTATAGCTCGATCGCCACCCCGGACCAGTTCCGCGAGCGCGTGCCGCTGCAGGACTACAATGACGTCCGCCCTTTCGTGGACCGATTACGCCGGGGAGAACAGAACCTCTTGTGGCCCACCGATGTGAAGTGGTTCGCGAAGAGCAGCGGCACCACCCAGGACCGCAGCAAGTACATCCCGGTAAGCCGCGAAGCGCTGGAAGATTGCCATTACAAAGGCGGCAAGGACCTCATCGCGCTGCACTACGAGCAGTTCCCGAACAGCAAATTGTTCATGGGTATGAGCATGGTGGTGGGTGGCAGCAGCACCATCGAGCGTTTCCGCCAGGACGGCTACAGTGGTGACCTGAGCGCGATCATCATCCAGAACCTGCCGATCTGGGTGGAGATCCGCCGCACGCCGGTGATCGAGGTCGCGCTGATGGAGAACTGGGAGGAGAAGATCGAGCAGATGGCGCGCGAGACCATGCGCGAGGATGTGCGTTGCATCGCCGGCGTGCCGAGCTGGACACTGATCATCCTTCGCCGCATCCTGGAGCTCACCGGGAAGAAACACGTGCTGGAGGTCTGGCCGAACCTCGAGCTGTTCATGCACGGCGGCGTGAGCTTCCGGCCGTATCGTCAGCAGTTCCAGGAGTTGATGCCCTCTCCCACCATGAACTACCAGGAGAGCTACAACGCCAGCGAGGGCTACTTCGCCATCCAGGACCGCCATGGTGCGGACGACCTGCTGCTGATGCTCGACTATGGGATCTTCTTCGAGTTCCTGCCGCTGGACCAGGTGGGCACCGAACAGCCGCGCACCAAATTGCTGCATGAAGTGGAAGCAGGAAAGCAGTACGCGTTGGTCATCAGCACGAACGCCGGCCTCTGGCGTTACGTGCCGGGTGATACGGTGCGGTTCACCAGCGTCGCCCCGTACCGGATCCAGGTGAGCGGGCGTACGCGCAGCTTCATCAATGCGTTCGGCGAAGAGCTTATCGTGGAGAACGCCGATCGCGCGATCGAACGCGTTGGAAAAGCGATGGGCGCCGTGGTGCGCGAATACACCGCCGGACCCATCTACATGGAGGGCAAGGACAGTGGCGGCCATGAGTGGATCATCGAGTTCGAGCGTGTGCCCGAGGATGCCGATGCCTTCACCGATGCGCTCGATGCTGAACTCCGGAGCCTGAACTCCGACTACGATGCCAAACGTCGGGGCGATCGTGCGTTGCGACGGCCCGTGGTGCACGCCGTGCCACAGGGCACCTTCCACACCTGGATGAAACAACGCGGCAAGCTGGGCGGGCAGCACAAGGTGCCCCGGCTCGCCAATGACCGCACCTATCTGGAACAGCTTTTGCCTTTGCTGACCTGATGCGCATCGCTCTGTTCCTGTCGGTCGCGCTGGGCATCGCTCGATGCATGGCCCAGACCGCACCGAGCGTGGAGGATACCATCCCCGGTGCGTTCGACCTGTTCACCACCGATGAGCTCGGCAATGTCTACGCCTTGCGTGGCGATGTGCTCGCACGGTACGATCCCACCGGCAAGCCCGGCCTCAAGAACAGCGTGAAGACCTTCGGGCGCATCACAGCCCTCGATGTGTTCTACAGTCTCAAGCCAATGGTCTTCAGCGGCGACCAGGGCCAGCTCGCTTCGCTCGATAATACCTTGAGCCTGCAAGGCAGCGTGATCAATCTGCCCCGTTCCGGGTTCCCGCAGGTGGTGCTTGTATGTGCCAGCGTGCAGAACGCCTACTGGTTCTTCGATCAACGCGAGCTGGAGTTGATCCGCGTGGACCAGCAGATGCGTCCGATCGCCAAGACCGGACGTATGGATCAGCTGCTGGGCATCGTACCCGAGCCGGTGCAGATGCAGGAGCTGGACAACTGGCTCTACGTGAACTCACCGAAGCACGGCATCCTCGTGTTCGATCTCTTCGGCACCTTCTACAAAACGATCCCCGTGCTCGGCGCCGAGCGCTTCGAGGTACGCAAGGAGGGTCTCTTCTATATACGCGAAGGAAGTTTCGAGCGGTACGATCTGCTCTCCTTCGCCATCGAGCCGCTGCCGTTACCGGCCTTGCGCCCGGAGGATGTGCTGCGCGATGCACGGGTGGAGCAGGGACGTCTTTACCTCCTGCTCCAGGACAGGATCGTGATCGCGAGCGTCGGTAAAGACTGACTCGCGACTTTTCCACAAGCGCGCCGCGCCGATCGAACGTGCGGATATCTTCGTCCACCCCCATCAGACACGTCCCCATGCACATCGCGATCGCCGGCAACATCGGCTCCGGCAAAACCACGCTCACTTCCCTTTTGAGCAAGCACTACAAATGGGACCAGTTGCAGGAGGCGGTGGACAACAACCCGTACCTGTTCGACTTCTACAAGGACATGCAGCGGTGGAGCTTCAACCTGCAGATCTTCTTCCTCAACAGCCGCTTCGAGCAGCTGCTGGAGATCCGCCGCAGCGGCCGCAACGTGCTCCAGGACCGCACCATCTACGAGGATGCGTACATCTTCGCGCCCAATCTGCACGCGATGGGGCTGATGACCACGCGCGATTTCGAGAACTATTTCCGCCTGTTCCAGAACATGGACAGTGCGATCACTCCGCCCGACCTGCTGATCTACCTGCGCGCCAGCGTGCCCAACCTGGTACAGCAGATCGCCGAACGCGGCCGCGATTACGAGACCGGCATCAGTATCGACTACCTCAAGCGATTGAACGAACGCTACGAGGCGTGGATCAGCACGTATGACAAAGGCAAGCTGCTGATCATCGATGTGGATGACAACGCGTTCCACCAGAAGCCGGACGATCTGGGCAAGATCATCACCATGATCGAGGGCGAGATCCACGGCCTCTTCCCGCACGAAACGCCGGCGACCAACGGCAACGGGCACGGCAAGGGCGCGAAGACCACCGCGAAAGCGCCGGTGAAGGTCCTGATGAAGAAGCGCTGATCGGCTACCTGCGGCGGCGGCGACCGCGAAACGAGAAAGGCCCGGTGATCCCGGGCCTTTCTCGTTCGAAGATCGATCGTGCTAGAGGCGATCGCTCAGATCCAATGTGGCCGATTGCGCGGTGGCATCGTTCCTTTCCACGGGCAGGCCGGCATCGCTGCTACCGGCCGGCATGTTCTGGAAGGTCGGCGTGGTGGCTGGTGCCGCTTCGTGATGAGCGCCGGTCTCCGCGATGTGCGGTGCGATGATCAGCGCCACGATCGAGGTGAGCTTGATCAGAATGTTCATGCTCGGGCCGCTGGTGTCCTTGAACGGATCGCCCACGGTATCACCGGTCACTGCGGCCTGGTGTGGAGGCGAAGGCTTGTCGCTCTTGTGCTTGTAGTACATCTGGCCGTCGATCTCAACGCCTTTCTCGAAGCTCTTCTTCGCATTGTCCCATGCACCACCGGCGTTGTTCTGGAAGATGCCCATGAGCACACCGCTCACGGTGATGCCGGCGAGCAATCCACCCAATGCCTCCGGACCGAACGCGAAGCCGACGATGATCGGGCTGAGCAGCGCGAGCGCACCCGGTGCGATCATCTCGCGGATCGAAGCCTTGGTGCTGATCTCCACGCACTTCTCGTACTCGGGTTTGCCCGTGCCCTCCATGATGCCCGGGATCTCCTTGAACTGGCGCCGCACTTCCCGCACCATGTCCATCGCCGCCTTGCCCACGGCGCTGATCGCCATGCTGCTGAAAAGGAAAGGGATCATGCCGCCCACGAAGAGCATCGAAAGCACTTTCGCCTTGTAGATGTCGATCGCGTTGATGCCCGCCAGACCGACGTACGCCGCGAACAGCGCGAGCGCGGTAAGGGCCGCGGAAGCGATCGCGAATCCTTTGCCCGTCGCAGCGGTGGTATTGCCCGTCGCGTCGAGGATGTCGGTACGCTCGCGCACCTCCTTCGGCAGGCCGCTCATCTCCGCGATGCCACCGGCGTTATCGCTGATCGGTCCGAAAGCATCGATCGCAAGCTGCATGGCGGTAGTGGCCATCATGCCGGCGGCAGCGATCGCCACGCCATAGAGGCCCGCCAGTTCAAAGGCACCGAAGATGCCGGCCGCGAGCACCAGGATCGGCAGGAAGGTGCTCTCCATGCCCACGGCGAGACCACCGATCACGTTCGTCGCGTGGCCGGTACCGCTCTTGGTCACGATGCTCATTACCGGCTTGCGGCCCATCGCCGTGTAGTACTCAGTGATGTAGCTCATCAGGAAGCCCACCACCAGACCGAGCACGATGGCGTAGAAGATGTGGATGCTGGCGATCACCGTCCTCACATCGTTCCGCACGAACTCGATGTTCTCGGGGAACATCCAACGGATGATGAAGAAGCTCGCGATGGCGGTGAGCACGATGCTGAAGATGTTGCCGCGGTTCAAGGCGGCCATCACGCTGTCGGTGTCCTTGTTGATGCGCACGAGGTAGAAGGACACGATGCTGAAGATGATGCCGAGACCGGCGATCAGCATCGGCAAAAGGATCGGGGCCATGCCACCGAAATTGTCGTGGCTCACCACTTCGCGACCGAGCACCATGGTGCTGAGGATCGTCGCCACGTAGCTGCCGAAAAGATCGGCGCCCATGCCGGCCACGTCACCGACGTTGTCGCCCACGTTGTCCGCCACGGTGGCCGGGTTGCGCGGATCATCCTCCGGGATGCCGGCTTCCACTTTACCCACGAGATCGGCGCCGACGTCAGCGGCCTTCGTGTAGATGCCACCGCCCACGCGCGCGAAGAGCGCGATCGATTCGGCGCCGAGCGAGAAGCCGGCCAGCACCTCGAGGGCCTTCATCATGTGCTCACCGTTCGGGCTTTCGCCATGCACGTACATCTTGTAGAACACGATGAAAAGCAAGCTGAGGCCCAATACCGCCAGGCCGCTCACTCCAAGACCCATCACGGTGCCGCCGTTGAAGCTGACCTGAAGGCCTTTGGCAAGGCTGGTGCGCGCCGCTTGCGTGGTGCGCACGTTGGCCTTGGTCGCGATGCTCATGCCGATCCAGCCGGCGAAAGCACTGAAGAAGGCGCCGATCAAAAAGGCCACGGCGATCACCCAGTCGCTATGCTCCACCAGGGTGCCGCTCCAAGCAAGCACGACCGCGGCGATCACTGCGAAGATGCCCAGGACTTTCCACTCGGCCCGGAGGAAGGCGCTCGCACCGCGTGCGATATAGCCTGCGAGTTCCTGCATGTTCGCATCACCGGCGTCCTGCTTGCTCACCCACATCGCCTTGGTGATCATCACCAACAGGCCCACCACTCCCAGTGCCGGGATGTAGTACATCAGTTCACTTCCCATCGTCGCTCAATTATGTGTTATGTTCTTCTGCTTCAGCGTCTTTCCACCCCATTGGAGGAAAGAGGGGCGCGAAAATAGGCATACCCGGAATACCGGCGCTCAGAGCCCCACCAGCCACGAGCCTCGAGCTGGACAATTCCAAGCTCGAGGCTTGTGGCTCGAAGCTGGAGGCTGCGCGGCGGTTCGGTGCGTGCTACTTCTGGAGATACATCACCTCCTTCACCGCCGCGATCACCCGGGCGGGGTTCGGCAGGCTGGCCTCGATCAGCGGCAGGCTGAACGGCAGGGGCGTATCGGCCTGGTTTACCCGGAGCACCGGGGCGTCCAGAAAGTCGAACGCATCCTTCTGCACACGGTAGGCCACTTCGCTGGCCACGCTCATCATGGGGAAGTTCTCGTCCACCACCACCATGCGATTGGTCTTCTTCGCGCTGGCGATCAAGGTGGCGGTATCGAGCGGGCGGATGCTCCGCAGGTCGATCACTTCAGCGTTGACGCCTTCCTTCTGGAGTTCTTCCGCGGCAGCAAGGGCGATCTTCATCATCTTCCCGAAGCTCACGATCGTGACATCCGTCCCTTGGCGCTTCACATCGGCCACGCCGATGGGCACCAGATACTCACCATCGGGCACTTCGCCCTTGTCGCCGTACATGCGCTCGCTTTCCATCACCAACACGGGATCATCGTCGCGTATCGCGCTCTTCAGCAATCCCTTCGCATCGTACGGCGTGCTGGGTGTAACCACTTTCAAGCCGGGGATGTTCCCGTAGAACGCTTCGTAGCTCTGGCTGTGTGTCGCCGCCAATTGGCCGGCGCTGCCGTTGCCGCCGCGGAACACGATGGGGATGTGGAACTGCCCACCGCTCATCTGCAGCATCTTGGCCGCGTGGTTGATGATCTGGTCGCTGGCGAGCACCGCGAAGTTCCAGGTCATGAACTCGACGATCGGCCGAAGGCCGTTCATGGCCGCGCCGACGCTGATGGCCGTAAAGCCCAGCTCGCTGATCGGGGTGTCGATGATGCGCTTCTCCCCGAACTCCGCCAGCATGCCCTTGCTCACTTTGTACGCGCCGTCGTACTCGGCCACTTCCTCGCCCAGGAGGAAGACGTTCGGGTCGCGGCGCATCTCCTCGCTCATGGCCTCGTTCAGGGCTTCGCGGAACTGGATCGTACGCATGGGAATGTGAGAAGGGGCCCCAAATGTAGGTTGACCGCCGGTGTGGCGAGGTTCTCGGCCAGGCCGCTAGCGGCTGATGCTCACCCGGAGGGTCCGATCACCTTGCGCGGCTTGGACGCGTAGGAGGTAGACACCTTGCGGAAGACCGGCCGTGCTCCAGCGCGTTGCGCTCCCCGTGAGCCGTTCCGACCGCAGGACACGCCCTTGGGCATCCGAAAGAGCGATGGCAGCATCCGATAGTTGCTGTGTTCCCGTCAGCACGATCTCTTCGCTCATTGGATCCAGCCGCATGGAAACATCCTGCCATGCATCGTGTTCCTCCATACCGATGCCCACGACGGTGTAGCACGCGCTCGTGTCCGTGCAACCACTTTGGGTGACCTCCACGGCATAAGATCCATTCGCGGTTGGAGTGAACGTGGATCCCGTGGCACCCGGCACCTCGGTGAACCCGTTACAGTTCAACCACTGGAAGGAGGCGCCCGTGGCCAAGGCGATCAGGTTCACATTGAGTTGGTTCACCGCCACGTTCACAGGGGTCACGCTCAGGTTGACCGTAGCGGTGGTGCTGCATCCAAGCGGTGTGGTGATGATGCCTTGGTAGGATCCGGGCTGTGAGACCGGAAGGCCGTCGATGATGACCGTCTCGCCCTGGCAGATGGTCATGTTCTGCACGGAGCCTTCCACAAAACCGTTCACGAAGTTGGATGTAGCGCCGGTCAATGCGAGGTTGATCAAGGTGCCATCGATCGCGCCCTGATCGTCCGTGAGCGCGGTGATGCCGGTATTGGCACCCCCGGCCGTGCCTTGATCGAAAGTGTAGTGCAGCTGCAGATCGGTGTTGTCGTACACCTCGCCATAGGCCAGGCATTGCAGTTCATCGGCAGGAAGCGCCCGGTCGAACAGCACCAGTTCATCCACTTTGCCCGTCAGCAGGAAATCGTTGATGTCGTAGACCACATTGCCCACGCGCATATCGACGGCCGGGTTGGTGATGGTACCCGAAGCGGCGATGGATCCGCTCAAATCCCCGTTGTGGTAGATCTTCAAGGTCGACCCATCATAGACCAGGGCCACATGCTGCCAGGTGTTCAACACGAGATCCGTGCTGTTCACGGTGTACGCCGTTCCGTTGCTCATGCGGATCCTTCCCTCGATGGTGTTCACCGGCGAGATCTGGATCAGGTAGAAGTCGCAGTCGAACTCGTTGCGGAACCCGGCGAACCCATCGAAGTTGGGGAAGGCCGGCGCCGGGTTGGTGGGATAGATCCAGCAGGCCAGGGTCATGGCCGTGGCATTGGCGATCAAGGATGAAGCCGCCGGGATCACCACCTGGTCATCGATCCCGTCGAAGTCCAGGGCATTGTTCTGGGCAATGAGCGGGGAGATGAACGGTGCGGCGATCAGCGAGGCGGCGAGGAGCGTGTAGTGTCTGGCCATGGATGGTGTCTTGGTCCGGGTGAAGTTAAAAGTGGCCCGGATCCATGATCCCAGACGTCATCGTGATCTCTTCCGTCGCCTTGGCCGATGCGCTGTACTTTCGCGGCCCCAAAGCGTAACGATCGCCTCCGATGAAGATCCTCGTTCTGATCAGCCAGGTGCCCGATACCACGGCCCGCATCGCCTTCGCGAACAACAACGCGCAGTACGACGGTGCCGGCGTCACGTTCATCGTGAACCCCTACGATGAATGGTACGCCCTGGTACGCGGCCTGGAATTGAAGGAAGCCCAAGGTGGCACCGTGACGAGCATCACCGTGGGCGGTGCCGATACCGAAGCTACCATCCGCAAAGCGCTGGCCATCGGCGCCGATGATGCCGTACGCGTAGACGCCCATCCGAACGATGCCTTCGAAGTCGCCGAACAGATCGCCGCTTATGCCAAAGACAAAGGCTTCGACCTGATCCTCGCCGGCAAGGAAACGATCGACCACAATGGCGGCCAGGTTGGCGCCATGCTCGCCGAACTTCTTGACCTTCCCTACCTGCCCGTGGTGAGCAAGCTCGACGTGGCCGGCACCACCGCCACTTTGGAGTGCGATGTGAAAGGCGGCGTGGAAGTTTGTGAAGTCGCGCTTCCGCTAGTGGTGGGCTGCGCGAAAGGCATGGCCGAACAACGCATCCCCAACATGCGTGGCATCATGGCCGCCCGTACCAAACCGCTCACCGTAGTTCCTGCCGCGACCGTTGATGTGACCGCGCGCACGGTGGCCTTTGAGTTGCCGCCCGCCAAACAAGCGGTGAAAATGATCCCGGCCGAAGAAGCTGGAAAGCTCATCGAACTCCTCCACACTGAAGCCAAAGTCATCTAGTGCATCGTTGTTCGTTACTCGTTGTCCGAACAACGATGCATGAACAACGACCATCGAACAACGAACCGAACAACGACCACCGCAATGAGCGTCCTCGTTTTCATCGATACCCGTGGAGAAAAGGTGGCCAAAGCCGCTTTGGAAGCCCTGACCTATGGCCGCAAAGTGGCTGATGCCTCCGGCACCACCGTCACCGCCGTCACCTTCGGAGACGCGCCTGCCGACCGGCTTGGCGCGCTGAACGCGAACAAGGTGATCGTGGCGCGCGCCGCGAAGACCGACGATGGCCAGCAACTCACGAAACTCGTCGCAGCCGTCGCCCAGAGCGAAGGCGCGCAAGTGATCATCTTCACGCAGGACAACCTGGGCAAGGCCGTGGCTCCCCGCGTCGCCGCGCGGCTCAAAGCGGGACAGGTCGCCGGGGCGATCACGCTGCCGGATACCACGAACGGTTTCCGGGTGAAGCGCAACGTGTTCAGCGGGAAAGCCCAGGCCTGGGTGGAGATCAAGACCCCGGTGAAGGTGATCAGCATGATGGCCAACAGCATCCCCATCGAAGCGGGTGCGGGCGGTGCGGTTGTGGAAGAGTTCAGCGGCGACCTTGGCGCGGCGCGGATCACGGTAAAGGAAATGCGTGCGGCCGGTGGCGGCATCCCTTTGCCCGAAGCAGAGATCGTCGTCAGCGCCGGCCGCGGTATGAAAGGACCGGAGAACTGGGCGGGCGTGGAAGAGCTCGCCAGCCTCTTGGGCGGCGCCACCGCATGCAGCCGTCCGGTGGCCGATATGCACTGGCGTCCGCACCACGAACATGTGGGCCAGACCGGCGTGGCGATCCGCCCGAACTGTTACATCGCCATCGGCATCAGCGGGGCCATCCAGCACATGGCCGGCGTGAACCAAAGCAAGGTGATCGCGGTGATCAACAAAGATCCCGAGGCGCCCTTCTTCAAAGCCGCCGACTATGGCATCGTGGGCGACGCCTTCGAAGTGCTGCCCAAATTGATCGAGGCGGCCAAGAAGCTCAAGGCGGAGCACTAGGACGGGATCCTTCCACACATCAAGGGCCGCCCTGCTGCCTGAGCGGCCCTTGGTGTTTTATCCGCAGGAAGCGACCAGCCCTACGGACAAGAGGTAAGAAGCTGGTACCATGAGATGCCGTACAATGGTGTGGTCACCGACCAGGTCCCCGCGTTCGAATCGTAGTTGAAGCAGGTAGCCGGGCTATACACGCACTCATCGTAGCCGTTCGGGATGGTGAACTTCAAAGTTTGTCTGTTCGCCGGACCCGCATCCGCTTTGATCCGGTAGCTGGTGCCAGGGCCTGTGTTGAAGCAGATGATGTTCGGCGCGACCCCGTTCTTGATGGTGACCAACGACGCCGGGCAGACCGCTTGCGCACAGATATAGGGCACACCGGGGCCGGCAGCGCTGCAGGTCAACGGTGTGTTCGAGTCGCACAGATGGAAACCCACCTGCGGGCCATTGATGATCTTGATGAACAGATCGTTCTGCAACTTCGGTTCGCCCACTTCCTCCGCGACGGCGGATATCGGTTCTGCGGTCCCGGTCTTTGAACACCCCGCCCAGGTAAGGAGCAGCGCCGCTGGCACTGCAGCCCATACCATACCCTTCAGAACTCTCGTCTCGTATTTCATAATGATGATGGATCTTGTTGCCTACTCTGGATCCGGTTTTCAGCTACCCCGGGCCGGGCGATCATCTGCTTTGAAGCAGACCCCACCGGCGATATCGAAGGTAGGTCAGAGCCGCGACAGGGCTCACCGTGAACACGCACTTCAAAGGGGCGGGGACCAACTGAATTCCGCGCCGTATCTTCATGGCCCGCTAAGCAAGGATGGAGAAGGTCGAGCTGAAGTTCCTGCGCATCACGTACAGTCACACGCACGCCGGGGCTTACGCGTTGATCCTCACCGAGGCCCATGGCGAGCGCCGTCTGCCGATCATCATCGGCGGCGTGGAGGCCCAGGCCATCGCCATCCAGGTGGAGAACATCAAGCCGGCGCGGCCCCTGACCCACGACCTCTTCAAGAATGTAGCGGACAATCTGGGCATCACCTTAAAGGAGGTGATCATCAATGATCTGGTCGAGGGCATCTTCCACGCCAAGCTGGTGCTGGTGCAGAACGACCAGGAGGTGGAGATCGATGCGCGCAGTAGCGACGCCATCGCGCTTGCGCTGCGCTTCGAGTGTCCCATCCACACCTTCGAGTTCATCATGAGCGCGGCCGGTCTGCGCGTGGAAGAAGGTGAGGAAGGCAAGGAGGAGACCCACGCGGAGAAGGTGGAGAAGGAAAAGGAGAAACCCGTTCGCTCCATCAAGGGCAGCACCCTCGAGGACCTGAAAGCCATGCTCCAGCAGGCGTTGGAAGACGAGGACTACGAACGCGCCTCGAAGATCCGCGACGAGATCAAGCGGAGGGAGCAGACGAACTGAGCAGTTGTCAGTTGACGGTTGCCGGTTGGCAGTTCCAGGTACTATTTGGTCGCTGGATCCTGAACAGGTCCGTTCTTGTGCATGCCCGTGGCGAAGAAGACCACGGCACCCAGGGCCACGATCACCAAGCTGCCCACGGTGAAATCCGGTTTGTTCACCAGCAGGTTCACGCAGAAACCGAGCGCGCATAGGATGTAGAGCGCCGGCACCAACGGATAACCGAATGCCCGGTAGGGCCGCTCCGCATCGGGCTCTCGCTTGCGCAGGATGAAGAGTCCCGCGATCGTCACGACGTAGAAGAGCAGCGAGGCGAAGGTCGCATAGTCGAGCAGGTCGCCATAGGTGCCGCTGAAGCAGAGTACGCAGGCCCAAAGGCATTGCACCCATAGCGCCCATTGGGGCACACCGCGCGCGCTGAGTTCGGACGCCCTTTTGAAGAACAAGCCTTCCTTCGCCATGGCGTAGTACATACGCGGACCCACCAGCACATAACCGTTGATACAACCGAAAGTGCTCACCATGATCAGCCCCGCCATGACGGCGACAGCGGAAGGTCCCATGATCACCTGTGCGGCGGCGGTGCCCACGCGATCGGCTTCGGCGTGCATGATGCCTTCGTTCGGAAGCAAGGCGAGGTAGGTGATGTTCGCCAACACGTACAGCGCGGTGACCAGGAAGGTGCCGAGCGCCAGGCTGCGCGGAACGTTGCGCTGGGGATCCTTGATCTCGCCCGCGATGAAGGTCACGCTGTTCCAGCCATCGCTGCTGAAAAGCGAACCGACCATGGCCACGCCGAGCATGCTGATCAATGCGGCGCCGGTGAGCGGGGTGATCGTGCCATCCGCGCCGAGACGCGAAGCGTTCCAGCCCATGCTGAAGTTCGTGGCGAGCACATCGGTGCCTAGCGCAACAGAAAGCCCTACCACGATAAGCGCCAGCACTGCGACGATCTTCGCCGTGGTGAACACGGTCGTGAACGTCTTGCTGCTCTCCACGCCGCGCGTATTGAAAAGCGTGAGCAGCAGGATCGCCGAAACCGCATACACCTGGGCGGCGCTCACTTTCACGAAGCCGAGATCCATGAGGATGTTGTCCGGTGAGAGCACGGGGAAGAAGACCGCGCTGAACTTCGCGAACGCGACGGCCACCGCCGCGATGATCCCCGATGTGATCACGGTGAAAGCGGTCCAGCCATATAGAAAAGCCGTGAGCTTGCCATAGGCGCGTTGCAGGTACACGAACTGCCCGCCCGCCTTGGGCATCATGCTCGCGAGCTCGCCATAGCTCAACGCGGCGAGCACCGTGAGGATCCCCGCCACCACCCAGGCCACCAGCATCCACGCCGGTGAACCGAGATCGCGCAGCATGCCGGCGCTCACGATGAAGATCCCGGAACCGATCATGGAACCGGCCACGAGCATGGTGGCGTCCCACAGGCCGAGCGAACGATGGAAGCCGCTCATCGATCAGACGTGTTCACCCTTGCGCAACTTGCTGTGGCGCACGCTGTAGGTGAAGTAGATCACACAGCCGATGGCCAGCCAGCCCGCGAGCCGCAGCCAGTTGGTCCAGCCCAGGCCGAAGATCATGGCTCCGCAAACGATGATGCCGAGGATCGGTACCAAGGGCACCAGCGGCGTCTTGAACTGGCGTTGGATGCCCGGATGGCTCCGGCGAAGCAGCCAGACACCGCCGCACACGAGGATGAACGCGAACAAGGTGCCGATGCTCGTCATCTCGCCCACGACATCGCCGGGCACGAAAGCGGCGAACAGAGCGGTGAGGCAGAAGATGATCATGTTGGCCTTGTGCGGTGTCTTGAACTTCGGATGCACCTGGGAGAAGATCCCCGGCACCAGGCCATCGCGGCTCATGCTGTAGGTCACGCGGCTCTGGCCGAGCAGCATCACCAGGATCACGGAGGAGAAGCCTGCGAGGATCGCGACGGTGACCAGCTTGCTCAGCCATTCGTACCCCGGCATGTAGTGGCTGATGGCCCAGGAGACCGAGGCCTCCTTGCCGTGCGTGCGGAAGTCCTCCACCGTGGCGATGCCGGTGAGCACGTGCGAGAAGAGGATGTAGAGGATGGTGCAGATCGCGAGCGATCCCAGGATGCCGATCGGCATGCCCACCTTGGGGTTCTTCGCCTCCTGCGCCGCCGTGCTCACCGCATCGAAACCGATGAAGGCGAAGAACACGATGCCCGCCGCCTGCAGGATGCCCATGATGCCGCCGAAGGGATGCGTGACGCCGAGCGGATCGGTGTAGGTGGAGGCTGCCGGCACATACGGTGTATGGTTCGCCGGGTTGATGAACTGCCAGCCGAAGAGGATCACCAGGATCACGATCACCACCTTGGTGATCACGATGATGCCGTTGAGCATGGCGCTCTCCTTCGTGCCGCGGATCAGCACCAGCGAAAGCAGGGCGAGGATGACGATGGCCGGGATGTTGATCATGCCCGTGGCGATCACCGCTCCGCTCGCATCGTGCAAGGATTCGAAAGGTGAATGCGACCATTCATAGGGGATGCGCATCCCGACGTACTCCAGCAATTTGTTCAGGTATTCGCTCCAGGCGATGGCGACGGTGGCAGCTCCGATCGCGTATTCCAGGATGAGGTCCCAGCCGATGATCCAGGCGATGAATTCGCCCATCGTGGCGTAGGTGTAGGTGTAGGCGCTGCCCGCGACGGGGATCATGCTCGCCAGCTCCGCGTAGCACAATCCGGCGAAAGCACAACCCAGCGCAGCGACAACGAAAGCGATCGTCACCGAGGGTCCGGCGCAATTCGCCGCGGCCGCCGCGGTGCGCACGAAGAGGCCCGCACCGATGATCGCCCCGATCCCCAACGCGATCAGGTTGGTGGAGCTCAATGTTCGCCGCAGCGGGTTCGCGCTTTCGGCATCCGCGCCGGTGAGGTGTTCGATCGACTTCCTGGAGAACAGGCCGTAGGACATGAGCGGGTCGGTTACCCGGCCAAGATGCGGTTTTGCCACCATATCACAATGGCCGATGGCATCAAGCTGTCGGCTTCGACCTATGTTAGCGCCGCATGCAGTTCGATGACAACCAGATCCTCCGTTCGTTCAGCGGGCGGAAGGTGCTGCTGCCGGTGGTCATCGGCCTGGGCATCACCCTGGTGCTCATCCTGCGCGGAAGCGATCTGAGCGCGCTGGATCGCGTGGATTGGACCTGGGCCAGCACCTGGTGGATCGGGCTCGCGCTGCTCTCGGTCGTCGTCCGCGACTATGCCTACATGGTGCGCATACGCCACCTCACGGACCGCGACCTGAGCTGGTGGCGCACTTTCGTGGTGATCATGCTCTGGGAGTTCAGTTCCGCCCTGGCGCCGGGTTTGATCGGCGGGGGTTTTCTCTTCGCCATCTTCATCCTGAACCGCGAGGGCATCGACGCCGGCCGCAGCATAACGGTGATCACCTTCACCAGTTTCCTCGACGGCATTTTCCTCGCTGTGATGGCCCCGCTCCTCGTGCTGCTCGTGGGCCAGGAAGCACTGTTCAGCGGTGTGGGGGTGGGCACCAGCATGTGGGGCAGCAGTGTGTACGTCGCCTTCTGGACGGTGTACGTGGGCATTCTTGCCTACAAGCTTTTCGTCGCGTACGCCCTCTTCATCAATCCCACCTTCGTGAAGCGCGCCCTGGTGGGTGTGTTCAGTGCCCCCTTGCTCCGTCGTTGGCGCCGCAACGCGGTGACCACCGGGGATCAGCTCATCACCGCGGCCGCCGGATTGCGCTCCCGCGGATGGAACTACTGGTGGCCGGCGCTCCTGGCCACCTTCGCTTCATGGACCGCGCGCTGGAGCATCGCGAACTGCCTGGTGCATGCCTTCAACAATGGCGCACAGGTGTTCGACCTGCTCCTTTTCGGCAAGCAGGTGATCATGGGCATCCTGGTGCTGGTGAGCCCCACGCCTGGCGGAAGCGGCCTGGCCGAGTTCCTTTTCAATGACCTGCTGGGTATGTTCATCCCGCTCGGGCTCGCGCCCGCGCTCGCATTGTTGTGGAGGATGATCAGCTACTACCCCTACATCCTGGCGGGCGCGATCCTGCTGCCGCGCTGGGTGCGCAGCAACGTGCTGCATCTGGACGAAAAAGCCTGAGCGGGTTCTGACGTCGGGCGGATCGCTACTTTGCGCGGAACAACCTCTACCGCATGGAGCGTTTCACCGGCCTGATCGGCATCGCCCTCATCCTCGGCCTCGCCCTGCTGGCCAGCAACAACCGCCGCGCGATCAACCGCCGGCTGGTGCTGAGCGGGATCCTGCTCCAAACGGTGATCGCCGTGCTTGTGCTGAAGATCCCACCCGTCACGCGCTTCTTCCAATTCCTGGGGCATGGCATGGAGAAGATCGAGCACTTCGCTCGGCAGGGCGCTTCGTTCGTATACGGTGGCATCGCGGTGCAGCAGTTCGATGGAACGATCGCCAACTACACCGCCGGCGGCTTCGTGTTCGCGTTCAATATCACGGCCACGATCATCCTGGTTTGTGTGCTCGTCGCCATCCTTTATCATGTCGGCTTGATGCAACGCATCGTGCAGGTGATCGCCCGCGCCATGAACTTCGTGATGCGCGTAAGCGGCGCCGAAGCCCTGAGCAATGTGGCCAGCGCGTTCGTCGGACAAGTAGAGGCGCAGGTGATGATCCGCCCCTATCTGTCCAGCATGACCAAGAGCGAACTGCTCGCCAGCATGACCGGCAGCCTGGCGTGCATCGCCGGCGGCATCCTCGTGGTGTATGTGAGCATGGGCGCACAGGCCGGATTGGATCTTGCCCCTAAATTGATCGCCGCCAGCTTGATGGCCGCACCGGGCGCATTGGTCATCAGTAAGATCGTGTGGCCCGAGACCGAGCCCAGCCAGACGATGGGCAATGTGAAGCTGGAAGTGAAGAGCCCCTACATCAACGTGGTCGACGCCATCAGCCACGGCGCCGGTGACGGCTTCCGCATCGCCATGAACGTGGTCGCCATGCTCATCGGCTTCATCGCGTTGATCGCACTGATCGACTGGTCGCTGCTGCACATCGGCCATCTCTTCAGCCCCGACCTGGACCTGAGCCTCAACTGGATCTTCGGCAAACTCTTCTACCCCATGGCTTGGGCGATGGGTGTGCCGACCTCTGATGTGAACAGTGTAGCCACCCTGCTCGGGCAGAAACTGTCGATCAACGAGTTCGTCGCCTTCCAGAACCTGGCCAACAAGAGCGTGCCGGTGATGACCGAGAAAGGCGTGCTCATCGCCAGCATCGCCATCTGCGGCTTCGCGAACTTCAGCAGCGTAGGCATGCAGATCGGCGGCATCGGCGAACTGGCACCCGAACGGCGCTCCGACCTGGCCCGGCTCGGATTGAAGGCCCTCTTCTGCGGAACGCTCGCGAGTTATCTCAGCGCGAGCATCGCCGGGGTTCTGATGTGATCATCCTGATGGAACGCAGGGACGATAGGCCACCGTCCGCTACCTTGAGCGTCCTACCCACTACCATGCGCACCTGGACCACCCTCAGCTCGGCCGCACTTGTCCTGTTCTGCACTGCCCAACAGCCCGGCCTGCAACAAGGCAAGTCCTTCAGTCGCACCATCAAGAACGCGCAGGGCGATCAGCACAGCGTGGTGGACGGGATCCTGCCGGAGGACGGACGCGCGTTGCTCTATGTGGAGGAAGGACCCGCCCACAAGGTGGTGCGCCTGGATGCGCAATTGCAGCCCACGGAAGAAGTGGTGCTGAAGGACGTATTGATGGACGGCGTGAAATGGAACGGGGTGATGCCGATCATCCAGGAGGGCACCATGCGCGTGCTGCTGGTAAGCAGCGTGAAGAAGAGCACCGAGTTCGGTGTGGGCACGATCAGCACCAGCGGTGGACTTTCGCTCACCGGCTTCCGGAAGATCGCCTCCTTCGATCACGGGTATACGGTGGATGCCCAGACCAGCATGGGTCGACGGCCGCAGCCCGACCCCATCCTTTTCAGCCTCGGCCTCACCAGCGCACACCAGGAGAGATTGGTCCGCTCGCCCGATGGCCAGCACTACCTGCTGAACATGTACACCCATGGCGGCAAGGACAAAAAGAAGATCTGGTGCGTGTACATGGATGCGCAATTCAAGGAACTGTGGAGCACCGCATTGGAATTCCCCTTCGCCGATGACCACAGCCGCATACATCAGATCTCATTGGCGGACGATGGCAATGTGCACATCCTCTCCTACGTGTTCCGTTGCGACGGCCAGGAGAAAATGGGTGACAAGATGTGCCACGAGATGCACCTCAGCACCATCACCGACCAGGGCAAAACGGCGAAGAACGTGTTGCTGGACAAAGACTTCATCAGCAGCGCCCGGATCTGCGAGCGGCCCGATGGCCGCGTGACCCTGGTGCTGCGCTACGGCGCCCTCACCGGCATCCCCGGCCAGGTGCTCACCTTCGATCCGCTCGACGCCAAACTGAAGACCACCCCACTGACGGACCAACGCCTGGCGAGCATCAAAAAAGTGAAGCTCACCGGTTTCGGCACGATCGATGGCGATCCCAACAAGCCCGTCACCGGCCGCGCCAAATTGCCCGATGAAGTGGTGACCGTGCTGCCCGCATGGGATGGCGGCACCATGCTGATCGAACTTTTCCTCGAGACCGATTTCCAGCTGCCCGTGGGCGACGCGGTCGCGATCCGGCATTTCTGCGGAGCGGTTCGTGCGAGCTACATCGATGCGTCGGATACCATCCGCTGGCAGCGCATGATCGACCGCGCGTACCTCACCACGGCGGGGCAAGCCTACGAGACGGTAGGCTACAACCTGCACGGTACCGGGCTCGATCTGCTCTTCGGCCACACACCCAAGGGCCTCGCGGGCATTCTGGCCAGCGGTGGTGAAGGCGAGGGCAAAGGCCCGATCCCCGAGCCGGGTGTATTGAAAGCCGTTCGCATCGATCGGGAAGGCAAAGTGACCAAGGAGGGCACCGCACTGAAGCAGGAAGACAACTTCGCCGTGAGTTCCATGACCGCCGTGTTCGGAAGCGACGCCACGCACGTGCTGCTGAAGTCCTTCGATCGCGGCACGAACTACAACTACGCCATCCTCGACCTCTCGCAGTTCGGGTTGAGCGAATAGGCTTGTCCATGTCCGTTTGTTCGTAGCGGCCGGCGATGGTGCCGATCGCGCCCTCGCGCGTGGGACAACTTTGCCGCGTGCGGCAGGATCCCTCTCCCCCACCTTCCTCCACGTTCGTGGAACGCCTGCAAAGGCGCGCCACCTCGCTCTTCGCGTGGATCGGCCGGGGGGTGATGAACAGCAAGATGAAGGAGCTCACCCTCCTCACGCTGCCTTATCAAGTGGCCGCGGTGATCACTGCCTTGATCGCGGTGGGCTATGCCAAGCTCTTCAGCCTGGTGGAGGACATGCATCTCTGGCTGTTGCAACTCCATCCGGATTGGATCTTCGTGAGCGCGCCGGTCTGCTTCGTGCTGAGCTGGTGGCTGGTGCGGCGCTTCGCCCCACTGGCCGGGGGCAGCGGCATCCCGCAGCTCATGGCAGCGATCGAAGTCGCCAATGAGCAGGAGACCGATCGCAGCTGGCGCTTCCTCAACGTGCGCATCATCCTGGTGAAGATCGCCAGCAGCCTGGCCATGGTGCTGGGCGGCGGTGCGGTGGGACGCGAAGGGCCCACTTTGCAGATCGCCGGCAGTGTGTACCGCATCGTACACAAATTGCTTCCCCCGTTCTGGCCGCGCGTAAGCCGTCGTGTGATGCTGGTGACGGGCGGGGCCGCTGGTCTGAGCGCGGCGTTCAATACCCCGCTCGGCGGGATCGTGTTCGCTGTGGAGGAGCTCACTAAAACGCATATCGCGCAGTTCCGCACGGCGGTGCTCACTGCGGTGATCCTCGCCGGCATGACGGCCCAATGGCTGTTGGGTCCCTATCTCTTTCTGGGGTATCCCAAGCTGGAGACCGTGGGCTTCTCCTTCATGTACAAGGTGCTCATCATCGGTCTTTCTGCCGGGGCGACGGGCGTGTTATTCAGCAAGGCGATCCTGCTGCTCGACAAATGGCGCCGCAGCTTGAAGGCTACCACCGGCCAGCTCCTCTTCGCCTTGGGCTGCGCGTTCGCCTTCGCTTTCACGGTGAAGATCATCGGCAGCTATTCCCTTGGAAGTGGCAAGCACCTGCTCCAGAGCTATCTGTTCGATCCGATCGTGGATCCAAGCTGGCGTGACATCCTCGCCCGGGTGCTGGGACCGCTCTTCAGCTTCAGCGCCGGTGGTGCGGGGGGCATTTTCGCGCCCAGCCTGGCCGGTGGCGCCGCCGTGGGTGGATGGATCGCCCAATGGTTCGAGCCCAGCCGGGGCGAGTTCAACGTGCTGGTGCTCGCCGGCATGACCGCCTTCCTAACCGGCGTTTCGCGCTCCCCCTTCACCAGCGCCATCCTGGTGCTGGAGATGACCGATCGCCACAGCGTGATCTTCCAATTGATGTACGCGGCCATGTTCGCGAACCTCATCGGCGGCTTCATCGACAAAAAGAGCTACTACGAGCGCATGAAGAACCGGCTCCTGAGCGCCATGGGCATCGGGGTGACGCCGAAGGAAGGCCCGGAGCACGGAGGATCCAGCGGCTTCGGTCTGGGTTGATAAATGCCCGGGGCCAGGGCCCGGATCTCTTCCGAACTTCGCACCGCCTATGAAGCAATACCACGACCTCCTCCGGCACATTCTGCACAACGGCACCCGTAAAACGGACCGCACCGGCACTGGCACCATCAGCTGCTTCGGCTACCAGATGCGCTTCGACCTCGCCGAGGGATTTCCCTTGGTGACCACCAAGAAGCTCCATGTGAAGAGCATTATCCACGAACTGCTCTGGTTCCTGGCGGGTGATACCAACATCAAATACCTGCAGGACAATGGCGTGAAGATCTGGGACGAGTGGGCCGATGCCGAGGGGAACCTGGGACCGGTCTATGGCTATCAATGGCGCAGCTGGCACACACCCGATGGACGCACCATCGATCAGATCGCCAACGTGGTGGAGATGATCAAGCGCAACCCCGACAGCCGCCGCCTGATCGTGACCGCGTGGAACCCCGCCGACGTGGATCGCATGGCGTTGCCGCCCTGCCATACCATGTTCCAATTCTATGTGGCGGACGGAAAGCTGAGCTGCCAGCTCTACCAGCGCAGCGCGGATACCTTCCTCGGAGTACCGTTCAACATCGCGAGCTATGCGCTGCTCACCATGATGATGGCCCAGGTCTGCGGGCTGAAGCCCGGTGAGTTTGTGCACACCTTCGGTGATGTGCATCTGTACTTGGATCACCTTGAGCAGGCGAAACTCCAGCTGACGCGCGAGCCACGAAAGCTGCCCACGTTGGAGATCGACCCTTCAGTGAAGGACCTCTTCGCTTTCCGGTTCGAGCACTTCACCTTGAAGGACTACGATCCGCATCCGCATATCAAAGCGGCCGTCTCGGTATGATCGTCAGCGCCATCGCCGCGGTGAGCGAGAACCAGGTGATCGGGCGCGATGGGGACCTGCCCTGGCACCTGCCCGACGATATGAAGTTCTTCCAGCGCACCACCATGGGGCACCATGTGATCACGGGGCGGAAGAACTGGGAGACCATTCCGTTGAAATACCGTCCGCTAAAGGGCCGGACCAATATTGTCGTGACACGTTCGGCCAACTACGAAGCCCGCGGGGCCTTGGTCGCAGGATCGTTGGAAGAGGCCCTGGACCTTGCCCGGAACGGAGGTGATGAGGAGGCTTTTCTCATCGGCGGAGGTCAGATCTACCGCGAAGCGTTGGGGAACGACCTCGTTGATCGGGTGTATCTCACCCGCGTGCATGCCCAGATCCAAGGCGACACCACTTTCCCCAACCTGGATGGCGCCTGGCATGAGGTTTGGCGGCAGGAGCACCCTGCCGATGAACGCCATGCCCATGCCTTCACCTTCCTGCGTCTCGAGAAAAAACCGGGGGCGTGGTGAACGGATCAAACCCGGGCCGCGTTGAACTGTCCTATACCCGTAACACCTTCGCTCCCATGCAGAAGATCCGTTTGATGACGATCGCCCTCGCCGCACTGGCCTTCGCCGGTTGCCGCCGGGAGGACAAAACGCCGTTGAACAACGACTACACGGCCGCCATGGACAACAGCATGGCGGAGAGCCTGTTCAACGACGTGCTGAAGCAAGCCGATGACGCTGCCGCCGACGGTGGCTTGCGCGGCATGATGGACGGATGCGTCGATACCGTGTTGATCGACACCAATGCGATGCCCCATACCATGTTGATCGATTTCGGATCGGTGAACTGCGCCGGTGTGGACGGGCGTTCGCGTCGCGGCTCGATCCTGGTCACCTTCACCGGGCCCTACCGCGCCGAAGGCACCGTGATCACGATCACACCGCAGGACTACTACGTGAACGACTATCGCCTCCAAGGTGTGAAGACCGTGACCAACATGGGCCTGGATGGCGATGGCCACATGCACTTCGCCATTGTGGTGAACGGCACGATCACCGCACCCAACAATGCGTGGACAAGTACGCACCAGGCACAACGCATCCGCACCTGGATCGCAGGCGAAGAGTCCATACTCCCTTGGGATGACGTGTACTTGATCACCGGTACCGGCAATGGCATCAACCGCCATGGCACGGCCTATTCGTTGGCGATCACCCAGCCCCTGCGCGTGGAGATCGGCTGCTGGTACATCGTGAGCGGAAAAGTGGAGATCACTCCCCAGGATCTCCCCACCCGCTACGTGGACTTCGGCACGGGAGCGTGCGATAGCTCGGTCTCCGTCACCGTGAACGGAACGACGTACTACTTCGGCTGATCGAGCCCAGGAAGATGTTGGGAAGGCCCTCCCTCCGGGGGGTCTTCTTCGTTCATGGAGGTGCTACCTCCCCGGAATTATCGGCTTGACAAATCACAAGGTTTTGCTATCTTTACGCCATGAAAGACAAGGCGCTAACGATAAGGGACCTCCGGAAATTGACCGATGACGAGGCTCGGAAGATGCTGGAAGGCGTGCTATGGCCGAACGGTCCGGTGTGCCCTCACTGCGGCAACTGTGACCCGGCCCGCGTGGGTAGCGTTGCCCCGAACCTTGCGAAAAAGGTCCGTGTCGGTCTGAAGCAGTGTAAAGAGTGCCGGAAGCAGTTCACCGTCACCTCGAACACGGTGTTCGCCTCGTCCAAGCTGCCCCTATCCACTTGGTTCTACGTGGTGGCCGCGATGTGCACCAGCAAGAAAGGAGTGAGCGCCAAACAGCTTCAGCGGGAGCTTGGTTCCAACAATTACGAGGCAGTGTGGTTCGCTTGCCATAGGGTCCGCGTTGCAATGAAGGATACCAATATCCTGAACCTGTTGGGCGGCGAAGGCAAGGTGCTGGAAGCCGACGAAACGTGGGTCGGTGGTAAGCCCCGGTTCGCTGATGCCACTAAGAACTTCTTCAAGTCGATGCCGAACAAGTTCCCGGTGATGACACTGGTGGAGCGGGGCGGCGCCGCACGGTCTACCGTAATGACCAAGGTGGACGCGTTCAATCTGCGCAACCACTTGGTAAAGCATGGCGATACCAAGTCACGCCTGCACACCGACGAATGGAACGGGTACAAGTGGCCGGGTAAGCTGTTCGCCGCTCACGAAACCGTGAACCATAGCCGGAAAGAGTACGCCCGTGGCGATGTGTTCAACAACACCGCAGAGAGCTATTTCTCACTGCTGAAGCGGTCGGTCTACGGCACCCACCACCACGTGAGCCCCCAGCACCTGGGCTTGTACCTTCATGAGTGGGATCTGAAGTGGAGCACCCGTAAGGCTTCGGACGTTGTTCGCACCCTGGCTGTAATGAAGCAGGCAGAAGGCAAGCGGCTTATGTATCGTAAGCCGCAAGGTGTTATCCCGGGCCAGGACGAGCGACTATCTGACGGGCAAGCCGAAGCCTAAAGGCCGCCGACGTAGGCCAGGGCGCAAGCCCAAGCAGCGCTTGGCCTAGTCTGGGAAAATTTTGTCTTACTCCCCCGACTACTGTTCATAACTTTTCACTCCCTGAGCTTTATCCCGTGGATCCTGAGGTGGATCAACAGGGTGAGGTAGTATTACTCAATACCCTAATTGACAATTCTACTTTCACCGCTTGATCGAGCTACCTTTGTCATCGAACCTCATGACTATGAGTACGCGCGTCACACTTGCAACAGCGATAAAGCGTCGATTGCAATACCATCGGGATCAGGCGACCAAGCTCGAAGGTCTTTTGGGGTTGGGCGATGATGACTTGGCATTTCTAGGGAACGAAATGCTCAACGGTGCAGCGTCCCATGAGAATGGCGGTAGTGCACCTGTGTCGGCACCGACAACGAAGCCCTTGCTTCAGAAATCCAAGGCTCGACCTGGAAGTTCTGAGCACTTACAGGAGCTCTTTGATGAACAGCGCATCTGGCATGTCGTTGTTCCCAAGGAATGCTACCTGAATAGAGCTATGGATCTGTCTGGCACCTTCACACAAGAGAACAGCCCGAAGAAAGCCGCACTTAAGGAGCGGATAGGAAACTCGTTGCAGTGGCTGAAGAAGGACAAGAAGGCCGGCAGCACAGCCGCCCAAATTGGAATGCCTTCATTCTGGGGACCCACTGAAGCCTTTGACGGAAAGGGTGAAGTAGCCGAAGGATGGAAGAAAGCAACTGTAATAGGCCCCCCGATTGAATAAAAGACCAAGGCCCAGCTTGTGACTGGGCCGGTCAACAACAACGCCCCGCATGGTGGACCAGTATCCTGTTCGTACACACAGCCGAGATTGCCTTGGGGAGGACGGCGGTGGAGAGTCAGGAGGTCGATAGGCTCGATTCCTATCCGGGGCACCATTTCAAAGCATTGGGAGGTCCTGGTGCCTCTTGGTCGCATCGTTCTGATGGGCCTTGAGGACGGCGGCCGGGGTCATCCCACTCGGAGCAGCCGGGCACGCCACCCGGCTGTTTCGTTTGTGCGAAATTACAGCGATTTGTGGTAATTACGGAAATCTTCCCAAACTACAGAGGGGTGCTTGAGTGCTCAAGATTGATCAGAACCGCTCAACAACTTAGCTTCGTTGTTCATGTCGCCCGCCAAGAAAAAGCCCAGTGCGGAAGAGGCCGCTGCAATGCAGATTGCGGAGAATGGCGCGACCCTTGGGGATTTTATTGGACTGTTTGCTAAGCTGGGGCCGATGCCAATGGAGAAGCCCGGCACCAAAAAGCGGGGCAGGAAGAAGAAGCCCGGCCGTAAGCCTACCAAGAAATGAGGAAGTGGCCGAAGCTTGTCCATTTCACCAATCGCGACAAGTGGTTCTGGGATGCTGTATGGTCTCTGCTCCGAAAGACAGCCCATCCGGATAAGTGGCTGGAGAAGAAGGACCCAGAGCCACCGAAGAAGGCGAAGTGAATGAAACTCCCGCGCCTCAAGGATCCGGTGCAGTGGGGGGCTAACCTCGTTGCCATTGCATCGGTGGCTGTGGTCGCCGGGGTAGTGGGGTTTTGTATCTACGCCCTCTGGAGCATGGTCCGATTGGTGGGGTGGTAGCCGTCCGGCTTTGTAAGCACGATAATTTGTAAAGCCGATACTTCCGTACCTCCCATCCAACCATTCGTCCCTATCCATCCCATGGTTCGCCGTTCATCACGTTCCCCTTGGGGACGGATGGAGGGCGCGGATAGCTTGGCCCTCAAGCTGATCGGCCTGTTACCGAGGTCATTGGCGTTGCGAACGGCCAGCCGACGGATCGACACACGGAAAGGCCGCGAAGGAGATGAACTACTTCCATCGGACCCCGATCAGCTATCGGATCGTGCTCATCAGTGCGCTGGTGATGGCGACCCTGTTCCTGATCCAGGCGTACATGCACCATTACGTGTACTCCGACCTGAAGGACATGGGGGAGTTCCGCTGGTGGCGCGAAGCCCCGGTCCCGTATCTCAACTTCCTGTTCTGGGCGCTCCTTACCCCCTTGGTTTACACGATCCTGAAGCGCTGGCCGTTCAGCGAGCGACCGCTCTGGCCCGTGTTGTTGATGCACATCGCGCTGGCCTTGGGGATCTCGGCCTTCCACGAAGTAACCACCTCCTTCATCTACTACGCCCTGCTGCACTGGCGCGGTGAGTTCGATTTCAGCGATCCGGAGATGCGCAGCTGGGCCACCAGTGCGCTGCCCCCGGCGATCCTTTCCCGCTTCATGGAGTACGGCGTGCTGATGGGCGTGCTCGTTGCCCTGGACAATGCGCGCATGATCCGCGAGAAGCAGACCCAGCTGATGAAGCTGCAGAACGAACTGCAGAAGAGCCAGCTCAACGCGCTGCGGAAACAACTGCAGCCGCACTTCCTCTTCAACACGCTGAACACGGTGAGCGCCTTGATGGATGAGAACGTGAGCGGAGCCCGCACCGTGCTGAGCCGCCTCGGCCAGTTGTTGCGCATCACCCTCGATAAGGAACAACGCGACCGGGTACCCCTGGCGCGGGAGATCGATCACGTCAGCCACTATCTGGGCATCGAGGCCATCCGTTTCCAGGACCGCCTGCACGTGGAATACAACGTACCGGACGCCTGCGCGGATGCGGAAGTGCCCAGCATGATCCTTCAGCCCCTGGTGGAGAACGCGATCAAACACGGTCCCGGACTTACCAGCGAGCGGGTCGACATCCATGTGAGCGCCGAGCGCGCGAACGGCCATTTGAACATCACCGTCCGGGACAACGGCCGCGGCTGCAAGGACGTGGAAGGCGCGGTGGCCGGCAATGGCATAGGACTGCGCAACGTACGCGAACGGTTACGCCTCCTATACAGCGAAGAAGCCGATATGAACGTCCTATCCCCGAACGGTCATGGCTTCGAAGTGACCCTTACCCTTCCCTACAGATCCACTATCCACAACGGTCCAGGACAGGTCCCATGAAACACATCCGCACCATCATCGTCGACGACGAACCAAACGCCCGCGCCCGAATCGTCCGCCTGCTCGCCCAGGACCCGGAGATCGAGGTGGTCGGTGAATGCCGTAACGGTCTTGAAGCCGTCGAAGCGGTGAACAAGCATCGCCCGGACCTGCTCTTCCTGGATGTCCAGATGCCCCAGATGAACGGCTTCGAGGTGGTGCAGACCATTCCGCGCGACCGCCTGCCCTTCATCATTTTCGTCACCGCGCACGACCAGTACGCGCTGAAGGCCTTCGATGTGAACGCGGTGGATTACCTGCTGAAGCCCTATGATGATGATCGCTTCACCACCTCGCTGGCCAAGGCGAAGAAGCACATGGACATGAACAGCAGCAGCCGTCTCACCGGCAAGCTGATGGACCTGGTGCGCGAGCATATGCACGCCAACAGCGAGTTCACGGAGTACTTCACCATCCGCGAGAAGGGAAGGGAGCACAAGGTGCACGTGGACAGCATCGTCTACATGCGCGCGGAAGGCAACTACCTCTGCCTGCAATTGAAGGACCGCCATTTCCTCTACCGCATGACGATGAACGCCGTGGAGACCGAACTCGACCCCGTCCGTTTCCTACGCATCCATCGCAGCTACATCGTGAACCAGGCGCACGTGCGCAATAGCCGTTATAGCGGGAACAACGAGTTCATCTTCACGATGGCGAACAACGAGCGGATCGTGAGCGGACGCAGCTACAAGGAGCAGATCGCCAAGGTGCTGCAGGAACAGTCCGTATGAACACGCCGCTGGCTGCCGGCCTTTGGCCACCGGCCTGTCGCGCTGCTTCGAAGTCGGCGCTCTTGGCGCGAACAATGCGCGCTAGCGTTCCATGGTGTTCATGAACGCGTGTTCCGCTCGGCATCAGCCAATGGATAAAGGCCAACAGCCAATGGCGCATTTCACCACCCATCAACCGGGGGGAGCTTGTGCCTGTGATACGCCGGTATTTTAAGGGCCCCAAAACCCTGTTGCCATGCGAACCCTGCTCCTCGCATTGAGCGCTGTGCTGCTCTGCGCGTCCCCCTTCCGTACGAAGGGACAATACTCCCAGCTCGACCTGCCGCGCGAAAGTCAGGCGGCCACGGTCCTCCAGAAGATCGGTACCACGGACCTCACCGTGAGCTACAGCCGTCCGAGCGTGAAGGGCCGTGTGATCTGGGGCGATGTGGTGCCCTACGACCAGATCTGGCGCGCCGGTGCGAACGAGAACACCACGTTCACCTGCACGAGCGACATTACCGTGGAAGGCAAGGCGCTACCCGCGGGCACTTACGGCCTGCACATGATCCCCACGAAGGCGAATTGGACGGTGATCTTCAGCAAAGACCACACGGCCTGGGGCTCGTTCTTCTACAAGAAGGAGATGGACGCATTGCGCATTGATGTCACACCGCATGCCGGCCCGAAGACCGAGCAGGTGACCTATGACTTCGCGGATGTCACGAACAATGGCGCGACGATGACGCTCCGCTGGGCGGAGCTCGAAGTACCGGTGAAGATGGGCGTGGATGTGCGCAAGGAAGTGCTGACCTATCTCGATGCGAACCTGCACGGATTGAAGTCCTTCGGATGGGAAGTGTGGTATGAGGCGGCGCACTACTTCCACGACCAAAAGATGGAGCCGGAGAAGGCGATGAAGTGGGTGGACGTGAGCATCGCCCGCAAGGCCAACTTCGAGAACCAGAGCCTGAAGGCGACCATGCTGGAAGAGCAGGGCCAGGCCGCCGAAGCGCAGACCATGCGCACCAAACTGGTGGATGAGGCCACGAACGCACAGCTGAACACCTACGCCTACACCTTGATGAACCAGGGCAAGAAGGCCGAAGCGATCAAGATGTTCGAGCTCAATGCGAAACGTCATGCTGAAGACCCGAACGTGCACGACAGCCTCGGCGAAGGCTATATGATGAACGGCCAGAACGATCTCGCGATCAAAGCCTTCAAGAAAAGCCTGAGCATGAACCCGCCCGAGGGAGTGAAAGCGAACTCGTTGAAATGCCTGAAGAAGATGGGCGTGGACACGAGCAGCTGGGAGACCGCGAAGAGCTAGAGGTGGCGGGGCCTCAAGCCACAAGCTCCAAGCCGCAAGCTTGATCCAGCTTGAAGCTTGAAGCTTGTGGCTTGTAGCTAGTAGCTCGAAGCTGGCATTCTACCTTCGGCACATGCATGGATCGTTCACTCGCGCAGGACTTACCCTCAGCGCGCTCCTGGCCTTTTTGTCCGCTTCGTTCGCCCAACGCCCACCGCAACAACCCAACGCCGCTGAGATCCTGCACAAGATGCAGAAGCTCAATGTGCTCGGCAGTGTGCTCTACATCGCCGCGCACCCGGATGACGAGAACACGCGTCTGATCACCTGGCTCGCCAACGGCAAGAAAGTCCGCACAGGATATCTTAGTCTAACCCGTGGCGAAGGCGGACAGAACCTGATCGGCCCCGAACTCGGTGATGCGCTCGGCATCATCCGCACTCAGGAACTGTTGGAAGCACGGCGCATCGATGGCGGCGAACAGTTCTTCACCCGCGCGGTGGACTTCGGTTTTTCCAAGAATGCGGCCGAGAGTTTTGAAAAGTGGGGCAGGCAGGAAGTGCTGAGCGATGTGGTGCGCGTGATCCGGACGTTCCGGCCGGACATCATCATCACCCGCTTCCCGCCGGATCGTGGCGCCGGGCATGGCCACCACGAAGCCAGCGCGATCCTCGCTCAAGAAGCGTTCGACCTGGCCGGCGATCCCAAGGCTTTCCCCGAGCAATTGCAGCAAGGGCTGGAAGCGTGGCAGCCGCGCCGGCTTTTCTTCAATGCCAGTACCTGGTGGAAGAAGGACCTGCCGGAGTTCGTGAAGAGCGATACCAGCGGCGAATGGTTCAACGTGGATGTGGGTGGCTATGATCCGCTGCTTGGTCTTAGCTACACGGAGATCGCCGGGCGCAGCCGCAGCATGCACAAGAGCCAGGGCTTCGGTGCTGCGGAAACCCGCGGTGAGATGCTGGAGTATCTGCACTTGGTAAAAGGCGACAAGCCGAAGACGAAGGACATTTTCGAGGGGATCGATATGACGTGGGGACGTGTCCCGGATGGTACCAAAGTGAAAAGCGCGCTTGACCGGCTCATTGGCACTTTTGATGTCTCTTCACCAGCGTCCAGCACGGATCAAATAGGATCCATCTCAAGCACCTTGCCGCGCGTGGGGAAGAACAAGGTCGGGCTGGTCGGACCCGAGCATTGGTATGAGGCGAAACGCGAGGAGCTGGATGCGATCTACTTCGCATGCCTGGGTCTACGACCCGAAGCACTGAGCCGCGAAGCTGCCTATGCCATCGGAGATAGCATTTCCGTTTCGGTCGAGGCGCTTGCACGCTCATCCGTAAGGCCGGCTCTTGATATTGGAGTGGTCTGGTCGCCGGAAGCCACTGATCTCTGGAGCGTCGAAGGCATGAAGAGCGGACCTTCTGATGGGTCGGCGAAATACGATCTCCACTTCTCCGCAACAGCAGTATCCGAGCCCTTTTGGCTGATGCATCCGCATGGCACCTTGTACGACGTAGTCCCAGTCCTGATCGGGCGACCGGTTTCTCCTTTTGGCTATCGCGTCACGTTAATGGCCAAGGAAACCACAAGTGGAGAAACATTCGGCACTGCGGAAAGGGGCCACTACAAATGGGTCGACCGCGTCGCCGGCGAACGGATCCGCCCGGTCTACGTCACTCCCGTGGCCTCCGTGATCCCCAAAACCAATGTGTTGATCGCGCGCGGTGGGCCGCAGCAGCTCGTGGTGGAAGTCGAGGCGCTGACCGACAGTCTCACCGGTCAGCTGAACGTTCATCTGCCCGAGGGCTGGGCGACCACCAAAGACATGAAGCTGGTGAACATAGCGAAGCGCAATGAGCGGCAGAGCTTCACCTTCCAGCTGATGCCGCTCGAGAGCGCGAAAGGCGGTGCCGTGAAGTTCGAGTTCAGCGGCCCGAAGGGGAAGGCGGATCGCACGCTGCACGAGATCGACTATCCGCACATCATGCCGCAGGTGTATTACACGCCCGCCGAAGTGAAATTGATCGCCTTGGAGGTAGAGACCGCGGCCAAGACCGTCGGCTACATCAAAGGCGCCGGCGATGAGGTCCCCAAAGCCATCGAGCAGCTCGGTGTGAAAGTGGACATGGTGGATCCCGGCATCGCGACGCTGGAAAGCCTTCGGAAGTACGATGCCATCGTCACCGGAATACGTGCTTACAACACCGTGCAGGAGTTGAAGGAGTTGAACCCGGTGCTTATGGAGTACATGAAGGAAGGTGGCACGCTGGTAGTGCAATACAATACCCTCAGCCGCGATATGGTCCTCCCGGATTCACTCTTCGGTCCCTACCCCTTCAAGCTCACCCGCGATCGCGTGACCGTCGAAGAGGCATCGTGCACATTGCTCAAGAACGATCATCCGCTGCTGAACTCACCGAACAAGATCGATCCCGCCGACTTCGATGGCTGGACCCAGGAACGGGGGCTGTACTTCTGCGGAAGTCTCGATCCACGTTACACGCCGCTGCTCTCCTGGAACGATCCCGGCGAGGATCCGCTCAACGGCGCGCTCATCACCTGCGACTATGGCAAGGGACGCTATGTGTATACCGGCATCAGCTTCTTCAGGCAATTGCCGGCGGGGGTGCCGGGAGCCTATCGGTTGTTCGCGAATCTGATCTCAAAGCGAGAGACCCAATAGGGCTGGAGGCTAAAGGTCAAAGGCTGAAGGTCGAAGGAAGAAAGTGCAACGCGATCCTCCCTTCGTCCTTTTGCCTTTCTCCTTCGACCTTTAGCCTTTCCCATGCACCCGCTCGACTGGACCATCCTCCTCGCCACCCTCGGCTTCATCGTGGGTTATGGCGTGTGGCGGACCCGCCGCACGAATACCGTGAGCCGCTATCTGCGCGGCGATAACGAGGACCGCTGGTGGGCCGTAACGCTCAGCGTGATGGCGACGCAGGCCAGCGCGATCACCTTCCTCAGCACACCAGGCCAGGGTTTTACGGATGGAATGGGTTTCGTGCAATTCTACTTCGGGCTGCCACTGGCGATGCTGGTGATCGGCTGGGTGTTCATACCGCTCTTCTACGATTGGAACGTTTACACCGCGTACGAATTCATCGGCAAGCGCTTCGATCATCGCACGCGGCTGCTCACCGCGATCTTGTTCTTGATCCAGCGCGGACTGAGCACCGGAATCACCATCTACGCGCCGAGCATCGTGCTAAGCAAGGTCCTCCATTGGCCGCTGGGTTGGACCTGTGTGTTCATCGGTGGACTGGTGATCCTGTACACCACAACCGGCGGCGCGAAGGCCGTGGGCGTGACGCACAAGCAGCAGATGGCGGTGATGTTCGCCGGGCTCTTCATCGCGTTCGGGCTTATCCTCTTCTATCTCCGCGACACGCTGAGCTTCGGCGAAAGCCTGCAACTGGCCGGAGCATTGGGCAAGTTGAACGCTATCGACACTTCCTGGGACCCGAAGGAGAAGTACACGCTCTGGAGCGGTTTGATCGGCGGCTTTTTCCTGCAGCTCTCCTATTTCGGCACGGACCAGAGCCAGGTGCAACGCTATCTCGGCGGCCGCTCGGCACGGCACGCGCGCGGTGGTTTGCTGCTCAACGGCCTATTGAAGATCCCGATGCAGTTCTTCATCCTGCTGATCGGGGTGATGGTCTTCGTGTTCTACTTGTTCACGCCTGCCCCCGTGCATTGGAACGAGGCCAACGTGGCCGCGATGGGCCAAGAAGGGGAAGCCATCGCGGGCATGCATGCGCAGAACGCGTCGACCATCAATGCAGCGGCGCTCGCATTGATCCAGGCCCAGCGTGCGGGCAAGGATGGGAACATCCTGATGGCTGAAAAGGAATTGTCCGAAGCTCTCGGCCGCGACAAGACCTTGCGGGAAGAATACGCCGGGCTCGTCAAAACGCATCTGCCCGCCGCCGAACCGAACGACAAGGATTATATTTTCATCAGCTTCATCATGGACCACATGCCGGTGGGCATCGTCGGGCTTTTGCTCGCCATGATCTTCTGCGCCGGGATGGGCAGCACGAGTTCGCAGCTCAGCGCGCTCGCGACCACGGCCGTAGTGGATGTGTTCCGAACGCAGGGAACGGGCGAGCGCCAGGTGGTGGCCACCAAGTGGGCGACGGTCGTGTTCGGCATCCTTGCCTTGTGCTTCGCGGCGGTGTTCTCACTCTTCGAGAACTTGATCCAGGCGGTGAACATCCTGGGCTCCCTGTTCTATGGCACCATCCTCGGGATCTTCCTGGTGGCTTTCTTTCTCAAGCAGGTGCATGGTACGGCGGTCTTCATCGCCGCGCTGGTTTCGCAGGCGGCGATCTTGATCATCCACTTCAGTGGGATCGAGATCGCCTTTCTCTGGTACAATCTGATCGCACCCGCGATCGTGATCATGCTGGCGCTCATGCTTCAGGCCATGGTCCGCTCTCCGGAAGCCGTGAGGTGATCATTCGCCCGCTTTCACCGCATCAAGGCGAAGGCATCGCCATCGAAGAGGCCCTTGTCGCTCAGCTTCAGGTGGGGGATCACCAGCAACGCCATGAACGAAAGCGTCATGTAAGGCGCGCTCAGGGTGGAGCCAAGGTCCTTCGCCGCACGATCGAGCGCGCTGTACGCGTCCGCCACGGTGTAAGCGTCCGCATCGCTCATGATACCGCCGACAGGCAGCGGCAAAACGCGATGATCATCTCCCCAGGCCATGCTGATGCCGCCCCGCTGCGCGATCACCAGGTTCACGGCCGCGCACAGGTCCTCATCGTTGGTGCCCACAGCGACGATGTTGTGGCTGTCATGCGCCACACTGCCGGCGATCGCGCCGCGCTTCAAGCCGAAGTTCTTCACCCAGGCCATTGCGACCGGTGCATCGGCATAGCGGTTGATCACCGTGATCTTCAGCACATCGTTCGGCACGTCCGGCACGCTCAAACGGTCCTGTACGGTGTCGGGGACACGCAGCTTGTTGGTGATCAGCTGCCCGTCCAAAGCTTCGATCACCCAGCGGTCCGTCCCTGTGGCTGGAACGATGAAGTCCGACGGTACGAGCGCCGTGCGATCGAACTTGTTCGGGCGGTCCTCCGCCACACTTGGGATGAAAGTGACGCCGTTCTCCGCCACGAGTTCACCGCGCACGTATGTTCTCCGCACCCGGAAATGGGTGAGGTCCTCCACGATGATCAGATCCGCGGGATCGCCCACCCGCAATTGGCCCACCGGTAGCTTGTAGTGCTTCACCGCGTTCACACACGCCGCTTGAAGCACATCGAAGACATCGTATCCCAAGGCGACAGCGCGTGCGCATAGATCGTTGATATGCCCGGCCACAAGTGCGTCGGGATGTTTGTCGTCACTGCAGAACATCACCCGGTCCACATGTGTGGCGATCAAAGGGTGCAGGGCAGCGAAGTTCTTCGCGGCGCTTCCCTCCCTGATCTGGACCTGCATGCCGCAGGCCAGCTTCTCCAGGGCTTCCTCCAGGGTGAAGCACTCGTGATCGGTACTGATGCCGACCGCGGCATAGCGACGGACATCCTCGCCCCGCAAGCCGGGGGCATGGCCATCCACCGGCTTTCCCAGACGCTGGGCATGGGCGATCTTTTCATGCACCTCACGATCACCACGAAGCACGCCCGGGAAGTCCATCACCTCGCTGAGGTACCACAGGTCATCGCGGCTGAGCAGGTCCGCCACCTGGTCCGCGGTAATGCGAGCGCCAGCGGTTTCGAACACGGTGGCCGGCACGCAACTGGGGGCCCCGAAGAAAAAGTGGAAGGGGACCTTCCTTCCATTGGCGATCATGAACTCCACGCCTGGCACCCCCAATACGTTGGCGATCTCGTGCGGATCGCTCACCGTGGCCACCGTGCCATGCGTCACCGCCAGCCGCGCGAACTCGCTCGGCAACAGCATGCTGCTCTCCACATGCACATGGGCGTCCACAAAGCCGGGCAGGATGAACCCATCCACGGGACCGTCTATCGGACGGATCCGATGGATCGCGCCTTTTTCGACCCGTACGGCCGCCGGGTAGATCCTACGACCTTGAATGTCGACGACGTTCCCGTATGCTTCAAGATCCCCCATGGATCCAAAATAGCAATGGCTTTCCGGCTGTTGCTTTCCGATCGCCACAGGCCACGGCAGGGACTGGTCAGCCGTTCCGTTCGCAAAAGAAGCCGTTGCTTTTCCAGGAAGGACCTCCATGTGCGCGCACGCTGGGAACCGCGGGGCAAGAATGGTCATGAAGTGCTGACGGAAATGTTCGTCCCTGAACGAACTGTTGAACACAACTGGCGATTACCTTTGGATCCCTTACGAACGAACCTAAAAACCCCTCGAACAATGAACAAGATCTTGACACTTGTCGGGTCAATAGCCGTGGTGAGCAGCGCCTTGGGCCAGCATGTCAGCATGCAGCGCCTGCCGAAAGGCCTGGCTCCTGAGCCCCGTTACCAAGAGCCCTATCAGAGCCTGGGCCACGCCAAGGGGGCCTGTATCCTGAGCGAGGATTTCGAAAGCACGCCCAACGGACAATTGCCCGCGGGTTGGAGCACCCCGGATGTAGAGACACAGGACGATAACACGGGCGTTGGTACCGGAACGTTCGTCCCTGGATACGTCGTTACGGATTACGCCTCCATCGATGGGCTTCCCGGGAACAACTACTTCAACATCCCGGATGCACCTCCCGGTAACAAGTTCGCCGCAGCGAACGACGATGGCGACCCCTGCAACTGCGATCTCGGGACCGCTGCCTTGATCACCCCGCCCATGGATTTCACAGGCCAGGCGGAGATGAGCGTGGGCTTCCGCGCTTTCTGTGATGACAGCTTCGGCGGTATGGCCGGGGGCGTGGATGTGAGCACCGATGGCGGTGCCAACTGGACGAACGTGTATGTCATCGACCCTATCGAGGCGACCTGGCAGAACATCGTAGTGGACCTCAGCGCATACGACGGAAGCGCAAGTGTGACCTTGCGTTTCACTTGGAACGACGGGGCAAGTTGGGCTGTTGGCCAGGCGATAGACGACGTATGCGTGGCACCCATCCTGCCGAACAACTTGACGCTTGTCAAAGCTTACACCGCGAACAACCTGCTGTCCGTCGTGGATGAGACCGTGCGGAGCTTTGAATACACCTGGCTGCCTTTGGAACAAGCCACACCGATCGAGTTCAGCGCACGTGTTCTGAACAACGGTGGCCTGGATCAAACGAACGCCGTGGTGACCGCTTCGGTCAGCTTCAACGGCGGCACCCCGGTCGATTTCGCGAGCAACCCCATCCCGTCCATCGCCGCCGGCACTTCCGAGACCGTTGCGTGGGTTTCGACCTTCACCCCCCCGTCCGCTGGCAACATCACCGTAACGTACACCCTTACGGCCGACGCAACGGATGAAAACCCGAACGACAACACCGTGGTCAGAAGCTTCGACATCAGCGGGCCTGCCTATGCGGATGGCAGCAACGTGATGGCGCGCGACCAGAATTCCGCGGCTTCGTTCTACGGCCCTGCCACTGGTTTGGAATATCGCGTAGGTAACACCTTCGAGATCGAGAACGCGGGAAGCTCCGCCTATGGGATCGGTGTTTGCTTCGGCGGTGGTCCGGAAGGAACTCTGATGCAAGCGGAACTTCTGCTCGGCGTCGACCTCAGCCTCATCGACATCACCGACGAGTACCTGCTGACCGCGGATGACCAGAACACCGTGGGTGGCAACACCTTTGCCTACCTCCCCTTCCTCGCACCTGTGCCCCTGGACGCGGATGTGGACGTGGTCGCTGTCGTCCATCACTTCGGCGGTGACCAAGTGCGCGTAGCCGCGAGCGGAGTTCCTGAAGACACCACCTCGTTCCTGCAGGATGAAGCTGGCGATTGGAGCTGGCTGGGCGCAACGCCGATGGTGCGGCTTTACCTCAGCAATGCCGTGGGCATGCAGGAGATCACGAGCGATGGCCTTTCGCTCGGCCCCAATATGCCGAACCCCTTCAATGGCTACACCAGCATCCAGTACACCTTGGATGAAGCCCGGGAGATCAGCTTGCAGGTGATCGATGTCAATGGCAAGGTGGTCTTCTCCCAAGCGTATGGTACCAAGAGCGCCGGGACCCACCTGGTCGAGTTCGATGGGACCCAGCTTTCCGCCGGCCTTTACAGCTATTCACTGACCGCCGGAAGCGCACGGCTGACCCGCCGCATGGTGGTGCGTTAAGGACGACCTCTTCGGTTCGGGACGGAGGGCCGCGTGGGGAACCATGCGGCCCTTCTCTTGCCGGCCGCTATCCTTGTTGCATGAGCGGATCCGAGCACTGGGACCTGAATGGCAAGCGTGCGTTCATCACCGGCGGCACACGAGGTATCGGTGCCGCGACGGCTTCGGAGTTCCTTCGGCTGGGAGCAGAGGTGATCATGCTGGCCCGCAACCCTATCCAAACCCCTGGAGGAGCGAGGTTGCTGATCGGAGATATCGCCCTGTCCGCGGATCGTGAACGTGTCGTCAGTGAATTGGGATCGCAGTGGGACCGCCTCGACATCCTGGTCAATAACGCCGGCATGAACATCCGGAAGCCTTGGGCGGAAATAAGCGTCGCGGAACGGGAGACCGTCATGACCGTCAACCTGCACGGCCCCACGAACCTGACCTCGGGCTTGCTGCCCATGCTTCTCAAAGGGCATGGCCCGTCCGTGGTGAACGTGGCCAGTGTTGCGGCTTATGTCGATGTCGGGTCCGGTGCGACCTACGCGCTCAGCAAGGCCGCGCTTCTGCAATTCACACGGAGCCTGGCAGTGGAATGGGCGCCAAAAGGGATCCGTGTGAACGCCGTGGCCCCGTGGTATATCCGCACTCCACTGACCGAGCCGGTGCTCTCGCAGCCCGACCGCCTGGAGCGTATCCTGGAACGCACCCCTATGAATCGGGTCGGCACACCGCAGGAGGTGGCAGCGTCCATAGCCTTCCTGGCCATGGACAAAGCATCCTTCATCACCGGCGCCTGTATTGCCGTGGATGGTGGATTCCTGGCCAAAGGGTTGTGATCCCGGATCTTCGGGAGGGAACCACGTACAACGCGTTCACCGCCTTACCTTCGCTTCGTCCCAAACAACCCCATTCATGAAAAGAGCTCTCCTCTCCCTGACCCTTGTGTCCGCGACCGCCCTGGCTTTCGGCCAGCGCAGCGCGCACCATGCCACCCGTATCGACGCACCCGGCGGGAACCGTGGTGAAGATTCCGTGGTTACCGGCGCGATCGCTAATGGTCCGCTGACGGTGTATGCTTCCAACAGCGGTTTCGTTGTCGGGAACAACGACTACGAAGACAAAGCCAAGGCCCAGTATTACGATCTGGGTGCTGGCGCGACCATCGATGAACTGCTCTTCTTCTTCGGCGCCAAAGTCGCGACCAGTGGTGATCCGAACTCGAAGATCGTGGCCAAGGTCTGGAACTACAACGGTACCGGTGGCATCACACCGAACAGCAGTAACGCTCCGTGCCCAGGTACGGTCGTCGCGTCGACTGATGTGAACATCAGCGCGGTGGACACGGTCGGCGGCAATCTTACGAGCGCATTGCTCGGCCCGGTTTGGGTCGGCGCGCAATTCCTCGTTGGCTTTGACGTGACCACGCTTGCCGCTGGTGATTCCGTGGGTCTCGTAAGCACCGAGTTCGGCAATACCTCCTACCCCGATAATTCCTGGGAGTTGTGGTCGGACGATACGTGGCACTCGTTCTCAGACACCCTTGGTTGGGGCGACGATCTGGACATGTTCATAGCCGTAGTGTTCGATCAGTCGGTGGCCGGTATTGGCGAAGAGACCGCGTTGAACGGTATGCAGATGAGCTTCCTGAACGGCAACGTGGTCGATGAGGAATTGCAGCTGGCATTCTCTGTGCCCAGTGGCTCCAATACCTACCTGATGATGCACGATGCCACCGGACGTGAGTTGGGCCGTCGCGCACTGGGTACCCGCGCCGCCGGTACGCATAACGAGAGCATTGACACCTCCGCTCTCGGTGCTGGTCAATACTATGTCACCTTGGTGGCGAACGGTTCGCCTCTCACCAAGAAGGTGACCAAGCGCTGATCCGACGCACCCCTGATGCAAGGGCTTCCGGGTTACCCGGAGGCCCTTGTTGCTTTTCCACCAGCTTGCGGATGGCCCCGCTGGCCATCGGACCGAGCGCGATCGTAAGGTCGCGGTAGAGCGACCATGTCAGGAGCCGGCGGGAAGTGGCCGCGAACGACGAAGCCTCCCGGCGGGGAGGCTTCGAACTTCCATTCCAGCAGCTCCGTTGACCTACCGGGTCTTGGTCGACCATTCCTCGATCTTGGTCTTGTTCATGCCGACGTAGCTGGCGTCCTTCTCGGCTTGGGCCATGGCGAGGCTCTCGTTCGCGGTGGCCACCGCTTCCTTGTATTTGCCGTTGGCCGCCTGGCACAAAGCCAGGGTGTGCAGGGTCCAGTACTTCTTCTCCATGCTCACAGACTTCTCGGCCCAGGTGAGCGCTTCTGGAAGCATCACGCCGTGGTCAACACAGTAGCGGGCGCAGCGGCCATAGGTCCCTGCCTTGATCTCGGGCTTCGCCAGCGCTTCCTTGATGTTCGCCATGGCCTGTTCGCCCGCATCCGCGTGGAGGATGAAGCTGGTGCGGGTCTTTTCCCAGCGCAGGTCCATGCGGGCTTTGTCGTCCTTCACCTCATCGAGGTCGATCGTGAAGGTCTCGGTCCATTCCGCGGTCGTTGCGGGGGCGGTGAAGCGCACCGCATCCTTGGCCTGATCGTAACCGTCGTTCCCCCACAACGTGGTATCGCTGTTCAGGATGATGGTCCACTCCTTCTCGCCCGGAATGGCGAACAGGCTGTACTTGCCTTTGGCCACCGCCTTACCTGACATCACCACGGGACCGCTCAACTCGATCGTGGTGCACGCGTTGGCACCAACGCGCCAGAGTTCGCCAAAGGGTACGAGTTCTCCAAAGACCTTCCGGCCTTTGGCGCTCGGGCGGCTGTAGTCCACCTTGACCTGGGTGAGGCCCACGATCTGCTCCACCTTGCCCCGGGGGCTGGCCTGGGGCAGATCTTGAGCGATACCTAGAAGTGGCAGTGCAAGTGCGAAGACGAAAAGGGAACGCATCGTTGTTGGGGTTGGGCCGCGAATTTACACCCCATTGCCCCCGCCAACCTATCGCAGGCCGGACGCCTGATGTATATGTCAGGCCACCTTCAACTGGCTCATGCGCGAGCGATCGAACTTCTCCCTCGCGTAGCTCAGGGTGACACGCAGCTCCGTCGGACGCTCGTTGGACCCGGGCATCTCGTACATCGCATCGGTCATGATGGCCTCGCAGATGCTGCGCAGGCCACGTGCACCGAGCTTGTAGTCAATGGCCCTTTCCACGATAAAATCCAGGACCTTCTTGTCCAGCGAGAGCTTGATCTTGTCCATCTCGAAGAGCTTCACGTACTGCTTCACCAGCGCGTTCTTCGGTTCGGTGAGGATGCGGCGGAGGCTCTCCTTGTCCAACGGGTCAAGGTAGGTGAGCACCGGGAAACGGCCGATGAGTTCAGGGATCAAACCATAGCTGCGCAGATCGGTGGGGCCGACGTACTGAAGGAGGTGATCGTCGTTGATCCGGGCGCTCTCCTTGCTGGCGCTGTAACCCACCGCTGTGCTTTTCACCCGGCGGGCGATGATCTTCTGGATGCCATCGAACGCGCCTCCGCAGATGAAGAGGATGTTCTTCGTATCCACCTGGATCAGCTTCTGCTCAGGATGTTTGCGTCCGCCCTGGGGCGGCACGTTCACTATGCTGCCTTCCAGGAGCTTCAGCAAGGCCTGCTGTACACCCTCGCCGCTCACGTCCCGTGTAATGCTCGGGGTGTCGCTCTTGCGGCTGATCTTGTCGATCTCGTCGATGAACACGATGCCGCGCTCGGCCTTGCTTACATCGTAATCGGCCGACTGCAACAGGCGGCTCAGGATGCTCTCCACATCCTCGCCCACATAGCCCGCTTCGGTGAGCACGGTGGCGTCCGCGATGCAGAAGGGAACGTTCAGCATGCGGGCGATGGTGCGGGCCAGCAGGGTTTTGCCCGTGCCGGTCTCCCCCACCAGGATGATGTTGCTCTTCTCGATCTCCACGTCGTCCGCACCTCCGACCGGCTTCTGCAAAAGCCGCTTGTAGTGGTTGTACACCGCCACGCTCAGCACCTTCTTGGCCTCCTCCTGTCCGATCACATAATCGTCCAGGTAGCGGCGGATGTCCGCCGGCCGCTGCAGGATGAGGCTGCCCTCGATCTCCGTGCGCGAACGCTGGCTCAGCTCCTCGCTGATGATGTTCTGCGCCTGCGCGATGCAGCTGTCGCAGATATGGCCGGTGATCCCGGCGATCAACACGTTGGTGTCCTGCTTATCGCGGCCACAGAACGAACACTTGATCTCTTTCTTTTCCATGGGGGATCAACGGGTGTGCAACCGCTGAATTCCGCGCAAGATACGCCGAAGGCCGGGCGGTGGTCCACCCGGCCTTCGGCCGTTGTTTGAGGCTCAGGATGTTAGGAAGCTTCAGAGGCCGAAGCTCCGTCCTTACTTGGTGTTCTTCACCAGCAGCTCATCGATCATGCCATAGGCCTTGGCCTCCTCGGCGATCATCCAATAATCACGGTCGCCATCTTTCTCGACCCGCTCCAGTGGCTGCCCGCTGTGCGTGCTGATGATGTCGTAGAGCTCCTTCTTCAGCTTCAACACCTCGCGGATGGTGATCTCCATGTCGCTCACCTGGCCCTCCGCGCCACCCATCGGCTGGTGGATCATGACCCGGGAGTGTTTCAGCGCGCTGCGCTTGCCCTTCGTACCCGCACAGAGCAGCACGGCGCCCATGCTAGCGGCCATGCCGGTGCAGATGGTGGCCACGTCCGGGTTGATGTACTGCATCGTGTCGTAGATCCCCAAGCCAGCGTACACCCCGCCACCCGGGCTGTTCAGGTAGATCTGGATGTCCTTCTTCGCGTCCACGCTCTCCAGGAACAGCAATTGCGCCTGGATGATGTTGGCCACCTGGTCGTTGATCGCAGTTCCCAGGAAGATGATGCGGTCCATCATCAACCGGCTGAACACGTCCATCTGCGCCACGTTCAACTGGCGTTCCTCGATGATGTACGGTGTCATCGATGCACGACTGTAGTCGTGCAGCGCGAGACTGCTGATGCCACGGTGTTTCACCGCGTACTTGAGGAATTCGTCCTGGGATGCCATTGCTTGTTCTTTCGGGTTTGTGTGTGGAAGATCGCCGGGGATGATCTTCAAGCGGTGCGCGCCAAGTTTACGAACTCATCGTAGCTCACCTTCTTTTCCTTCGGTTCCAGAAGGGTTCGGAAGTGGATGGTCAGCTTCTGCTCCACGATGCTGTCGCGCATGCGCTTGATCTGTTCACGGTCGCCCAGCAAACGCCCGGCCATGCGCTGCAGCTCCTCACCTTCGGGCGCCGGCATGCCGAATTGGCCGAATTGATCACCGATATAGCGTTTCGCGAACGCGTCCAGTTCCTCCCCTTTGGCCTCCAGTCCATACTTCTCCACGATGCGGTCCTCGAGCAATTGCCGCTTCAAACCGGTGGAATAGCTCACGTAGCCGGTTTCCACGTCCTCCGGGGTCACGGGTTCCTTGCTGGTCTCAACGATCCAGCGCTTCAGGAAGGTGTCCGGCAGTTCCACGCGCAGATCATCCTGCAGCTTGCGCATCACAAGACGTTTGAAGATGCGGTCGCTGTCGCGGCGGAACATGTTCGTCAGACCCTCCTTCACCTTCTCGCGGAAGCCGGCTTCGTCCGTCACCGCATCCTTGCCGTACACGCGATCAAAGAGTTCCTGGTCCAGGGCCACCGGCACCATGTGCTTGATCTCAGCGATGCGGAAGAGCACCTTGCCTTCGAGGTGATGTACGCGTTCGTGGTCGGTGTTGAACATGCGCGCGAGATCGTCATGGTTCTCGCTGATCGAACCGGGATCGACGGTCACCTCGTCACCCACCGCGCGCCCGATGAAAAGGGCGCGCGTGGTATCGTCCTTCAGATGTTCCACGGTGATGGTGGTGCGGTTCATCAAGCCGCCCGGCTTGATCGCGCCGCTCGCATCGAGCTCGATCAGATCGCCGAGCAGCATGTCCTTCTCACCGCTCACCTCCGCGTCCTCCAGTTTGCCGAACCGCCGCTGCATGTCGGCCACTTCGCGCTCCACGAGTTCATCGTTCACATCGACCACTGGATATTCCACCCCGAGCTTGCTGCTCAGCTCGATGTCGAACACCGGGGCCAGGCCCATCTCATACCGGAAGTTGAACTCGCCGGGTGAATCCCAATCATTGCCCTGTGCGTTCTCGTTATGTGGCAGTGGCTGGCCGAGCACCCGGATGCCGTTGTCGCGGATGTAGTTGTTCAAACTGTCGCCGATAAGGCGTTCCAATTCGTTCACCAGCACGGCCTTGCCTACGCGTTTCTTCACGATGGTCATGGGCACCTGTCCCGGGCGGAAGCCCGGCCAACTGGCGTTCTTGCGTTGCTCTTTCAGCGCCTTTTCCACACCCGGGGTGTAATCCTCCGGGGTGAGCTTCACCTTCAGGGTGGCGGTAAGTGTACCGGTCTCTTCGCGTTCGATGTTCATGATGGCGGTTGTCCGTTGTCAGTGCACGGTTGTCAGTAGCGTTGGTCGGGGTGGCGGTTGTGGCCAAAGAATGGTATTGACGATCAACAACCGGCAACTTGCGACCAGGCGGTACGGACGGGGGGACTCGAACCCCCACACCTTGCGGTACTGGCTCCTAAGACCAGCGCGTCTACCAATTCCGCCACGTCCGTAAAAATGGACCGCGAAGATAGCCGTTCCCTTGGCCCTCAAAGGGGTAGCGCAGGCCCGCTTACCTTCGTCGCCCCGCGCTTCCAACGTTCGCATGAAGTCCTTCGACCCCAAGCAATTGTCCGTTCCTGAAGTGCACAGCTACCTGGTCGGTTCGGTAGGCCCACGACCGATCGCCCTGGCCAGCACCTTGGATGCTCAAGGCCGCCCCAACTTGAGCCCGTTCAGCTTTTTCAATTGCTTCGGCGCGAACCCGCCGCTGCTGATCTTCAGTCCAGCCCGACGTGGACGCGACAATACCACCAAGCACACCTATCACAATGTGAAGGCGGTGCCCGAGGTAGTGATCCATGTAGTGACGCATGCCATGGTGCAACAGGTCTCCGTGACCAGCGGCGAATTCCCCGAAGGCGTGAACGAGTTCGAAAAAGCCGGGTTCACCCCCCTACCATCGGAGAAGGTGAAGCCCTTCCGTGTGAAGGAAAGCCCGGTGCATTTCGAATGCATCGTACAACAGGTGATCGAGACCGGAACAGAGGGCAGCGCGGGGAACCTGGTGATCTGCGAGGTGGTGATGATCCACATCGACGAGAACGCTCTGGACGCTGCGGGGAAGATCGATCAGCGCCGGATCGACCTCGTGGGGCGCATGGGGGGCCACTTCTATACACGCGCGCATGGCGATGCGCTCTTCGAACTAGCGCAGCCCAACTTGCATTTCGGCATCGGTGTGGATGCGTTGCCGCCTGAGGTGCGCAACAGTCCTGTTCTCACCGGCAGCGATCTGGGCAAGCTCGCGGCGAGCCTTCATCTCCCGGATGAGACGGCCGTGAACGAACACAAGCTCACCGCGCTCTCCGAGATCTTCGTCGCGCATCAGGGCCGGCCGAAGGAATTGATGACGAACTTGCACCAGCATGCGCACGACCTTCTGGCACAGGGACGCGCGGAAGAAGCACTCTTGACCGTACTCGCATTCAACGACCGCTAGGCCTCGGCTACCCTCGGCCTCAACACTCAACGAAAAAGACCATGGCACAAGTCACCATCACCGGCACGATCAAAGTGATCGGCAAAACGCAGGACGTGAGCGCATCCTTCAAGAAGCGCGAACTCGTGATCACCGAACCCAGCGGGCAACGCCCGCAGCACATCCCCGTCGAATTCACGCAGGACCGGACCTCACTGTTGGACAGTTTCAAGCCCGGCGAGGAAGTGAGCGTGGTGTGCTACGTGAACGGCCGCGAGTGGGCCGCGAAGGATGGCACGATGAAATACTTCCTCAGCTTGAGCGGCAACCGCATCGAGCGGCAGGGCGCTGCATCGTCTTCCGGCGGCGGCTATCAGGCCGCTCCTCCTCCCACGGTGGCGGATATGCCGCCGATCGGTGGGGACGAGGACGATCTGCCGTTCTGATCACGCGCGCACGGGCCGGCCTTTCCATCGAGGCGTAGAGAACATCCCAGCCACCGCCACGATCGGTGCGGTGATGAGGAATTGAAGCATGGCGCAAGTGATCAGCAAGGCATTGGACCGGCTTTGCTGGAACCTGTGACCTGCACGCACCAGGGCCAGGGTCGGGAACAGCCATGCGCACCACGCCAGGACCAGAAAGGACCAGGTGAAGAGCAACGCATCGCCCATGCGTACGTTCTGAACGACATGGACCGTGAGCGCGAGCAGCAGCCAGGGCAACGCAAGCGCCAGTGATCCGAAGGCCCAGGCGCCGGGTGAACGATAGGCACGCATCTTTCCCGCCCAGCGCAGGCGTTGCGCCCACCAGCCGGGCCAGGTGGTTTCCGGGCGTACTCTGACCGCTGCGTTCCTGTTCGCGAGGTAGCGCACCTTCATCCCACTGCGCCGCATGGCGCGGAGCAGGAACATATCGTCGCCAGAGGCCCAATGCCGGTCGCGCGAGTAACCGCCCAGCGCACGAAAGGCCTCGCGATCCACGGCCATGTTCGCACCGTTCGCCAGCAGGGCATCACCTTCCAAGGCGCTGCCCGCCGCCACGGCGAGCAAGGCCGCCTGTTCCTCGCGCTGGTAGCGCGCCAGCCATCCCACACCTTCCTCCATGAACACAGGGAGCAGGAGCAGGTGCGGAGGATCCGCGCTCCAAGCCTGACGAACGCTTGAAGTGCGTTCCGGAGAGCATCGCGTGTCCCCATCGGTGAGCAGAACGACCGGCCGGGTGGCCAGTTCCATGCCGTGCTCGATCGCCGCTTTCTTCCCTTCATGCTCGACCAGCTTCTCGAGCCGCAGTGTCGGCCATCGCTTTGCCAGACCGATCACACGTTCCACGGTCCGGTCGGTGGACCGATCATCGACCACAATGACCTCCAGTTGGTCACGGTCGCGTTGTGCATGAAGATCCTGCAGGCAGGGAACGATGGGCTCCTCCTCGTTGCGCACGGGTACGATCACGGAAAGGCCCAGGGGATCCGCACGCTCCTGGGATCCGGCGATCGCCGAAGCGCGTCCCAGCGCTCCGCTCCATGCCCGCATGATCGATGCATGCAACAAGGCCAGCAGCAACATAGCAAGGACCGCTACGAACGTAGCGCTCATGCCAGGGCCGGCCGGCGGCGACGCGCGAACAGAAGGATCACGCCGCCCAGCAGGGCCGGTAGTGCCAGGTTCACCGCCCAAAGCAGGAAGGAGGCGGACACCACATGCCAGGGTTCGGCATGGAGCGGTACCAGCAGCGCGACCGCGACGGATCCGCGCACACCCAATTCGGTGAGCATGGCCGTGGGCACCAGCGAAGTGATCAAGAACACCACCGGCACCGCACCCCAGGCGGAAAGAGCGCCCAACTCCGGAGCGAAGGCCATCAGCAGGAGCACGAACTGCAACGTGAACACGCCGTAACGCAGCATGCTGAGACCAAGCATCCGCCTTGCCACGTTCGGTTCTGCGGCGACCATCGCGGTGGATGCGGCCCGGAACCTGCGCATGAACGCCGGACCTATCAATAACGACCTGGTCCAGCGCGGACGGAACAACAATGTGAGCACGATGACCGCGGCGATCGCCAGCGGTACGAGCACGAAGGCCGCATGGAAGCTGTCCGACCATGGAAGCTGCTCACCCATCGCCATGAGCAGCACGATGCCGAGCACACCAGCGACCAGGGTGACCGCGAACTGAGCGACACTACCGGGGATGGAGGCAAAGGCCGCACGGTTCCGCACATCCGCCGGAAGATGCGCGATGCGGCCCAGGAACTCGCCCGTGCGGTTGGGCGTGATCAATCCCACCGTGGTCCCAGTGAGGGTGGCGCGGAAGGCTTCGACGCCATCCACCGGTGCGACCGGATCTAGAAGGAGTTTCCACTTGCGTGATTCGAGCCACCAGTTCAGCGCGCCCAGCAGCAGGATCACCGGCAAGAGGGCCCAGGTCCGAAGATCCCATGCGACCGACCAGGACGCCAGGCTGGGTGTACCTTGGGCCGCCAGAAGGTGGCGCACCAAGAGGGCACAGGCCAGTGCGAATACCCCCCAACGCAGCAGGAAGTTCACCGGAAAACGGGGAGCGGACGAAGACCACATGGCATGAAGACGGCCAAAAATAGCGGGGTGGCCTTGGATGGCGTTAGCGGAAATGCGGAAATGCCGCGCATGCAGGAGGAGCGCATCATCCTGGGCATCGACCCGGGCACCACGGTGATGGGTTTCGGGGTGATCCGTTCCCAGGGACAGCGGATAGCACTGGTCGCAGCGGACGCCATCCGCTTCGATGCCGCGCATGACCATACCCTGAAGCTCAGGGAGATCTTCCGCCGCACCACCTCCCTCATCGACCTGCATCTGCCGGATGAACTGGCCATCGAGGCGCAGTTCTTCGGGAAGAACGTGCAGAGCATGCTGAAGCTGGGACGGGCGCAGGGCGTGGCCATCGCCGCGGCGATCCAGCGGGAGGTGGCCGTGAGCGAATATGCGCCCACCCGCATCAAGCAGAGCATCACCGGTCACGGGGGTGCCACGAAGGACCAGGTGGCGGCCATGCTGCTGACCCTGCTCGCCTTGCGTGAACTGCCCCGGAGCACGGACGCCACCGATGCCGTGGCCGTGGCCGTATGCCATCACTTTTCGCGCGGCGTCGTCCCTTCCTCTTCCACGCGCGGCGGCAAGGGCTCGACCGGTTGGGGCAGCTTCGTGAAGAACCATCCGGAACGAGTGAAGAAATAGGCCCGCCGCACCGGGTTGGATCTAGGCTTTGCGGATCCGATCCGCGGTAGCGGCGAACTGCTCCGGGGTGAACTTCAGCTTCGGCCGGCTGAAGTCCATGTCCGACACACGATCGATCGGGATCAGGTGTACGTGCGCGTGCGGCACTTCGAGGCCGATCACACTGACACCGATGCGATCACAGGGCACCACGCGCGCGATCCTGGCGGCCACGCCTTGTGCGAACGGCATGATGCCGGCCAGCACATCTTCCGGCAGATCGAAGAACTTGTCCACCTCGGTTTTGGGTATCACGAGGGTATGGCCCTCGCGAAGCGGGTTGATGTCCAGGAAGGCGAGGAAGCGTTCATCCTCGGCCACCTTGTGGCAGGGGATCTCGCCGCGCACGATCCGGGTGAAGATGCTGGCCATCACCGGCTGATCTCCACGATCTCGAAACGGGTGCTTCCGGCGGGGGTCTCGATCTCGGCCACTTCGCCCACTGACCTGCCAAGCAAGCCTTTGCCGATCGGCGAACTCACACTGATCTTGCCGGTCTTGATATCCGATTCGGTCTCGGCCACGAGGGTGAAGATCTTCTCGACGCCGGTCCCGGTGTGTTTCACCCGCACCGTGGTGTGGATGAACACCTTGCTGGTGTCCACCTGGCTGGCGTCGATGATGCGGGCGTTGGCCAGTACCTCCTCGAGCTTGGCGATCCGTGCTTCGAGCAGGCCCTGTTCCTCCTTGGCGGCATGGTACTCGGCGTTCTCGCTCAGGTCGCCCTTGTCGCGTGCATCGGCGATCTGCTGGCTCAGATGAGGTCGCTCCACGGTGCGCATGCGATGCAGCTCGTCCTGGAGCTTCTTGAGCCCTTCTTCGGTGTAATAGGCCGGTGCGGTCATGGCCGTAGGTTCTGGTAGAACGGAAGAGGCCCCTAGAGGCCTCTTCCATCAAATATAAGACGGTGCACTTACAAGCTGATCCGCACCCCGATCTGGTGCACCCCGCTCCAGGTATTGGTGGCGCGATAGGCATAGTCCAGGCCGATGGTGCTCAGTTTCTCTTTGCCGAAGGGCATGTCCAGGCTCAAACCGCCGGAAATGCCGCTGAACACAGTGGCCGAATCGTCCTTCTTGGTGATGTTCTCCTCGTAGAGGTAGCCCACGCGCAGATGCAGGATCCTGCGGAAACCATACTCCAGGCCGCCCACGAACTGATCGTAAGTGAACGAGTTCGAGTTGAAGCTGAGCGCGGCGGTAAGACCGTGGTGCTCGGCCAGTTTGAAATCGTACGCACCGCCGATGGTGAGCATGGACGGAAGCTCGAACTTCTGTGAACGTTGCTCGAGGGTGATCTGGTCGCTGCCGGACACCAGGATGCCCTGCACGGCCATGCCATCGCCGGCATAACGCATGGCAGGGCCCACGTTCTTGAGCACGATCCCGAAGTGCACCTGATCACGTTCCCCTGTCACGTAGTTGATGCCTGCATCGAAGCACACGCCGCTGGAACGCGCATCGGCGATGGATTCGGAAACCACGCGTACCAGCAGACCACCGTAGATGCTGTTGGAGAACGCCTTCGCATAGGCCAGGGCGAAGTTCGATTGGTTGACCCGGAACGTGCCCAAACCTCCATCGGGTTGATCGAAGGTGGTCGTCGGGATGTCACCGAAGGCCATGGTCATCACACTGATGCCGATCACCCCGGTCTCCCCCAGTTTCTGCCCCAGACCGATGCTGTTGATCTTCACTCCACTGCCCTCCAGCCAACGGCTGGTGGAGAACACCACCTCGGTCTTGCGGGTATGGGCAAGACCGGCCACGTTGCCGAACATGCCTTCCACGCCGCGCAAGGAGGCCGAGCCCGCCAGACCCCAGCCGGCCGTGCGTGCCCAGGGATTGATGAGCAGTTGAGCAGCACCGGCCGAGCCCGCACGATCGGGATTGCCCGCGTGCAGAGGAGCCGTGGCGAGGATCAGCAAGCCCAGCGTGAGGCCGACCATCCGTTGTTGCATCGTCATCGTCATGTCGTTCACTTCTCTTCGTTCGGTGATCGGGCCGGCTTAGAAATTCTGCAGATCGATGGGACGCATCACGCCGAAGAACTTCACCACGCGCTCGCATACCCCGGGCACTTCCACGTGGCACAGGTACACCCCGCTGGCGATCGGCACGTTCGTCGCGTTGCGCAGGTCCCAATCCAGGAACGTCAGCGCGTTGTCCTTCCTGAACCGCCGCACCAGCGTGCCGCTCACGTTGTAGATGCTGATCACGCACTGCTGCGGCAGGTTCACGAATTTCACCCGGTTGTCCAACCGGCTGGTCTCGTACCCGCTGAAACCGTAGTACGGATTGGGCACCACGTTGATCAGGTCGCATGCCGTCTCAGCCGTCGGCTGGTCCTCCATGATCACCGCGCGCTCACCGGTATTGAAGGCGTACAACGGCAGCCCGTTGTTGCGCTGGGGGTTGATCGCCGGCACGTAATCCGGCGTGGGTTGACGGTAGGTGCGGTACGGGGAGGCCACGTTCAGTAGGATCCGTGTTTCGGTCGGGATCAATCCATCCTGTATGCTGCGCAGTTGGTAGCCCTGGTTCAGCACCGCGGTACCCACCCAATTGCACGCACGGAACGCACGGGTCAGTTCCGCCCCGCTGCCCGAGGCCAGGCGGTCGTGAATGAAGACGCCCTCATCGTATTGCGGCATGAAGGTCGGGTTCTGCTTCTCCCGCCAGCGGTTGCCGAACACGTAGATGTTGTGCTGCCCGCCGAAGATCGGTGAGCCCAGTCCGGTGATCAGCGAGTCGGTCGGGTTCCAGATCATGTCCCGTCCTTTGCCACCACCCCAGAAGCTCGCTTCCCCGAAGGCCATGTTCAGCCGTTCCCCACTGCCCAGGTCGATCGCATAGCCTGGGAACCAGCCCATGCCCGTGAGGTGGCCGTTCAGCCCCGCCTCATCGTTGTTGCAGCCCGGAGCGTTGTACGGTATACCGTTCTTGTCCACGCTCGTGTCGGAGCGCATGTCCATCTTGTCATCCCCGGGGTGCTCCGGCGGGGCTGAGCCGTCCTCCATTTCCAGCACCGGGCAGCGGGTCCAGCGGCTCTTATCCGCTGTCAACACCACCAGGCAACTGCTGATGTCCCGAAGGTTCGAGATCCCTTGCGCATTGGCCAGCCGCGGCGAGCCGGGCTGGAAGGCCGTGTCCCCGATCAGCCGGAACGGCGCCCAGGTGCCACCGGCCAGTCCCAGCGAGGGGGTGCTCTGCACCACTACGTCCTCGTATGCCTCTTCCACGTCGATGTTCTCGAAATCCGGATAGAGGACCCCGTCGTCCGTGGAGGTGCCCGCACGGATCCAGTTCAACGCGTCCTCCCCTTCTCCGTCCGGTACGCCGTTCAGCCACTTTTTGGAGGGATCCGCATAGGTGATCGAGGAGCTCAGGAAGTCGGTGTACGTGCCATCGTATGAGTACTGCTCGATGGTCACCGACAGCCCCCATTGTGGGATGATCTGTTCGTTGCCCACCGTGATCAGCGTGTCGGCATACACCGTGTCCCCTTCCTCCAGCTTCACCAGTTTCCAGTACGCATCGTCCAGATCACCATCGGTGATCGAGTCGGCGAACCACAGCTCGAAGTTCCCCGCCGGCACCGCCAACGGATCGATCACTTTGATCGCTATGGGCCCCTGACCCGCCTTGTAGGTCAACTCATCGGCCCGCCACGGCGGTCCGCTGGTGATCGCGTTCAACGTCGCGTCGTTCAAAGACAGTGCCCGCTTGGCGTTCCCCGTCCCTTCGATCCGCGTCAAAGTGAACTCATCCCCGTAACTCGCGTTCAGGATCGTTCCCCCGTTCTCCGGCGTGTTCTTGTGCGGTATACCGCTGAACGGACGGATCGGGCCCGCCGCGGCTTTTCTGCCGGCCAGATAAGGCGTGGACTGCCCGCTGAGCACTTGCGGATCGGGGTTGAAGGTCGCCCAGTTGTTATGGCCATACGCAATAGCCATGAAGTAGTAGGTCTTGAAGTTCACCAGATGCGGATCGCCTTGGGCGAAGGCATCCGTGGTGACCCGGAACGAGTGCTGGATGCCGCTGTTGGTGCCGTTCACCATCAGGGTGGGGACCGGTAATCCGATATCCGGGTTGGTGATGTAGTTGATCACCTCGGCGACATTGTCCTCCACATCGCACTGGAAGACCAGGCGGGCCAGGTTGGGATCGCGCAGATCGGCCGGGCTGACCTCCCCGTTCTTGAGCTGATAGATCTGATAGCCCTGGAAATTGTAGGTGTTATCCTCGGTCGCCGGAATGATCGGGTCATCCTCTTCGTAGCTCTCGTTGTAGTTGTTGCCCACCTCGAGGTTCTCCAGCGTGATGATCAACTCGCGATCCAGTTCCACGATCGCCAGCTCGGGCGCATCGGGGCCGTTGAGGATCTGGAAGCAGTTGTCGAACAGGGCCTGTGCGAGGTCATCGGCACGCCGCACCTCCTGAACGCTCTGGAAGGGTCCACCACCCGTGGCACGTGCCCAAACCACACCCACGGTGATGTTGTTGTAGGCACCGGGTTCCAGCGTGAACGGCCCTGCACTTTGAACAAAACGGCGATCGAAGGGGGCGTTCCCCGAATTCTCCTCGGTCCACGATAGTTGAGGTACGCAATCCGTTCCCCAACCCACCGGGTCGCTGTCGCCAGGGAACATGTATTGGGCCAGGGTCACGTTCTGGGCCGTACTGTACCCGGTACCGCTGTAAGACATGGGAGTGCCATCCTTCCATTGGCTCGTGAGGTAGCCGTAGTACTGGATCGCCTCATCGGGGTCCCCGCGCGGAGTATTGTTGTTATCGTGGTAAAGGAAGGCGCGCATGCCGTAGCGCTCGTTGTCCACGACCGAATCGCCATATCCGATACCGATCCCTTTGTAGGGAATGCCATCGTTCAGACGTGCGGTGGCACAATCCACGACGGGGTTATCGAGGGTGGGTCCCGGATTGTCCACGAAATCATAATCCTGGAACGGTCCTTCGAAGAAATCCACACCGATCGCCGGTGGCTGCACACCATAGCCGGGGTGGCCGTTGCAGCTTTCGTCGTTGTTATCCCCGTTGTAGGCGTACCCCAGGCCGCGCTGCACGTCACAACCTACGTAATCATCGTCGGCGCATCCCAGGTCCACGTCCACCCATTGCCCGAAGAAGGTGTTCTGCAAGGTCTGCGTGCCCTGGTTGATGAGCACGTAGTTGTAGAACGTCATGTTGTTCACCGCATCGTTCGTGCTGAAGGCGAAAGCCTGCGCACGGACCTCCATCCCGATGGGGAGACCTCCGGTCTCGGTGTGGGCGTTCCCCTTGTCGTTGAAGACCCACCAGATGTTCTGGTCCCCGAACAGCGGTATCTCCGCATCGCGTAACCGGTGCGCGCAATCGACTATGCCATCCAGATCGTATCCCGGGTAATCGCCCGCATCGGGATCATACTCATCGTTGTCGTCGACATCCTCGTAAGGGGCCAGGTTGTAATCCTGCTCCAGGGACACGTCGCCATGCGCGGGCCATTCGCTGAAAATGACAGGCGCGGAATAGCTGGGGAACTCGACGCTCTCATCGCATTCGGGATCGATCCGGCAGCGGTGGTAGGCCCGGTGTATCTCCGCGTCCTGGCGAAAGGTCTTCCACGTGCGGTCGTACTGCAGGCATACGTCCGCCTCCACGGATGCAGTGCCATCCTTGGTGAGCGGGCCGGGCCAGAAGTCGTTCCCGACCTGGCGGAAGCGCACCGCGGCGAGCTTCAAATTGTTGTCCGGGCCATAGCCGCCCATCCACAGGGAACCGGCGAAAAGCGCATCCGGACCGCTGCGGTCCTCGGTGCGTGGCACCTCATAAGCCGGACCACCGGCACCGGTGCGGTTCTGCCACATATTGCCCCCGGTCTCGATCAGGGCGCGAACGTTGTTGAAGTCCAGTTCGTCCCGCGAGGTGGAAGGTGAGCAACCTGCCGCCTTGGGCTGCCCCTGGCCGGCTCCGCCGCCGGGGCCGATCCCCTGCAAGGTCGATTCCCGGGCCATGAGCGGGCCCGAAACGAAGAGCACGAATGCGAAGGCGGCGAAAGTTCTGGTGGTCGGCATGGGTTCGTATCCTTTCATGGCCGGATCTGTTCAATGTTCAGAATGACAACCGTACACCCAGTCGAATGGTCCGTGGTGCACCGATGTTGGCGGGATCGGCGACCTTGACGTTGTACAGGTCGCGGTAGCTATCCACATCCGTGCGCAGGTTGATGCTGTTCTGGTACTGGGCGGCGGCCAGGTAGCCATCATCGTCCGGTGAGCCGGTGGCGCGGTAGACATCGGTCACGTTGCGCGTGTTGAACACGTTGGTGACCAGCAGATAGATGTTCATGTCCGCGGTCTTCACCTTGTCACCGCCCTTCTTGCCGAAGTTCAGCGTGATATCACGGTCCAGCTGCGCGTCCGTGCTGAACTGCCAGGGCAGGCGTGCACCGTTCATGGAACCGTCCAGGCGATAACTGCCCTCCTTGCTGTCGATCGCCGCTTCCTGTACGATCTGGCTCGAGTTGCTGTACGGCGTTCCGCTGCCCAGGATGGCCACCACGTTCAGCCCCATGCTCTGCAGCAGATTGACCCCGAACACCACAGGGCCATTGTAATCCTTGCCCCGGCCATACCGATAGTCCGCGGTGATCTGGATCTTGTGGCGCTGATCGAAGTTGAGCGGAGTGAGCACCCGGAGATTGCTCTGGTTGCTGTTGATCAGGCTCAGCGTGCTGTTGGGATCGCTGCCGGTACCATCGGCGAACTGCAAGGTGTAGCTGGCGCGCATCCAGATGTTGCCCGTGCGGCGCAGGTCGTAGGTGGCGGACAGGCCTTTCACCGTGCCGAAGTCGATGTTGTCGTAGGTCCGATAGCTCACCGGCCAGGCCTCCTGCACGTTGCGCACCTGGATCATGTCGCGCAATTCCCGGTAGAAGCCCGCGATCTTCAGGGAGCTCGACTTGCTGAGCACCTGCTGGAACCCGAGCTCGTAGTCGATCGTTTTGCTCGGCTTCAGGGACGGGTTGTTCAGCACCACCGTGCTGGTGATGTTCTCGACGAACGCGATATCGTCCATCAACAGCCGGACCGCGCTGGTGGGCCGCTGGGTCAGAATGTCGTAATGTGCGAAGAACAGGGCCTCGTCCGAGATCGGGAAGCTGAAGGCGATGCGCGGCATGATGTTCACGGCGGGCGTGTAATCCTCGAACGCCGACTTCTTCAGCTTGCTGCCCTGGAGATCCCCGTTGGGATCGGTGTCATAGCTGATCAAATAAGGGGCGATCCCTTCGCTTCCGCGCAGCACCCGCGGATCTTCGATCTCCTCCCCCTGCGCGTTGTACCAGGTATCCCCATCGCGATAGCCCACCACACTGTTGGGGTCGTTCAGGCGATCCACGTACAGCACGTAGTCATCCCCGATGTTCTCCGGACGGTTCTCGGCCAGGTCCTCGGCGATGTCGCTGTCTGGGATCTCACTTCCCGCCGTATAGGCCGGACGCCAGAGGTATTTGTCCTTCAGGACGTTCTGGTTCGCGTCGAAGCGGTCCACCCGGACCCCCACGGTGAAGTTGATATCGTCGAAGGCGAACTTGTCCATCAGGTAGCCCGCCATATAGATCGGTGAGTACGGGGCCTGGATGCGGGTGTATTGCCCGTCCTCGTTCTGCTTGTCGAAGAAATCAGCGAACGCGGGACGGCCCGTGATCTTCTCGCCCAAGTGGTTGTAGCCATTGAACGTCGCCAGGTTATTGCCGTCGTTGATCAGCTCCGTCGCACTGAACATGTCCAGCGAGAACACGGTGGGATCGAGGGAGAACACATCGATGAAGTCCGTTCCGTTCACGTCCAGACCCAGCGCCTCCCGCAGCTGGCTGTCGAAGTAGGTCTGGTCATCGCCGTGCAACCGGTCGAACGTGTAGAAAGCGGTGGTCCCCAATGGGAAGGACACGGTGGCGTCCGCCAGTGACTGGTTGTTCAAATTCAGGATGTGCGTGTTGGCGAGTTGGAACGCGCGGTTCCATAGACCGACCGGGGCCAGGCTGTAGCGGCGATCGACGAGTTGCTCGTATTCGATGCCGACGGAAAGCGCGTGCAGTCCGATATCCGCCGAACCGATCGCGCTCAGGCGGAACTGATCCGTCTGCCGCTTGCGATATTCGGCGCCGTCCGGATCATCGATGTATCCGATGTTGTTCCAAAGATCATAGAGACGGTCCGGCCGGTCACCGTTCAGCAGTGCATTGCCCTGGGTGATGGCATTGAGGTTCTCGTAAGGACCCTCCGGACCCTGCGCCCCGAAGAGATTGGGTAGCGAGAACGGCTGATACGGGAAGAGATGGAAATACTGGTCGGTGATGGCGGCCACATCGGGATTGAGCTCGCTGGGCTCGAAGGTCACGAGCGTATCGCGGAAACCCGTGTGCACGAACGCACCCAACGTATCCACGAACTGATAGGTGTTCGCCCGGTACGTGGTGAATTTGCCGACGTGCCCATAGTTGAACAGGTTGTCGCCATGCTGCTCGTCCTCGACCTTCTGGGTCCAGCGCGAATAATCGAACTGGATGCTGTAATAGGCGTTCTTGATCAACGAACTGTTCTCGGCACCATCGTCCTGTCCGCCCTTGCTGCCGAAGCGCTGCGTGAACCGGAGGAAACCCCGCCAGGTCATGTCCTTGTAACGGAAATTATTGTCCGCGTTCAGAAGGCTGTTGGCGCGGTTGTAGTTCTGGCGGTCCACATAGTCGATGGTGCCACCAAGGGACAGGGTCACGTTCTGGGTCGTGGCGATGTCGATCTTACCCGAGGCCAGATAGGACACGCGGCCCGCGTTCTGCCGGGTCTTGATCGTTTCGATATCCTCATCGCGCAGGTATTCCGAACTGTACACAGCGACCTGGTCATCGCCCACATCCCGAAGGATCATCGGCGAAGACAGCAATTGATCGCGTACTTCCGGCTTCACGCGCACATCACCGAGGTAGGAGGGGTCATTATCCACCACGTTGGTGTACTGGCCGCTTAGGAAGAAGCCCAGCAAAGGCTTCGTCTTGTTGCCCAGGCTGTCCTTTTTAAAGAAGATGGGGCCGCTCAAACTGGCTTCCACCTGGTTGAAGGCATACTTGTCCAATCCGACGATATCGGTGATGTCCTCGCCCACCTTCCAACCGCTGGTGAGGTATTCCACGCCTCCGAAGAAGCTGCGGCTGGGCCCGCGTGTGGTGATGTTGATCACCCCGCCGGTCACGTCCCCATAGTTGGCCGGGACACCGCCTGTGATCACCTGCACTTCCTCGATCGCCGCCTTCGGCAGACCGGTGCCGGCGTTCGCGGGCACCTTCACACCATCGATATAGTAGTACGTGTTGTCCGAACGCGCTCCACGGATGCTGATGCCCCCATCACCCGTCCCGGTGGTACTGGTGCCTGCCACCGTGGTGGCGATGGACGCCGCCGAGCGTCCCGGCATGCGCGCGATGTCCTCCCGTGTGATGGTGCCTCCGGAGGCCCCCCCGTCCTTCTGGATGAGTGGGACCTGGTACTGCACCACTTCGAACTCCTTCAGTTCGATACCCTGGTTGAGGCCCACATTGAGCTCGGTGAACTTGTTGCTGTTGATCACCACGCCCGTCTGCCTCATGTTCTGATACCCCACGTAGGTCACCTCCACATCGTACGAACCGGGATCGATCGGCTTGATCATGTACTTGCCGTCGAAGTCCGTGGTGCCCGAGGCGACCACGGTGCCCCGGTTGAACACCGCCACGTTCACGAAGGGAAGTGGTTCGGAGGACTTCTTGTCGGTCACCGTCCCCTGTAGGGAGCCGGAGCCCACTTGGGCGAACGTGGTGGTCGCTCCCAGCAGTGCAAGAGCGATCGCGGAGAATATCCTTCTCACCATCAACGAGTAGGTTTTTCGTTCAGAACAACAGCGCAACGAGGGGGCGTAAAGATAGAAAAGTCCAGCTTCCGCCAAACCTCCGGAAATCCGCGCTGGACGCGGGTTTCCGCCGAACCGGCCCTTTCCGGCCCTCCTTTCGTCGCGTGATCGGGGCATCATCGTATGGTGAACTTGGGGCAAGATATCCAGACAGGCCTTCCGCGCGACGATCGGCACCGCCAATGAAGGGGTGATGTATACAGGTCAGGCCGATCCTATTTGGTGAACAAGCGCTTCAGAAAAGGATCGCGATGACGGCCGGTACCGTGTTTGTCCGCACGTTTCGTGTTCTGCTTGATGCGCTTCCGGGTGGCCTTGTCCTGGTTGGCCATGTGGCGCTTGTAGTCGTTCTTCCGCTGTTTGGCGAGCTTCTTCTTCTCTTCCTTCTCCTTGCGCTCCTGGATACGCTCCTGCTCCTTCTGGCCGATGCCTTCCTGGGCCCGGACGACAGCAGGCGCGGCCAGGAGCATGGCAAGGAAGAGCAGGGGCCGCAACGAACGCATGCTGCAAGGATACGGCCCGGGCCATCGGGCACGTACCTAACTTTGCCCGACCGCGTTCCATTGAGCATGCCACGCCTCGATCCCACGTTCAAGGCCCTTCCTTTCCTGTTGGCCCTGTGCCTGCTCGCATCCTGCCGCAAGGAGCAGCCTGGGGGGGTGCCGCTCACGACCGTGGACTTCCAGATCAACGTGAACAACCCGGCCTATGTGGATCTATCGGCTCCCGGTGGCTGGCTCTATCTTACAGGAGGTTCGCTCGGCATCATCGTTTACCGCAAGAGCCTGGAGGAATTCGTGGCCATGGACCGCCACTGCCCTTACCAACCCGCTGAACTGTGCAAGGTGTACGTGGATGAAAGCGAAGTGATCGCACGCGATACGACCTGCTGCGGCAGCGCCTTCCTGCTGCTGGACGGAAGTGTGACCGAAGGACCGGCGGCCCTGGGTTTGCAACGGTACAACACCGCCTTCAACGGGACCACGTTGCGGATCTTCAACTAGGATCCGGCCTCGAGCCACCAGCTGCGAGCCCCGAGCTTTTGTGAACGTTCACAAAGCTCGGGGCTCGTGGCCCAGGGCTGGCGGCTGCGCCCGGCCTGTGGGTGCTCAGTACCGGTACTCGTTGCTCTTGAACGGGCCGTTCACCGGCACACCGATGTACTTGGCCTGCTTGTCGTTCAGTTCTTCAAGCTCCACACCGATCTTGGCGAGGTGCAGGCGCGCCACCATCTCGTCGAGGTGTTTCGGCAACACGTACACCTTGTTCTCGTAATTGCCGTGGTTCTGCCACAGTTCGAGTTGCGCGAGCGTCTGGTTGGTGAAGCTGTTGCTCATCACGAAGCTCGGGTGCCCCGTGGCGCAGCCCAGGTTCACCAGGCGGCCTTCAGCCAGGATGATGATGTCCTTGCCGTTCACCGTGTACTTGTCCACCTGCGGCTTGATCTCCACCTTGCTCTTGCCATGGGTGGTGTTGAGCCACGCCATGTCGATCTCATTGTCGAAGTGGCCGATGTTGCAGACGATGGTCTTGTCCTTCATCGCCTGGAAGTGCTCCGCCCGGATGATGTCGCAGTTGCCCGTGGTCGTGATCACGATGTCCGCACGCGGAGCCGCTTTCGCCATCGGCTTCACTTCGAAGCCGTCCATGGCTGCTTGCAATGCGCAGATCGGATCGATCTCGGTGACGATGACGCGAGCGCCGGCACCTTTCAATGAAGCCGCGGTACCCTTGCCCACATCGCCGTAACCGGCCACCACGGCCACCTTGCCGGCCATCATGATGTCCGTGGCGCGACGGATGGCGTCCACCGCGCTCTCTTTGCAACCGTACTTGTTGTCGAACTTGCTCTTGGTGACGCTGTCGTTCACGTTGATCGCGGGCATCGGCAACGTGCCGTTCTTCTCGCGGTCCTTCAGGCGCAGCACGCCCGTGGTGGTCTCTTCGCTCAGACCTTTGATGCCCTTGATCAGCTCCGGGAATTTGTCGAACACCATGTTGGTGAGGTCGCCCCCATCGTCCAGGATCATGTTGAGGGGCTGGCCACCTTCGAAAGCGAAGATCGTCTGCTCGATACACCAATCGAACTCCTCATTGTTCATGCCCTTCCACGCGTACACCGGGATGCCCGCCTTGGCGATGGCCGCGGCCGCGTGGTCCTGGGTGCTGAAGATGTTGCAGCTGCTCCAGCTCACTTCGGCCCCCAGTTCCTTCAGGGTCTCGATCAACACGGCCGTCTGGATGGTCATGTGCAGGCAACCGGCGATACGGGCGCCCTTCAGGGGCTTCTGCTTGCCGTACTGCGCACGCAGCGCCATCAGTCCGGGCATCTCCGCCTCGGCCAGTTCGATCTCTTTGCGGCCCCACTCGGCGAGGTTCATGTCCTTCACCTTGTACGTGAGCTTCTCTTTGGTCTGCGGCATGGTGGTCGTGTTCATCGGGCGGCAAATGTATGGTCTTTCGGCGGCGCCTTCCACCGCCCTGGCCGGGTGCCCAAGGGGTTTGGTTATGTTCGCATCATGGGTAAGGTCCTCCAACTGATCGAAGCGGCGAAGGCCTCCGGGCGCAAGCTCCTGGCCGTACTCATCGACCCCGACTTCGGGCAGGATGAGGCTCTGCTAGAGCGCACCGTGCAGAACGCCTGCATGGCCCAGGCGGACCTGATCTTCGTCGGCGGCAGCTTGCTCACTTCGGCGGCCTTCGATCGCTGCGTGCAGGGGGTGAAGCACTGGAGCGATCGCCCAGTGGTCCTGTTCCCGGGAAGCCCAGCGCAGCTAAGTGAACACGCCGATGCGGTCCTTTTCCTCAGTTTGATCAGCGGGCGCAACCCCGAGCTGCTCATCGGACACCATGTGACGGCCGCGCCGACGGTACGCGCCCTTGGCCTGGAGGCGATACCCACCGGCTACATCCTCGTGGACGGCGGCAAGCCCACCACCGTGAGCTACGTGAGCCAGACGATCCCCGTGCCGCACGACAAGCCAGGCATCGCCGCCGCCACCGCCATCGCCGGTGAACTGCTCGGCTTGCGTACCATCTACATGGATACCGGCAGCGGTGCCGTGCGCACCGTGAGCCCAGCCATGATCTCCACCGTGCGCGAAGCGGTCGATGCACCGATCATCATCGGCGGTGGTATCCGGGATGCCGCCACCGCGCGTGCCCTCTGCGATGCGGGCGCGGACGTGCTCGTCATCGGCACCGCCTTCGAGCAGGACCCGGAGCTGATCTTTGCGATGAGCGAAGCGGTGCATCGTTGACCTGGAGGGCCGTCATCCCCGCGGTTCAAAAAGGAAGTTCCCGGTGCGAAGCGTCGCACCGGGAACTTCGATACTCCTGATCAGGGAATGGTCTACCGTACCACGAAGCTGGAAGAAACGGTGCGATCCTCACCGGAGATGCGCGCTGAATAAACGCCCGGAGCGAGGTCCACTTCGCGGCTATCCAGTGCGATGCGGCTGCCTTGCAGTCGATCCATCCGCACCACGATCCGTCCTTGCGCGTCGACGATGGTGAGCTGGGGCGCTGATCCCAGGTCGCTGGGGAAGCTGACCGTGAAGCTGCCATCCGTGGGGTTCGGCCACACGCTCAGTTCGCTCGTGGAGCTCAGTTCCTCCATGCCGACATTACCGCTGATGTTCACGTCATCGATGTACAGATCGCTGGAGGCCCCGCTCGAGGTGTAACGGAAGCGGAGGCGCACTTCATTGGTCAACATGAGCGGCGAGAGGGGGACGATCGCTTCGCGCCAATCAGCCGCTGAAGCGGGCATGAAGGCATCGATCGTCGCGCCAGCGGTGATGAGATCGGTCCCCTCCAGCAGCAGCAGACCATTCCAGGTCTCACCGCAATCCGTGCTCCTCTCGACCTCCAACGTTTCGGTCACCTCGTTCAGATCGGTGGAACAGGTCGCATACGCGTACCAGAAGTGCAGTTCGGCTCCTGAGAGGAAGCGCAGGTCGAGCGTGGGTGAGTGCAGATCATCGAAATCGTTGTCCCCATTGTCGATCATATCGAGCGGGAAGTCCGACAGCGACGCGTTCAGCTTCATGCAGCCGGGGCCGTAGTGACCCACACCCGGCTCCCACCACCACTGCGTCATGTTGTTGTCCCAATTGATCGTGGGCCAGTTCCAGCTGGGCTCCACGGTATTGAACGGCTCGTTCAATCCGGGACCGACCTCGGAAAAAGGCGAGCCGATGAGGATCGCGAACTCATCCGTCTTGGTATCCGTTCCCTGCGCGTTCGTCACGGTGAGGGTCACGGTCTTGTACCCGGGCTCGCTGAAGGAGACGATGGGGTCTTGATCGGTGGAGGTGGCCGGGTTCCCCCCTGCGAAGGACCAGGACCACGAATCGACCTCACCACGCACACTATTGTCGTAAAAACGAACGTCGGTATTGGTGCAGATCAAATGGTCGTGCGGGAAGAAGTCCGCCTCCGGTGCGCAGAGCAGATCGCTCATGCCATCGACCCCTGCGGCAGCAAGCGTTTGAGGCTGCCACAGGGCGCTGCGCGCGGCGAGCGAACTGTTGAGCGCGGCACGCATGCGATCACGCTGCCCGATGGTATACATGTTCGAGCAGTACGCATATTCCATGTAGTTCTGCGTGTTCTCGATCAGGCCATAGGTCCCAGCCACGCGCACGTCGCTCACTTCGAAGGTGCCCGAAGGGCTTTCGGAGTTGAACCCATAAATACGGAAGGTGACCGGGCTACGCAGGTACTTGAAGTTCGATCCCAGGCTCACCGTGGTGCCCTGCTCCACCTGGCTGCTATCCCGTTCGAAGAACATAGTTCCGGAATGCACGGAAAGATCGGTGTTCGCAGGGGCGATGCTCAGGGTCATATTCGTGGAGAACCCGTTGGTGCTCACCCGCACGGCGTACGTGCGCACACCATCGAGCGAACGCTTCACGGCGAACTTGAGGCTGGTGAGGTCCATGGCGCGGCCCAGGATCGGGCTCACCGTGAACTCATAGTACATGTTCAGGTCTTGCTGGCCAAGCAGATCGCCAAAGACCACCGTATCGCCATCCACGGCACCACCCGGCCACTCGGTGAAGCCAAAGGCTCCGTTCACGGCCGAGTTCCCCGAAACGCCATGCGCGGAGAACGCGCTCATCGTGATGCCGGCACCGTGCAACGAATCGATGACGGTGGGGGCCGGCGTGGGATCGGTGGTTCCGGAGGAGGTCGTCACTCCGCCGAACGTATAGACGGTGTCCAACGGCTCGCGGTCACAGGTGAAGTCCAGAAGATCCTCCGGGTTGTCGCAGCTGTCGTGGCCTTTGGTGTTGGGGGTATCCTCCACCGCGTCATCGCCACAGGCTACCGTGGGATCGTTGGTGCTTCCCCAGCAGTGCTGAAGGTTCAAGTAGTGCCCGACCTCATGGGTGAGTGCCCGGGAATTGTTCTCGCTCGAAGGAGGCAGGCTTCCGATGTAGTTGTACCGGATGATCACTCCGTCCGCCATGGCCTGGAGACCACCGGCCACTGCGCTGGGATACTGCGAGTAACCCGCTACGCCGTCCTCCATGTTCCCCACCACCCAGATGTTCAGATACTGGTGGCGTGGCCAATAGCTCACCTTGGAGCCATTGTCACCCACCACGGTCTCCACCGAACGGATCCGTTCGATACCGTTGGTGCAGTTGCCATAGAAATCCTTGGTGGCCAACCGGAACTCGATGCGCGAATCGGCCACCAAGCCTTGGAACTCGTCGATCACGTTCACCGTGTCCGCGTTCAGCTTGCGGAAATCCCTGTTCAGGATGTGCACCGCGTCCCTGATGTTCTCCGTGGGGATATTGAAGTTGCCCACCTCGCGCTCGAGATGCAGGATGTGGAACACAACGGGGATGATGTAGACGAGGGTGTCCCCATCCCGCTCGGTCTTCATGTTCTCCAGGAAGCTGGCCGTATGGGCCTCCAAGTCCTGCTCATAGGAAAGAATGTGCGGATCCTGCGCGATGGCCCGTGCGCGCTGCGCATCGGTGCCGCATTGCAATTGGGCGATGGCGGTCTGTTGCCCGAGCAGACAGGCGGTGATGCCGAAGGCCGTGGTAAAGGAGCGGTTCATGGACAAGGGTTGAGATAGGCAAATGAAAGGAAAAACCCGCCCGGGGGGTACGCCGTTCCTCGTGCCGAAGCGTCATTTCCACTGATCCAAGGCCACATCCGTGGCAGCATGACCAATGGCGACCTGCTTCCGCCACGGATGAAGGGCCCTGAAGGCGAAGTTCCGTGAAGCCACGGAACGTTGGGACCGAGGCTCACCGCGCTGCGATCTCGATCTTCGCAGTGGCGATCAACGCCGTGCGATCGAACGCACGCACCACATAGGATCCGCTGGCCAGGGCGTTCACATCGATGTCCGAAACGCTGGCCGTGGACGCGATCGCCTGCAGTACCGTTCTGCCGGTGAGATCGATGACCTCGATGCGCTCCGCGCCGGCGGGATGCTCGATACGCAAGCTACTGGTGGCCGGGTTCGGATATACGGCCAGGGTGGCGATCGCCTCTTTTTCCTGGAGGCCAAGGGAGCCACAAGGGCCGTACGATCCGGCCAGGGTGAGCGTTCCGGTATTGTTCGGGTCCAGCCAGTTCTTCAGGTCGTCGGATGCCGGGCCACCATTGCTGCTCCAGTGGTAGTTCATGCGGCCATACCAATCCGGCTCTTCAGGACCGCTCCCGTTGATGTCGCAGCCATTGGCCACACAACACGACGTGCCGCCGGAGAGCGTGCCGATCACCTTGCCGCCGCTCTCGAACAATGGGGATCCTGAGGAGCCTGGCTCCGTGATGCCCCAGCCGTTGGCCGTTTGCGCCCAGGAAACGATGCAATGCGTGTTCAGACCGTTCCATCCGAACGAATTGCTCGCCGTCACGGTGAAGGTGCTGATCTTTTTCTCCGAGCCTGCCGGATGGTGGATCCCCTTGCCACCCACGTGCGGGCTGGCCGTCGCGTCCCATCCCAGCCAGAAGGGCGTGTAGTCCGCCGGGGGCGGATCTTCGGCCTCCACCAGCAGGAAATCCGATCCGGTGGCCCCTCCGTTGTCATTGCTCTCGCCACGTTCCACCGCCCCGGTGAGCACCTTGCTCTGCACGGCGATCCCCGTCCCGCACCCCGTGCGCTGGTATTTGAAGTAGAACTTCCAATCCAGCATGTCGGTCGCCGAAACGCTCGGACCACAATGGTTGGCGGTAAGGATGTAGGGCTTGCAGTCCAGGGTGACATTGTTCATCAGGCCGCCTGAGCAGAAGCCCGAAATGTTCCCGTTCTCCACCATGCGCACGCGTACCACGCCATCGCGCTGGCCCTGCCAGCCCAGGCCCTCGTCACAGTTCACATCCACCTCGCAGAAATCGGCGCGCTCCCCGCCAACGAGGCGGCGGTAGGTATGGCCCACCTTGGCGATGCGGAAATAGCCCTGCCCGCGCACGGACGCCGGTTCGTAGTACTCGACAATGCTCGCCTCGCCCTCGATGATCGCCGTGGCGAACTGCCCGTGCGGCTTGCAATTGAATTTGGTGAACCCGCCGAGCAGCTGCTCTCCGCGATCGTCATAGATGTGCATCACCGCACCAGCCGGAAGGTCGAAGTCCCGGAAGTAGAGTTCCGTCGCGAGCGCACCATTGCTCACCACACGAAGCCGCCAGACACCATCGCCATTGGCGAGTTCCGTCCACGCGCCGTTGTTGTCGATATCGGCATCCAGGGGGAGCAGGCGGGCATCCGCCGGATAGGCGCCCTCCACGGCACGCTGGTGATCCTCCGCATCGGCCCCGGCGCGATCGAAGGTGGCCGCCCGCACGGAGGGGACGGCACCATGGCCCATGGCATAGCGCTGTGAATAGGGAACACCGCCGACATTGATCTGCGCGGCGAGCGGGAAGGAGGCCAGAAAGGCCAGGGCGAGGACAAGGGTAGGTCGTAGCATGGGAGCGAAGGCAACGGATAAGGGGTGCCCAATATAGCGCCGTCGCGCATCCGCGCCGGAGCTATCCGCTTAACGGCTGTTCGGTTGCCAGGGGCAGCGAACTTCTTCCCGACGGACGTCTATCTTTCTGTTCACAAGCAAGGGCTGTATGCACATCCTGGCCAACTTCCACGGAAGGTTCCACCAGCGGCTCTTGATCGGCTCGATAACCTGTTGCATGTCGTCTCTTTTGCTGCTTGTCCCACCCAATGATGCACTTGCCCAGTTCCCCTTGAGCGCGCCCGTGACAGGGGATACGATCTACAGCAACCTCATCCTGGATGTGCACGACCGGATGATCGGTTCCTTTCCCTGGAACAATGGGAGTGCCCTTGTTGTGCTCGGGACGGACGATGGTACCCGGTTCCTTGAACTGAACGATGCCGGGGTGGTTGTTGACGATCATGTGATCGGCACGCCGGTGTTCCAGGCCAGTACCGCGGCGGTCGGACCCGACGGGCTCTATGTTGCGGGCAATAAGTACGGCTGGCCCGGGCAGGCAGTGCTGGCCAAAGTCTCCTCGGATCTATTGTCCTATCAGTGGGTCGATACCACGGGTCTCCTGGAGTCATGCACGTTCGTAAGCATCGAATGCCTTCAGAACGGGGACGTTCTGGGCACCGGTTATCGCCGATCGCCCTTTAATGTCCATTCGCCCTACATACGGCGCCTGACATCGTCCGGCACCCACGTCTGGACCTATGCTCCAGCGCCGTTCATTGTAGAACTCGGACAGGATGCGCGAGAGCTGAGCGATGGCACGATACTGATCGCTGGCATAAACTCAACGTCCCAGAATTCACAAGATGCCTATGCGCATACGATCAAACTGGGCGCCTCGGGAACCTTCCTCACCGATGAGGATTTCGGGGCGCCTGGTTCCGGTGTGGGCGAAGAGGTCATGGCGCACCCGAACGGGAACTCGGTCATCTGGGGCATCGCCGGATCGGTGGGCATGATGGCCGAGGTCGATGACCAAGGTGTGCCAGTATGGATCCACCCTATTTCCGGATGGTTCCAGGATGGGGTCTATGATACGACCGCTTCCAGTTATGTGATCACCGGGCGAATGGGAGCCCACGCGCTGGTCGCACGTTGGGACCTGCAAGGGAATATGGTCTGGTCGCATTCCCACGGCGACTCCACAGCCATCGGCGTACACATCCGGCAGGATGACTTCGGCGGCTTCATCATCACAGGGACGGTCGGGCAGGGCACTTTCGTGGATCCCAGGAAGCCTTACCTGCTGCGGGTCGATGCGGATGGGATCACCGGCCTTCAGGAAGCCAGTGCACGGCCCCGAAGCAAGCTTCAGATCGTACCGAACCCATCCCCGGGCAATGCGGTGCTCCTTTCCAGCACAGTGGGATCCGAAGCTTGGAATTCACGTGACTTGAAGTCG
>JADMIO011204591.1_pt1 | contig 110388 bp, 97 predicted proteins | sample 8958161 | NCBI WGS metagenome assembly JADMIO01 (sample SAMN16585339, study PRJNA669376) | soil metagenome | isolation source: Crop rotation soil | place: USA: Cullars Rotation, Alabama | collected 2011 | reverse complement strand
CGCGACAACTTGTCCACGTGGAATTCTAAGCTTAGGATCCCAATGTGCTGGAAACCAATCAGCGTTTCAAAAAGAATTTGCTTCTGCATTTAACCCAAGATGGGAATCAGTTGGTGATGGTGTTTATCACGTAACATTTACCCAGAACAGTGAAGTGATGGATGCATATTATAATGATGATGCTGAACTGATTTCAATCGCACGTTATGTTAATCAAGATCAACTTCCTCTTCTTGTAACAAAGACTTTGAATCAAAAATTCAGCGGATCGCAAATCACACAAGTCAGGGAACTGGTTACAGAAAATGAAACTAGCTACCTCGTAACCGCAAAGAATGATAATGGTGTTGTGATTGCACGCGTGTTTACTAGTGGTGGATTTCAGATTGTAAAGAAGATAAAGAACGGTAAGGCATAATATATATAGAATCGGCTGTAACATTAGGATAGGATATAACGTCAAACAGTTAACAAAAACAAATTATCAACCCAGATAAAAAACATTCAAAATGAAACGCACAATTTTCACACTGGCGCTATCTCTTATTCTAGGTACAGCCAGTTTCGCAAACAACGATGTAACGATCAATCAAAAAGCTGAACAATCTTTCAAAAAAGAATTCACACAGGCAAAAGATGTTAGCTGGCAGAAAGCTGGTGAAATGGTGAAAGCCACATTCACCCTCAACGAAAGAGTATTATTTGCTTATTATAGCGAGTCAGGTGACCTGGTAGCAGTAACAAGAAATATCACTCCGGATCAACTTCCAATTACATTGGTGAGTTCGTTGAGAAAGAACTATGCAGAGTTTTGGGTATCTGACCTGTTTGAAATGGTTTCTGGTGGACAAACCAATTACTATGTGACTTTGGAAAACGCTGATCAAAAGATCGTGTTGAAATCAGAAGACTTCGGTAGCTGGTCAACCTACAAGAAAGAAAGAAAAGCAGAAGATTAATCAGACTTCAGTTTTCTCATTCATAAAGTCCTCTACGGACAAGTTGGTTTTAGTTGGAAAAATGGCCCCGACTTTTAAGTCGGGGTAATTTTTTATACACGAATTACACGAATGGAGAACGCGAATGGACGCGAATATAGAAACGCGAATGGACGCTAATGTGTATGTGCAAAAAGTAGTGAATATTAGTGCGCATTGAAAAAAGACCGCTGCATCCGGCATCCTGCATCTTTTTCTTAGGCGCCGAATATGAAAGACCACGGTTGTCCCAATTTTCTAATAACTATGAATTTAATTGGACTGTGGTCCGTCGTCTGTCGTCTGTGGTCTTTTCCTACCTTTGCCGCACTTAAAAATTTTTGTCATGAAAGGACCAATTTCGCAGTTTATTCAACATCACTTCAGGCACTTCAATGCAGCAGCGCTTGTGGACGCTGCGAAAGGATATGAAACTCACTTGACAGAAGGTGGTAAAATGATGGTGACGCTCGCTGGAGCGATGAGTACTGCAGAGTTGGGTGTGTCACTTGCTGAAATGATCCGCCAGGATAAGGTTCATATCATCAGTTGTACCGGCGCTAACCTGGAAGAAGATATTATGAACCTGGTTGCGCATACTCATTATAAGCGACTGCCTAATTGGAGAGATCTCACTCCTCAGCAGGAATGGGAGTTGTTGGAACAAGGATTGAACCGTGTAACGGATACCTGTATACCTGAAGAAGAAGCTTTCAGAAAAATTCAGCGACATATACATAAGATTTGGAAGGAAGCCAATGATAAAGGAGAAAGATATTTTCCGCATGAGTTCATGTATAAATTGCTGTTGAGTGGTGTGATGAAAGGTGATTATGAAATTGATCCCAAAGACAGTTGGATGATTGCAGCCGCTGAAAAAAATCTTCCTATTGTAGTAGGTGGCTGGGAGGACAGTACGATGGGAAACATTTTTGCTTCGTATGTCATAAAGAATGAAATCAAGGCTACTACTATGAAGAGCGGAATTGAATACATGGTGTGGCTGGCCGATTATTATAAAAAGAATTCTTCAGGAAAAGGAATCGGTTTCTTCCAAATTGGTGGTGGCATCGCGGGAGATTTTCCTATATGCGTTGTTCCGATGATGTATCAGGATCTAGAGATGCATGACATCCCTTTCTGGAGCTATTTCTGCCAGATCAGTGATTCCACTACTTCATATGGATCTTACTCCGGTGCGCATCCGAATGAAAAGATCACATGGGGTAAATTGGATATTCATACACCGAAATATATAGTGGAGAGCGATGCTACTATTGCGGCCCCCTTGATTTTTGCGTGGATATTGGGATGGTAGGGGAAGGTTTTTGTTGTTAGCTCCAAATAGGCAATAGGCAACTCAGCGTTTGTTGCTTTCTGAAGCTCACTAGTTGTAAAAAGGTCCGACCTCTTCTTAGAGGTCGGACCTTTTAATATGACTAATGAATTTGTTGGCCAACGGTATTAATCTTATCCACGCGATTCTGATGCCGTCCTCCTTCAAAATCGGTGCTCATGAATATGGTGAGAATGTTTATTGCTTCTTCGGAAGAGATGAATCTTGCAGGGAGACAAAGTATGTTCGCGTCATTATGAAGTCGGGCCAGCTTGGCAATCTCTTCCTGCCAGCAAATAGCCGCCCGAATATTTTGGTGTTTGTTTGCGGTCATGCAAACGCCGTTTGCGCTTCCGCATAATAATATTCCAAATGCAGCTTCTCCTTCTTCTACCGCATTAGCTACCGGATGAGCGTAGTCGGGATAGTCGACAGATTTATTTTCATATACACCCATATCCATCACCTGAAAGCCATTCTTATTTAGCCAACGAATGACTTCTAATTTCTGATCGAATCCTGCATGGTCTGATCCAATTGCAATGGGTTGGGATAAATCGAAGGTCATAGAAGAATGTTGCTGGTTACTGGTTACTAGTTACTAGTTACTAGTTACTAGTTACTAGTTACTAGTAGTTACTAGATCCAAGATGCAATTAATGTTGCAAGATAATTGATTCGGCGAGTTGGGGCGTTAAGCAATAGGAAACGGGAACTAATTGTGGATATCAGATCGTTCCGCTGGCAAATTTCAAAATTTCCCAATTGTCCAATTTCCAATTCCAATCATTCCCATTCTTCCCACTTTTTCTCTTCACGTTTATGCACTCGTTTGGAAATCTTAATGCTGAATTCATATAACAGCACCAATGGAATGGTAACAATCATTTGGCTCATCCAATCTGGTGAAGGAGTGATGATGGCTGCAATAACCAGGATGGCCACATAGGCATATTTGCGATAATTCTTAAGAAACGATGGCGTGATCAACCCAATTTTAGTTAATACAAAAGAGATGATGGGCAATTGAAAAGCTAATGCAGATCCCACAATAATGTCGATCAGGTTTTCAATATAGTCCGCTAATGTTGGGATAGTGGTCATAATACCAGTTGTTCCCAACTGGAAATTTGCGAGGAAACTATAAGTAAAGGGAGCTAACAAAAAATAACCAAAGGCAGCACCCATAAAGAAAAACAGCGAAACAAAGAATATGGATCCTCTTGTGCTCTTTAATTCTTTTTCGGTTAATGCAGGTTTCACAAAACGCCATAATTCCCAAAACACATAAGGAAAGGCTGCAATGAATCCACCGATGAAAGCGATACTAATACTTGTCATGAACTGCGTACCAAATGTGTTCGCCTGCAACTTGAGGTTCACCGAAGGCATGCAGAGGGAATCACCCATATGGGCCCAGCGACCAAACTGGCAAAGCCCTGTATAGGTAATGAAATCTTTCTGAATGGGCCCAAGGATAACATGGTCGAAGACCCAGTCGATTTTAATAAATATGACAACCGCCGCTGCTATTATCGCGAGGAGGGAGCGGATGATATGCCAACGCAACGCTTCAAGGTGATCAATGAATGACATTTCACCCTGCATGTTGTTTCTATTGAATAGTGATCTAGCCATTAATGCCTTTATTCCTGAGGAGGGGCAAATTTAGTTGGAAAACGAATACCCCCCGCCCCCTTAAAGGGATAGCCCTCGCAGACCGAAATAAATATGTTTGCGGTCAACGTTGGAAGCATAAGAATACTTATCTGCACTTGTCCAATTAAGCGGGGATCAGGGCGATAAAAAAAGGATGAAGTTCACCCCAGGTGAATTCATCCTTTTTATTTTTAAAAGTATTGACTGTTATTTAACAGTTGTTGCCTGATCGATCAGGAATACCAGGTTGGCACGATGTGCTTTGGTATCTTCATCGGGTGAGGCAGCAGTTGACAACATGCTCTTGATTTTCTTCAATGAATATAGAGCGTCAGCTTTGGCTACATCATCATATCCGGCCATTGGTGAGGAGATCATGTTAGCCAGCATCTTCACATACTGCGTTTGCAGGTATTGACGATATACGTTTACCTTACCTCCAAGATCAGCGCTGAATATACCTTTCGTCAGATCATTCATCACATCGGCAACTGCATATTGATTGCCGTAGAGGCGACTATTCGTAATCCTCTGCAATGTTACCGGGTGGAGGATGTGAACGATCGGATTCATTTGAATAGACTGGTAAATGGCTGTCAACTTTGGATCTTCAGTGATAGCGAAGAAATTAAAACCTCTTCTTTGTACTTGAAGATATGGGAACAATGCCTGATCAGCTTTAAATGCATCAGGTGCTAAAACATACTTTGTAATAACATCCATAGCTTTCTTTTGCTTCTCTAATGGCACTGGTGTGTACGGCTTGGAATTGGGATTCTGTCCAACCACACTCCTGTCAATATAAACACCTCCAACGTACCTGCTCACAGCAGCAACCATGTCGATACGCTGTCTTTGCAAAGCGTTATACCTGGCTACCAATTCAACATAAGGATTTCCATTCGCGCACTTATCTTTAATTTTTCCGATGGTAGTGTTCACTAATTTCAGACGGTCCTCTCCATAAGCTACTGCATCGCCCGAGAGATCATTGATCATTACGCGTGGGTCAATTGCTTTTCCTGGCGCTCTCATATCGTCTGCATCATTACCAAAAGCTAATTCAGGTTCTGTACTACGAGCCAGAATTTTTGACAACACAGCATCTTCCTCTTCTGGTTTACATTCCGTGTATCCATATTCTATTGCCCACAAATCATATGGACCGGTGCGCATAGTATAATAATCGCCTTGCTTGCTTCTATCAGGCGAAATATTAATTGCAGGATAATCCATTACTGAACCGATCAATCCTTCTTCCCTGCTAACTTTTGAATCATTGATTTCGGATGGTTTTAATAACTGACTTGCCTTCATGTTGTGGTTTAGACCCATGGTGTGGCCCATTTCATGCAACACGAGGTAGGTGAGGAACTGCTTATGAATCTGCATTATTTCAGATTCAGATAAACCGCCGTTTGCTTCCGCAATTGTATAACCTGCCATTAGCTGTGCTTTCAATTCGTCTGCTAATGTGCATAGTTGACCGTCCTTATTGAGCAATTGTTGCAGAGCGGCATTTTGTTCACTCTGCTCAGTGTTGAACAGATCATACAAAACCGGATTGATGCTTCCGGCTCGCCATTCAATAGTAATGTCCGCACCAAGGATCTGTCCTGTTTTAGGGTTTACGAAACTTGGCCCGATGGCGCCATACTGCGGTTGCGCTGAAGATACCCAGCGAATGACATTATATCTGATATCAGCAGGATCCCAATCTGCATTGTCGGGCATGATCTTCATGACAACTGCATTCTTAAATCCAGCTTTTTCAAAAGCCTGATTCCATTTCAAACCAGCTTCAACGATCGTTTCACGGTATTCTACCGGAGTGGTGTTTTCAACCCACCATACAATTGGTTCTACAGGCTCACTAAGTGCAGCCGTTGGATCTTTCTTTTTTAAGTTCCACCTATTGATCACGTCTTTGTAGCGAACAATTTTTGTACTGGTTTGGTCATCCTTCTCTTGCATGAAGAATCCGACCCGGGGATCATCCCGGCGCGGACGAAAATCATTCTTCGGCATTTCTATCAAACTATGCTGCATGCGAACGCGCACATAACGTGCATCGGTGATATCTTTTCCGCCTCCGTTAAATGGAGCAGGATTATCGTATGCCAGGTCAACAACTACATCTGTATTGTTAGGGAAAGAACGGATCTGCTGGTATTTTGACTTGGATGGATTAAGACCTCCAAGAACGAATTGCGCGCCAGGAGGAAGACCAGGAGGCGCCAATGGCTTCACCGGATCTAATTTATCCCCAAGGAAAAGCGCATCAGCATTAATCAAATAGCCATCAGGATCTTCGGCGGTAATTTTTTCCGACAAAATCACGGCATCTGGAACATCAACACCGCTTGTCCTGCTGATTGGATTGTCCTTATCGTAATAGAAATCGGTGTTTACCTGCGACACTTCAAGCCTGTCGAAAAACTTTTGAATCTTAAATACAAATGTCAATCGATGCATACTTTGATTTAAGAACAGGGAGGTAGGCCCATTAATGGAAAAACTCTGGTAGATATATTCCTTATCGAGTTGTCCCTTTTTTACATACAGTTGAACACTCCCTGTTGCGGTATCCTGGTAAAGCGTAAAAAGACCTTCAGACTTCTTACTGCTTTTTACTTTCTCTGTAATACCTGGTTTCTTAACGGGAGCAGCAGATTTTGTCGAATCTGTGGAGGGAGCCGGTCCTGTAGCCTTCGTCTTATCTTGCTGCGCCATGATCAGCAGCGACAAAAGCATTGCCGGCAGGAGGGCAATTAATCTTCTCATAATAGACGGTTTTAGTTATTTAAAATACTGAAAAATAAACTAAGCAGCCCCCCAATATGACAAGCGATTATTAAGGGTGATGAAAGGACGCTGAATTTTGGAATTTTGGAATTGGGAAATTGGGAAATCGAGGGAACCGGACGATCGGAAGCACTATCAATCGGGAAAACTTCATCTGCTTGCTAAAAAAGCAGGCAGCATTTTATTCAGTTCTTGCGCGTTTGAGGCAATTTCCCAATTGGCAATTTCAAAATTTCCCAATCGGATACGTCACTTGAGTATACGTAATTTCACCATCTCAATCCTCGTATCGCTTACATTGAGCGTTTCGAATTCATAGTCACCGATGATGATGTGCTCTTTGATCCGTGGGATTTTTTCGTATTCGTTGATGATGTAACCCGACAGCGTTTCGGATTCTTTATTGGGGAATTCGAGGTTGTATTTTTCGTTAAGGTAGTCTAGTTCGAGCCGTCCGGACAAGATAAATTCTGTTTCTGACAATTGCTTTTCCTCAAATTCTTCAACGTCGTATTCGTCTTTGATTTCGCCGAATATTTCCTCCAGCAGGTCTTCCATTGTTACAATTCCGGCTGTTCCGCCAAATTCATCCACCACCCAGGCCACGCTTTTTCTTTCACGCGTGAACTTGCTGATCAGGTCAGTGGCGCTCATGCTTTCTGGTACTGCTGGTATGGGGAGAAGAATATCTTTTACAAAACTGGGTTGCTTAAACAAATCGAGTTGGTGAATGTAGCCCAGGATGTGATCGATGTTCCCATCATACACAACCATCTTACTGAGCTGCGTAGCAATAAATTTTTTTCTTACTTGCTCCATTGCTGTATTGATATCCACTCCCTCGATTTCTTTTCTCGGAACAAGGCATTGGCGAACTTTTACATTGGGAAGCGAAAGCGCGTTCTCAAACAATTCCGTATTCAAATCCTGGCTTTCTGATTCTTCCTCCGGCGTTTGGTGAAAAATATGTTCAAGATCTGCTTTTGAAAAAGGTTCCTGCTTTTTGTCAACTCTTATATTGAACAACACATCTAATATGAAAAAGGAAAATCGTGCGAGCGCATGCGCGAATGGATAAAAAATTTCGTGACATAGTCTGATAAATCTCGCGCTCGCAATGATCCAAAAATTTGCAGCAGCTCTGAAAATTGCTTTAGGTATGAATTCGCCGAATATCAGAATGACAATACTGGCGAATAGAATCTCCACAAATATTTTTGCAGCAATCACCCAATTGGCTGGCCATTGGTTTACATTAATCAACTTGTTGCTTATAGGAACAAATACTTGCTCGGAAAGCAAACCGAATAACACAAAGAAAATATTGAATCCAATGAGCGTAGTTCCAATGAAGCGAGAGGGATTATCCATGAAGTAAGAAAGGATGATCCCGCTGGTCCGGCCTTGCTTCTTCTTTAATTCAATAGTCAGCTTGTTTGCACTTGCAAATGCAACATCCACTCCGGCAAAAAACGCCACAAACAAAAGCGTAACCACAATTGCAACTAATGTGAGCATACTGCTAAAGTAGGATAAAGTCGGTATAAAGACTAATGATGCACGCCTTTAGATTCTGCTTCGAAGACTAGAGACGCACCAAGGATGTTGAGCGTTCATCCGGAATTATTGCTCTTTCTATTCGAGACAAAAGACAGAAGCCTCAAACTCAAGAGACCAATATTAAATGGTGACCTCTTTCAACGATAAGGAGAAAGGAAGCTTCAATTTCGTCTTCGTTCTACGAAATGAAGGCTTGAGTCTTTGTACTCGTATGAAAGATGTTTCAAATTCAGTATTACGCTTCAGCAATTAGGTCGCGTCTTTTATCTTCGAAGCCTGATCCTGCTGCAAAAAATTACTCACGATCTCTGACGCTTGCGCTTGTGCCGTTGGTAGATCTTTATTAACGATGACATGATGGAATTGCTCTTTGAAGGAAATTTCATACGAGGCTTTATTAACGCGTGCTTGCAAGGTCTCAATCGATTCAGTTCCCCTCGATTCGAGCCGGCGTTTCAATTCATCAACTGAAGGCGGTTCAATAAATAGCGTTAGACTGGAAGAAGGGTGCTGTCCCATCACATGAATGGCACCTTTTACATCAATATCCAACACCGGCACTTTATTTAAATCCCAGATTCGCTGTAGTTCACTTTTCAACGTGCCATAATATTTTCCTTCATACACCATTTCCCATTCCACGAATTCATTGTTCCTGATTTTCTCGAGAAAAGTTTCTTCAGTTAAGAAGTAATAATCCTTGCCATCCTGTTCATATGACCTTGGGTTTCTTGTTGCGGCCGATACTGAAAAAGCAAGCTGCGGAAAATGTTCTAACAAATAGCGGGTAATGGAAGTTTTACCGGCACCAGAGGGCGCCGTGATGATGATGATCTTGTTTCCCTTGCCATTCATTGGGTGCAAAGAAAGTAAAATGTTTCAAGTTTAAGGTTTGAAGTTTAAGGTTCGAACCTTATGTTCATTAAACCTTAAACCTTAAACTTTAAACCTTAAATAAAGAGGTCCATCATGAGTTTCTGTTGAGGATTCACTGCGTACGAAGTGAAGTCAGTAATTCCCTGCTCCTGCAAAACATTTTCATCAATGAAGAAGTTGCCTGTGCATTCAAAAGATGGTCGCTGTAAAATGAAAAACGCGGCGTCTGCCACGATCTCTGGCTTTCTACTGCGTTGAATTAAGAAGTCGCCACCTAACAGATTTTGAACTGCTGCAGTAGCAATGGTTGTTTTTGGCCATAGAGCGTTCACACCTATGCGATGCTTCTTTAATTCTTCTGCCAATCCCAGCACAGTCATACTCATTCCATATTTGCTCATGGTATAGGCGAGGTGATTTGCAAACCATCCTGCCTGGAGGTTTAGTGGGGGTGACAGGTTCAGGATATGCGGGTTGTGCGCCTTTATCAAGTGGGGAATGCTCGCTTTGCACATGAAAAAAGTGCCGCGCACGTTGATGTTGTGCATCAACTCCCAGCGCTTCCATTCCGTTTGATCCGTAGGCGTGAGGGCAATCGCACTGGCGTTGTTGACGAGTATATCAATCTTGCCAAACGTGTTGGCGGTGGTACGAACGAGTTCATTTATGCTTTCTTCAAACCTGATGTCAGCTTGAACGGGAAGCACTTTGCCAGGACCTTCTTTGGCTATTTCTTCAGCCGCGGTATATATGGTTCCCTCAAGCTTTGGATTGGTTTCAACCGTCTTGCCGGCTATCGCAATATTGGCTCCTTCCCTGGCTAGTCTCTTCGCGATCGCCTTACCGATTCCACGGCTTCCACCCGTAATCAGCACGACCTTGTCCTTAAAAAGCATGATGAATTATTTGATAAGGTTATATGTTAGAAACTCAAATTAAGGGATAATATGATGCCTTTGCAAATAAATGGGTGGTTCTACGAAGCCGTGCTTTGGGGTTTTTACGATGCCTTTTGTAAATGCTGAAGGTTGGAAAACGAGCAATAATGCTCTTGGAAGCCGACCTCGACCATACTACATTTGATAAGTCAGTTGAACGGTACACAATATCCAAATCAATATCCAGAGAAACCGTAACCCAAAAGAACCAAGAATCCACGTCCTTTAAAAACCACGGATACGGTATCATTCAACAACTCGTTTTAAAATCCAAAATCCAAAAGGCCTGAACGATTTTTATCGGAATGGCGACATCCAAGATCCTATCGGAAACACTGTTAAAATTTGTACCTATCTGAGGAACCGATCACCAAGTTGGTAAGGCGTGTACAAAAAATTGAAAAGTCCTGAAGCATCTTCAGGACTTTTCCATTTATACTAATTGCACGAATTTATTTCGAATTACACGAACGGCACTGCACGAACCCTGCATCTTATTTTGAATCTCGAATTCAGCTAAAAGCTTCAAAGTTCAAGTTATAACCAGCAACCAGCAACCAGTGACCAGCATCCAGATCACCAGATTTTCGTTCCAACAATCTTCTGACTTTCCAGCCGATCTAATTGCAATTGATATTCTAGTTGAATTTGGGTAAGCCTTGCATCTTCAACATTTGATTGCGCATCTACCAATTCAGCGGAAGTAAGCAATCCATTTTTGAATCGCACCTGTGCAAGGTCATATGCTTTTTGCGCTTGCTGCACTAATAATTTCGTGTTCTCCAGTTTCACCTGCAGATTTCTATAGTCTTCGTTCACGTCTGCCAGATCTTTCCGCACCGTTTCTTCCAAAGTTTGCATCGATTGCTTAGTTGCATCCATGTTAATCTGCACCATCTTTCTCTGTAAATGTTCTTTATTGCCAGAGAAAATTGGAATATTGACGCCAATTCCTACAAGGCCATTCAATCTCATTCTTTCAATTTCTGGTTGGTATCCATTCTTAACTCCTCCTGCGGCCTGCGCGTATACAGAAGGCCTATTCATTAGAAACGCATTTTTATAATCAACATCCAATCCTTGTAATTGATGATTGATGCGTTGTGCTTCCAGGCTTGATGTCTTCCAATCTGTGGCTTGAGGATCTGTCACAAGGGCTAAATCATTCTTAGCTAAGGCAGCATTTATTTTTCCTTTCTGCTCTACCCCTGTGAATAAACGCAGCATGATATATTGTTTTTCGACCTGGCTTTGAAGGTCTGATAATTTATTTGACGCGTTTGCAATTCTCACTCTTGTAGTGAGCAAGTCATATTCCAATGCATCGCCATTCCGAACCTTAGCATCAATCAATTTTTCATTTTCACGAAGTGAACTGATTTGACCATTCTGCACTTTGATTGCATTTTCCAGGAAGCCAATGCTAAAATAAAGTTGCGCTACCTGGTAAGCGATAGTGTTCTTAAGAATATCAATGTTATCCTGGTTAAGTTTTCTATCGGCATTGCTCTTTTGTAAACGTGCGCGCGTCTTTCCGAAATCATACACCAGTTGATTCAGATTTACTTGCGCATTATAATTGTTATAAGGAGCGAATTGAAATGCCTTGGGACCCGAAGCTGTTGGGAAATCTATCGAAGGCGAAGGCACGCTGTAATGATAGCTCGCGTCGGCATTTACTTCAGGCAGCCAATTACTTTTAATGATTTCGTCGTTTACGTCATTGCTTTTATAAAGAATTTCCAGCTCTTTCACTTTCGAATAATTCGAAACCGCTTGCTGAATGAGCTGTTGCAACTGCGGGTCTTGAATGGCCTGCGTTTGCGCGAATGATTGCATACTGAGCAAGCACACGATGAATGAAAGGCCAACTACAAATAACTGTTTCATATATCTTCAATTTTCAATAGTAAATTTTAATGTGCTGAATCCATGGCAGCTTTTGCCGCATCCAGGTCAGCCTTGGATTTTTTCTTCGACTTCATAAAAAACAGGAGTGGAAGCACCACGATAAAAAAGATTCCGATCAGGTGAAAAGTATCGAGGTAAGCGAGATAATAAGACTGCTTCTCCACACTTGCATTTATCAACTGGTAGGCTTGAGTGGTTGCATTGGCTACATCGCCTGTGCGACTAGCGAGTGCGTGCGATAAATTATCAACGCGTTCCCCCAACGCAGCGCTACCAGAATAAACATTCGCAACAAGATCGGCCCTGTGCTGAGCATACTGATGCGTCACATAGTTGTTGGCCAATGCAATTCCAAATGCACCACCTATTTGCCTGATCATGTTATTAAGAGAGATACCTGCCGGATAATCTTTCTGCGCCAGTCCCGCAACCGCCTGGTTGATGAGTGGCAATTGCGCCATCGAGATTCCAAACGCGCGCAACATCAACGGGAAGAAAAAATCCCATTTGCCCGCATCCGGACTGATAGTTGCGCTCACCCACGAATAAGACGCGAACAACAAGAATCCTACAATGGTGAAAGGGATTGGTGATATGCCCTTCGACATTAGTCGTCCGATTATCGGCATCATTATTACACCAATTAAGGTTGGCGGTAACAATGACAATCCCGTTTCCAACGGCGTAAATCCTAACACTCGTTGCGCTAGTACAGGATACACGAATACTGAGGTAAATAAACCGAGGCCCGCAACAAAAGTGAAGATGGTAGTAAAAGCATAACTACGGTTGTTCATCACTTTTAAATTAACGGCAGGATTTTCTATAGTGAGTTCACGCCATATGAAACCAACCACACCTACAATCGCAACAACGGCAGATAACCTGATAGCATTACTGGAGAACCAGTCTTCCGCTTCGCCCCGCTCCAGCACAAACTGCAGGCAGCCAATCCCGGCCATCAGCAAAGCAATGCCCATGTAGTCCACCTTCATGCTATCCTTTTGCTTTCCTTCGCCCTCCTTCTTATCAATGAAATAAAAAGAGAGAATGGTTGCTATCACACCAATCGGAAGATTAACAAGAAACATCATTGGCCAACTGAAATGGTCGATCAGGTATCCACCAATGGTTGGGCCGAGTGTTGGTCCTAATACCAATCCCATCCCAAATAATCCGGAAGCCATTGGTCTGTCCTTTGGGGCGAATGCGTCGAAGAGAATGGCTTGTGAAGTTGATAACAATGCTCCACCTCCTATACCCTGAATGAATCGCCACCCAATTAGTTCTACCAGTCCGGTTGATTGGGCGCAGAGGTAAGACGCAATAGTGAAGATGATCATGGATGCGATATAGTAATTCTTGCGTCCGAAATATTCCGCGAGGAAGCCGGTCATCGGAATGATGATCACATTCGCGATGGCATATGCGGTAATTACCCAGCTAATATCTTCGATGTTCACTCCGAGACTGCCCGACATCTGGTTCAAGCCAACATTGACAATGGAAGTGTCAACCAATTCCATTACTGCGGCAGTTACCGTAGTGAGTACGATAATAAATTTTGCAAAACCCTTTGGGCTCGACATAAAAAAATCAATTGATTAAGGGTACACTTACGTAAACACTCAAACCTGCACGCAACTGGTCGTGATAGTTTCCTGCGTTGCGAATGCTGATCTTAACGGGAACACGCTGTGTTACCTTCACGAAATTTCCGCTCGCGTTGTCAGGAGGCAATAATGCGAATCGGGCACCAGTAGCATCACTAAGACTTTCAATGTTGCCTTCAATTTTCAAATCAGGATATGCATCCAACTCGATGTTTACCGGCATGCCCGCATGTAGTTTCTTTATCTGGTTTTCTTTGAAGTTTGCCACCACCCAATAGGTAGTATCACCAACAATGGTGAATAATGGAGAGCCTGCCTGTACAAACTGTCCAAGCGAAATATTTTTCTTTCCCAACTTGCCACCTTGAGGAGCATAAATTTTTGTATAGGACAACTTTAGTTTTTGCTGCGCGATTTGTGCTTCTTTTGCCTTGATGGCCGCCTGCGCTTTTTCAACGCCGGCTTTTAGCATGTCAATGCGACTTTGCGCAGAAGCCAAATCATTTTGACTATTCAATAATTCCTTCTGATAGGTTTCGTAATCAAATTTGCTGTCCTCGAGTTGTCGTTGTGTGATTGCTGATTCGGCAAACAAGTTTTTATTTCTGGAATAATCTGCCTGCGCTTTGTCGAGTTTCACTTTGTTGATATCAATGTTGCCTCGATTTACATTCAGTGATACCACTGCATTGTTCAATGAAGCTTTTGCATTTGCGAGGTCGGCGACTGCTGTTTGATAATCGGCTTCCATTTGCAACAATTGGGATTGCAATTCTGCATCGTCCATTTCTACCAGTAATTGATTGGTTTGAACCGAATCATAATCTTTCACATAAATGGATTTAATATATCCGCTTACTCTTGGAAGAACGGGCACCAATTGCGTTTCCACTTGCGCATTGTCGGTAGTTTCATGATGCACAGCGTAGCTGATTTTTTTGAAACCGAAGATTCCGACCAGTGCGGCCACCACTATCAGGATAATGAATCGGGCTGGCGATTTCTTTTTCTTCTGCGGTTGACTCGCAGCTTGGTTGTTAACTTTCTCTTGTTCCATAAACTTTCTGTTGCTTTTTGTAAGATTTAGTCTGTTGATGTTAGGAGATGAGCGTGCATCATTTTCTGAAGGTGTTTGATCACTCTGTCTTTAAAAGTTTCATCGGAATAAGGATCATAGTCGGCGTCTTTATTCATCAACATTGAGCAGAGTGGTCCGGAGAGTATGACCTGGTTGATCGTGCCAGTGATAGATGCCAGCGTAAGTTCAGGATCTACTTTTCTAAACTCCTTTTTCCGAATTCCTTCTTCGATAATTTTTTTGAATATGGCTCCGTTAGTGGAGAAAATAGATATGATGACGCGATGCATTTCGGGTCGAACGTTGAGTAGCATTTCGCGATGGATGATCCGATGAACAATGGGCTTGGAGAAAATACGCGTCACGTATTCTTCAACGACCTTATTCACTTTTTCGATTGGACTGAGTTCCTTGTTGTCCAATAGTTCCTGAAGTTTCACCTTCATGTATTCTGCTTTGTGGGCAACCATTTCTTCGAGGAGTTTTTCTTTTGAGCCGAAGTAATAGTTGATCATGGCTACGTTGATTCCGGCTTCCTGGCTGAGTTCCCGGATAGAGGTGCTATCGTACCCCTTGCTGCCAAAGAGCTCGAGTGCTTTATTGATGATCTGTTCTTTTTTGGTCATGGTAGAGAATGAGCCCGCAAGTTAAACACTTGTTTGATTTAAACAAACGTTTAATCAATATTTTTTTGTTAACGGGCAAAGTGTAGGAATGCAACGATTTTACAGCCGAGCTCGTTCCAAGGCTGTCGCCCCAAGACCTATAAGGTTTCTTAAAACCTTATAGGTCTCGTAAAACCTTATAGGTTTAGGGAAAAAGACTCTTCTTACCGCTATTTAAGCCGGCAGCAACACTCAAATCCGAAGTAATTAAGGGAAACTATCCTTAGACCTTTTTATCGTACCAGAAGCCTGGTTAATCACATATTCACTGAAATCCTGGTTGGCCACCATTCCATACTGGCCGAAGATCACTTTGTCGCGCGTGTGAATGCGCACCGGCTTATCCGTATATATCTTTTGCGTTTGCTGATCCCACCATAGTTCAGGAGAACGCAAGGTGTCACCAGTCATTTTATTGATCACTACTACACTGTCCCTCAGGTAAACTTTCTTTTCCCACTCCCTATACTTTCCATATAGCGCGTCCAATTGACTTTCCACCGCGAGCGTATCATTATAAAAATCGACATGAAGTGTGCGCGGAAACTCTACATACGAGGAGTCAGATTTTAGATAACGAAGCATAAAGGGAGACGTGAGTTTCGCTTTTACTTTTCCATCCTGACTAAGATAACTCTGCACGCTCTTGCCCTCTTCAACAGCTGTTTTCTTTTCTGTGAATTTTTGAATGTCTTCCATTTTATTCTCACAGGCATAAATGAAAATGCAGCTCAATAAAAGAGCTGCATAAAAATATATTCCGGGACTCTTCATGAAATCAAAAATATTTTTTCTTCTGGAACCATCTGTCGCTAAGCGAAATTCCGACAGCTATGCGAAAGAAATTTTCTTTGATAGAATTGTCATTGTTTCCTCTTCTTCCCAACTCAAATGATGTGTTCACCACCGTGAATTGATTCGTATACGCCATCTTCCTGATCGGAAAAGCAAATCCATAACTTAGACCAAATACTGGTACGTTGTTATCGACTTTAATATTATCGCGACCGTAGAAAAATCCTGCGCGATACGTAACATGGCTCCAGTAATTGGTTCCACGAAGTGCATCGGGTATCCATTGTCCGCCAACATGTACAGTCCATGCATCTTGTAAGGGATCAGCTTGTCCAAAAAAGCGGTAGTCGCCCCATTTGGTTAATCTATATTCTGCGCCGAATGACCATTCTAATTCTTTATCTAGCATGAAGCCAAAACTGTATGCTCCAGGATAAACCAGGTCGCCCTTTGCATTATTTTGACCATACACGCTATCTATCCTGAAAACAGCACCATTTACATCATACTGGAAAGTCTCCACATTTACATCACGCGTAGCCTTATACGTTTTTTGCATTTGACCGGTAGCGCCTAATCGGAGCCAGGTTCCTCTGCCAATACGAGCGTTATATTGTGCTCCACCAGTAAATGAAAATCCGCCAAAACTCGATTTGTTTTCGTGATTCGATCTATAATAATCTACCGTGTCGTTATTGAATATTCGTTTGCTGGTGTAATCCTTCGTTCCAAATAAATAGCCTGCATTAAATCCGATGCTTAAGTTGCCAAACGCAATTCCGGTACCGCCAATAACTTCATACGAGCCCCCATTTCCTTCATATAGTGATGAAACGCTGTCCACGTTTTCAATGCGTTCATTAGTCTGGATTTTATAACTGATTCGTGTATTTGGTCGCAATCCAAGCGTAACGCCCCAATGGTGTTTAGGCATGATAGGAATTCCCAACATTACATATGAAACGTTTGCGCTGCCGGATCTGAAAGCTCCTGAACTGTTGACCTGCCTAAGCGTTCGCGTATCCATTTCAAATCCAAGATCGAATGTGGTCACGATCAATCGCGCATAAGACGCGGGATTCAAAAAATTTACAGTAGTTCCATTCGTTTCTGAATAAGGCGCAGCTATTCCACCCATGGCGCGATTGATAACATTTCCAGTTGGCACTACATCACCTAAACCATATTTGGAACGAGGAGAATTTTCCTGGCCGATAGCCGAAATGCAGGATACTGTTAGAACAATGCCGAGAAACAGTTTGTTTTTACGTGTAATTATTTTCACCAATCGCATACAAGCCTTTAAATAATAGGTCAGGGTCGGCAAATATCTTGTTTTTCAAATAAGAGACAAAATGGGTAGTATCACCCCCGGTTAAAAGCACGTTAAAGTTCGTATACTTATCTCTGTATGAATCTATTATTCCATCAATCTCCTTTGCCATGCCAAGGATCACACCGCTCAGAATATTGCTTTTGGTATCATAACCAATCAAAGGAAAACTCCATTCCTTTTTGATCAGGGGAAGTTTGGCGGTGAATTCTTGCAGCGACTTGAACCTTATTTCCATTCCGGGAGATATGCTTCCTCCCAAAAATTCGTGGTACTTATTGATGAAATTGAAAGTGATGCAAGTACCCAGCCCAACCACCAGATTGTGTGCGTTCGGAAATAAATGGACTGCTGCTGCGCAAAGCGCTAATCTATCTGCACCAATCGTTTCTGGTTTGCCAACGGGTGTCGAGAATGGCAACCTTGAATGATGATCCAGTTTATGAAATCGTGTTTTTTGTGCTAATAATTTTTCCAAATCAGGATGATGATTAATTACTGAGGAAAGGATAGACCGGTCAGCTTTTTTTGAATCGAGCAGTAGACTGATAGATTGTGGTTCATCATTTTCCAGTGTAATAACCTCCTTCAAATTACTTCCTTCGAAAATTCCAGCTTTCAATCGCGTATTCCCAAAATCGAAACAAATAGTATTGGACATTCGCAAAAATAAGGCAGAAGGTAGATGACTGATGAACTTTCGTTTCAACTGGCAACGGGCAACAGGCAATAGGCAACCCAAAGATTGAGGCCTGTTGAAATTTGTTGGTTGTTGGGTACATTAAAAGGTAGAGCGAGATTTGATTAACCAACTAAATATCAAAATCCAGGGAACTTAAATTCTTGAAGTGTCCGTTGAGTTTGATCTTTTCTTTGAGAGCTTCTATTTCAGCGATCACGGGTAATACGCGACTGAGGTGACGTTTGAGATATTCTTGTCGTTGAATTTCCTTGAGCAGCCCAAGTAATTCATATTCTTCTTCGAGTGAAAGACCGGCATGATGCGCTACGTCATATGCCGTGAGTTCGGCATCCGGCTTTTTAAAATCCTTACTCACCTTAAGCAGCTTATGCAACTCGCGAATGCCATTCACCACGCGTTGCATAAGTTCTCTATGACCCAGTTCTTCATCGTTGTCGGGATAGTTAACGATTGCGCCACTGTATAGTTTGTCGGGTACAGAAGAGATAACCTCCAACACCCTGATCACTCTTAATCCTTTTGTGCGAATGTCCATCTCACCATTGTCGTGGACCTTTGCAATTTCCGTGATCTTCACGAGTGTACCCATCTCACACACTTTCTTGTTGATGACTGATGGGATTCCGAATGGCTTGGCATCAGAAAAACATTCATTCACTAATTGCTTATACCTCGGTTCGAAAATATGGAGATTAAGATTTTCGCCCGGATACACCACAACGCCCAATGGGAATATGGGAACGAAATTGGTCATGCTTGAGAAACGTTTACATGTCTTTTTTTATTTCGGATTTCGGATTGCGGATCTCGGATTTCTCTGTACAATCCCGCAATCCGCAATCTCGCAATCCGTAATCCGTAATCCGCAATCCTAACGCCCGTTTAATTCTTTCAGCCGGGCGTACTTTATAAAGGTATAATAGGCCGTCGTTTTTGCGATCAACCATCCCTTATATCCGTCAAGGAAGCCACCCTTTAAAATGTACGTCTTGATAAAACTATATGCAGGTGCGAAGAATAATTTCAAGAAGCCCACGTCCTTTCCCATCTGGTGATACTTTTCGGCGGTGATCATCGCGGAATTGATCATCTTAAATGCATATTCGTGGCTATCTGCAAAGGTGTAATGCTCCAGGTAGCCATCGAATTTCACAAATTGTAAGGATCGATCGCTAGTAAGATCTTCATGCGCAATCGCGTCATCCCATCGCACCACATTTTTATGAAAGAGCCGCTTCTTCCAACTGTTGCCCCAATCACTATGCCGTATCCACTGGTCGCCAAAAAAATTCTTCCACAACACCTGGTGCACCGTTGTGTCATTAACGGGTTGCCATTTCTTTAATTGGCCGTATAATTCTGCATCAAGTTTTTCATCTGAATCCAGTGAAAGAATCCAATCATATTTTGCAAATGATATCGCCTCATTTTTCGACTTTCCATATCCTTTCCATGGCAGATGATGAACCTTAGCGCCGGAACTTTGGGCAATGCTGACCGTAGCGTCCGAACTACCGGTATCAACTACGATGACGTCGTCAGTCAATCCCTGCAGGCTACTTAATAAGCGACCGATTTTATGTTCAGCATTCTTTGCAACAATAACAATCGAAAAACGGCTCATAGCATTTCAGGGCTCGTATGAATAAGCTGCAAACTATCAAAAAAGCTATTACGTTTGCAGAGATTATGAAGATCAGTGGATTTACTATTATCAAAAATGCGGTTAAGAATGATTATCCGGTAGTGGAAGCCATTAATTCCATTTTGCCCATGGTGGATGAAATGATCGTCAGCGTTGGCGAAAGTGAAGATGATACCGAAGCGTTAATCCGATCAATTCCGTCTACTAAAATAAAAATCGTTCATTCGGTTTGGGATCCAAATGTTAGGAAGGGCGGAGAGATCCTGGCTATTGAAACCAACAAAGCGTTTGAACACATTTCTCCGGAAAGCGACTGGGCGTTTTATATTCAGGCTGATGAAGCTGTTCATGAAAAGTATCATGATGCCATAAGAGAAGCAGCGCTAAAATATAAAGACGACCGTAGAGTAGAAGGCCTCCTATTCCGGTACCTGCATTTTTATGGCACTTATGACTATGTGGGTGACAGCAGAAGGTGGTATGATAAGGAAGTGCGTATTATTCGCAATTGGAAGCACATTCAATCTTTTAAAGACGCGCAAGGCTTTCGGATCAAAGGGGAGAAACTAAAAGTAAAACTAATAGACGCATATATCTATCATTATGGTTGGGTGAAAGATCCGGTGCAAATGAAGCAAAAGATGTACAATGCGGGAAAGCTTTGGCACAGTGATGAACAGATGGATGCCTTTCTTCAATCCGGACAGGCATTCGATTTTTCAGAATTTGATGTCCTGGCAAAATTTACCGGTACTCACCCAAGTGTGATGGACAACAGGATTCAAAGAAAGAATTGGCAGCTGGACCTTGATGTGAATAAGAAAAAGTTGTCATTGAAAAATAAAATGCTTCATTGGTATGAAAAGAAAACGGGGAAGCGATTGTTTTCATTCACCAATTTTAGGATCATCTAAATAGGATGAAAAATTTTATACACTGAAAAATGATTTCGTCCGTCCTCAAACAAATAGAAGAAGGAAATGTCAAATCGCTCGCCCGTGCCATCAGCCTGGTAGAGAATGAGGCCAACGGATTCGAACAACTCCTGCAATCACTTCCTAACAAAACGCAAAGCAGAATCATTGGCATTACCGGTCCACCGGGTGCAGGCAAGAGTACATTGGTTGACGCATTGATTGGAAAATTAAACGAAGAAGGAAAAAAAATTGCTGTGCTGTGTGTTGACCCCTCGTCACCATTCAATCTTGGTGCATTGCTTGGTGATAGAATCCGAATGAGCATGTGGTACACCCAACCAAATGTTTTTATACGATCTCTTGCTACAAGAGGTTCGCTTGGTGGGTTACATCCGAAGATCATTGAGATCACTGAACTTGTTCAGGCCGCATCTTTTGATTACATCATTGTTGAAACAGTTGGAGTGGGGCAAAGCGAAGTAGAGATTGCTGGACTTGCAGATGTTACGGTCGTAGTTGTGGTGCCTGAAGGCGGCGATGAAGTGCAGACAATGAAAGCCGGGTTGATGGAGATCGCTGATATTTTTGTGGTGAATAAAGCCGACCGGCCCAGCGCCGATCTTTTTGTCAAAAACCTGCAACTGATGCTGGCTCCCACTTTTCATCTTCATCATGATCCCGTACCAATTGTGAAAACAGTTGCTTCTGAAAATCGTGGCATTGATGAATTGTTAGAGAAGATAAAAGAGATTGTTTTCAAAAATCTTCAAAACGATCGACGCTTCTGGCTTCTCACAGAAAGGGCTTATAAACTGATTGAGCAAAAAAGAATGAAAAATGTTGATAAAGTGGCATTGCGAAGGGAGATCGAATCTTCAATCGGCAACGGCACCTTTAACCTCTACAAGTTTGTTGCACGTATATCTGACTTCAAGTAGCATTGCGCTTTGAAGACGAAAGACGCACCTTAGCAGTTTAAGTTTGATTCTGTATTCGAAACCTGTTTTTCCGGAGTACCGAGACGCAAGCCTCCATTTCGAAAGGCCAAGACGAATTGCAAACTTCTTCTTCTTAATTCAAAATTTAAGATTGAATAAGAAGAGCCAAATATCAATTTAGAACTTCGACTGGGGGCTTCTGTCTTTATACTCGAGTAAATGAGACTTCAATCCAGGGAGAAAAGATTCGAATTTCAGTAACTGTCTCTCGTCTTCGAAGCGAAATTTTAACGCGTCACAGGCTTCATTCCCAATACCTCGGTCATAAACTTCTCTGTCTCTCGCTCCACGCCTTCAACGTCCTTTGACTTAATAAAACTTCCGATCACATGATTGCCCGCATTCGGCAAATCAACTGATCGTTTCAATGCAGGTATTGTTCCAAGTTCTTCAAACATTTTTTTCATGGCAGCCACACTTACTACAGAGTCCTGGTGTACTTCATCCTTATAATAGTACATCATCAATGTGGGTTGTTTTACTTTTTGAAATGTTTCTTTGTTCATACTCGTCTCCAGGAACTCCTCCAATTGTACCGCTCCTTCGAGGCGGTAGTGATAGTACCAGTACTGCCGATATAAGGGGCGTTTATCAGATGCGTCCACATATTTTGATCCCACCACTATCCTCGCAATCTGCAATCCCCATGGATTGTTTAGCAGCCAGGCATTTTTATCGAAAATGGAAATGTTTGGCGACATTAATATCAACGCATGGATGCGGCTGCCATACACTTCCGCCAACTTCAACGCAAGAGAGCTGCCGGTTGAAGTGGCCATAATAATCAACTTTTTTCCGAGTTTTTCGCCAATGTTAATTGCTTCCTCAGCAGATTGCCAATAGTGTTCCGCTGTAAAATTCATTAGTGCTTCAGTAGTATCAATGCCATGATCAGCAAGACGGGCGAGGAAAAGATTGCATCCAAATTTTCTTGCGATGTCTTTATGAACAGGATCGCCTTCTTTTTGCGAAGCACCGAAGCCATGCAAATAAACAATCGCATAGTCAGTTGGCTGCTTTAAGGAATCATTATACCAGATAATCCTTGCCTCATTATCCGGCTTCAATTTGTGTTTGGATTCCTCGGCCGCTACCTTCTTGTCGAGATCAGTTCCTGAAGCAACGATTTGTGTATTTAAGGCGGAAGTGGAGCTCAGGGAATAACTCGGTGTTGACGGTCGCGGTCCCAATAAATAAATAATCACAAGAATCAGAACAACGATAAGGAAAATTTTGAGGAATTTCATAATGGATATGTGATGATGAAAATAGGAAGAAATTTGAAGAAGACCACGGACAGACCACGAAGAAAATGACAGAAGACGTTGACAGATGACAGTTGACGGATGACAGTTGACGGATGACAGTTGAGAAGTATTCCCATGCCTAACATCCAATACCGAATACCCAATACCTTTTACCTTGTAATCAACAAAGCAAATGCAATCGATGGCAAAATATATCATGTTAGTAGGAGCGATTATTTTTTTCGCGGGGCTGGTTTGGTACTTCTTCGGAAATAGGTTGCATTGGATCGGCAGACTGCCAGGGGACATCAGGATTGAGAAAGAAAACTTCCGCTTCTACTTCCCCATTACGACCATGATACTTTTCAGCATTTTGCTCACAGTGCTCTTCAACATTTTCAAAAGATTGTTTTAAGAATTATATTTAGCAGTAGATGCTACCCCGACAGTGGTCGCAGACCCTGTCGGCGGTCGCCCTAGCACGTATCTCCCAAACTAACTCCAATGACCGTATCTCAGCGTTCGCTCGCCCTTGATGTATTCCGCGGCATGACGGTTTGTTTCATGATCATTGTAAACACGCCTGGCAACGGGCACACCACGTATTCACCCCTTTTACATGCGCAATGGCATGGCTTTACACCAACTGACCTTGTTTTCCCTTCGTTTCTTTTTGCGGTAGGGAACGCCATGAGTTTCGTGATGCTGAAGTGGGCAAACATGAATCAATCCACGGTAGTATGGAAGATTCTTAAGAGAACAGCGTTGATATTCTTATTGGGTTACCTGATGTATTGGTTCCCGTTTTTCAAATTCGACAAAAATCATCACGTAATTTCTTTTCCCATTGCTGAAACGCGCATCCTCGGCGTATTGCAAAGAATTGCGCTGGCCTACGGTATAGCAGCGTTGATGATTTATTTTTTGAAACCGCGTGTTGCTACTCTCATCACTTGCATTATTCTTGTCCTTTACTGGCCGGTAATGATGTATTTCGGTGAGGCAACAGACCCGCTGAGCTTAACCGGGAATGCAGGATTAAGACTGGACAAATGGTTGATGGGCGATAAGCATCTTTACCATGGAGAAGGTATTCCATTCGATCCCGAAGGCTGGCTGAGTACATTGCCCGCTGTGGGCAACGTGGTTGGCGGCTACCTCGTGGGAAGATTTATTCAGCAGAAAGGAAAGACGTATGAAGGCCTGGCGAAATTATTATTGGCTGGATGTGCGTTGGTGTGCCTCGCCTATTTCTGGGACATCACTTTCCCAATCAATAAGAAGTTATGGACATCGTCTTTTGTTCTTTACACTGTTGGACTCGATTGCGTTATTCTTTCTGCAATCATTTTCATTGTGGATTTTCTTAACAAGCGCAACTGGACTTATTTCTTTGAGGTGTTCGGAAGAAATCCTTTATTCATTTATGTATTGTCCGAAATACTGGTAACCATCCTGTATCTGGTTCTGGTTTCGCCAAAAGTAAACTTGCACGGTTGGATATATACAAACATTTTCAGCCATGCAGGGTCTTATCTCGGCTCACTCCTGTTCGCCATAAGTTATATGCTTATCTGCTGGTTGGTAGGGCTTTGGCTCGATAAACGGAAGGTTTATGTGAGGGTATAGATTTTTATACTTTCTTTCTCAATTAATTCGTTGTTATTCTTTGCAGCGGCAGGGTTATGCGGTTGATTTATATTACCTTTGCCCGCCGTTCAAAAACCCTTTGAACGCACAAATCTGCGAGGAGTATGGAAATAAGAAACATCGCCATTATTGCACACGTTGACCATGGTAAGACCACACTGGTGGACAAGATCCTGCATGCTACCAAAGTATTCAGGGATAACCAGGAAACCGGTGAGTTGATCATGGATAGCAACGATCTTGAACGCGAACGCGGCATCACGATCTTTAGTAAGAACGCCGCCGTTCAATACAAAGGCGTTAAGATTAATGTTATCGATACGCCCGGTCACTCCGACTTTGGCGGCGAAGTTGAGCGCGTTCTGAAAATGGCGGATGGCGTTTTGTTATTGGTGGATGCGTTTGAAGGTCCCATGCCTCAAACAAGATTTGTGTTACAAAAAGCACTGCAGTTGAATTTGCATCCGATCGTAGTCATCAATAAGGTAGATAAGCCGAATTGTAGGCCAGACGAAGTGCATGATGCAGTTTTTGAATTATTCTTCAATCTCGATGCTACAGAAGAGCAATTGAACTTCCCTACCTTTTATGGTTCGGGCAAGAACGGTTGGTTCAATGATTCGCTCACACCTAGTACGGATATTACTCCATTGTTAGATGGAATTCTTAAATACGTTCCTACTCCCAAAGTGAATGAAGGTCCATTGCAATTGCAGATCACTTCACTTGATTACTCATCATTCCTCGGCAGAATCGCGATTGGTAAGGTAACGCGCGGCAGCATACAGGAAGGGCAACCTATTGCGCTTCTTCAAACAGACGGCTCTATCAAAAAATCTAAAGTAAAAGAGCTGTATACTTTTGAAGCACTTGGAAAAAAGAAGGCCACGAAGGTAGAAGCCGGCGACATTTGCGCAGTTGTTGGTCTTGAGGATTTCAATATTGGAGACACCATCGCTGACGCAGAAAATCCTGAAGCACTACCAGTAATCAGCGTTGATGAACCTACCATGAGTATGCTCTTTAGCATTAACAACTCTCCTTTTTTTGGAAAGGATGGAAAGTTTGTGACTTCACGTCACCTCAGGGATAGGTTGATGAAGGAAACCGAAAAAAATCTTGCGTTACGCGTCGAGGATACGGACAGTGCCGATAGTTTCCTGGTATATGGTCGTGGTATTTTGCACTTGGGGATTTTAGTGGAAACGATGCGTCGCGAAGGCTATGAATTAACTGTGGGTCAGCCGCAGGTAATTGTAAAAGAGATCAACGGCAAGAAAAACGAACCATATGAAATCCTGGTGGTAGATGTGCCGGCAGATTTCAGTGGTAAAGTGATTGACATGGTAACTCAACGTAAAGGTGAGTTGCATGTGATGGAAACGAAAGGAGAGATGCAACATCTCGAATTTGAAATTCCTTCGAGAGGATTGATTGGATTACGTTCGCAAATGCTCACCAATACAGCAGGTGAAGCAGTCATGGCTCACCGCTTCAGTGAATACAAGCCTTGGAAAGGTGCAATCCCCGGACGTAATAATGGCGTTCTTATTTCAAAGAATCAGGATAAGACAACTGCCTATTCTATCGATAAGTTACAAGATCGCGGATCTTTCTTTGTTGATCCGGGAGAGGATGTATACGTTGGACAAATCATTGCTGAACATATTAAGCCGGGCGACCTTGTTGTGAATGCAACAGAAGGAAAGAAGCTCACCAACATGCGCGCGAGCGGAAGTGATGATTCAGTTCGTATCGTTCCAAAAATTCAAATGACGCTTGAAGAATGCATGGAATATATACAGCAGGATGAATGCATTGAAGTGACGCCGAAAATTATTCGCTTGCGCAAGACCATGCTCAACGAGGAAGACCGCAAGCGATTCCAGAGAATGATGAAGACCGAAGAAGCTTAGAGTTTACAGTTTACAGTTTACAGTTTGCCGTTTGCAGTTGTGTAACGGAGAGCTGAAAACCGTAAACTGTAAACTGGTTATCTTTACGTAAATGCGTGAAATGAAAAAGTGGGTATTCTTTTCTTTACTTCTCCTTTTTATACTCGTCAATAATATTGTAGCGGCACAATGCTCCATCTGCACCAAAACCGCGCAGCAGATGGGCGAAGGACCGGCCACAGGTTTAAACGGCGGCATTCTTTACCTCGCCGCCATGCCATTCTTAATCTTCGGATATATCGGTTACAGATGGTGGAAGTCGAATAGATAAACTCCGCATTCCTCAAAAAACGGTAAACCGAAAACTGCAAACGGTGAACTGTAAACTAGAGCGTTCCCATATCAATCACAAACCTGTACTTCACATCACTGTTTTCCATTCTTACGTACGCTTCGTTAATGTCCTTAATGTTGATGAGTTCAATATCCGCAACAATATTGTGTTCGGCGCAATAGTCCAGCATTTCCTGTGTTTCAGGCAAGCCACCAATTAATGAACCGGCTAAACTTCTTCTGCCAAACACCAGCGTAAATGCGGGTACAACAGCAGGATCAGTTGGAAGTCCAACTACTACCATTGAGCCACTGGCCCTCAGCATTTGTATGTACATATGATAATCGTGATTGGCCGACACAGTATCGAGAATAAAGTCGAAGTAACCGGCAACACTCTTTACTTGCTCCTCATCTTTTGTATTTACAAATTTGTGCGCGCCAAGTCTGCGGGCATCAGCTTCTTTAGAAGGTGATGTACTGAGAACAGTTACTTCTGCACCAAAGGAATTTGCAAACTTCACTCCCATGTGGCCTAACCCACCAAGACCCAATACAGCAACTTTCTGACCCTTTCCAACTTTCCAATGCCTCAGCGGTGAATAGGTAGTAATGCCTGCACATAATAGAGGAGCCACGGCCTCTAATGGAAGTTTATCAGACACCTTCAATACAAAATCTTCATTCGTGGTAATCTGATTTGAATATCCGCCGTATGTAACACTGCCATCCCTATCAATACCACTATAAGTGAACACCATTCCATTAGGAGGAGGAGTTGTGCAGAATTGTTCCAATCCTTCTTTGCAATTATCACATTCGCGGCATGAATTCACGAGGCATCCTACACCTACCGTATCGCCAATCTTGAATTTTTTAACGTGGTCTCCAACGTCCTTAACCTTACCCACGATTTCGTGACCGGGAACCATGGGATAGATAGACATGCCCCAATCATTGCGAACAAAATGCAAATCGGAATGGCAAACGCCGCAATATTGAATTTCGATCAACACATCATGCGGACCGGGAGTTCTTCTTGTAAAATCAAATGGAACCAGGTTTGCAGATTGTCGCATAGCAACGTATCCTTTGGAAGGCAAACCGGTAGAGGTGAGTCGTTCAACCGGCATTTCTTTAATGTCTGGCATAGAGTTGCTTTTTTTAAGAGTGAAGAAAGATGAGGGAAACGGGAAGTGGTTTGAGGTTGAGGGATTAGGATACTATTAAGGTAGGGAATTAATTGATCAAGTACCTATTTAATAAAAGGACTTTGCAAAACAACCTGCTTCTGTGATTCAAGGAGGATGCAGTCTGGATAATAAAGTTGGGGGCCGCCCACATATGGAGGTCCACCCGACGCCATTATGCTTTGGAGATTATTGGAATGACCAAGTCCAAACGCATGTCCCAACTCATGACCGCTTACGTGCAATGCGTAATTGAAACCGTTAGAAAAACGGGAAGATATTGCAGTGGTTGGATCGTTAAATAAAATTGCCGTAGGAATAAATTTATACACGCCGCCTAGTCCGGCGGCTGCATCACCATTAGGATTGAATTGAGTGGCAACCGGGAGATAGATGAGAAATGCATTTTCATATTGTGTGAACTTGTACTGCGTTAAAGAATATGCTTCTGCTGCAGTATTCTGGAAAATATCCCCACCAGAGCCTGGGGACTTGTAAAACCACTCGTAATCATGTTGACTGTGGACTGTATCAACTGCAGGGGAATTCAGCTTAAAAGTTTTGCCTCCCAACTGATTCTTATACCATTGCTGTAGATTTGGAACGCCACGAATTATTCCATTATAAATGCCCGTGTCTAATGTCATTCCGCTTGGAATGAGATATAATACAGCTATGCTTTTTTTTAAGTAGGGAACACCAACGGACCACGTAACTGAATTCGTGTCTTTTCCATTTCGCGCCAAAAGTTTTACGTTGAAACTTCCACTGGAATAAAAATCCACTTCAGGATTGTCCAGCGTGGTAGTAGTACCATTTCCAAAATCCCAGAGATATGAAGTGGCACCCTGCGATGCATTCTGGAATTTTACTTTGACCGGATAGCCATCCACCGGATCTATCTTCTTAACAAAATACTTGGCCGTAACAGATGATGCACTTGTTTTCTCTTTCTTGCAAGAAAGAATAAAACAACTTAAGTAGAAGCAAATAAGCAATTGTCGGATCATACTAACTGAGTCCGTTATTAAGTTACATCTGTCCGATCGAATAAAGAAACCGCAAACCGAGGTCTGCGGCTTAATGCGTTTATGTTTTTATTACTCGCGCGTATTTTTCTATCTAGCGTGGAGCAATTCCCGGGTATCGGCTCACCAATTCCAATTCATATTCTTCTCTCAACTTTAATTTTTTGATGAAATTATGTAGCTCTGCTGAATCATCGGGATCAGCATACACCTGGTCGTGTGCAAGAATCACCAGATGAAATGGCGACTTAGTTTTGCCTTTGCTGAATATGCTATCGATTTCTCTTAATAAATCATCATCCTTATTTTTCAGAGAAAGTGTTTTTGGATCGTAATGCCATTCCAAATCCCAACCTACTACTACAAATCCCGCGCTTTGCAACGAGTCGATAGCAGTAATACTTCTTTTCAGATCGGTACATTGAAGTGTATCGATACGCCAACTGTTTCTTCCCGGCGTTCGCACAATATTATTTTGAAGACGCAAACTGTCATGGCAGTGCTGAAAGTCCTTCACTACTGAATCAGGATGCTCGTAAAATTTGTCATATCTATTGTGCCATGCGTGCGTGAAACTATGGTTGCAAATATCTACCATGGTGTCTGGCAAAAACTGCAGGCTGTCCCACATCATCTCCTGGTAGCGACTCGCCTCCGTGTGTTCGCCAATCACAAAAAAAGTTACGGGCACTTTTTCCTGTTCAACAATACTTAGAACATTGCGCGTACCTCTGTTTGGTCCGTCATCAAATGTGAGATAAACTTTCTTCTTCTTTTTTTTCTTAACAACAGGTGGCGGTTTTTTCTCTTCCACCTTTGCAAGAGAAAGAAGTTTGTTGTTGACGATACTTTTTTCCGTTGCTGGTTTAGTGCAAGCAACCAGCGCAAGAATCAATAAAAAAAATCGGGTGAAAATAGAAGTGGCTTGCTCAGCTTCCTCTGACGAGGAGTCCATAGTGGCGAAGTGTGATTTGTATATGAATTTATATACGTGGGTAAGCGAAAAGCAAATTGTAGTGGTTAAAGATTGTTTAAATAGCTGTTAGCTATTAGCCGTTAGCCATTAGCTAAATTATTGCACTTTCTGCCCAAAGGAATTTATTTACAGGTGGAAGGAATGCCTTCGTCAGCAATGGATTTAATATCAATGTAAAATTCCTTTCCCGGAGGATTTTTCAAATCATCAGTGAACACTACGAGCGCATATCCCCTGCAAAAATCAACGATTGGCCAGGTTCCGGAATAGGTAGGAGCCGTAGCAGATTCAACTTTACCATTTGCATCTTTGTCAAGGATCCAACTTCCATATGCATAATCAAGACCTTCAGTAAGCTTGGGAACATTTTTCATGGGCGGACTTGCTTGCAAACTCATTAAGGTATTCACAGATTCTTCCGTTAATACCTGTTTGTTATTCGCGACACCTTTATTCAATAGCATAGTCATGAAGCTGATCATATCTGTTGCAGTTGATCTTGCTCCCATCGAAGGATCCATTGCTGCATTGTAATCTTCATTGGTAAAAGTGGTACCTCTCATTCCAATGGGCCGCAATAGGCGGTCTTGCGCTATCCGGTCAAATCCTTTTTTTGATATCACCTCTAATATTCGGCCAACGAGATTGTATCCAATATTGCTATAATTAAATTCCGTTCCGGGATTTGTTTTAATCTCTCTTTTGCTGGCGTAGGCAATGGCTTCCTCTTCCAAAGTTTTAAACTTACTTTTTTGAAAGAGGTGCGCCATATTAAAATCCGATTCTATTCCTGAGCTATGGGTAAGACAATTTCGAATGGTGATATAACTCTTGCTGTATTTTTTAAACAAGGGAATATAGTCGCTAACCTTATCATCTAGCGAGAGTTTACCTTCTTGCACGAACGTCATTACCAACGCGGCTGTTAACCACTGACTGAACGCTCCAACAGGTTTCTGCGTTTTTGAAGTAAGGTCGGGTCCTTCTTTCTTGTATAACAATTTCCCGTTCTTTGAAAGCAGGCAAACCACGTTCTTGCTCAACTCCTTATTCTGCCTGAGTTTAGCAGAGATAGAGGCGGTATCTACTTGTGCCTGTGCGCCGATTGCGAATAAGAACACTATCAGAGGAAGGACCTTTTTCAGCATATATGGGGGTTCGAGTAAACAAAGATGGAAGAAAATAGGAAAAGGTTGGTAAAGATCCGATCTTTTAAGAAAGATCGGATCTTTCGGTTCTTTTGTAAATTCGCAACTATGAATCGCAAACAAGAAGTACTCCAGGACGTGGTCATCAAATTTGCAGGGGACAGTGGGGACGGCATGCAGCTAACGGGATCTCAATTCACTAATAACACTGCTTTGTTAGGAATAGACCTGGCTACATTCCCGGATTTTCCAGCGGAAATCAGGGCTCCGCAAGGAACACTGCCAGGTGTGAGTGGATACCAACTTAGGTTTTCATCGAACCACATATTTACTCCCGGCGACGAATGTGATGTGTTGGTGGCAATGAATGCCGCTGCATTAAAGACGAATTTGCTTGGACTCAAAAAAGGCGGAAAGATCATTGCAAACGTGGACGGTTTCGATAGCAAGAACCTTCGGTTGGCAAATTATCCTGATGGCATAAATCCACTGGATGATGGAAGCCTTGACAATTATGAAGTGATCAGGATGGACGTTACCAAAATGACGAGAGAAGCGTTGAAGGAAATTCAGATGGGTACTAAAGAAAAGGATCGTGCAAAAAACATGTTCGTGCTTGGATTTCTGTATTGGATGTACAACCGGAGCATGGAAAATACCATCAAGTTCTTTCACGACAAATTTGGGAAAAAGCCCGAAATATTAGAAAGCAATATCAAGGCGCTGCAGGCAGGATATAATTATGGCGATACCACCGAAACTTTTACCACCACTTATAAAGTAGAGAAGGCAAAAATGCAGGCCGGCGTTTATCGAAGCATTATGGGAAACCAAGCCCTTGCCTTCGGACTGGTTGCTGCATCTCAAAAAAGTGGATTACCCTTATTCCTCGGCTCTTATCCTATTACACCGGCATCTGATATTCTTCATGAATTGAGTAAGATGAAATCATTCGGTGTTCGCACTTTCCAGGCCGAAGATGAAATTGCCGGCATATGCGCCGCCATTGGTGCTAGTTATGGAGGAAGTCTTGGCGTTACCACCACATCAGGACCTGGCATGGCTTTGAAAGCGGAAGCCATGGGACTTGCAGTGATGTTGGAAATACCATTATTGATTTGCGATATCCAAAGAGGTGGACCTTCTACCGGTCTGCCAACTAAAACTGAACAAAGCGATTTGTTGCAAGCATATTATGGTCGGAATGGTGAATGTCCAATGCCAATTGTTTCCGCGTCTACTCCGAGTGATTGTTTTGATGCGGTATATGAAGCGGTTCGCATTTCGGTGCAACACATGACGCCCGTTATTTTCCTTAGCGACGGATATATTGCCAATGGAGCGGAACCCTGGAAGTTTCCTAAAACGAGTGACCTCCCATCCATTGAAGTGAACTTCAAAAAAGAATTAAAAACAGACGAGCCTCAATTCTTCCCTTATAATCGTGATGAAAAGCTGGTTCGTCCCTGGGCAGTTCCAGGAACCGCTGGCCTTGAGCATCGCATTGGGGGATTGGAGAAGCAAAACATCACGGGTAACGTGAGTTATGACCCGGACAATCATCAATTGATGGTAAAGATCCGGCAAGAGAAAGTGGACAAGATTGCTCAATATATTCCTGAACAAACGATCGATAACGGACCTGAAAAAGGAAAGTTGCTGATCCTGGGTTGGGGAAGCACCTATGGCGCTATTAAGAGCGCAGTGGTGGAATTATTGGCAGAAGGATATTCTGTTGCGCACGCGCATCTGCGCTACTTGCGACCTTTCCCGCGAAACCTTGGACAGATTATCAATAACTATGAGCACGTGTTGGTTCCGGAAATCAACAATGGTCAACTGATCAAAATCATACGTGATCAATACCTTGTTGATGCCAAGGCTTATCACAAAATCATGGGCGTTCCTATAACGAAAACCGAGTTGATGATGAAGGTGAAGGAATTGTTTGGGGGAAATAATTAGTGGATCACGCTTCGAAGAAGAGAGACGCACCCGGAGTATCGAAGCCCATTTATCTTTTCGAACTCTCATTTATTCGAGTACTTAGACGCAAGCCTCAATTTTGACAGCGAAGCTGAGATTGAATCCCTAAATTTTTAAATATCGCGAAGCGATTTTTAAGATCCCTTTTTGAGGCATCAAGTATTTGGGTGACCCATTTGTAAGGCTTCTGTCTCTGATCTCGAACGTTCGGGTGTTGCAATACACTCAGGTGCTTTCAAACTACATGAGGCGTCTCTAGTCTTCGAAGCGGAATCTTAAATCTTCAACGCCACTAACTGCATTCCATCTTTCTTTCCTTTGAGCTCAATTGCACCGAGGTCTTCCTGTTGCCATTCTTTTAGGTCGAGCAATTCGGCAAAAGTCTTGGAGACGATAAATTTCTGATTGAGCTCACTACACGCAGTTCTTATTCTTGCAGTAGTATTCATGGTATCGCCGCTCATGGCAATGTCTTTCTTAATCACACCAATTTCCCCTACCGTCACGTCTCCCACGTGAATGCCTACCCGAAATTCAGGGGTCACTCCATACATTCTTCTGAAGCGGTTACCATTTTTTTGTAAGAGGCGCCTCGCTTCAATTAATGCATCCATGCATCTTTTTACATTGGCTGTACTATAGGTCCATGAAACAACAACTTCATCACCCACATATTGGTAAATGCGGCCGTTGTATTCAATTACGGCGATAGAGACGAAATAGATGAAGTCGCGAATGAATCGAAAATATTCTTTGGTTCCCAGCTTTTCACCGATGGGAGTGGAATCTTTTAGGTCCATGAACATAACGATTCTTTTTTCGATTCTTGGTTTCAGGTATTTGCCAACAAGGATGTCCCGAAATACACCCGGAGAATATTTTTCGGCCAGTTCCAGCACTAGCAGCGTTACGCCGAAAATCAATATCCAGTGCGGGATCTTTTGCAACAGCCAGTAGGTAAAAAAAGCATCGTGAATGAATTCGGAAAATGCTTTTCTGATTGTCAGCTTAGAAATTAATACAGAATAAAAGAAATGGAACAACAGGTTGAACACAAATGATATTAACAGCAACACGATGGTGTTTACTGCAAAATTCATCCAGAGCGGAACGTTTTTTTGCAATCGGTCCTGACGAAATACCAACAAATAGCCGATAAGGCAGCTGGTGATCAGTACCAGTACTTCACGCAGAATGAGCGTATCTACTTGGCGGTATTCAAAAAAAATATGATCGTTTCCTCCATTGAATACATAATACTTTAGTGTCATGTAGGCTGAATCGATGAATGTCCAGGACAACGCGATTGCCATCATGAGCTTGTACCTGTATTTCTTGATGACAGGCGGGCCGGATTTTATTAGAGTTGATAATGACACAAATCTTCAAGCTTTATAGCGGCATTTGCGGAGAATTTCCTGAGGGCAAAGCTCCACTGCCGTTGAGAATTACTGCAATTGCAAATGCAAGTACCGATATGATGATGCCGATCATAAATATATTGTATGCTACGCGCAGCAGTCTGTACTTTCTTCCCAGCACCACTCCAAGTTGGTGAATGTCTTTAATCAGCGTGCCATACAAATAGTCCTGATCACGCATCATCTGGCTCATGCCCCATTCATATTCCTCCAGTGATGCTTTGTGAAAGTTCCCAAAGAATAAGAGGTTTGTTTTTCTATTCATGATATCCTCTCTGCTGAATACACCCTGACTAATCTTTGGTCTCGTGGAAAGAATAGCCAGTACTATAGTGGTCACGGAAAAGGCGAGGAAAATCACCGTTGGAATGATCAGGTATGTGTCTACTTCAAGCCTTCGCACCAAAACAGACAGAATCACTGAAATGATGATGGAGTTTACAGAGATGAGGATGTTCGCCTTCCCATCGGCCATATTACTTAGCTCAAGATGGTTGTCTGATGTGAGTCGCAGCATCGTTTGAATTCCCCTCGACAACAAATTGCTTTTTTGTTTTCCGTCCTTCCCTTTTTCGCCTTCGGGCTCACCAAACAAGTTGGTGCTGGGTACTACTGTGCTTGGACGATCGTCTTTTGACATCTTTAATTTTTTGCGCAGCCGGTCGATGTTTTTTTGTTTTCCCTGGTCCAGCAACTGGCGGCAGTATTCAGTATAGTATTGATGACTTTCTAAAAATGTGAGCGAACTACGGTTCCAGCCGCCCTGGGGTTCAGGAACGTTTCGGAGCGTATATTCTTTTTTGAGAAGCTTATTAGTGGTTTTAAAATCCTTGGTACCTAAATGATACGTATCTGCGTCGCAAATAATTTCCTGCATCATTCCTTGTGGATGCCTCGGCATCTTTGTGGATAGGATTGCGTCGCCAATCTGCCGGGTGAGGTCCTCATCTGAAACATATTTTGCGAGGAAATCTTTCATTAACTCTACACTTCTTATTTCGTGTAGCGAGGGTTCTGTGAATAGATGTCCCGTATCGTGAAACCATGCGGCTGTATAAAGAATGAATTGTTGTTTTTCGTCGAGGTGATATTGCCCCGCAATTTCTTTTACATGCTCCACTACATTTTCGGTGTGTTGCAACGTGTGAAACAGAAGGTTTCCCGTTTGGTTTTTTTCGTACAGTTCCTTAACAAAGGATTCAATTTTTTTATAAATATTGTGATAATCCATCGGTGTACATTAGAAAGTTATGTTGAATTTGGTTCCTACTGAGAAGTTGAATAGCCGTTCCTCTTTTGAATATCCCATCGTTCCCGAAACAATTACCATGTTGAACGGAACATAATAAAGTCCGCCGCCGTATGCATAATGCCACCTGTTGTTGGGCTCATCCGCAGGGTGCCACACTCTTCCAAGATCATTGAATAACACTAATCCGAAATCGCCCGGTATTATATACCATTTCGACGTAAATAATTTTTGACGGATTTCAAGACTACCATATGCCAGTGATTGTCCGCTGAACCTGTTTTTTCTAAATCCTCTCAAAAAATTGTTTGCGCCCAGCGTCAACGCCTGGAAATATTCAAAATCGTCACTGAAGATATGGCCGCCCCCTAACCTGAGTACAGCAACTGTTTTGGCTGGAGAAGCAAGGCTTGCAAATACTGACATGTCAGAAGTTACTCGTGTCGTACTCTTGCTATTGCCTGTGAGTCCCGCCTGGTAATTTAATTCGTTTATCCAATGTATTCCTCTTGTTGGAAACAATTCACTGTTCAGGTTATTAAGGTCTATAATAAACTTACCGCCCAAATAGAACTTATTGCTATAAGTAGTTGTGGAATCAAGGATATGATTTCTGGTGAGGGTACCCAGCACTTTGTCGGCGTTGTCTTCATAATTGTTCCAATAATGGAAGAAGGTTGGTCCTAAATATAGTCCAAGCTTGTTGAAATATTTCTTACGTACCAACAGATCTGTAGCGAAATATCGGTAACGAACATAATAAAATCTTAATGGAACATCAGGAATTAATTCCGTCTTATTGCCGAACCCAAAGAAATTATTCAATACGGGATCAACAATTTCAGACTTCACTACCAGATCATAATCACGAATAACATGGTTGAATTCGCCAGCGTAGCGTACCTGGTAAGCCCCTCTTGCAGGAGCCCAAATTGCATAAAACTTTTGATCGGTGGCATATGGCTCTCTCCTGAATCCAAAGGTTCTTCGCCAATAGCCGGCACCAAAAAAGAATCCGTCCTCCTGGTTATAGGCCAGCGCCAGTCGCGGCCAGCGGTTCTGCGTATATTCGAAACCGGTGCGATTATATTCATTAGCCTGCACTAGCGGAGAAAAATACATTTTAGTGCGCCTTCCTTTTTGGACCTTATTATTTTCGGTGGTCTGGTCGTAAAGAAAATTTCTAGCGGTCCCTTTAACGTTGAAGGTATCATTCCCCTTCCCACCAATGATGCGTAATTTTATTTTGGATTTAGCTGATTCATCAACATCAAAAATGTCGTTGCCGTTTAATCCATACAACCGCAATTCCTTAGTGACCTTATGCGTAAAGTTTCTGTCGTAAAATTTGAAAGAAGTGTCGCCATTCTCTTTTCGGGCATACACTGTTACATGTAAACCACTGTCAGTTCCACTCACCTTAAAATATTCGCCTTTGTTACTTCCGACTATATTCACGGCACGGGAGAGAAATCTATAATAGCGCATTCCCTGTTTTTGCATGTCATCGCGCCGACTGATCAATTTTCCTGCAATCACTTCTCCGCTGATCGGATATATTTCAGGCGGATATCTCCTGATTGCCTGCCAAATGGTGGAATCACTCAGGTTTTGTTGAAATTCTGATAATCCTTTGTTCCAGTCATTCGCATCTAATTGATTTAGGAAATAGCGGTCAAAATCTCTGGCAACATAGTTCAGCCAATTTACACGCGGTATATTATATCGAAGGCCTTTGAGGAAAGGCATGCGGTTACGCGTGATGTATTGCATTAGCACACCATCAGAATGGAAATAAGCCTGATCACGATCTTTCGGGATTGGGTAATAAATTTTTCCTTTGCCCGTATCGCCTTCTGCCCATCGCCACTGATCCCAGTGACGATCAAAATCCGCCACCAACATATCCAGTAACCTCGCCTGTAAAAGGTTGTGCTGATCCACCACGTGATCATTATCCTCTGTCATCTTCTGCAGCACTTTACCCGTGCTTTTGGTGTCAACTCCACTCGGCACGGGATCCTTTTTTTCTAACAAGCAAACTGTATTCGCAAACATAGGACGGTAATATCCAAGAGCTGGATCATCGGGCACAAAGAACAATTCAGGGCTGGCTTGTGTAACCTTTACTGCCTTTGCAAGAATCGGAACAGTAAGTGGCGCGTATGGATTTGAAGCAGAGATAAGGTCTTGCACAATATCCGCAGCAACAGAATTTCTAAAATTTTCCGGGATTGCTTTTTCGGGGTCCTTATCAATTGTCCTCAACGACCACTCCTGCCCGTCCTTATCCTCCAATTTTAATGATTTGGTTTGCTTACCCCCACCCAAGCTTAATATTTTGAATCCGCCTTTTTCCTGGGTGATATTAAACATCTTCATTCCAACAGGCTGACTCCATTCTTTTCTATAGTTCTCCCCTAGAAACCACCGTTGTACCCTCGAAGCTTTTTTGTATTTGTTACTAGCCGCTACTAACACATTATCCTTCCACTCTGCAACTGGCTTTGTGGTATCCTTTGGCAATTCAGGTAGTTTACTGAAATCAAGTAAATGATGAGAATAATCTTTTTTACTAGTGTCGCCTTGCGTCACATAAAAGGAAATGTCAACGTTTTTGTTTTTCGAAATTTCCAACACCGCGAAGCCATGTTCGGAAGAAGCATACATTGTTTTTTTACTTTTCGAAACCCTGCTGGAATTATATCCGGTGCCGCTAACAATGTAATAATGTCCGGTGTCTTTAATCAATTGAAGAGAATGTTCATGTCCAGCCGCATAGATCAGGTTAGGATGTGATTTAGTAACGCGCTCAATATCCGTGATCATGTTTTGATAATTCGGATGGCGGAGATCTTGGGGGCTACCAAATACACCGCGACTGATTGGGTAGATTGATCCAATTATTGGCAGCGGAATATAAAGATTTGGAGAAAGGTCAGTGAAAGGAAAAATGTGTTGCTTCACACCGTAATAGCCGCCATGGGGCCCATTGCTTCGGAAAGTATGGTGCGTGGCAAAAATCACCAGCTTCTTATAATTGCGGGTGAGTATGTCAGTCAACTGGGAGAGTACTTCGTCCTTTGTTTTATAAGGACAGTCAGATTCAATTCCCGGTTTATCATATGGATGAATCCACCATTGACTGTCTACAATCACTAATACGATGTTATCCCCAATCGGAACTTCTACCGGTCCCGGGCAACCGCCTTCGGGATAGAATTTTACATTTTTTGTATCGAGTAAGTCAACATACAACTGTTCTCTTAAAATAGCGTCATAACCTCCTGGTCCTCCCTGATTCCAATCATGGTTGCCAGGAATCATATATACGCGCGTGGGCGTTCCCTTCACGATAGAAACTTGCGAATCCAGAACAATTCTCGCTTGTTGGTAACCGATAAATGCATCGTCTGGTAAGCCTACCTTATAGATGTTATCACCAAGGTATACGATAGTGGTCCTGCTATCAAGTGGAACATTGCTTTTGATAGAACGCGCAACTAAATGTTGTCCATTTGTGAGTGATCCCGCATCGCCGATAAGTACGATGCGATTGACAATACTATCATTATCTTTCTGCGCCACACATAAGTTGGACATCCCTGCTAAGAAAAAAACGGTCAATAGGTATTTCATTTCCGGGGGCTTTCATTGTATTTGAACAATAAAATGGTGGCAGGGCCAACACCTGCCGATTCATTTGAGATTAAGAGATCGCCCTCGGGGGAAAAGGTTAATCCTTCTGGTTGTTTGAAAAGCACAGGATCAAGTTGAAAAACGTCTTTCACTTTTCCAGTGTTCTCCACTATAACAAGTATCTTATTGACTGAAGAAATGATAAATAATTCTCCCGTCTTTGGGTTAATTGCTCCCGCCGAAGGTTTGAATTTCGGCATCTTATCTCCCAATTTTTTTTCGATATTCTTCGCGTCGATCACAAATACCGGTGAATCCAGGTATTTCATTTGTCGATAATCAAAGCCGTACACACTTGTCATGTTTTTTTCGTCAGATTCGCAATCCTTGCAGATCATCAATAATTCCTGCCTGCTTGAGTCATAATAAAGTGTTTCAAACTCCTTTTTACCGTTTTCCGGGAGATGATATGTATTCACTAATGGTGAATCAGGTCTTGCAAAACGAAAGGCGACTATATTCCCGTTACTCTTAATTGCAAAAAACATACTATCGGCCATAGCCACGTCTTCGAAGTCGGCACCCGTTGAATATTTCCATTTCTCTACCTTGAGCTTATCCTCCAGGTAGATCTTGTACAGCCAACCGCGCTCATCATGGATCGCAAAGAGGCTTTTGTCTTTCGGATAATAGATGATCCCAGAAATCTCGTCCAGCATCGGCGGCAATTTGGCAACGATGGGTTTATTGATGTTGTATCCTTCAGGACTCGGGTATAAGGTTTCCTTGTCTTTGCCATTGCAGCCACTAACGAACCATCCCAACCCGCAGAAAATTACCAGTACAAATTCCTTGTACACGCGTGCGGCAGTAAATAAATGGTAGATCATGCAATGGAAATATTAATTATTCTTTCAAACTAAGAACAAAACTGTGCCTGTAAGAGAATGCAGTCCCATCACGGGCAGGCTCATCCCATAAAGTAAAATTGAAGAAAATAGTGGAATTAATTCTACAACTTATATTTCTTTAAGAAGAAGGTCGGAGGTCTTAGTGACCTCGCGAAAGTTATCAATCACCTCTTTTTGGTTATAATTAATCATGGCCCTAAGCCCTTTTAGGCCACTTATGCCCTGAAGTTCCTCAAGGTCAAATCGCTCGACTTTATCCTGCAGAAGCTTTTTGTTTTGGAGGAATTCGATATAGGCGAGATATTCATTCGCTTCTTTGGTCTGCGAATACACGATGGCGATAGTGCCAGGCTGCGTCAGCCTTTCATTACTCTCTTTAATTCTTACCTTATCAATTCTTTTCTTGATAATTTCATATCGCATGTTATAAGCGCCGTCCACATCAAATTTTCGCTCTGCCGTTTTGAAGCTGATGGATATTGGCGAGCTGTGCGCCAGGATAAGTTGGGTGGTGCGCAAAGGCAGTCGCAATTCGTCCTCAAGCGAATGGGCAAGTTGGGCAGCCTTTACCAGCGTGGTCAATTGCCAGATCTTTAAATTTTTTAAATAGAATTCGTTAAACGGAATCCTCGGAGTGATGGATTGGCCAACGTAAATATTATAATCCACACCATCGGTTACAAATCTTTCAAAATAGTGCGGATAAATGGTTTGCGCATTCTTTTGCTCTGTATCAATTAGCTTAGCAATCTCCGTATTAATCCGTGTGATGCTTTCCTCGTATTCCCGGCGGTGATGATATAACATTCGCACAGGAGAGTTAATAAGGTCCAGGTACTCGGTGATTTCATTCTCGAGATTTGGAATGATAGGTTTGAGATGTGACATCAAGCCCACCATTTCTATACTGAGAAAATCATGTACAGTTGTTTCTTCTTCAGCAAAAAGAATTTTGGAGACCGAATCAATATATTTTTCTGTTCGATACTGTAATTCTTCCAACAAAGGAAACTGTGTTTCGGCTCGTGCTTTCTTAATAATATCTGCGGCCATCTGCAATTGCTCCAGCAAGTCCAGTTGAATGGCATTGTTTCTTTCAATGGAAGAATTTCGAATGTCGATCGATCCATACAACGGGAATACCTGTTCAAAAACGATAGGCTCCATTTCATGTATGGATGATTTATCTTTTTTGGTCAGTTGGTTGAGTGCTGCTTTTGTGAAGCGCCATTCCACTGCTTCCTGTACCGCAGTAAATTGTTCCCGTATAATTCTGTCAACCTGATGATCCAGGTGCTCCTGGTTTTTTTGCAGCGCAATTGCAAATAGGGGTATCGCTGGTCTAATCCGCGCGAGATGCTCATACCGTAGCCGCTCTGTGCGGTGGGCGATGATCAATATACCCAACAACTCTTTGTTCTCTTTACAAAGTGGAGCAACAATTACGCTCTTGAAGTTATGTTCATATAAGATATAGAGAAATGGATACCGCTCGAGCGTGGCTTGATTGATATCAGAAATAACAATCGTTTCCGGTGAATCCGTGAAGACGGCTACGATGTTTTGGTAAAGCCGGTATTGTTGTTCCTCTGTAAGCGGATATTTTTTTGCCGTGTTGTTCCGGGTCATTATTTCCGACAATATCAGGTGATTGTTCACCATGAAGAATGGCTTTATTGCGGTGTGCAGTTGGTGTATGCCGGCCAGGTTTTGCATCTGGTAATCCAGCTCGCTAAAAATATCCTCCTCGCGAAAGGAATGAATATTTAAAAGACTGTTCTTGATCTTGTTGATGATTTCTCGTTCGGTAACTTCTGTTATGCGCAGTACCGCGAATCCTTGAAATTGGAATCGTTCAAGGGGGAGTTGTTTGGTTAGTGTTGGGTGATGAAGAAGATGATGCACATCCACGCCGTCCAATTCTTCTACCGTCAATTGTGGAAGCTCCCCATCTGTTACTACGTCAACAAAGGTTGTGTCCAGGCACACTTCCATATAACGATCCAATTGTGTTTCGGGGCAAACAAATCGATGAACAGAACTAATAGTGCCCGCTGTTTCTACATTGTAGATTTTATTCAGAATTAATTGATATGCGCCGCAAATCTTATCGCGCATCATCGTTTCAGCATCTACTTCTATGGGCAGATCTGCCACTGCATCATTTCCCGAAACAAATATTTTTTTGAATGCCGACGAAGCCAACAGTACTCTGTGGTTAAACGGTTGCAAAACGGCATACAAATCCCGGTCATCGGATAATGTGAGCGGGAAAAGTGTGGAGAGGATTCTTTCTATAAGCGGAGCGTGTGTTCTCAGCGTTTCATCAGAGCTGATCGGTGCCAACAGTTCGGGATATGCAGAAATCTCATCAATGAATTGCTGATACAATTGCCTGTTCCCGTTCTTACCGTCTTCTATTGTTTTTTTCCAACGTGCTACGAGTGGAGCAAATGATACAACACTTTTTATTCCGATTGCTGGATAGTTATGATTATTGCCCATTCCATTTGATTTAGCAGTTCAATGGGCACGATTAGAAAGATAATTACGCAAAGCTAGAACATTTGGATGAGGGCTGGAAATGCATGGTAATCATATCCGTTTTCGGTTCAATACGATGCTTAAACGGCAATTGAATGAGAAAAAAGAATCATTATTACGGGGATTGCCTCTTATTGATCCTGCGGCTGTTTGATGCAAAGGATCCAATTCACGCGTGCGATCGGCCAGTTGTGCGGCGGTCCTTGCTTTATCCGCGGGATAATATTTATAAAATAAGGACGGGTCAATATAATTTGTGCTTACGTCATCGAGGTAATCTGTAACGAGCAGCCGGTATAGAAATTCTATTCGAAACATTCCCCAGCTTGATAGGTCACGCTTAAGCCCGATACCCATCGGGAATTCAATCTGTCCCAAAGAATATTCTGGACGCTCAGGGCACTCAATAAATCCCTGTCCCTCGGTATGCAAGGGTTGTAACCTAACCCACTCATTTTCCAAATGAGCCTTCGGGTCAAAACGAAGATATCCGACGCCGCTAATTACATATGGTGAAAGCGTTGGTACGCTCGACTGAAATATCAACAAAGGGTGCCACTCTATCAATGCCACACATTCTCTGATCTTGCTTTCAAAGTGTAAATTCCTTTGATAGCGTAATGCGGCAACAGATTCATCATTCTTCAAAATGGAATCTGAAGCCGTCACTTTACCCCACACAAATTCTATTCTTACTCCAATAAGATCGCGATGGATCACTTCTAAGAATATACTGCTGCAAAGGCGACTCGCATTCCAATTCACGTCTTTTATAAACTTATCGCCATTTCCTTTATGACCACCAAGGTCGGTGAGGCAATTCATGATTCCAATGGATACACCAGCCTCCAATCGCCAGGCAGGTTCCAGGTGCGAAGCATCATAGAAATAATACTGACTGAATACATCAAGATGAAATACCAATCCGGCACAAATGCAGAGCAAACACTTTTTCATAACCTGAATGTTTAAAGTTTTTATCCGGATTCCGATTACTAACGGAACGTGGAAGATGTAAGATTGGAGAAGCGGAGAGAGTGGAGGAGAGTCCTTAATCGACCAATCTTGTGAATCAAAATTATTTGATTCCCTTTTTCCGGAGATGTTGAAAAAACTTACAAAAAGGTTTTAATCCACATACTTCGCATCGTGGATTTCTCGCGATACAGACATATCGACCGTGAAGGATGAGCCAATGATGCGCTTTATGGATCAATTCCGGTGGGGTAAAGGCCACCAATTGTTTCTCGGTTGCTAACGGCGTCTTTGCGTGATGCGTGAGTCCAATACGTGCCGCTACCCTAAATACATGCGTGTCGACAGCCATGTTGGGTTGTTGATCAATAACCGAGGTAATAACGTTTGCGGTTTTGCGTCCAACTCCTGGTAATTGAATCAACTCTTCAACGGTCATTGGAATTTTGCCGTTAAATTTTTCCATTACTAGTTTGGCCATCCCGGCGAGATGCTTTGCCTTATTGTTGGGATAAGATATGCTTTTGATGAGGGGAAATATTTCTTCCGGGGAAGCTTTTGCGAGTGAAGAGACGTCGGGATACCGTTCAAAAATCGAGGGGGTAGTCATGTTTACCCGCTTGTCAGTACATTGGGCCGATAATATAACGGCAACCAATAACTGATACGGATCATCGTAGATCAGTTCCGTTTCTGCTTCCGGGTTATTATGCTGGAAGTAATCGTATACGAGCCGATACCTTTCTTTTCTCGTCATTCAACGTCTATTGAATGGACGAAAATAGAGAAAGAGGTGATTCGTCAGACGGGGACCGTCAGACGAAGGACCGTCAGATGGAGACGATCAGACGGAAGCTGGCTCTGTTTGTTTCGCGTAATTCATTACGCGTAATACCACTTCTGTTCGGGGAGCTGTAAGAGGCATGTTGCTGAGATCTCCTACAGATTCCCTAAGGAGTTGTAGTTTTTCACGCAAAGCCCAATCATTTTGCAGAGCTAATTCAATAGCGGCTGTTTTTTCTGGAGAGGTTTCTTGGTATAAATACATGACCAGATCCTCCGGAGTAAAGAGTGTCATAAGCAAACCATTATTGTCCTTAATGTTCCGAAGCCGTCCTTCGGATGTCCGTCCACTACTAAAAACGCCTTAAGCGAAGCGTTATTGTAAAGTCCTGAAAATATTTGATTTCTGAATCAGCGGTAAGATAGTAATTGATGAGGTTCAGCGGAATAGCAGAAATACTTAATTATCATTGTTGCAACGCTCTAATCAATAGGCAACTGGCAATAGGCAATTGGCAGGGGCCTGAGAAACTTGATCGTGAGTGCGTTGTAAAAAGTTGGTAAGCAGTGATTTAACGGTCGTTAGTTTGTATTATTACCGCTTGATTTTGGCCTGATGATGTAGACATCTTCATTATCGCGCTTCATCAAATATTTCTCACGTGCATATTTTTCCAGGGTAGCCGCATCCGTTTTAAGCTGGTTGAGCTCAGCCTTGGTCTTCTCAATTTCCTGCCGATAATATTCAGCACTTTTTTGCAGTTCGTTTAATTGCTTTCTGTGATGATAGTTCGTTACCAGGTCCCGGTCATCAAAGAAAGCAATGAAAGCCACGAATACCATCGTCGCTATAAAGTATTTATTCTTTAACCACGCAGGAAGATTGGACAGTAGTTTCATAGTTTATCTTTCGAAGTGCTAGGTTTGAGGCTCATTTTCCAAATTTAATTTTTCCAGTTGGATAAACGCCAGTGCTTCCCAACATTTCTTCAATTCTTATCAACTGATTGTATTTCGCCATTCGATCAGTTCTTGATGCAGATCCCGTTTTTATTTGTCCGCAATTCAGTGCAACTGCAAGATCCGCAATGGTGGTGTCCTCTGTTTCACCTGAGCGATGGCTCATGATGGTGTTATATCCATTGTGCTGCGCAAGTGTAACAGCATTGATTGTTTCTGTTACAGTGCCAATCTGGTTAACCTTTACCAATAATCCATTGGCAATTCCTTTATCGATGCCTTGCTGTAATCGTTTCACATTCGTTACAAAGAGATCATCTCCTACCAACTGGCATCTCTTGCCAATTGTTTCACTAAGCAATTTCCAACCATCCCAATCATCTTCAGCCATTCCATCTTCGATAGATATGATGGGATATTTATTCACCCAATTCTCCCAGAACTTAACCAGCTCTTCACTGCTCATGGTTTTTCCATCACTTTTATGAAATACATACTTTTTCTTTTCTGCGTTCCACAGTTCGCTATTCGCGGCATCCATCGCAATTCCTACATCCTTACCCGCTTTATAACCTGCAGCTTCGATGGCGATTAAAACTGTTTCAATCGCTTCTTCATTACTTTGAATATTTGGTGCAAATCCACCTTCATCTCCAACGTTAGTGCTGAATCCTTTTTTCTTTAGCACTGTTTTCAATGCATGAAAAATTTCCACTCCCCATCTCAAGCCTTCGCTAAAACTGGTAGCGCCAATGGGCATCACCATGAATTCCTGGAAGTCGATTTTATTATCAGCATGTGCACCGCCGTTCAGGATATTCATCATGGGTATGGGAAGCACCTTTGCATTTGTTCCGCCAACATAACGATACAATGGTAAGCCGGCTTCTTCTGCAGCGGCCTTTGCCACCGCCATACTCACGGCGAGCAATGCATTTGCTCCAAACTTTCCTTTGTTTTCTGTGCCATCCAATTCAATCATTGCTCCATCAATTCCAGCCTGGTCGGCTACGTCCCATCCAACTATTTTCGGCGCAATTAAATCTTTTACGTTCTGTACTGCTTTTAGCACCCCTCTTCCGAGATAGGTTTTTTTATCGCCATCCCGAAGTTCAACCGCTTCGTGCACACCGGTACTCGCGCCACTCGGCACGGCTGCCCTACCTACTGCACCTTCATCGGTGATTACATCTACTTCTACTGTTGGGTTGCCACGACTATCGAGGATTTGTCTTGACAAAATTTCCGCAATGAAACTCATGATTCAGTTGTTTTTTAAATTGATTTTTTGCTTTTCTTATTTCATTGGCTCGCCCGTTAGTTCCCGGAAAATTTCTTCCAGGGTTTGACTTTCGTCCTGCAAAGAAACGATGTTGAGGTTATGCTGCAAAGCAAGTTGAAGAATCTGTTTGCGGACCGCATCCGCATTCGAAGTTTGAAGTTTAAAATTTGAGGCTGATAATTGGTGTACTCCGGTTACTTCCTTAATAGCTTTCAGCAATTCCGCATTGACGGGTTCTTTGAAGTGAACAATGATGTAATGCTGGCCTGACCTACCTTTCTGTAAGTTGGTCAAGCGATCATCTGCTACGATTTGTCCTTTGTTGATAATAATGACGCGGTCGCAAATGGCCTCCACTTCCTGCAAGATGTGAGAAGAAAATAAAACAGTCTTCCTGCTACCTTCGACTTTAATGACTTCCCTGATCTCAATGATCTGGTTCGGATCAAGTCCACTTGTAGGTTCATCCAATATCAAAACCTCCGGTTCATGCAATAGCGATGCAGCTAATCCTACACGTTGCTTATATCCTTTCGACAACTGCCCGATCTTCTTATTTTGTTCAACTGTAAGGCCGGTCAACGAAATCACTTGCTGAATTTTCTTCCGCGAATCCTGTACATGATGAATGGCTGCAATGAAGCTTAAGTACTCCTTTACGTACATATCATAATAAAGCGCGTTTGATTCCGGCAAGTATCCAATTTTTCTCTTTGCATTCAGTGGCTCTTCAGCAACGGGAATCCCACAGACTTCGGCGGTACCTCCATCGGGCATCAGGTAACCCGTGATCATTTTCATGGTTGTAGATTTTCCGGCACCATTCGGACCAAGAAATCCAACAATCTCCCCTTTGCCAATTTCAAATGAAATATTGTTTACTGCTTTCTGCTCGCCGTAGATCTTGAGCAATTGCTTTACGCGAATGGACATAGAGAACAAAGATATGCCGCGGATGTGACACGTGAGGTTTCGTTTCATAGGATTACGCTTCGAAGGCTAGAGACGCATAATGCGCTTCGAAAGTTTGCGGCGTTTTTCAACAACCGAAACTTCGAGTACACAGACGGAAGCCCTCATTGGAAGACTCGAAACGAAATTGAAGAGTTAAGCGACAATACAATATAAGGGCTCTCGAGGCTAAGAGATTTCCCGCCTGTGAGGCTTGCGTCTCCCATAAATTCTGTTCGAAGAAATGAATCAGCTTCGACGTTCGAGTTGCGTCTCTAGTCTTCGAAGCAGAGCTACTTGACTGCAACGGCAATCTTCGAGTCAGCAGTTCCATAATACAAGAACCACTTCCCTTTGTATTCAATGAGTCCTTCCACAAAGCAGACTTCATTAACCTGCCCTTGCACTTCATATGGTTTCTCTGGCTTGATAAAATAGTTTGCAGAACGTGCGATTACTTTTTCCGGATGATTCTTGTCAAATAAAATTTGTCCCGCTGCATAAGTGCCTTCGCGCAAACTGCTGTCGCCTTTTGATGGAACGTTGCGACTGTTATACATCAGGAGGATTCCTTGATCCGTCATCATGGCTGCAGGTCCTGGTTCTACGAGGTCGCTATCAAATTTGCCTTTCCTTGGGCCGAATACAACCTTCAACACCGAATCGCTTTCTTCCACGGGCGTCCATCTCAATAAATCAGATGAAGTGGCGAGATAAATATTGGTATCGCCCCAATACATGTAATACTTACCATCAATTTTTACGGCAACGGGATTACCATTTTCATATTTTGACACAATCGAGCCTGATTTGCTCCACGTGTTCACGTATCTACCTTCATATGCGTATTCGAAAATGTGTCCTTGTTTCGACCAATGAATAAGATCTGATGAAACTGCAATCATCAGCCTTGCTTTATCACCATCGTAAGCAGTATACGTGAGGTAATAAGTGCCTTTGTCATCCATTACAATGCGCGGATCTTCGCATCCTCCTTCCCATTCCCACTTTTTTGGTTCATCATTGTTGGGGTACAAAACCGGAGCGGGTAATTTCTTAAAGTGCAATCCATCCACACTCCAGGCTAATCCTATTCTGGAAGTTCCCGCATATTTTCCAATCTTATCCTCTGCGCGGTATAAAAGAAATACGGTATCATTTCGCACGATAGCTGCGGGATTAAAAACATCTTTTGCTTCCCAATGTACCGCGGCGTTCAATATTGGATCATTAAAACTTGAAATAGAATCGGGTGACAGGATCGGATTCACAGAATCAACTTTTGTGAAAGGAACCAATTCCCAATTCTTTTTTTCGTTGTTTATTTCTGTTTCCGTTGCGTTGTTGCATGCAAAAAGCAAAAACACCAGAAGATATTTTAAGATTGGATGAACCTTCATTTTAGCGTTGAATTTATCGTGGGGTCAACTATAGATCATCAAATTCGTACAAGGCGTCTATGTGTGTGCCCGCATTCATTTCAAAAACAGGTTTGACCAGACCATCTTTCAAACCATATACCCATCCATGCAAATGGGGACGATTTTCTTGTTGCCACGCGCGTTGAATGATGGAAGTTTTAGCCAGATTGTACACTTGTTCCTGCACATTTAATTCTACAAGGCGGTCTTCCCGCATTTGCGTATCAGTAATACTATCTAATTCCTTGCGGTGATATCGATACACGTCTTTGATATTGCGCAGCCACATATTTAAAACGGGTTTAAAATCTGTTTTGGTGGTAGCTGCTTTTATTCCTCCGCAACCATAATGTCCGCAAACAATTACATGTTTTACCTTAAGTTGGTTGACCGCATAATCCAAAACACTCAACACATTTACATCTGTATTGATAACGAGATTCGCAACATTTCGATGCACAAAGATTTCACCGGGATCTGTATCAGTGATCTGGTTAGCAGGAACCCTGCTATCACTACAACCAATCCACAAAAATTGTGGAGTTTGCAAATGAACCAATCGTTGAAAAAATCCAGGGTCTTCTTCATTCTTCTTTTTTGCCCATTTTTCATTACCCTTTAATAATAAGTCGTATGACTTCATGATGCAATGTTTTACTGATGAGCTTCGTTATTGTTGAGTGTAAATGTATATAACTAAACTGTTAAATAACTGTGCATACAGTTTGGATTCAAGTGCGTAATGTATTATTTTGCATCGCTTTTAATGAGAAGAATTCGTAAAACATATTCGCTTATTCACTTTGCTTCGGCGGTCTTTATGATGGCTGCTCTCCTCTGGCTAACAGTAAGCGTTGCATTTGTGTATCCTGCCCAGCAGCAACTAGCTAAACAAGAGCAAGTTGGCGGCGCGAAGGATTGCGCAACTGCTGATGACGATGAAAGCAATCCATTCGGCAACACTACTGAAGAAAAAGCTTCCGGAAACGGTAACACGTTTTCAGAAGAATACCTGCATGATCATCATGCCACTGAGTTGCACAATACAATAGCTTCTACTTCTCATATCTCACGGAATTTTGATACGTATAATGCCTTTCACGGCGAAGTGCACGTTCCCCCTCCAAACGTTGCTTAATCTTCCATTTATTGTTTTTTCAAAGGCTTGAATTTTTTCGAGAAGCCTCGTCTATGCACTGCTTGCTATAAGTATGTGATTAAGTCATCTGTTAGTCAAATTCAATTTTGGCGGCAATAAAAATTTATGTGATGAGAAAGCATTCAAAAGAATACTTGCAAAATCTCACGCCCTACCAGGGGTATGAGTTATTGGTGGATGGAAATAAAAGATTCATCAATAATCTAAAGGCAGACCATGATCATCTTGAGATGATCAATGAAACCAGGGAAGGGCAACATCCGTTCGCAGTAATACTGAGCTGCATGGATTCACGCACTTCAGTAGAGTTAATTTTTGACCAGGGCCTCGGCGATCTTTTCAGTATTCGCGTAGCCGGAAATGTTGTGAATGGCGATATCATCGCAAGCATGGAATACGCTATAAAATATGTTGGATCAAAAGTACTGATGGTGCTGGGTCACACAGAGTGCGGTGCTATCAAGAGCGCAAAGGAAGGAGTTCAGGATGGACACATAACAGATTTATTGCGGAGAATTCAACCTTCCATCACTAAAGCATTGTTGAATGATGACAAGAGATATCTCTTCCATGACAAGGTTGCATATGCGAACGTGGAAAATAGCCTGGAAGAAATTCTCATCCGCAGCGAGATCGTGAAGAGCATGTTTGAAAAAGGGCAGATTGGTGTTGTGGGGGGCGTGTACAACGTCGAAAATGGACAGGTAGATTTTTTCAAGAATCTTACGCGCAAGGATCGCGGCAAAGTTGGAATGTCTGCGGTGCTGAACAAATAGATCTCAAAAAAGTATAACAAAAAAGAAATTCTATAAAAATGAAATTGACAAATCATTTTAAGACGGATGTGTTATCAGGTCTGGTAGTATTCCTGGTAGCACTTCCGCTATGTTTGGGCATCGCTGTTGCAAGCGGTGCCCCCCCGTTCGCGGGAATCATCACCGGCATCATAGGAGGAATTGTGGTTGGAGCTTTAAGTAGCTCTAATGTTAGTGTATCAGGTCCAGCAGCAGGACTTATTGCTATTGTTTTAGCAGCAATAACCGACATCGGTTATGAACCATTCCTCCTGGCCGTGATGATCGCAGGATTAATTCAGCTAACACTCGGCTTTCTAAAAGCCGGTGCTATCTCCAGTTATTTTCCAACAAGTGTGATCGAAGGAATGCTGGCAGCCATTGGCATCATCATTATCAAGAAGGAATTGCCGCACGCAATTGGATATGATAAGGCGCATGAGGGAGACTTTTTTGCAATTGAAGGAGGATCAGGAGCGGGATTTTTTACAGAGTTGATCAATGCGGTGAATTACGCGCACCTTGGCGCCATCATCGTTACCATTGTATCACTCGCTATTCTTATTTCATTTAATAAGATTTCGTTTCTGAAAAAAATCAAGATTATTCCCGGCGCGTTGATCGTAGTAGTTGTAGGCATCATTATCAATGAAATATTCAGGGCCACCGGTTCAAACCTGTTGATTTCGCAAGATCATCTTGTTACGCTTCCAACTGCCAGTTCATTCAATGAGTTCATTGGACAGTTTAGTCTTCCAGCATTTTCAGCGTTTGCTAATCCTAATATTTGGCTTCTCGGCGTTACCATCGCCATCGTGGCAAGCATAGAATCCTTGCTATGTCTTGAGGCTGGCGATAAGATGGATCCGCTGCGAAGATTTTCAAGCGCCAACACGGAATTAAGAGCACAAGGAATAGGAAATATTGTAACTGGATTGCTGGGCGGTTTACCAATGACTTCTGTGATTGTTCGCACAACCGCCAACGTGAACGCTGGGGCAAAGACGAAGTTGTCTGCTATTTTTCACGGCGTGTTTCTGTTGGCTGCTGTGATCAGTATTCCAAGTTTATTGAATAAAATTCCAATGGCTTGTTTAGCTGCTATCCTGATCATGATCGGACTAAAACTGGCAAGTCCAAAAATGTTTGTGCATATGTGGAAGGCTGGCAAATACCAGTTCATCCCTTTTGTAGTGACGGTGGTAGCAATTGTTGCAACCGATTTGTTGAAGGGCGTGGGTATTGGGCTTGCGGTGAGCGTATTTTTTATTCTGCAGGGAAATATGAAGCTCGCCTATTTCTTCAAAAAACAAAAACATCACGAAGGCGATATTATTCATATCGACCTTGCGCAGGAAGTTTCATTTCTCAACAAAGCCGCTATCAAACAAACGCTGGCTCATCTTCCTGCCAACAGTAAAGTGATCATCAATGCTGCGCCTTCAGTTTATATTGATCACGATGTTCTTCAGTTGATCCGCGATTTTGTGAATTTCGGCTCGAAAGACAAAAACATAAAGGTTGTGTTGAAGGATTTCAAGAAGGCGTACAATATGGCGGACGCTGTTCACGTGCATTCTGAATCGGAGAATGTACTCGCTTCAGCGATGAATGGGAAAGTGCTTATCACTGAAAACACGTAAGCTTATGGAGGGCCCTACAGTTTCCAGCGCCATTTCTATGTGTCTTTGTCCGTTCACCTGGGGCCTTCCATTTTTTACTTTATTTAATTTCCGCTGAACTCTCGGGAAGATGATCGTATTCTCCTTTTAATGCGAATACGCCAAATAGAATGAGCCCGATTGCGATGGGGATAAATACGATAATAAATACCAGCCATTGGATCTTAGTATCGATGACTGGTTTCTTTTCCATCTCGTGCATGCCAGTGGAGATCAGATAATAGATGGCAACAGGAGCAATCACTATCCAAACAATTCCAAGTATTCTTTTAAGTTGGTTCATTTTAATTCTACATTTTTATATAAAGCATCGAAAGATATCTCTCAGCTAATGGCTAATGGCTAATAGCTAAAGGCTAGTCATTCACATCCGGATCAATTTTATTATTGATATATACCACTCCAATTAAAAAACATACAGCTGAAATAATTATCGGATACCACAACCCCACAAGCTTGTCGCCCGTATAAATTGTCGTAAGCAAGGTAGCAATGAAAGGTGTGAGTCCGCCAAATACGCCGTTGCCGATATGATACGGCAGCGACATGGAAGTATACCTGATTCGCGTTGGAAACAACTCCACCAGAAACGCCGCGATTGGCCCATACACCATCGTCACATACAGGATCATCACAAATACTAACAACACTGTCTGCCAATAAATCCCCATGCTTAACACTTTGGAAGTTTTCACTTCGGGCTTTGCGCCCAATTCACCTGATGTATAAACAGAATCTGTTTTTACTTCGGTCGCAATGATCCCATTATCGAAATAATTTTTGGTGGTGGTAGTTCGGATCGCATTTCCGGTCGACGCAATTGGAACAACTTTGGTGTGAATTTCTTTTCGCTCCGGTATCTCTTTAGAATGTGTTATACCAGTGATTGTCTGCAATTGATTGAACAAGGGTCGATATGTAAGAATAGCCAATAACATTCCTCCCATCATGATCCATTTTCTGCCCACCTTGTCACTCCACAATCCAAACACAATAAAAAACGGTGTGGCAAATAGGATTGCCCAGATTATGATGGTGCGCGACTGCTCAAAGTCCACTTTACAAACATTTTCTATAAATGATTGCGCATAAAATTGACCAGTGTACCAAACCACGCCTTGTCCCATAGTAGCACCAAATAATGCGAGCAAAACCATTTTAAGATTTGCTTTGTGCACAAAACTTTCCTTCAACGGATTGGTAGAGGTTTTCCCTTCGGTTTTTAGCTTCGCGAAAAGAGGAGACTCTCTCATCTTTAACCGGATGTAAATGGAAACGGCCACAAGAATGATGGACACCCAAAATGGAATGCGCCAACCCCAGTCGTTGAATTTTTTTATAGAGGTTTCCATGTCCGGGGCGAGACTATGCCTTGCAATCAGGATTACGCCAAGTGAAAGAAATAACCCCAAGGTTGCAGTGGTTTGGATCCAACTTGTATAGAATCCACGACGATGAGGTGGTGAATGTTCTGCAACGTAGGTTGCGGCTCCGCCGTACTCCCCTCCTAAAGCAAGTCCCTGCATCAATCGAAGCAACAACACCAACAGCGGCGCGGCAAATCCGATTCGGGCATAACCCGGAACAAGTCCGATAGCGAAGGTAGAACCCCCCATGATGATAAGCGTGAGGAGAAAAGTATACTTGCGGCCAATCAAATCGCCGAGTCTCCCAAATACAAGCGCACCAAATGGCCGCACAATGAACCCCGCCGCAAAAGTACCCAGCGTTGAAAGCAGTGCTGCGGTTGGATTTGTCTTTGGAAAAAACTGGCTGGCAATCACGGTTGCCAGGCTACCAAAAATGTAGAAGTCGTACCATTCAATGAGCGTACCAACAGATGAAGCGGAGATGATTTTCCAGATGCCGCGTTCAGGGGCAGGGTTTGAATTCATGCAATTAATATACTAAGAATTCAGAAGAACCCCGACAGTGGTCGAAGACCCTGTCGGCGGTCGCGCGTAACCGCATCTCTGTCGTGCAAAATTTTTTTTACAAAGAATGAACTAGGGAAACTACTTTGCGCGACCGCAGCCGTCCCGATAGCCATCGGGATTCAGACCGCCGGCTGGGTGCGCAATAATTCACTAATTTTAATTCCCTAATTTTTCTAAAGCGCTTTCCATGTCATATCCCTACCAGATCAAAAGTTTTGACGAATACAAAAAAGTTTATCAGAAAAGTATTGATGATCCCGAAGGCTTTTGGGGTGAGGTGGCTTCGCATTTTTCCTGGCGAAAGGAATGGAGTAAGGTATTGGAATGGGATTTCGAAGGACCGAATGTAAAATGGTTCCAGGGTGGTCGATTGAACATCACAGAAAGTTGTATCGATCGACATTTAGCATCGATGGGAGAAAAACCAGCCATCATATGGGAGCCAAACAATCCTGATGAAAGAGTTAGAGTAGTCACGTATAATCGTTTGCATAAGCGTGTGTGCCAGGTGGCACAAATGCTGACTAACAACGGTGTGAAGAAGGGTGATCGTGTTTGCATCTATATGGGCATGGTGCCTGAATTGGTATATGCTGTATTGGGTTGCGCGCGTATCGGAGCGATACACAGCGTTGTGTTTGGCGGCTTCTCCGCGCAAAGCATTGCAGATCGTTTAGAAGACGCGCAAGCTGAATTTATCATCACCGCCGATGGTGCATTTCGAGGAGAGAAAGTGATCCCATTAAAGAATGTAATTGACGATGCACTGATGGGTAATAAAAAAGTGAAGCGTGTTATCGTATATACGAGAACCAGAACTGGCGTAAGCATGCTGAAAGGAAGAGACGTGTGGTGGGAGGATGAAATGGAACACGCAGAAGCGCAGGTGGAAAAGGAAGGTAGCGTTTCTTTTCCCGCTGTTGAAGTGGATGCAGAAGATCCATTATTTATTTTATATACTTCAGGCAGTACCGGCAAACCTAAAGGCGTAGTGCACTCAAGTGGTGGGTATATGGTGTGGACCAACTACACTTTTGTGAATGTTTTTCAATATCAACGCGGCGATATTTTCTTTTGCACTGCGGACATAGGTTGGATAACCGGACATAGTTATATCATATACGGTCCTTTGTCCGCCGGCGCAACGCAAGTGATGTTTGAAGGCATTCCAACCTGGCCGAATGCAGGAAGGTTTTGGGACATCGTTGACAAGCATAAAGTAAATATTATTTACACGGCACCTACTGCCATTCGTTCGTTAATGGGATTTGGATTAGAACCATTGAAAGGAAAAGATTTATCCAGTTTAAAAGTTTTAGGCACGGTAGGAGAACCCATTAACGAAGAAGCCTGGCATTGGTATGATGAGCATGTTGGTAAAAAACGTTGTCCAATTGTTGATACCTGGTGGCAAACGGAAACAGGAGGCACAATGATTAGTAATCTTGCTGGCGTAACACCGGCTAAGCCTTCATTTGCCACACTCCCGATGCCCGGAGTAGAACCAATATTGGTGGACGAAAATGGAAAAGAAATCAAAGGAAACAGTGTGAGTGGAAATCTTTGTATCAAAGCTCCATGGCCAGCAATTATCAGAACAACTTATGGTGATCACGAACGATGCAAGAAAAATTATTTTTCAACGTATCCCGGATTGTACTTCACCGGTGACGGCGCACTCCGAGATGAAAATGGATTTTATCGGATTACCGGAAGGGTTGACGATGTTTTGAATGTGAGTGGACACAGAATCGGAACTGCAGAAGTAGAAAACGCGATCAATATGCACGCGGGTGTGGTGGAGAGCGCCGTGGTTGGCTATCCGCACGATATTAAAGGGCAAGGCATTTACGCTTTCGTGATTTTTGGACCGATGCATGGCACTGAAGATCTCACGCGTAAAGACATTCATGCTACGGTGAGTAGGATCATAGGCCCCATCGCGAAACCGGATAAGATACAATTTGTGAAGGGTCTGCCTAAAACAAGAAGTGGAAAAATCATGCGACGCATTTTGCGGAAAATTGCAGAAGGAGAAACAAGTAATTTGGGAGACGTGACAACGTTGCTGGATCCGGGAGTGGTGGAGGAGATTAAAAACAACAAAGTGTAAACCCCCCGGCTTATTATTATTGATAGTCTATTAGTTTGTCCCCTAAAGGCGGAGTAAACATTTAAATTCGAAAACTATTTGTGCCTTGGTCATTGAGTGTTGAGTAAAATTTATGCGTAATGTATTCACGAGATGTTGCCTTCATTCCAACACTCAACACTCGATATTCAATTTTCAAGTACGCTTACCGAAATATCTTAAATAAGATTATCTGAAACGACTGTTCTTCAATCTTCGTTAAAAAAATAAATTGTCCAGTTCTCCTGCAATGGGGGAAGCTGGACACACGCGTGGGTAAAGAAGAGATTGACGAAATTTTTCAAAACATACATTCCAAAAAGAAACTCGTTGTGTATGAAACTGCGGCTCACCAATCCCTTTATTTGAAAGAGCCCACCAAATGGCAAACGGAGATCGCCGGTTTTTTATCCGATACCAAATAGTTCGCAAACACCACACGAGCACAAACAAAAAAAATCTCCTTCACTTGAAAGAGATTTTTTCTATTTAATCTCGCCTTCGAGTTAAACGCTATTCACATGATGCAATATGCTTTGCATCTTACTGATGAGGGATAGCAACTATTTTCTAGGTTGCCAATTGCCAATTGCCCATTGCCTATTTCGCAATACAGTCGGCACCGAATATAGGATTACTGTTGTATCGTCACCTTCGTCCCAACCGGACAATAGCTGTACAGCTCATCTACATCGTCTCTCTTCATGGATATGCATCCATTGGTCCAATTCTGATAATAGTCGATGACCATATCATCTCTTAGCCAGGTTCCATGGATACCTATACCTCCGCCAATCTTTGCGCTGGAAGGTATGAGCCCTTCTGCTTTTCGTTGCTTAAACTTGGCGATATCCGAGGCAGTAGGATAATTGAGTGAAAGAAATTTATCCCATTTTTCATGAGGTCGCTTACCAACGATGGAGAAAACTCCTTCGGGTGTTTTGCGATCACCTTCCATCATCTTATCGTCTAGTGAATTGTTACCAAATACTACCGGATAGGTTGCGTACCATCCATCTTCATCGAAAACTTTTAATTGGTAATCCGATTTGTCGATGATGATTGTGATCACTCCGTTGGGTACGTCGTTTAGAAAACTCTTTAATACAGAACGGTTTTTGTGTTCTGTGAAGGAAAGAAGGGCAATAGCCAGGGCGGCGAGCAGAAAACTGGAGCGCGTTTTCATTTTGATTCAATTTTTAACTGGTGAGTTAATGCCAGTAAAAACCTTCCGTGTACGATTCGTTTTTCCGGGTTTGGGAATAAACTCATTGTTGGTTGCCGCATGCGTAAGGATATTATTAAAACGCAAGACGGGGTAAAAAATTTTTTATAAACGGGAGTATTAACGAATCATTCTGAGCGTGTTAAAAGAATTTTGAAATTTTGGAATTGGGCCCCTCAACTCCGCTCGGGATTGGGAAATTCAAAGAGCCGAATTATTGAAGGAATCTCCGAATACGATAGGGCCCAATTTCAAAATTTCCCAATTGAACAATTCCAAAATTAAAAAGAGGCCGCTGGAAAGCGGCCCCGTACTTGATGTGTAAAGAGAAGCTGTTAGCTATTAGCCGTTAGCTTAGCTAACAGCTAAGGGCTAAAGGCTAATGGCTGGTTCAATTACCAATTACTAAATCTGATGCCCATATTGTATGGCGTGTGGTCAAGTCCGTTCTTATACATACTCTTTGCGGCGTAAGACCCATAAAATTTCACCGGTCCAAATTGTAATTCCGCTATATAAGCTATTTTCCATGGCTCTAAGTCAAAGTTGCCGTGCGTCTTATTCTTTTCGCCGTCATCCTTAAATTTTTGGCGTGAAGAATAGCGATAACCAGCACTCACTCCGAAGCTCAATCCAAATCCTTCTTCTCTGCGTGGTGTAAAATTAAAATTGAGCATGAGTGGAATGGTGATGTAGTCAACCGCCAATTTGTTTTTATCGTGATCTATTGAATCCAACACAATCCTGGTTGGACTTTTCAAATACTTCACTCTTCCGTCTTCGAAGCGATAGTTATTGGTTTCAATACCGAGTCCGTATTTCAGGTTGACAACGTGCTTCGTGATATTCAGTTTCTGCATAAAGAACCAAATATTCACGTTGACTGATTTGCCCGTACGTAAGTCAAATTGATCTTCACCAACACCAGGTCCCAACATGCCGCTTCCCTGAGCCTTTGCATAATCTGTTTGATCGTTGAAATTGGCAAAGCCTAAATCAAAGATGAACCAGTTGGTACTGATATTAGAAGGCTTATAGTCATTCTTGCGATGATGAACGGTGATCTCTTCGTATTCATCCCCATTCGTTTTTCCCTTCTTGATGATGATCATTCCACCAACACGAATGGTATCTGACTCATTTGTTTTTGTAGTATCCGTTTGGGCCAGGGTAGTTAGGGCAAAGCAACAGCCTGTCAGGAGTATAAACATCCTTTTCATATTCGTCTTTTATTTATTGTTATTGATTGTTTTTATTTCAGTGCGATCTGGATATTTCCAATTCGTAGTTTTTTGTTTTCTGCCGCGGGCACATGAGTTGTTTTCTCAACTACTCGGGACACTTGTCTGAATAGGCCGCGTAACTTACTTTTTGATTGAGCTGGTTGTTCATCAGATATTCCTCCATCCTCTATAGTTGTCAATTGAATGCCATTATCTGCTTTTGGTTCTGCGAATGCCTGGTCAACAATCAGCGTATTATTGCTCACACTTGCACTTCCGATGGTAGCAACATCTATATCCACTTTGCTTATTGAAGTAGCAGCCGTGATGTGTTCATCAGGATCACGCAACGGCGTGTGAAGATTGTTATTTGCAATCAAAGGTTGCTGATCATTATCCTCTATTATCTTGTCAACCTTTTTTTGTTGCACCTTTTGTGTTGATGTTCGAATGTTCTCCTCTTGTGTTTTTGTTCCAGCATCAACTAGATTCGGATCAGATTTTTCTTTTACAACCTCCTGCGGTGTTGCTGGAGTTTGTTCCTTCGTTCCTTCATTGATCTCTTTATTCACCTTGGCGGGCTGATTTCTTTTTGCAACCGGTCCCGTTGTGTTACTATTATCACTATTATTAGAATTCAACCAAAAGATTCCTGCAACTAACAACAACATTGCTGCAACAGCTACTGTTCTCCACATCTTGAACGAAACCGCTTTTCCTGTTGCCACTTCTCTATATAATAATTGCCTATCGGGGTACACTACGTCAACATCAGGCGATACTCTTGTTCTCAGTAATAACTCAAACTCCTCGTGTAACTGTGGATTAGCAGTAACAAAATCCTCAACTGCTCTTCTCACTTCTACATTCAATTCATTATCCACATACAGTAAAAAAAATGACTCATAATTCTGCAGGTTGATCAAATTATTGCTTTCAGATTTGAACAGTACAGATTTATCTTCCAACACCAGTGTATGATCAGGCTTCAATTGCGATTGCTGTAACATCGTCAACTCCTCTTCCAGGTCCGGATGAAGTTTCACAAACTCCTCCACTGACTTCCGCTCACTTGCGCTCAGCTCATTGTCAACGTAGAGCAGGAAGTATTCTTCGTAATTGATTCTGTTAATGTTCATGTTCATGTTTTTTTGCCTCCTCTTAGATCACATTCTCAGGTCTGACTAAAAAATTTTTCAACTGTATTCTTGCGCGATGCAGGTATACTTTTACCTGGCTGCTATTCAATCCTGTAATATTTCCAATTTCTTCATAAGAATATCCTTCATAGTCTTTCAACATCACCAATGATCGTTGTGTTTCGTTCAATCTTGCCAGCGCTTCCTCCAATATCTTCTTTGCATTGTGCATTGGCCTGTCTTGGACCCTGGTCTCTTCTTTAAATTCTTCTTTCAGGTGAATCCTTTTCACCTTCCTGATATGATCGATCATCTGGTGATAGGCGATCGTAAACAAATACGATTTACTTTTTTCATATTCTACTTCGTTCCGGTTGCGCCACATTTTCTCGAAAGCCGTCTGCACCACATCTTTTGCGTCCTCCTCATGTCGAAGGTTTTTTAAGATAAAACGGTATACGTTGTCGGCATACTCAGTTACACATTGGTTGTATTCTCTCTCAGTCATAAGTTGGGAAAATCCAGGTTAAAATTACTAGCAAGTCCGTTCATTTTATAGTGGTACGCACAGGCCCAAAGAAAGTTACACGGGCTTCGAATTATTTTTAGATTTCTTCATCTAGTGCCAGGCAAATCAAGTGTTTGAAAGCAAAATCCCGCCTTAAGAGCGGGATTCCGGCCATTTATATTGGATAGATTATTTCGACAATAAGCTCCTGGTGAGGGATTGCAGGAAAAATTCAGTCTGCGCAGTCTGTTCGCAGCTCTTATCAGCAGTGCAATCCTCCCTGTTTACCCCAGTATGGCTGGCCCGGGTGGCCGCCATTACCAAAAAGGTGGCAGATATGATCATCGCCACTATCAACACCCTCAGAAACGATTGCTTTTTCATAAAATCTTTAATGTTTGACGAAGTTAGACGAAATATGTTACCGGAATTTTAAAATTTCTTTAGAAACGTCTCTTTAATGACACCACTACCTCGTCGCTGTTGCATGTGGAAACAAATAATTCTTGCGGCGAAATAGTAAATGGAAGTTTTCTTTTATGCTGCCGCAATGGCCGTTAACTTAGGGGCTTAGAATCATAAAACAGTGAAAAACAAGACTTGCTTATTGCTGATTGCCACCCTTACATTGGTATACTGCGCCTCCAATCCTTATTCAAAGACCAATAAATCCTATAAAAAGCAGGCGAAACAATACGCTAAGGTATTGCGACAGCAACCTATTGCCGACTCGTTACCCCCTCCTCCATATTGGGTAGGTACTACTAATTTCAACATGCGGAAACCCAACTTTGTAATCATCCATCATACGGCTCAAAACAGTTGCGATCAAACCCTAAAAACGTTCACGCTGGTTAGGACTCAGGTGAGTGCTCATTATGTGATTTGTAAAGATGGAACTGTGTTCCATATGCTGAATGATTATTTCAGGGGTTGGCATGCTGGGGCGGCACGATGGGGAAATAACACAGATATCAACTCGAGCAGTATTGGTATTGAGTTGGATAATACAGGGTTTGAAAATTTTGGGGATAGTCAGATCACGAGTTTGTCCCGCTTGCTGGCAAATCTTAAGTCAACGTATAATATTCCGCCTGCTAATTTCATTGGTCATGGTGATATTGCCCCCACCCGTAAGAACGATCCAAATTGGAGGTTTCCATGGAAACAACTTGCGGAACAAGGTTATGGACTATGGTATGATGATACTACGGGGATTGATCTACCGCAAAATTTTGATCACTTGCTGGCCTTGCGCATTATTGGTTATGATCTTGCTGATACCAGCGCCGCCATTCTCGCTTTCAAAAGACATTTTGAACAGGACACTACTAATCTGCTTAACGATGCAGATAAAAAAGTGCTTTATATGGTTTCCAAAAAGTATCGTTAACTGTGAATTGACACCGGAAAATGCATTTATTAAGGACTCGTGTTGGGGTAAAATGAAATTGAGATTTGAAACTTTTTCAAATCTCAAATCTCAAATCTCGAAATTGATCCTGCTCCCGTTTTATTGATTCCCTTGCGTGAAAAGGTTTTCAGTGAGATTACAACTCCAGTTGATGTTGTAGTGAGAAATCGTTGTATTAGATCCTGGACTTGCAATGTCATAACTAATCAACTTGCCATTTCCATCTAATTGTTGGTTGACAATATTCATATGATATGCCTGATAGTTATTACCCCACATAACCTTAGTTGAAGTGCGAAGGTTAGTTGGTTGCAATTCAGGAAACAGTCCTATGTATTGTATAAGTGAAAAAGTGTTCCAGCTAAATCCTCTTGGCTCATCAAAATAGAATTGATCATTTGCTTTTTGATTTGCATCATAAGTGTATTCTACTTTGCCTGGAATGGACACGCTAGTGGAAGGCGCATCATCTATGCTGATCAGGTTTCCTTTGCTATCGTAGTTAAAATAAGAGGTTAGCGTATTTCCGGCGAGTGTAATGTACATCGCGCGTAAACCCTTGTGGTCATATTCAAATGAAGTGGGAAGGAAATTTGAATTCGGTTTATTGCCTGCAATAATTTTATCGATTCTTCCCTTTTTGTTAAAACTTGCTAGCAGAATTGTATCCTGCGGAGCGTTGGCGTTTACGAAAGCTACACCTCCATTTACCCATTTTAAGCTCAAAGTCAGGTTAGAGAAAATACTTCCTCCACTGAATATTCCAGCTTCAATCTCCATACTTCTGCCAGAGAAGTCATAATGATTTGTAAAGATGGTTTGCTGTGGCACTGCACTATTAGAATATCCGAAAGAGCTTATAAGGCAAACATCTTTTTTTGGTTTCTTTTTGTTGGCGAGTTCCTCCTCGTTGATTGAGTTTACTTTCTGACAACTAAATAGGGTGAACGCGGTACCGGCACACATCATCGCGAAACAGAGGCTTTTTTTCATAAAGAGTATTTGTAGAATTGATATACTACTATTTCTAAAAAACAAGCCAAAACCAAAATGATACAATTAAAGCTGAGCGCGGCTTTTCAAGGCTACTTCATTGGGGAATTTGATGGGGTTTGGGGTAATAATTCAGCAGTTTAAGGAACAGAAATGACGATCGTCACTTCTGTTCCTTCGTAATTTCCGAAGCAATTACTTTTTCTGAGGATACCTTCTCTGTTTGGAATCGATTACTCTGACCTTGCCATTCACGATTTTAATATCATCCATGCTGATTACGGAATCTACTTTTCCGTTTTTGTCGGTAACGGTTTCTTTATACCACAGCGAAACCCAATCTTCATTATTTGTTTTTCCATGAACTGCCTCCCAATCGTGCATCTCGATGGTAATCGATTTTTTATTCTCCCAATCTTTTTTAAAGATTTTCAACAAGCTGTCCTTAGTCCCCTGAATTGAAATCCGTCTGTTACAAACGAAACGCTGTCTGCAAAATCATCAGACAATTCATCAATTCTATTTGTTTCATACTTTTTCAAGCCGTTGAGCACGAATGCGATATTTTTGGGATCGCCCATCTCCCAATTAGGTTTTTCCTTTGGTGTGTACGCATAAGTAGGTTCCGATTCGGAAGCGGGCGGTTTTGAGTCTACACTCGCGGAGGTCTGACCATTGTTGCAGGCCATTAACAATAAAATGCCGGAAAGCAATGAAGTTGTTCTCATACTGATTGTTTGAAGTTTAAAAAAATAGAGAGGGGATAAGGCGGCGGGTGCAGTTAAGAATTAAGTAATTGGAATTTGGTTGATGGTAGGAATAACAAAATCTCCAATTTCGAATTCAGGAGGAAAGGTAGGGAAAAGGATTAGTGTGGGAATACTACAAAGCGGGAACCCCCGGCTTCTGAATTTCGAGAGTCTTGAAAAACTGGGGGTTGTGTCCGTCGTCTATTTCATCTCCGCCAACCACTTTTGTGCAGCGGCTCTCACAATGTCTGTAGTTTCTTTTCCCGCCCGAAAGGCGAGTTTCCAATCCGATGATTTATGCTCATATTCTGGGTTTACGAAAACAGTCCATCCAGTTTTCGGGTGTACCATGGTTTCCGCGTTATAGTCCACTTCAGCAGTAAGATTGAGCAAGTCCTGGAGTCGGCGTTTGATTAAATCCTGCGGGTTCTCCGGAAACTTTCGCTCTAGTTTCTCAAGATCGCGCTTGTAAGCATCGGCATAAATCTGGTTGATCTGTTCCATACTTTTTATCTTTTGCTGAATGCGAGGACTGGTACCATCTTCCACGGCTTTCATTTCTTTTTTCAGTGCTTCCAATCGGTAAGGAACTGCATTTCTTACTTTGCTATTCGGTGAATTAGCTGCCGCTTCCGTTCCCTTGATCTCCTCTTCCACTTCTTTTTTTGCCACGGCTTTAATAGAGTCGACATTTATTTTTTGCAACCGGGGCTTAACGGGAATCGACATTTTGCGGTCATTGTCATATCGCTTTTTAAATTCCGGACTCGAAACGTATTTTTTTGCGTAAGCAACCAATTGATTAATGATAGCAATGCGATCCTTTTGCGAAATATTTTTTGCATTCTTCACTTTGTATTCCAGGAGTGTGCCGGTCAAACTGAAATAAATATCAAGATTGCCGTCTTCTTGTTTTACACCGAGCTGTTGCCACACATCCCCGAGAATTCCCTTTGTAGTTAGGGATACTGATAATCCCAAAACCATCAATAATAAAAGGCATATAGACATTGCCTTTAATGCAATCATGAATCTTGATTTTTTCATAATTAAAAAATTGTGGTGGAAAGAATTTTGTGAACCGCTACAATCGCTGCCGGAAGTTTTTGTAACAATAGGTGATTGGAATGATGACAGTAATAAAAGTAAATGCAGCGGTGAGGTTCTGCAATAGCACAATTGTTCTATTTCATTCTGCTAGCTGGTGAACTTAGATTTGCGATTTCCGAATGCTTTATTAAGCGCCTCAGTGCGATTTTGTACATGAAGTTTTTCGTAAATCTTATGAATGTGCTGCCGTACCGTGCTGGTGGAGATATTTAGCTTAATGGCGATTTCTTTATATAGCAGTCCTTTGGCTAAATGGTTCAGAACTTCATTTTCTCTTGCCGAGAGCATTTCCAATTCGCTGCTCGCTTCCGAGGATTGAAGGCGGTTGATGACTTTGCGGGCGATTTGCGTGCTCATTGGGGAACCGCCCTGGCTGAGCTCTACAAGCGATTCGCAGATTTTATCGAACGGCGTCTTCTTCAACAAATATCCACTCGCGCCTGCCAACAGGGCCTCAAATACTTTTTCATCATCTTCATAGATCGTGAACATGATGAACTGTGTGGCCGGACACTGTGATTTTGTTTTTCGAATACATTCGATGCCATTCATTCCAGGTAGGTTGATGTCCATGATAACGATATCCGGTTGCCATGCCTCTAATTCTTCTGCCGCGGTTTCTGCATTGCAAAAGGAGGCAAGTACTTCAAATCGATCATCTTTTGAAAGAAGGTTAACCATCCCTTCCCTCACGTCATGAATGTCTTCTACTATACAGATCCTTATTTGAGCCATGGCATGAAAATAAGTAACCAATAATGCGGTACAATAGAACAATCGTTCTAAGAATGGTTCATAAATTTTGAATCGGTAATTCCATTTTGATAGTGACGCCGCTCCCGTTCATCAAGGTGAAATTGCCTCCAATTGATTCTATTCGCCTTTGCATATTCTTCAGCCCATTTCTACCTGACGGTGTATCCGGATTGGAAACCCCAAATCCTTTGCCATTATCTGCCACAATCACAACCAGCTGCTCATTTGTTTGCACAATCAGCCTTACCTGTGTAGCACGTGAATGCTTGACTATATTGTGCAAACTCTCTTTCACCGTAAGGAAAATGTTGCGGCGTACTTCACCACTCACAAATTGTGATGGGATGTTTTCTGGAATTTCGGCAACGCAAGCGATATGATGTTCTTCACAATACTCTTTGGCAAATGAACGGGTGTAGAAAAGAAGATCCTCCAGCGTATCATTCTTTTCATTCATTGCCCAGATGATTTCGTTCATGTTGTCTACTAGTTCACTCGAAATATTAACAATCTTCCCAATTTCGTTCGTGGCCGCCTCGCTGGCTGAGGTTTCTTTTATTTTTTCGCTGAGAAAGCGAATGGAGGAAAGTCCTGCCCCCAGGTCGTCGTGCATATCACTCGCAATACGCGTTCTTTCTTTCTCTATTATCTGTTGTTTCTCTAATGCCAGCCTTTGCTTTTCCAGCCTTCTCATAGTGTAGTTTCTCGCGAGTAAGAGTACTCCTCCGCAAGATATTAGTACTACGAGCGCATAGAACCACCATGTTGTCCACCATGGAGGAAGGATCTGAAAGGCATATGAAGTTTGCGTATCGGCATATACACCATTTGGGAAAATAGCTTTCAATTGAAATCTATATTTTCCTGGCGAAAGGTTCATGTACCTGATCATTGATTCACTTGTAGGCTCGCTCCAATTTTTTGCTACGCTGCCTTCTAATCGGTAACTAAACAGCGTTTGTTTCTCATCAATAAAACTTGGTACCGCCCACTGAAACATAATATCATTCTGATTATACGAAAATGTGGGCTTCGTTGACAGTGCGTCCAGGGAATCTTTAACTCTTATATCGGTCAGTAAAATTTGCGCATTAAAGTGCTCACTTGGTAACGAGGTTGAGGGTCTTATGTGAATAATTCCATTGCGTGTTAGTACCCAATGATCGCCCGACTTTGTTGTATGCACTTTGATGATGTCCTGGTAAATGTTATTGCCGCGAGTCACGTTCTCGACAATCCATTTTCCATTTTGTTGCTGAATTTTATCAAGTCCTACCGGTGAACACGCCCAAATATTTCCGGCCGGATCTGTATGAATACTTAAAATGCAGTTATCGGACAATCCGCCCTTGCTAGTGAAATGGTATTTGGGTTGGAGCTGAAATTGCGGACCCATTTTAAACCCAAACACTCCTATATCCCTTGTTCCTATCCAAAGGTTACCTTTTTCATCGATCGCAATTGATCGCGCACCGCCTACAACTACGGAGTCGTAAACTTTTAATAACTCAAAATACCCGTGTGTTTTTTCCGGATGAATGCGGAAGTGAAAAAGTTGGTTCATCCGGTTGACAATCCAAAGTTGGTTCGTGTCGGTAACCACAAACTGATCGCCAAAATAGTTTAGCGGATAAGATTCTATTTCGTTGTTCTGCAGAACCACGTTAATACTTTCATTCGAGAACAATAGGTTGCCGTGGTTGTCAGTAATTGGGAAATTCACGATTGGTACGCCTGTGGAATCTCTATAGGAATGGATCAGTTGTGATTGAATTTTTCCCGAACTATTAATACTATATCGATATATTTTAAAATATCCGGTCAGGAAATGCGCGTTCGGAGTTGAAATATTTCGGAAGGTCCATTCAGGGGACATGTCAACTGAAAAAGATTTGCTCGCATTGCTCCATTGCGCCAGTAATTTTTTATTGGTGCCATCGAAGAACCATACGGTATCACTGGAAGTACTTGCGTAAAGATCAGAAGCCTTAAAACCAGGAATAATCTCGCGATAATATTCAAACTGCTGATTGGTTAGTTTACTGACACCGGTTTGTTGATTCACAAACCACATGGTGTTCTCCTGATCCTGAAAAACCGAATATTGTCGATTGACCAACAATCCATCCTGAATGGAGAACTTTGCCGTCTTACCTTGCGGGTCTATCTTCAACACACCGTCATCCAGTGTGAGCCAAAGGTTGTGTTGCTTGTCGAAATATAGTGTGCTGGCAATTTCATGAGCGGCCAAACCAAACGTTGCAGGGGGCGGAATAAGCTTCACTTCGCCAGCATAAACTGCCTCTTTATCCAGCGCCTTTAGTCCACCGTTTGTACACACGAGGATATCGCCCGCTGGCGAAAAACTGATGTCATATATTTCAGGAGGCTTTGTGCTGATGGCTACGTGATGCGATTTTAAATCATAAACGATGAGATAAGAGGGTGAAGGGTAGCTACCCATAGCTGGGTCTGTTACGATGATAATTTTATCCCGAAATTGAATTCCCCTAATAAGATAGCGACTGATATCTTTCCCATCATTCTGGATCATCGGGATTCGCGTGAACTTCTTGTTTCGGAAAAGAAATAATCCTTCATCAGCAAAAGCGTAGTATGAGCCGTCATCTGTTTGGAGCATTTTATTGACTACAGGGCAATATCCATCTGCAGTAGGCACATCCTTAAGTTTGCCGCGAACAAGCGCATGTATTTTATTAAAGTTTGGGAATACAAGAAATGAATCGCTTGACATTTCAAGAATCTCATTAACCATATTTGCGGACAGTCCGTTCTTGATAGTATAATTGGTAAAACGTGCACCGTCGTAAATACTGAGGCCTCCGAATGTGCAGATATATAACCTTCCTTTGCTGTCCTGGAACACGTAACGTGCGCGGGCACTTATTAATCCCTCCTTGGGCGTATAGTGGACAAAAGGGTATTGCTGCGCCTTCAGGACAAGGGGTAGAAGAATTAGGTTTACATGGAGTAGAATGGCAATAGCCCGCCGCATAATTAAATTTAAAAAATAAAATCTAGTTATGAGCGGTATTGCTTTGTGGCCGGGCTGTACGCACTAATTCACAATTGACAGTTCGCAATCCGCAATTGGCGAACAGCATTTCTCAATTCATCCTTTCTGTTGGTGTTGCGCCGAAACGTCGGTGAACCAGTTTGCAATTCATCCACCGTTTTCACCTACTCATACAATACGTTTACCGACACACTAGCCGACATGCTTCAGTTCATTCGCCGTTTGCCACCATTGATGAAATCAAATCAACCATTCAGGCAATCTGCATGTGCCTTCGCTATTTACGCGGTCTACATTTGTTCTCCTTAAAACATTCAACTGATGAAACAACTTATCCTGGTGGCTGTCGGAATGGTGCTGACTGCGTATTCATTTTCACAACAAGTGACGGGACTTGTAAAGGACGAAAAGGGAAATGGTTTGGCCAGTGCAACCGCAGTGTTAAAAAAATCTAAAGACTCTTCCTCGGTAAAATTTGCGATCAGCAATCAGGAGGGTCATTATACTTTCAGCAATATCGAGAAAGGCTCCTATTTCGTGAGTGTTTCTTTTATTGGTTACAATGAACAGAGCAGTGCGAGCTTTGAATTGAATGGCAGTGGAACTGTGAGCGTTCCCGCTGTGCAGTTATTAAAAGGCTCGGGAAATTTGAAGGAAGTGGTGGTTACTACTCGCAAACCAGCTATCGAGGTGCGGGCAGACAAAACGATTCTTAACGTAGAAGGCAGCATTAATTCTGTTGGACAAGATGCGCTTGAATTGTTGAGAAAATCACCGGGTGTGCTGGTTGATAAAGATGACAACCTGAGTTTGAGCGGACGTAATGGTGTGCAAGTGTATATCGATGGTCGTCCTTCTCCACTTACAGGAAGTGATCTTGCTGCGTATCTAAAATCTTTGCAGTCATCCCAAATAGAAGCAATTGAAATCATTTCGAATCCGTCTGCAAAATATGACGCAGCGGGTAATGCGGGTATCATCAACATTCGTTTAAAAAAGAATAAGAGCTACGGAACAAATGGAACTGTCAATGCAGGATTCAACCAGGGTATCTATCCAAAATTTAACGGTGGCCTTACCTTGAATCATCGCAACAAAAGAATTAATGCTTACGGAAACTACAATTACAATGAATACCAGGCGGAAAGTTTTATGTTCCTTGAGCGAAGATTGTTAGATAGTGCATTCAACCAACATTCTGTGATGTCTTACAAAAATCAGAGTCACGGTTTCAAAGCGGGCCTGGACTATTTTATCAATAGCAGGCAAACAATTGGTATTATGACGAATGGCGTGTTGAACAATTCTGATTTCGCAAACTATAGTACAACAGACATTGCATATATACCTACCGGTGGCGTAAAGAAAAAACTTGTTGCAGATAATTCAAGCGACAGGAAAAGAAACAACGTAAACTTCAACCTGAATTATCGATATACCGATACTTCCGGCAGGGAGTTGACAATGGACGCTGATTATGGGTTTTATCGTATTAGTGGAAGCCAACTTCAACCGAATTACTATTATAATCCCGAAGGAACTTTGATTGATACCAGGATTAGCCTGATGGAAGCACCATCTAACATCGACATCTACAGTTTTAAAACTGATTACGAACAAAAGTTTATGAAGGGTAAATTGGGATTGGGAGGAAAGATATCAAACGTTCAATCCGATAATGATTTTAGGAGATTCAATCTCACAAATGCAATCAAGAATTACGATACCGCTGGCAGCAGCATTTTCAACTACAAAGAAAATATTAATGCCTTATATGCTAACTATAACAGAAGCTTCAAAGGATTTATAGTGCAATTTGGCTTGCGCATGGAAAATACACATTCAGAAGGCACGTCTAATGGATACAAGAGAACCGGGGAAGAATATGTGGTATATGATTCCACTTTCAATAGGAATTACACAAATCTGTTTCCAAGTGCGTCAATCACATTTAATAAGAAACCGACAAATCAATGGAGCCTGAGTTATAGCAGGAGAATTGATCGCCCAGCCTACCAGGACCTCAATCCTTTTGAATTCAAACTGGATGAGTACACGTATCAAAAAGGAAATACTGAATTGAGACCACAGTACACCAATACTGTTTCGCTTACTAACACTTTCAAATATAAATTGACTTCAACATTAAGTTACAGTCATGTAAAGGATGTGTTCACGCAACTGGTGGATACTGCGGATCAGTCAAAAGCGTATTTGACTAAGAAAAATCTGGCAACACAGGATATCGTGAGCTTGAACATCAGCTATCCTTTCCAATACAAGTGGTATAGCTTGTTTACGAACGTGAATACATACTATACAGTGTACAAAGCTGATTTCGGAGAAGGCCGTACAGTTGACCTGGATACCTATGCGTTCAACTTTTATGCGCAAAATAGTTTCAAACTTGGCAAAGGTTGGACAGGCGAACTCACGGGCTGGTATAATTCACCTTCTATTTGGGAGGGAACATTTAAGACTGATGCATTGTGGAGTGTTGATGCAGGTTTGATGAAGACGGTAATGAAAGGGAAAGGAAACGTAAAAGCATCGGTCACTGATATTTTCCAAAGCATGCGTTGGGCCGGGAGCAGCAATTTCACTGGTCAATACGTACACGCGAACGGAGGATTTGAAAGTCGGCAATTCAAACTCAATTTCACTTACAGATTCGGTAGTTCTCAAGTGAAATCAGAACGTCAACGTAAAACAGGATTGGAGGATGAGAATAAGAGAGTGGGGACTAGTGGAGGTGGATTAGGGAACTAGGATGGCTAGGATTACAGGATGACTAGGAAATTAGGATGACTGGGAAAAAAGTAGGAAGGGTAAGAAGACGCATTTGTTTAAAGGATAAAAAGGCTGGCAATGTTCTTATAAAACATCCCGGGGATAAAACCTGGGATGTTTGTTTTTTTCCTCTTTATGTATAAGAAAAACAACTTCTCCAAATGAGAATACTCTCTTCAGTTTACGCAGATTTCACATTAGTATTACTAATGCAATATAGAAATTTGAACTTCCGAGTATACGCTAACTGTAATGCCAAAGTGAAAAGCTAATTGACAAAATTGTCGAGTGAATAGCGGCTTGAAATATAAACATTGGGGATTTGACGGAAAAGTAATTCAGTGTGCGTTTTACGTTCACAAATCCATTGGTTTTATATTTCTTTATCCACCTTTATAATTATCCTAGATTTCCTTTCGTCCTAGCCTTCCTGGTCATGAGGGTCTATCATGGGTAGTCCTGATGAGGCTGATTCCCGCAAAGAAGAATATTGCACCGAGGATAAAGTAGATAAGTATCTCTTTTACATTCTTCATCCCACCTCCCGATTGCATAAAATTGACTGCGCCGAGGATCAACCCGGCTATTCCAAGGAAGGTAAGCACAATGCCAATGACCCGTTTTTCCATCGACTTTTTTCGAAAGGAGATGCAAAGGTTGTGCCTAGAGAGGTTGCTGGTTACTAGGTGCTAGTTGCTAACCTTCCAATTGATCACCATGCGTATAATGGAAGAACAGAATTGGATGCTGAAATCTTATGTATGATCTAAACCCGTCAATCCTCATAACCCATAGCTGTAGCGAATACTTAATTCGCTGCGAATAAAAAAATTGCGCCCAGCAACTAGTAACCAGGAACGAGTAACAAACCTTAAACCTTAAACCTTAAACTTCAAACCTCAAACTGCATGTATCACATACGTCACAATTCCCCAAACTGTGAATTCGCAACTACTCGTGTCCACCTCTATCGGCGATAACCTATCGGTTTCCGGAATCAAACGGATACGATTAAATGTTTTTTCGAGTCGTCTTACCAACATCTCTCCATTCAATACCGCCACCACAATTTTACCACTAACCGGTTTCAATGATCGATCTACAATTAATATGTCGCCACTAAATATTCCGGCATTGATCATTGCGTCACCACTCACTCTTAAATAAAATGTTGCCGGTTTGTTCCGAACCAATTGTTCGTTCAGGTCTACTCCTTTGTCGCCATTTTCATCCGGGCCAAAGCCCTTGGCATTTGCAGTATGCACGTCCCATTGAGAAAAATTTCTTGATCCGCTGTAAGCAGAGCTGTACAAGCTTTCCCCATCCATAAAAAATATTTTTTGTTTACTAAATTCTTTAGTAAATTTATGCTAAATTCATTACTCACCAATTTTTTTATATGGAAAGGTTAGCAAGTCGCACATACGTGCGAATACCAGGGTTCGATCCCACACTCCTGGATTACCTGCTGGTAGCAACGCCAGACGAAGAGGTGAGTGCAAAGTTGCTGGAAGCAGGTAGTTCGATTCCCGGTCAGTCGCGCAAACCGAATGGTCAATTCAAGCCCTACATCAAATTGGCCGAATTCCAGGCGCGTGAATCTATGGAGGATACAATTATACGTTGGGTGCAACGCGTATGCAGTCAGCAACAAAGCTTCACTGTTACACTAAATAATTATGGTGGATTTCCTCCAGCTACCATTTTTGTACGTATCCAAAATCATGAACCATTTCGTTTGCTCGCTTCGAAATTGCAAGTGATAGATGAATATGTTCAATCTAATTCATGTCCAGCCGTAAAATTTTATAACAGGCCTCACTTACGCATCGGAGAGCAACCGGACGAAGCAGATTACGGAAGAGCATTGTTTCATTATGCTCAACAAGATTTTCACGAAACGTTTCCAGTGAATGAACTGATTTTGATGAAAAGTCATAACGTGTTCGAACAGCCTAAGCAGGTAAATGTATTCAGGCTTTATCCACTCGATGTTAACAGGCCTGCGGAGATGGCATGAGATTTTTTTATCACCACAAAAAGAAAACTATGCAACCGAACATACATATGATTCCTGGATATCGTCTTTGCGAGTTCATGCTGGTGTTGAATCCGCACGAGGAACTTCGCAACCGGATCATGGGAGTTAAAAAAGAGTTTCACGATAAATACAAAGGTGCGGGTGCTTCAAAGTCGCTGGTAAGCGGCAAACCTCAACTGGCACTCGTAAAATTTGAAACGTTGGAGATGATGGAAGAGCGGATCGTGAACAGGTTGAAAACAATTGCAATGGGATACCATCCATTCAAAGTAGAGTTGAAAGACTTTGGTAGTTATCCTTCGCACAGCATATTTATCAATGTAGTTAGCAAGCTACCTATTCAAAACCTGGTTAGGCAAATTAAAGAGGCGCAGCGGTTGATGAAGTTGGATAAGGAACATAAGCCGCATTTCATTGAAGAACCGCAGATCACCATTGCGCGCAAACTGGTGCCCTGGCAATACGAGCAGGCTTGGTTAGAGTATAGCCATAAACATTTTACAGGAAGGTTCATAGCTGATAGCATGTTGTTGTTGAAAAGACGGGAAGGCCAAATGGCCTGGCAGATCGTGCAGCGATTTGAATTCATGAACCTTCCTGTTACAACGAAGCAAGGAGCGTTGTTTATGTAGAACTATTCGAAAACATTACAGGCAATTGGCAACCTAAGCATAGCAGCCATTGTCCGATCCGGATATCAATTGGGGAGTTGATGATGAAAGCATCACCGTGTCGAACATGAAGAGTTGAAGTCAATTGCCTGTAACCTATGGAAGTGAAAAATGGAAGACCACGATATAGAGCAAGCGAACACTTATAAGAAGGGACGGGGAGCGCAGATCAATACGAAGAATAAGTTTCAAAAAAATGAGCGGACAAGGGAACATATCGAATCAATAGATGACTGGACAGAACCGAACATAGCTACTCAGTACCTGGAAGAAAATGCGAAAGGATTAGTCAATAAAGTTGATAGTCCCGACGTGGGCATGTGGTACAGCATGAACCCTTACCAGGGCTGCGAGCATGGATGCATCTATTGTTATGCCCGCAATTCTTTTGAATTTTGGGGTTATAGTGCCGGATTGGATTTTGAGACAAAGATCATCGTGAAAAAAAATGCCCCCGACCTTCTCAGAAAGTTCCTCATGAATCCTAAATGGGAATGTGTGCCTATTGGTTTGAGCGGAAATACCGATTGCTATCAGCCTGCAGAAAAAAAGTTCAGGATTACACGACAATTATTGGAAGTGTGCAATGAATTCAATCAACCTGTTGGCATGATCACCAAGAATGCGGGCATGTTGAGAGATAAGGACATCATCCAGGAACTTGCCAAGAAGAATCTCGTTTCTATTCTTGTATCCATCACTTCTTTTAATGAAGACCTTCGAAGAGTGATGGAGCCGAGAACTACCACTGGCAAGCAGCGAATAAAGTTGATAGAAGAAATGAGTAAGGTGGGCGTTCGCATGGGTGTGATGTTGGGTCCGATGATTCCCGGATTGAACGATCATGAAATGCACGACATCATCAAGGCAGCTAGTGAGGTTGGTGCGACCTATTCAGCATACACGTATATCAGGTTGAATGGAGCAATCAAATTATTATTTCATGATTGGCTCTATAAAAATTTCCCTGACCGTGCGGATAAGGTATGGCACTTAATCGAAGGTAGTCATGGAGGAAAAGTGAATGACAGCAGGTGGGGCGTACGCATGCGCGGCGAAGGAAATGTTGCGGAGATGGTAGCCATGCAATACCGCAAGTACACACAGAAATATGGATTGGGGCATGAACGACTTGGATTGGATTGCTCGCAATTCAGGAGACCGGGTGAGCAGGGGAAGTTGTTTTGAATTGAGCATTGGAGTTAAATTAGCCATCAAAATTCGTAAATGGCCCGTAAGGATTTGCATGAAGCACCCTTTGATGAAACAACTGTAGCAAAGCTCGAAATCTTCGAAGATTATGCACAAGCATGGTTGCCTACGTTTATAATGGCCGGCCGAGCTAATATTTATGTCTTCGATTTTTTTGCTGGTACTGGTTACGATTTGAACGGAGTGGAAGGAAGTCCTATCAGAATCCTTAAAAAAGTAAAGGAGCAAATCGGAAACATTTTTCAAAAGAAGGTAAAGATTCATTTGTATTTCAATGAATTTGAACCGCAAAAAAGCAATCAAAAAAAATTTTCTTTACTAAGGAGTGCTTGCCTCGAATTTCTTGAAAAAAATAAAGATGTCGCCAGAGCAGTTGAACTAAAATTATTTAATCGGGATTTTGAGGAATTATTTCCTGAAATGTTGCCATTAATTGCCAAATTCCCGAGCTTGGTTTATCTTGATCAAAATGGTATTAGGTTTCTTTCTGAGAAATATTTTTTGCAACTAGAAAGAACTTCCGAAACAGACTTCTTGTATTTTGTTTCCGCTTCCTATTTCTGGAGATTTGGAGGCAGTAAGGAGTTTAAGGTTCATTTAGATATCGACATGGACGAGGCAAAAAAAGACCCTTACAAATTTATACACAGAAATATTATTGATCAATTGAAGAGAAAAATCCCGGCAGATTCTAAACTTAAATTGTATCCGTACTCTCTTAAAAAAGGCGCAAATATCCATGGAATTATATTTGGGGCCTCTCACCCACTTGCAGTAGATAAATTCTTGTCCATCGCTTGGAAGCGAAACGAAATAAATGGAGAGGCTAACTTTGATATCGACGATGACATAAAGAAAACTCAATTGGATTTATATGGTGAAAAGAGACTAACTAAAATTGAGAAATTTAAATCGAGCGTAAGACAAAAGATCTTGAAAAATGAAATAAAGAATAACTTCAACCTTTTAAACTATGCGTACAGCGAAGGCCATATTGGAGGCCACGCGGCGGATTGCCTTAGGGAAATGAAAAAAAAGGGCGAGGTCACATATAATAGTACTTCTCCGCTTGTTACCTACGAAAGCGTATACAAGAATAAAATCACTTTAGAATACATTACCAAAAAAGATGGCTGAATCATCGATTGAATGGACCGAAATGACCTGGAATCCAGTTACTGGCTGCTCTAAAGTATCGGCGGGATGTAAATATTGTTATGCTGAGATAATGGCAAAGCGGTTACTTGCAATGGGTCTTAAAAAATATAAGGACGGTTTTGCAGTGCGTACTCATAATGACGCAGTACATATTCCTTATTCTTGGAAAGGATCAAAGATTGTTTTTGTAAACTCAATGAGTGATCTCTTTCATCCGGAAGTCCCTTTGGAGTTCATTAAGAGGGTTTTTATTGTGATGAACAAAACCCCCCAACATACCTATCAAATTTTAACAAAGAGAGCGGAGCGATTATTGGAGTTACATGAACATTTGGAATGGACGAACAACATTTGGATGGGCGTTTCAGTAGAAGATTCCCGAGTAGTGAATCGTATTGATTTTCTGAGGAAGGTTAATGCTAAAACTAAATTTCTCTCTTGCGAACCACTTATCGGTCCATTGAACAACATGAACCTTGCGAGTATTGATTGGGTGATTGTGGGCGGAGAGAGCGGAAAAAAAGCTCGACCTATTCACGAATCATGGGTTTGGGATATAAGGCAACAGTGCCAGGAGGAAGGGGTAGCATTCTTTTTTAAACAGTGGGGTGGCAAAAACAAAAAGAGATCAGGACGTGTCTTAGGTGGAAGAACTTATGATGAAATGCCATTAAACTCCTTGGTTTAATTGGATTTTGCTTGGTGGCAAGGACTTGCACACCGCATTTTTTAAGACATCTCCTTGTAGAATTTATCTCGTATATCAAACAATACCTCATTTATTTCATCCTCGTTTGGCTTTTCCGGTAATTGACACACTTGAAAAAGTTTTTCAATCTTTTGTAGTTTTTCCTCAGCCAGATTCAATAGTTCTTCGTATTCAAATTCACCCTTTCTGATCGATAATAGATAGTCACGATTGTGCCGTTTAGTAACAATCCCCTTTCCGAGTGCAATCTCCTCAGCCATCTCCAAAAGGCGAAATACATGCATCATATTCTTTGAATCATAATTTTTCCCATGCTGCAAAGTATTTTCGTATCGAATATTGTTTCGTTTATCAACCCAATCCCAATATTCTCTGTATTTTTTACAGTAACTAGAGTAACCATCCTTATTAAAATACAGGTGGGCTTCCAATTTCTCACCTTTTGGAATTGAACTTAAAGAAACGTCATTTGAACTTTCGCCTTTTCTTATGCCTTGATATTGTAAATCCCCTTGTTCATCGTAATATAATGCATACAAATCCTTCACGTGATTAATCGCAGCAAGTCCGCATCTCTCCTCAATTTTTTTTTGATTTCTTAGCCAGTATTGAAACGGTTGACTGTTTGCGTCTGACAATATAAAACAGAAATCAATAATGGATTTTCTTTCAACTTCAACAGGATTGAAAATCTTTTTATTTAGACTCTTTGCTTTTTTAATTTGAGACCACGCATAGTTTGCAAACGATGATAAACACATCTTAGATAAGAAAAGCTCAGGTCGCAATTCGTTCATTAGAGGATGCATATATACTATGAATTCTTTGGGCGTTCCAAGGAGTTCCAAAATATTCGGATTATTTCTAGTTAGCAATTCCACAAATCTTCCCAATTCATAGAACACAATATCATTTGAATCATTAGTTACTTGTTGAACAGAATTCATTCCATAATAATCCATTTTTGGCATCACAAAAACGCCTTTTATATCTGTATCCGAGCCTGGCAGGTCTAACCCGTAAGACCTGCTCCCGCTAATACATTCTAAAAGGATATTATTAGAAGATTTTAGCTCCTCAATTGTCATAGGTTTATTCCGATTGTTTTTCTAAAGAGTTCGTTTAAGTTGTCAGGTTGTGTTTTTAACGGTGTAATCTTTCTGCTCGCGACTTCGCAATATGAAATCCTATCCTTTAAAAATTCGTGAATCAATGGATCTGCCTTTGTAACATACGTTTCGTTTTCTTTTTTCTTCATTAAAAGCAGGTCATCAATTCTATTATCAACTTTTCGATCGCTAACAAGCGCTCTTAGTTTGGAAAACTCCATTGGTGGACATTCTTGCTTGTCAATGATCCAGCTTGCAGCAAGTATTGGTCTCAGAGCGTAGAAATATTTTTTGAGTTTGAATTCTTCATCCTGAAGATCGGTCTGAAAGGCATTAAGAGTCATGCTCAAATAATGGTGTAACCCAGATCTTAGTGAATAAAACTCGCTTCGCATTGAAAATAGGTCTTGAATAAACCCTTGCTCCTCTTTGTAAATTATTGGAGACTGCAGCCATTCGTAAATTACACTATTTGAAGACCTGAATAATTTAAGGGCTTTTCTTATATCCCAGCCGCTTATGTCTAAAACCTCGTTTACAGGTAACTCGATTATATCCTTTCTGTCTTCTATTGTGAGGTACCAATCAGCATGATGTGCATAAACAAACCTTACATCATAGTCACTATCCGGCGAACTGAACCCCCATGCCCTGCTTCCAGATTCGCAAGCAAAAAGGATTTTTACCTCATTCGAAGATTCTATCTCCTCTATTTTCTGAAGAATTATATCTCTCATGGAAAAAAATAACCGAAGTAAGAAATACTTCGGTTAGCAAATAAAAGATAAATTTTGGCTACCGTGTGCCAATATTAAACGCCACTCTCGCAAATAACCTAATCCCGTTTCCTCCCATTTGGACTGCATCCCACGGTCCACCCGTTTCATTGTTGAACGCCCAATATTTCGCTTGCGGATTTATTCCGAGGTCAGGATGTTCATTCGTAATGTTGTCGGCACCGAGATAGATGGTAGTATTTTTATTTGCGCGGAAAATAAAATACAGATCAGTCACAAATTTTGCGCTGTAATTGAATTCATCTCTCACGGCGTGATTGTCCAGGTCAGCAGGCACATACGCATACAAATCGCCGCGTTGAAATTCAGGGTTGAAATCACTTGCTGTTCCATCGCCATATCCAAGTAAAGTCATCTCTCCAAAATAAGTCACCCGCGCGCCAACTGAAAAGCGGTTGATCCCATACTCGAGATTAACGGCGAATTTGGATTTTGGTGCCGATGCCAGGATAAAAGCTTTTTCACGTTCACTCAGGAAAGTTGCGCGATGATCTTTTGTGTCGTTTAATGGAGCAGGAACATTGACCTGGTCAATAGTCATGTTTTGAAAGTTCGCCGTAAACAATGCTCTGAAGGATCGGTTTCCAAATCGTTTGAAATAATCCAGGACCACATCTACTCCTTTGTTGGTTGTGTTCACCGCATTCGCAAAGAATTGCGCCTGTGCAACGCGCAGTTGTTGCATCGCTGCAATCAGGTCGGGGTTCAAGGTGGTATCATCAACGCTGAATTGTCCACTGAGTACTACTCTGTCTTTTACGCGCACCCAATAACCATCTACGGTCAAACTAAATTCTTTCACTGGCCTGTATGTGAACCCCAAACTTGCATTTACTGATTTTTCCTGTGTCAATTCAGGTATTCCTGCAGCTCGCGTGATTGGACTGGTGTTTGGCGCAATCTTTACTTCTGCAATTGTTCCACCTTGCACTGTTGTAAAAGTTGAACTGAAATTGATCTGTTGGAGCGAAGGAGCGCGGAAGCCGGTGCTAACCGATCCTCGCAAATTAAAATTGTCGCTCAACTTCAAACGGCTCGCCAATTTGTAATTGCTTGTGAATCCAAAATCACTATAGTTCTCTAACCTAATGGCGCCACCCAACAGAAATTGTTTGGAAACATCCATCTCAGCGTCAACATAAGCTGCGATGTTGCTTCTGTTTGCCTTCACTTCATCAGATGGCTGATAACCTGGAAATCCTTGCGCACCACTTGCCTTGTCACCGGTTGCGTCATAATTTTTATAGCTGGCCTCCTCACCTGCAAATAGCGTATAATGTTCATAACGATATTCGGCGCCCCACGCGAGATTAAATCCTTCGGCGATACCTTTCAACTCCTTACTAAAATTCAAGTTTGTCGTGTTTTGAAAGAATTTGAATCCACCATCATCGAAATGATTTTTATTGGGATTGCCTGTGGAAGCATTGAAAGTCTTATCCCCAAAAAAGTGAAAGGTATTGTTTCCGGAATTGTTGCTGACATCCCAACTCCATCCACCGGTGCTGACACCCTTAAATCCAAAGGCAAATGAATAATCGGAAATATGTGTTTGTATGTGCGGGTTATAATATTTTTCACCGTCACTACTCGTTTTAATAATGCCGGGAACATCTATAAGATTTCCGCCCGCATCAGTCACGAATCGCTCTGGTCTCGCAGAAAAATTGCGAGTGAATGCGAAAGCGTCCGATGACTTGTAATTAAATCCGCCGAATGAATAAAATGTCACTGCTTCCGACCTAAGCGGAGACTCAAGATTGTAAAAGATTCCGCCGGATGTAAGCGACGCATCACCATGTGCGCGACGATAAATATTCAGCGGAAGCGCGTCTTCATTCTTCAGTAGGTTGGAAGTGTCGAGTGCTTGCCGAAATGTTTTGCCTGAAGTAAGAAAGTCTGCCGACAAATTAATGAAGCCTCCTTTTTTCCCGAGAGGTATTCCATAGTTGGCGCCAAACGTAAAAGTGTTTCCGTCAATCTTACCACTGGGTAACTCATATTGTCCAAAAGATTTGTTTTCGTATGTACTGTATTTGTTGTCCATGTATCCGCCATATCCAAGATCTGCAGTGAATTGACTCACATTTTTTTTCAGGATGATGTTGATGACACCAGCGATGGCATCGGATCCATATTGCGCAGAAGCGCCATCGCGAAGAATTTCCACGCGGTCAATCGCCGAAATCGGAATCGCGTTTAGATCCGTTCCAGAGTTACCGCGACCTCTTGTTCCAAACATCGCCACAAATGCTGTTTGATGCCTGCGTTTTCCATTGATCAGCACTAAGGTTTGATCTGGCCCTAATCCTCTGAGCGTGGCGAGATCGATGTGATCTGCTCCATCGGAACCTGATTGTTTATTATAATTCAAAGAAGGCGCAGCATAATTCAATACAGCAGTCAGATCCATCTTGCCGGTTGGCAAACTAGCTTGTGCTACATTTACGATATCAACGGGCACCGGCGTTTCTGTTTTCACTCTTCCTGATCTTCTAGTACCCACTAATACTACCTGATTTAACTCTGTGGACTCGGCTTCTAGCTTAATTGTTACTTCATATTCGCTTCCAACCCTTACCGTTAGTGGTTTGTATCCGATCATCGAGATTTCAAGTAGATCGCCGGTTGCTGCCTCCAGTCGAAAAATGCCATCATTGTTGCTGGATACTCCAACAGTTGATCCCTTGATTTTAATGGAAGCACCTCCAAGTCCATTCCCTGTTCGCGGATCGATCACCTTACCCGTGACCATGTGTTTCTGTGCGAGAAGTGAGGCGTGAGAGAATACCAATAAGAGGAGCAGTATGATTTTGGTTAGTCTGGGCATATGGAAGGTTTCTATAAATTTAAAATTTGTTATGCGGTTAACCCTCATGTAACCTACACCTATAGGTTAAACAGCACTCCAAATGCGATTTGCGATCGCACTCACGTTGAAAAAACCATTTTTAAAGAGAAAAATCTCTCATAATCGTGGCGTTTCTCACATGGTTCTACCCTTCCTGCAATAATATCTTGTAGAAAATAAATAATTATGGAAGAGAACCTGGAACCAAGTCGCAATGAGAATGAATTGCGCGACGAAAATCAATTCCTCAAAATGAAGATGATGCTGGAGCATGGCGCAGAATTCGGATCGTCAAAAGACCTTCCGCCTTCAATTGAAAACGACTTTCTGCGATCGGTGTTGGAATTTGAGAAGCAGTGGGAGACTGGAGAAAGAGTTAAGGTTTTTGACAAGTTGGGACGCCCAACGCAATTCAAGCCCGTAAATGAGATTGCTGATAAAGAAATAGATAATGAGTGGGCAATCTTATACGAGTTTATGCAAAGCAAAGGCATTGAACTGGATGCTTGTAGTCCAAACGTTACGGCTCGCGAACTATATCGATTCACCCTGGAGGAATTATTCAATTATGAAACGGATAATATCAATATGCCCGGGATGACGACGTGTTTTATCTATGACGAATTTCATCCCGATGCTGAATATGAGAATTCACAAAAGGCCGTAGACTATGCAATTGACTACGTCTTTGGAAAGACATCATTTTATGATCACCACTTTGCTGAATCTATTTCTTTCAATCAGCATAAGAATTTGTCGAAAAAGGAATTCAAGAATGTTGTAGAAAATCTCAAGAAGCATTACGAGGAAATTACTCCTGGCCATACCAGGTCAACGGGCTGCATCATAAAGGAAATGCATTGCGCAGTTCATGGATATTATGAAGCGGCAATTATTATCGGAGGAAAAAGCAAATTGAAAAAAGGGCATTGGAGCGTTTCTTTTCAATTTGACCAGGAGAGTGGTTATTGGGATATCTATGATGTGCAGATTAGGGGGATGCAGGTGCCCTAATTTATTAATAAACTTTCGTTCCAATTGGCAATAGGCAACAGGCAACAGGCAACTCACAAATTCGAAGTGCTTAAATATTGAAATGCAAACAACCCGGATTGAAATTGCTGCAGGCATTTAATTCGTGATAACAGCATTCTATTTTAATGGATAGTCGAGGTTGCAATGAACCAGTTCCTATTTATAATTCGTGTAAATCCGTGCAATTCGTGCTAATTCGTGTTGAACTGTCCGCAGGACAACACAGAAAAATATTTTAAAAAACTTTCAAAAAATTTTGGAACATCAAAAAAAATATTCTCACTTTGTGTTCGCAAAAAAAATAAAAATGACACGCCTCGCATTACATATTGAAAAAAGAAATTGGTTTAGTCAACCAGACTATACCAATTCCGGGGCTTGTTATTCTGTTGAATAAAATTTTACATCGATTGATGAAACACAAGCCCCGACAGCATCGTCGGGGTTTTTTGTTTGCTGGTACATCCGCCTTTGCGACTAACGGCTGGGAAAAGTCAACGTGATTGCACAACGAAAATTTTAAAACAAGTGCTTAGAATATTAAATCATAAGAGAACAATTAACGTGATGGAACAGGCTCGTTCATTCAATTCTTTTTGTCCGGGAAATTTTCATGCTGTGTCAGCAATGGAAATTCTGTGGAGAGGGAAAAATGATGAGATGAGAGTGGATGGTAGTTTAATTCATCGGCGACCTGGTTATGTTTCAACCTAAGCTGCAGCCTGCAGCATAAGTCGGTAAAAAACCCGGTCGCGCATGACCGGGTTTTTTATTTGCCGATCAATAAAAATGGGATGTCCGGGTGACCCCTGACTATGTGGGGCACCCGCTAGCGGAAGAATTTTTATGTCAAAAAAGCAAAAACTACAAAAGAAAACGTGATCAGGAAATTATTTTGATGGAGGAATTAACGGGATCCAAGTTGTTAGCGCAGGAAGGAAGAGCAATGAGGCATTGCGTAGCATCATATGTACACAAATGCGTTTCAGGAAGCACGTCTTTAGCTCAATCGGCAGAGCGCTTGATTGTGACTCAAGAGATCAGGGTTCGAATCCCGAAGACAACCATTGGTTCGTAGCTCAACGGGTAGTAGTACCCGACTTTTAATCGGGGGGTCTGGGTTCGAGTCCCGGCGGACCAACGAAAGGATGAATAGCTTAACGGTAGAGCGATGGCTTGTTAAGCCGGAGGTTGAAAGTTCCCTGCCTGCCGGCAGGCAGGGAATCTTTCTTCATCCGCTATTATGGAAGCAATAAATGAAAAATGAAATGGAACAAAAAAGACGATGGATAGCTATCGGGATCAGTGATAAAAAAGATGCTAAACTATGTTGACGCAACTCTAGCAAGGGTTTTTAAGACCCGGCAGTGCAATGGTAGTAACTAATTGTATTCTCGTTGTGTTGGCAGGCACTGTGTGTCGAAGGTTCGAATCCTTCTACCGACTTAACACGTCGGCATAGCTCAGTTGGGTAGAGCAACAGACAAGTTGCAGGTTCGAATCCTGCTCCCGACGCGAAAGTGTCGGCGATAGTTCAACGGTAGAACACTACACTAGAAATGTAGAAGAAGTACGTCACTTCTCAAATGGCGAAACATAAGGCTGGAGCTGATCATTGGCTGGTGTACCGCGAAATTGAATTTCGCGGGAGCCCCCCGAATTGCAAATTCCGGGCACAGGCACCCACGGCAATCCAGTGGTCACCTAGCAGGCAGAATAATAGAATGCATAAATGAATGTCAGATGAAGAGAGTGACTTGTGATCAGCTGTGCAGATGAATTCCGCCTCCGTGAATCATTAGATGATGATCAGGTCCGACCTTTTTTAAGAATTTAAAATTGATGCATATGAAAAGAGTAAGAATCAACCGCTATGAAGTCGGGTTGGTGTATAGGAAAGGAGCATACAAGCGTATGCTGAAAGAAGGCGTCTACTGGTTGTGGGGCGCAGAAACAATAATCGTGTATGACGTTACAAAGCCATTCGTTCCATTTGTGGAACTCAATGTGTATTTGCAGGATGAAGCGCTTGCAAACGAGCTAGAGGTTGTGGAAGTAGGTGATAGCGAAATCGTATTGCGTTACGAAAATGGTTTGTTGAGAGAAGTGTTGACAGCCGGTCGTTACGCTTACTGGAAAAGTATTGTGAAGAATGAATTCATTCGTGCGGACATCAGTAAGGTAGAAATTACTGAAGCAATTGATCGTGCTACCTTATCCAACAAGTTGGTGGCTTCATATGTGAGGACATACATCGTTGAAAACTATGAAACAGCATTGCTGTTCATTGATGGTAGATATGTGAAAATGTTGCAGCCAGGAGTGTACTACTGGTGGAGAAATGCGATTCCTGTAACGATAGGAAAGGCAGACACACGTCAGTTGCAACTTGAAATCAACGGTCAGGAAATCCTGACGAAGGATAAAGCGGCCTTGAGGGTAAACGCGTATGCGCAGTACAAAGTGGTTGATGTGGAGAAAGCAATGTTGCAGAACAAGGAATACGATCGTCAGCTATATGTAGTTTTTCAGTTGGCTTTGCGTGAATACATTGGAACTTTGAGTTTGGATGAATTGTTGGAAAGAAAAGAAACCATTGTTTCATTTGTGATGGATAGCGTGAGCAAAGGAGCGGAGCAATTGGGTGTTATCGTTTCCGGATTCGGAATACGCGATATCATACTTCCTGGCGAAGTGAAAGAGATCATGAACCAGGTGTTGGTGGCCGAAAAAAAAGCGCAGGCCAACATCATCATGCGTAGAGAAGAAACAGCCAGTACGCGTTCTTTATTGAACACTGCAAAACTGATGGAAGATAACCAAATGCTGTTCAAATTGAAAGAGATGGAATATGTAGAGAAAATCGCTGACAAAATTAGTAGTATCAGCGTGAGTGGGAATGGTGTTCTCATCGATCAGTTGCGCCAGATCTTCGTTTCACAAAAATGATCATTAAGGATGCTTCATCATTTGTTGGAGCATCCTTTTCAAAAAGAATTTTATGAGCAAGTTGAAATTAAAAGGGAAAGACCTCAGGAATATAGGTTACCCGCAAGCGCCAGTCATTAGCCTGGCGATGAATATCATGGAAAAAAACTTCAAGCACTTGCCAGAAGCAGATGCATTGGAAGTGTTGCGTTCGATACTGCAAAGTCCAAATGAATATGCGAATGATCCGGTATTAGGCAAAATTGCCGAAGCCCTTTTGCCAAAGCCTCAAGTCGAAGGCGTTGAAATATCGCTTAATCACACTGGAATCTCGTTTAATGTATTTGGATCCGAGTTTATTGAACCGGGAGCCATGAACCAGATGTACCAGGCGGCGAAGCTGCCGATTTCTGTTGCAGGCGCGCTAATGCCTGATGCACATTCCGGATATGGATTGCCCATTGGTGGCGTGCTCGCTACTGAAAATGCGGTGATTCCATATGGTGTAGGAGTTGACATCGGATGCAGAATGTGCCTCTCCATTTTTGATATTGATCCGAAGGAATTAATTCAGAAGGAGCAATATTTTACGAGGGAGTTGAATGAAGCCACTTTGTTTGGGGGTGGACGGCAATTTGAAAAATCTACGCCGCATGAAGTAGTGGAAAGAAAATTGTTCAATGAGATCGGATTGTTGAAAGGACTTCAATCGCGTGCCGCGAAGCAATTAGGATCTTCCGGATCAGGAAACCATTTTGTGGAATTTGGAGTAGTTGAAATTGTTCCAGGTGAAACTGGTGCATTTGGTGTGCAACCCGGAAAATATCTTGGATTACTGTCGCACTCGGGCTCAAGGGCGTTGGGCGCCAATATCGCCAATCACTATACGAAGATTGCAAAGCAAAAAAGGCGATTGCCCGGAGAAGCTTCGAATCTCGCTTGGTTACATCTTGCCGAAGAAGAAGGATGGGAATACTGGTTATCTATGAATCTTGCGGGTGATTACGCTTCTGCCTGTCATCATGTGATACACGATAAGATTGCAAAGCAATTGGGAAGAAAGCCAATTAAGATGGTAGAGAACCATCACAATTTTGCGTGGAAGGAAAAACATGAAGGAAAAGAGTTGATCGTGCATCGTAAGGGTGCAACACCTGCTGGCAAAGATGTGTTGGGAATTATTCCCGGATCCATGACTGCACCTGGATTTATTGTTCGCGGTAAAGGTGAAGCGGCGTCACTCGATTCCGCATCTCATGGAGCGGGCAGGAAGATGAGCAGGACTACTGCATTGAAATCGATCACACACAAATCGCTCAATGAAGAGCTAGAAAGGCAAGGTGTGAAATTGATTGGCGGTGGATTGGATGAAGCTCCATTCGCGTACAAGGATATTCGTGAGGTGATGAATGCGCAGAAGCAGTTGGTGGACACAATTGGTTTGTTTCATCCCAAGATCGTGAAGATGGATGGGGCTGCACCAAAGCAATGGAGAAAGAAGAATGATAGTGAGGATGTGCTTGGAGAGTAACAACGGGATTACGCTCCATTCACCTCATCCCGATAGCTATCGGGACATAGAAGCATAGGTTTCACATAGTAACCTCGAATTAGAAAAGCGCTTTATTTCTATTTGACGCCTGTGTGTTTCCTATGTCCTATGTGGTGAAAGTGGCGTTATCTCCATTTTCCAGCTGATCAAAGATGTAACTGATGGGAGAAGACTCTAGAATTTTACGAGTCACACTACCTTTCTTTTTCTCCCACTTCACCAACCTAATGTCTCCATCCGCGATTTCAATCCCGGTAATATCTCCATCAACGAAGCAGCAACAACCGGTATTAAAATACGAAGGGATGACCATCGTCTTATGAAATTGCTTGCCGGCATATTCTGCTTTTCGTTTTTCCAGTTCTGCGGAAATAGATTCAATAATTTTTGGATCTCCTCCTTCCTTTGCTTTCGCTAATTGCTTTGTCAATCTTTCTATATGATCAAGAGAAGCAAATACCGGTTTATGTGTATGACCAGAAATGAATACAACATCTTTTTGTGTCGCGGACCACTGATACATAATAATATTATGCTTATCTACCAGCTCAATGGACTCCGAGACAGTATTAATGCTGATGTCGAGGTAACGTTGAATGGGAGTCCAGATGGCGGCTACTACCCATTTGCTGAATCCATTGCCATCGCTTCGCAAGTCACCCTGGTGGCCGTGGCTTAAAAATATTGAGTACGTGCGATTATTCTGATTCGTTTGCAAGATGAAACCTTCTAACACTTTCAACTGGTCGCCGAATACCGGCTTCAGGTATAACATCCGGGGAAAGTCGTATTTCCACTCCAGGTCGTGATTGCCAAAGCTGCGGTAATACCGTCCTGCCTGCAGAAATTTTACTTCGGCCTGCAAGGCTGCCACATTTGTTTTCATGAGCACATCTGGTTTATTCTCCCACAATTCTTCACAGTCGCCTAAACAAATCAGTGTATACCCCTCATTGAAATAATGTTCCAGTGCAGTCAAATAATTCTTTTCCGCGAGTCTAAAATCATCAGCCAAGTCTCGCGCGCCTTTATGCATATCGGAGAATACGACGTACTTGTCTTTTAGCGGATCAAATGGAATGATACAGCCTCTCTTATTGCGAATGGTAATGTCCTCGTATAAGGCGGAGAGTGATTTGAACACCATGTTCTTCTTTGGTGCGCTGGACAACTTTTCCGCCAGCCTTGTAATTGGTTTTTGCAATAAACGCTTTAGTAATTTTCGCATTGGCAGGATTGTTCAATCTTTAGGTGCTTAATACACCACAGGTTTCGTACATTTAGTGTATAAAGTTGCATCGGGACAATGCAACTTCCAAAAACTGCCATATGGCCGCTGCCACAAGGGTACGATCCTGGTTCTGGTTACTTCTCTTTTTAAATATCGTGTTCATAGCCGGTTCAAAATTCTATCTGGCACCATTGACAAGTGGAGAGATTGTTCAATTTGAAACAGCCAAACATCTCGGTAAGGCGCAACTGATCATAGATGACTGGAGTGCTGCTGGCAAATTAGAAAAGGCCAAACTAAGTATTTGGCTCGACTACATTTTCATTCTGCTATATGTAAGTGGCTTAATGGCGGCCGCCATGTATATTTCTGATGTAACGCACCATCCGCTGCTCATTCGTTCCGGCAGATTTTTTAGATGGTTACTACCGGCAGCTGGCATTTGTGATGTGTTCGAGAATATTTTTATGCAACGCAGTCTTCTTAATCACCCTACCAACTTTACGGTGATGCTGACTTACGATATGGCCGTTGCGAAATTCTCTATTCTCATTGTTACTTTTCTCTTCCTGATCATGTGCCTTTTCTTTTGGTTACTGAGGAAATTGTTTCCGGCAGTAGCTTAGTTGTCGCTTCGCGACAACCTATTTCTTTTCTTTTTTTCTTATTTTTCTTCATTCTTCCCGTTGTTTGGGATCTTGCGATCTTGGATCTTCTGATTTTTCTCCAGGTTATACCTTAATGTAAATCCTCCTTCTATCCATCCAATAACAAATCGCCCACATGAAGAGAATCACGCAAATTGCGTAGAGCAATGATCCAATTTCAGGTTTGCCTGGAACATGGATCAACACTTTTTGATAAAGAAGGTTCCAGGGATTGGTGTAGATCATTTGACCTTTCTCATTCATATGATCGGGAATGCGGATGAGCGCCAGCGTTCTTGGAAGAAATGCGCTCAACGCAAAAACGAACAATGCATTCTTTCCAAATACGTCGAAGAACCTACTCCACCAACCGCGCACATTTTTGAATTCAATGATATGAATCAGGAGACTGAGTACCATGATGGCGAGTCCTGTGGTGTATAGAACATAAGAACTTGTCCAGATTTTTTTATTGATGGGAAACACGAGATCCCAACAGAAACCGGCGAAGATGAGAATAGTAGCAGCAACAAAAAGATTGGTGAGCATTTCCTGCGTTTTCCCTTTTTGTTGAATGTAATTGCCCACCATGTATCCAAAAATTACCTGCACAATTGCGGGTATGGTACTCATAATTCCTTCCGGATCGAATGGAACGCCTTCACCACGGTACAAATGGGGTGTGCCCAACACAGCCTGATCTACTGCGTTTCCGAAGTATCCTTTCATGCTGTAAGGATCAGATGGATTACCTAACCAGAAGCAAAGCAACCAATAACCAGTCAGCAAAATAAAACTGATCAGCATTGCACCTCTTAATTTGAAATAGTAAATGATGATCGATGCAAATAGGTAGCAAAGCGCGATTCTTTGTAGCACTCCAAGAATTCGAACACCAATTACTTCTCCCCGATTGTTGACATATTCCCAACCGCGACCAACAAGTGCATCGCCTTCCCATCGAACAAAGGGATACCAGTTCAGAAATAAACCAATCAGGAAAATAAGCGCGAAACGCTTAATCACTTTTCTCCAAAAAGCTCCATCACCTCCCGCTTCCAATCGTGGCATCACGAATGCCAATGCATTTCCAACTGCAAAAAGAAAGAATGGAAAAACAAGGTCGGTTGGCGTGCAGCCATGCCAGGGCGCATGTTCAAGCGGAGTAAAAATGTGCGACCAGCTACCAGGATTGTTCACAAGAATCATAAGGGCGACGGTGGCCCCGCGAAAAACGTCGAGGGAATAATATCGTTGGTTCAAGCAATGGAGTTTGGGGGAAAGATATTGATTACTGAACTTTCATCAAAACACGCAGTAGGCAATGGGCAATTGGCAATTATATTTTACCCCGGCGGCGGTCCGAAGTCCCCAACTGGGTCTCGCAGACTAGCTGTCAATTCGTGTAATTCGCTCTAATTCGAGTAATTCGTGGTCAATCGGAATCGCTGCCTTCTCCAGCATGATTGGAATTTCATTAATCACCGGATATTTGACATTGGCCTTATCAGATATCACGAAGTGCGCATCCTTGCTCAGATAAACAGGTCCACCTGAAATGGGACACTGAAGAAGATACACCACATTCAGATTTTGTTTCAACCAGTGATGCCTCAGGAAATGAGCAATGCGAATATTTTGAGGACCCGCAATTTTTTGTGCAGTAATAAATAAACTATCTGAAATACTTTTCAGCGCGGGTGCGAATCTTGACAAAAACTCAATCAGCAAAACTGATCCCGCCAATGCTTTACGTCTGGCCGATGCTCTTTTGAAATTTTCTTTATATGCTGCTAATCCGAAACAAGAATGTACTCTCGAGGTCGCATTTGGAAAATATTTTTTAAACGCGTTTTCAAATTCCCCGAGTGTGAAATCGTCCAAATGATTCTTACCATTGCTCACATGAAGAAAATCGATAGAAGCGGCTTGGTCATTATTTATTGGCTTCTTGACCAGGAACGGCAATTTGATTTTTCCACTCTTTGCCAGGAGCCTATGCAACTGCCCGGAAAAAAGTTCCAGTTCTTTCAAATTCGCCGGCCGAAAAATATTTGCGGACCACATCAGGTCAAACAAATTATCCTGGAAGGGCAAGTTAGTAACGTCACTTACCACTACATATCCGTTTACCTTTTGTTTTTTTAATTGGGTCAATGCTCGTCTTGCGTTTTCAAGGTTGGTGCTGGCGCCCACTGAAATATATTTCTTCTTTGCGCCTGCGGTCAACCATTCGCCCGTTCTTGTTCCAATTTCTAAAAGGAGACTGTTCTTTTTATAAGGCTTGTCGGCAGGAAGTAATTTGTAGTGATTATCATCAAACACATCATCAGTAGTGTTCTCATCAATACCTCCCTTAATGGCCATCAACTTCCACCTGTCGTTCTTTGAATTTACTTTTTCCATACTGATTTAAGCGGATAAAGATAAGGGTTAGCTAGTGATTGATAATTAATCATGATCCAACGGGTCAAATCCATCCATTAGAATTTCCACCTGGAGTCGCCCCACTTGCGGATTTGAAACGTCTGCGTTGATCAATAAAAGTCGAAGCCCGAGGTCGGAAATCAACCAGTCGGATTTCAATTCATTGCCACAAAGAAACACAGTACGAAAATGCTGAGAAGGCGGAATATGTGCGGCTCTCAACGCAGTAATCGCACGTTGCATGGAGCGTTCGAGTTCATCCATATCACAAAAACATTTTTGCAAAAGGTGACTTGCATAATGAGTGAGCCCGCCGCAAATGATTCGATCTTCAGATTCCACTACCTGTTCGGAATGTGCATCAAAATAAGCTTGCGGTACAATACCTAAAATCATAGCTTATGTTTTTTATCAGTTATCGGTTATCAGTTATGGGTTAATAGAGACATTCATCACCAATCACCGATCACTCATCACCGATCACTTATCACCGTCATACAAAAGTTTTGTTAGCAAAACTTGCCTGTAACTGCTTGAATAATTTCTGTTGTTCTTCGGAGAGGTTCCTGGGGATATCGACAAATATTTCGAGAAGTAAATCACCACGCGAGGCTTCATTATTATATGCGGGCATTCCTTTTCCCTTAACCTTAAGCACCTGCTCATTCTGCGCGCCAGCGGGAATTTTGACTTTCAGTTTTCCTGAAAGCGTGTTTACTTCCTTTTCGCCCCCAAGTACCGCCGTAGCTAAATCAATATGAATCCTGTGTCTAAGATTTAATCCCTCTATTTTATATGACGCGTTGGATTCAACATGAATAGTGAGGTAAAGATCTCCGGCCTGTTGCTGACCCGATGGAGCCTTGCCCGGCAGTCGGATCATCAATCCTTCATAAGTTCCGGGCTTTAGCTTGATGCGAATCTTTTGTCCGTCCAACTCTATAATCTTTGCCACGCCTTGATAGGCTTCCTCCAATGTGATCGACATCTCTGCCTGCACATCTCTACCCTTGTGTGACCGCGACTTTGAGCCTCGTCCTGAGCGACCCGACCGATTGAAGAACTGTTCAAAGATGCTGGAATAGTCGCCACCATTATCGCCAAAAAAATCGGATGGGTCACCTTCAAAACTGTACGATTGTCCTCCCCCTCCGGGTTGGTATTGGTATTGACCACCCGCCCCACCTTCTGGTACCTTGTTCCAGTTTTCTCCAAAGCGGTCATACTTTTTCCGCTTCTCCTCATCACTCAGCACTTCGTAAGCCTCATTGATCTGCTTGAATTTTTCTTCGGCTTCTTTGTTGCCAGGATTTTTGTCGGGGTGGTATTTAACCGCAAGCTTTCGAAACGCCTTCTTAATATCCTCGCCGCTCGCGCTTTTGGATACGCCTAATATGGAATAATAGTCTGCCACGCTATGTTCTTTTTTACTATTCACAATTCATGCCCGCGAATAGCCATGATAAATTTAAAGAGAGATAAATCATTGCTGCTCACGATCCGAAATATTTTAAGCAATGGATGAGCTCGGTAGAATTGCGGGTATAAAACCCATTGGCCTCAATTAGTAGCCTTGTTTTGTGTGCTAAGTGAAGCGAAGTTTCCGAACAATTTATTTGACACGGCTTGTCCGCGATCAATGTCAGGGAATGCGGTTCCCCAAGTCTTGTCTGTTGAGAATCATACATGTAAAATCTCCTATATTTGCAAGCAACTGTGAAATGCGTGCCATTTCCGGTATAAAATGGCGGGGTAAATAAGTACGTGTGCTTAAATGATTGTGTGATCATTTTGATCCCTTAAACCATTATGCTATTACCGTGAACAAGAACCTGAGCGAAAACCACGCGTATAAAATAATTTAAAGGGTATAATTAGCGATCGAAAGATCCGGTTGTACCCTTTTCTGTTGACTAAAGTTGATTCGGTCTTTAAAAAAAGAAATGTGACTGAGGTGGCGAAGCTATGCTTGAACACTTTGATTGATGTATTTGTCAGGCCAGTTTCTTAACCGAACCAGTCAACTAATCAAAAGCCAAGACACTAATCATAAGAGCTTAGCGTTATTTTGCTTCCGTGGATTGTACGTAAAGGGAAAACTGCGGACTAAGTCTTACCTTTTCACCTTTTAAAAAAAATATCCTGGTCCGAAATGAAGAAGTGGTTTGCGGTGTACACAAAGCCGCGTTGGGAGAAAAAAGTGAATGGCTTACTTGCTGCCAAGGGCATTGAAACCTATTGTCCCCTGAATAGAGTGCGCAAAAAATGGAGCGACCGGGTCAAAATGGTAGAGGAGCCACTCTTTAAATCCTATGTTTTTGTTCATGTAGCGGAGTCGGATCACACCCGTGTTCGGATGACCAACGGCGTGCTCAATTATGTTTATTGGAACGGAAAGCCAGCCATCATCAAGGAACGGGAAATTGATACGATTAAAAAATTCATGAACGACTATGAAAATGTTCAGGCCATTGCGGCGCCACTTGCTCCCCGTCAAAAAGTAAGGATTGAAACGGGTTTATTGATGAACACCGAAGGTGTTGTTAATAAGATCCTGCACAACAAAGTGGAAGTGTTGATTGAAAGCCTGGGATATATTTTGGTTGCTACCCTCGATAAAAAAAATGTTCAGCCTGTATAATCGCAATTTGTCTATGAAAAAACACGCGGGGCTGCTAGCCCTCATCCCTTTTATAATTGGGATCGTATTTCTTTCCTCCTGCGGAAACACACGTCAGTTGCAATACATGCAAGGCCAATTCGATACCGCAAAGCTAAGCCAGGCAATCTATCCCGATCCGGTTATACAGAAGAAGGATTTAGTTAGCATCATTGTATACAGCGACGACCCCAAAGCTTCGGCATACTACAATTTACCTTTGCAAGCCGCTTCTCCTCCTACTACAACTGCCATCTTAACCGGTGCTGAACCCATTGCTTCTCCCGCTGGTTCGGCTTACCTGGTAAATGAGGCGGGGGAAATACAAATGCCTGGCATCGGGAAGCTGCAGGTGGCCGGTCTTACTAAAGAGCAGCTTGATTCTATCATCATTTCAAGGGTCAAGGACAAACTTCAAAATCCATATGTGATCATAAGGATGATCAGTTATAGGGTAACTTTGATAGGTGAACTAACAAAGCCCGGGCAGTTTACAATTCCAAACGAGCGCGTATCGTTATTGGAGGCAATTGCATTAGCAGGTGATTTAACGCCATATGGAAGACGAGAAAACGTTTTGATCATCCGTGAGATTAATGGCGTGAGAACATTTGGAAGGATCGATTTACGAAGTCCGGAGATATTGAACTCGCCTTTTTACTATTTGCAACCGAATGACGTGGTATATGTGGATGTAAACAAGACGAAGGCTTCATTGAACGATCAGGTTGTTGTCAGAAATATCGCCTTAGCTACCTCAATCATTTCAGTACTCGCGGTGGTGATTAGCCTCTCGAGAAACTAACAAACTATGGAACCAACAAACGGCATACATTTCGGCGAACCCAAAAAACTGCAGCTGACGCCGAGGGAATTTGTTATCAGGTATGCTAAATACATTCCTTGGCTACTGTTATCTGCCAGTGTAGCACTGGTATTAGCCAAAATAAAATTGCGTTACGCAATTCCGATTTACCGTGCTGAATCCCGCTTACTAATTAAACGTGAGTCGCCATACGGAAGAAGCAATGATAAGTTTGACGATATCTTCATGGGTACACCAAATCAAAACGTGTATAATGAAATCCAGCTTCTAAAAAGCCGCCCTTTGGCTGCAAGGGTGGTGAAGAAACTTCATTTACAGAACACTTGTTTCAACAGGGGAAAGATAAGGAGCACCCTGATGTATCGAGAAGCGCCTGTCGCAATCGTGCCTATTACTCCTGATTCCGTAACCAATGTGGGCATGCAGATTACGGTGGTAGATAACGATCACTTTGTAATTAATGAAGAAACGAAGAAACATAGCTTTTATGAAACAATTACCACGGGCCCGTACTCATACAAAGTGGTGAAACTCTTTTCGCAGGTATATAATAGATCTGCAAGTAATATCTACACAATTGGCTTTATCCCTGTCGAAAGTGCAGTAGAAGATGTGGTGAATGGGTTGGTGATTGGCTTATCGGACAACCTAAGCCAGATCATCAACATGAGTTATGAAAGTGAGAATCCCTTCCTGGCTAGAGATATTCTGGACGCGCTAATGGCAGTTTATAAAGAATCTAACATAGAAGATAAACGGCAAACGCGCATCAGCACTTTGGATTTCATTGATGAAAGATTGGATAGCATTCGAATCGAATTGGGCCTTGTAGAAAGAGAGGTCAGTCAATATATGACCCAGAACAAGGCGTTTCAGCTGGATAAACAATCAGAATTGTATCTGGAGAAACTAAATAATGAAACGACAAATCTCGTTCAGCAAGATCTTCGCTTAAGCATCATTAACTATCTCATCAAATATCTACAAAACAATTCTTATAAAGCAGTTCCGATAGAACTAGGTACGCAGGAGCCTGCGCTTGAGCCATTAATTACATCTTATAATCAATTGCAATTAGAGCGGCTGAACGCGTTGCATACGATGCCAGAAACAAACCCTTTTATCCAGCAGAATCTTGATCCAAGGCTAAATAAATTAAGAAGTGATATCCTTGAAGCATTACAAACCGTGAGACAATCGTATGAGATTGCACGCAGCAGTATGCAGAAACAAAATTCTGAACTTGAAGGTCGGCTCCAATCGATTCCATCCAAAGGAAGAGAATTGGCCGAACGTCAAAGACAACAAAAAATAAAAGAAGAGTTATACTTATTCCTGCTGCAGAAAAGAGAAGAGTCGGCCATTGCCTCGGCCTCCACTATCTCCGATAGCCGGGTTGTTGAACCGGCACTAGCCGGAGCGCATCCTATTCGACCGAGCAGGAGGTCGACTTATATGCTGGCTATTCTACTTGGTCTGGCACTACCTGCAGGTATTGTGATGCTAAAGGAATACCTGAATGACCGAGTTAATTCAAGACAAGACATCGAAAGAGAAACGGATGCTCCGTTCATCGGTGAAATCGGTCACTCAGAAAATGCGGGCGCACTCGTTGTTACTCAAAATAGTCGCCGTTTCATATCAGAACAGTTCCGCATCATTCGAACGAATCTTCAATTCATTTTAAATAAATCCAAGAATCCTGTTATCCTTGTCACATCTTCATTCAGTGGAGAAGGAAAATCCTTTGTGAGTACGAACATGGGAGCAGTGATGGCCTTGACGGGAAAGAAAACAGTAATTGTAGAATTGGATATTCGCAAACCGAAAATCATTTCCAACCTTGAGTTGAAGCGACAATCAGGTGTAACCAATTATATCGTAGGAAAGGTTCAGTTAGAAGATATCATCATGCCAGTTCCAAATATTGAGAACCTTTATGTAGTGCCTTGCGGACCGGTACCACCTAACCCTGCTGAGATGTTACTGGACCCGAAGTTGAAGGAAATGTTTGCAGGGCTAAAGGAAATTTTTGATATTATCATTGTAGATACAGCTCCAGTGGGATTGGTGAGTGACGCTATGGTGATTGGTGCACAGGCAGATTGTACGTTGTACATTCTCCGCCAGGGCTACACCTATAAAAAGCAATTAGGACTCATCAATGAAATGTATACGCAAAGCAAGCTTCCAAGGCTATCATTAATGTTGAATGATGTGAAGACAGGTGTAGGGTATGGTAGTTACTATGGGTATAGTGGATACGGTTATGGATATGGATACGGATATGGAGCAGGGTATTTTGATGATGACGGAAAGAGAAGGAAGAAGAACGTTCTCAAAAAAATAAAGCGGGCAATTAAAATCTGATCCTCCCCATGATTGCCTTGTCGGAACCCAACCTTTCTGGTAACGAATGGAAATATATTAAGGAGTGCCTCGATACCAATTGGGTGTCCTCTGTTGGTAAGTTCGTCAACCAGTTTGAATCGGTAGTTGCAGAGTACTGCGGTACTGGTTATGCGGTAGCTACATCCAATGGCACTACCGCCCTCCACTTAAGTCTCCTGCTGGCTGGAACTAAACCCGGCGATCTTATCATCGCTCCCAACATCACCTTCGTTGCCAGTATTAACGCCATTAAATATGTTCAGGCCGATCCGGTTTTGATTGATGTCACATCGGATACCTGGCAAATGAATCTTGATCTTGTTGAAGAATTTCTCCGCAAGGAATGTTCTTCATCAAAAAATAATTGTGTTCATCGGTCTTCCGGCCGTACAGTAAGAGGAATTTTACCAGTGCATGTGTTGGGAAATTTATGCGATATGCACCGGCTCATGAATCTTGCGAATGAGTTCAACCTTTTTGTAGTAGAAGACGCTACCGAATCATTAGGCTCAACGTTCAAAGGCAAGGCAGCCGGGACGTTTGGGGCAATAGGATGCCTCAGTTTTAACGGAAACAAAATCATTACAACAGGCGGTGGCGGAATGATCATTACTAACGATGGACAACTTGCAAAAAAAGCAAAACACTTAACTACGCAGGCAAAGGCCGATCCTAATGAATATTATCATGATGAAGTGGGATACAATTACCGTCTTGTAAACGTGCTGGCGGCGATGGGCGTAGCACAAATGGAACAGTTGCCGGGATTTATTAAAAGAAAAAAAGAGATCGCCTCTTTTTATAATAAAGAACTTGGAAAGATTCCCGGTTTCTCTCCTCAAAAAATTTCTCCGGAAGTAGATTCGAATAGTTGGCTATATACTGCCAAGGTGAAACAACAACCTGCGCTCCGAAAATTCTTGCGGGATAATCAAGTGGACGCACGACCATTTTGGGTTCCCATGAATCAGTTACCAGCAAATAAGGATTCGATCTATTTTAATAAGACCAATACTTCGCAAGAGGTTTACCAGGAATGCCTGAGTCTTCCTTGTTCTACCCACATCACTGATGATGATTTGAGTAAAGTCGCTTCCCTCGTTCGCAAATTCTATCATGATTAAAAATCTAATTCTTGTTGGAGCAGGCGGTCACGCAAAGGCATGCATTGAAGTGATTGAGTCAACCAAAGAATTTGCAATCAGGGGACTTGTAGATCATCAGAAGGGAATTCGATCCATACTTGGATATTCCATCCTTGGAGAAGACGACATTATTGATCAGCAGGCAACCATGGCCAATATGTATTTTCTGATTACGGTTGGTCAAATCAAGTCAGCAGGTACACGTATAAAAATCTTTGACCACATCATTAAAGCCGGAGGTCAACTAGCCACGGTGGTTGCAGGTTCTGCAGTGGTTTCTTCACGCGCCAAAATTGGCAGCGGTACCATCGTTATGCATCAGGCGCTGGTTAATGCAGATGCCATTATTGGAGATAATGTTATACTGAACAATAAGTCGCTCATCGAACACGATTGCACGATAGGAAATCATGTACACATTTCAACGGGCGCATTGATCAATGGCGGGTGTGCCGTTGGCAATCGGGTTTTTATTGGTAGCGGAGCCGTCTTAAAAAACGGTGTGCAGATTTGTGACGATGCTATTATTGGCGCAGCCAGTTATGTTCGCGAATCCATAACAGAAAAAGGCATTTACGCGGGTAATCCTGCGCAACGAATCACTGTATCGAGTTGAACAAAACTTTGATCATAGCGGAAGCGGGAGTTAATCACAATGGTAGTATTGATCTTGCGCGGCAATTGGTAGACGTGGCCGTTGAAGCAGGAGTCGACTATGTGAAATTCCAAACCTTCAAGGCAGAAAAAATTGCCAGTCGCAATGCCGCGAAAGCCTCGTATCAGCAGAAGACAACGAGTGCGCGTGAGAGCCAACTCACCATGTTGAAGAAGTTGGAATTAAGTAAAGAAGATCATTTATCACTGATTGAGTACTGCTCAAAAAAAAATATACAATTCTTATCGACGCCTTTTGATTTGGAAAGCATCGATCTGCTGAAAGAGTTAGGCATTCGGTTAGGAAAAATTCCTTCCGGGGAAATAACTAATCTACCTTACCTGCGAAAAATGGCAACAACTTTTCCGCAGTTGATTTTGTCAACAGGGATGGCCACGATGAAAGAGATTGAGGAAGCGTTGAATGTATTGCTCAATACAGGTGCAAACAAAAACAATATCGTCATTCTTCATTGTAATACGGAATATCCCACTCCATTTGAAGATGTGAATTTGTTGGCAATGCCATCCATTGGGAAAAAATTCGGCGTGTCATTTGGATATTCAGATCACACCAAAGGAATTGAAGTGCCCATTGCAGCTGTTGCATTAGGTGCTGTGGTGATTGAAAAACATTTTACGCTGGATCGAAACATGGAGGGTCCAGACCATAAAGCTTCGCTCGAGCCGCAGGAATTAATCGAAATGGTCAGTTCCATTCGGAATATTGAAAAAGCAGTCGGTTCAAGTATTAAAGAACCTTCTCCTTCAGAATTAAAAAACATTACGATTGCACGCAAGAGCATTGTCGCCGCAACGAGTATCAATAAAGGAGAAATCTTTACTGAAGGAAATCTTACTGTAAAAAGACCGGGTTCCGGGATCAGCCCAATGCAATGGGATGCGGTGCTCGGAAAGAAAGCCCCGCGTGATTTTGAAGCAGACGAACTTATAGAGTTATGAAAGAAAAGCTTTTGACCATTTGTATCATTACGGGTTCAAGAGCTGAGTACGGATTACTATCGCCGCTTCTAAAACTCATCAAAGAAGATGAGAAACTCCAGTTGCAGATCATTGCAACTGGTATGCACCTTTCCCCGCTTTTTGGTTCTACCTGGCAGGAGATTGAAGGGGACGGGTTTTCAATTAATGAAAAAGTAGATATTGAACTCTCAAAGGATAGCAAGGTTGGAATTGCCAGGTCAACGGGATTAGCAGTGATTCGACTGAGCGAAGCATTAGAGAAATTGAAACCTGATTGGGTTGTTTTGTTGGGTGACCGTTTCGAATCGTTCGCCGCTGCGAGTGCTGCCCATTTGCTCGGTATTCCGATCGCACATTTGCACGGTGGTGAACTTACAGAAGGTGCGGTTGATGATGCGTTCAGGCATGCGATTACAAAAATGGCCTCATTGCATTTCACGGCGGCGGAAGAATATCGGCAACGCGTCATCCAGTTAGGTGAATCACCCGATCGCGTTTTCAATGTTGGTGCAATTGGGCTGGACAATGTGAAACAGTTAGCGCTCCTTCCAAAAAATGAATTGGAGAAGCAGCTTGCATTTACTGAACTAGACAAAACGATATTGGTCACATTTCACCCTGTGACCTTGGAATCCATTTCTTCAGAAGAACAACTAAAAGAACTTCTCGCAGTTCTAGATGAATTAAAGGATCACAAAATCATTTTTACATTTCCAAACGCTGATGCAGACGGCCGTGTGATCATCGATCTTTTGAAACAATATGTTGCGAGAAATACGGACAGGGCAAAAGCATTTGCAAGCCTTGGCCAATTGAGGTACTTGTCACTTCTCCAATATGTGCAGGCGATGGTGGGGAATTCGTCCAGTGGACTGATAGAAGCGCCCACATTTGGATTGCCGGTAGTCAATATCGGGAGCAGACAAAATGGTCGCCTGCGTCCACGATCTGTGATTGATACCCCGTCGGATAAAAAAAATATCGGGGAGGCAGTACAGAAAGCCCTATCTCAGTCGTTTAGAGAGAGTTGCCGTGAAATGCCGAACCCTTATGGGGATGGCACGGCTGCGAAAAAAATCTTGAAGCAAATCAAGCAAGTTGGAAAGCTCAACTCTACAATCAAAAAATTTTTCGACATCAGGCATGCGTAGTTGGCAATCCAGGATATTGCCAGGTAACGCGGTCATTAAACAGGCACTCGCCATTCTTGACAAGATCGGTGTGATATCGAATGTGCTGTTTGTTGTAGCGGATGATGGAAGATTGTTGGGTTCTGTAACAGATGGTGATATACGAAGAGGTTTTTTAAAAGATTCTTCAGTTACCGATTCTATTACTACTGTAATGAATCCGAACTGTAAGAAGCTGGTTCGATATCAACTTGACAATGCATTCATAGATTTTTGTAAACGGGAAGGTATCCGGTACGTCCCTGTAGTTGATGAAGCAGACCGCATCATCGACATCCTCGACCTGCGGGATTACAATGAAATTATACTTGCCGATGCGGTGATAATGGCAGGCGGAAGAGGCGAGCGATTGATGCCACTCACGAAGGATATTCCCAAACCAATGCTCAAGGTTGGCGAAAAACCAATAATTGAATATAATGTTGAACGATTGCAGAAGTTCGGCGTGCGGAACATTCATATCAGTATTAATTACCTGGGGCATCAAATCGAGGATTATTTCAAAAGCGGATTTGACCGCGGTTTGAATATTCACTATGTGCGGGAAGACAAAGCAATGGGGACCATCGGGTCTATTACCCGTGTACCTTCCTTCGAGCAAGAGGTGGTTCTATTGATGAATTCAGATTTGTTGACCAACATCGACCTGGGAGATTTCTATAGAAGTTTTCTTCAGTCCGGTGCACAAATGGGAGTAGCTACCATTCCGCATCATATCGATTTGCCTTATGCTATCCTGGAACTTCAGGATAGTACCGTCACCTCACTAAAAGAAAAGCCGCGCTATACTTATTTCGCCAACGCGGGAATTTATTTTTTGCGTAAGGAAGTACTCAATTTAATACCAAAAGATTCTTTTTATAACGCAACTGACTTGATGGAGAAGGTTCTTCAAGGTTCAGGCAAACTCTTTCATTATCCAATCCTGGGATACTGGTTAGATATAGGGCGCCTTAATGATTATTACAAAGCTCAGGAAGATATTAAACATATTTCCTTCTAAAAGTATATGAAGATATTAGTGATTGGACTTGGTTCCATGGGGAAACGAAGAATCAGAAATTTGCAGGCAAACAACATCACTCGCATTCATGGATTTGATAAGCGTGCCGATCGGCGAAAGGAAGCTGCGCAATTGTACGGCATACCAGTGCATGAAGATTTTGATGCAGCGGTCCGCGAGAAATTTGATGCATTCATTATTTCAGTTCCACCTGACAAGCATGATATTTTCATTTCAGAGGCAATTAAACTAGGCATTCCCGCCTTTATTGAAGCAAGTGTGTTGGATACGGACTTCACTTCATTTATCCTTAAATCGAGAGAGAAGAATTTATTGTTGTGCCCTTCATGCACACTTTTTTATCATCCTGCAATCAAAAAGATTTTTGAGCTTGTTGAGAAGAATGAATTAGGCATCATTTCAAACGTTGTTTATCATTCTGGTCAATATCTTCCGGATTGGCATACCTATGAAGCCGTTTCCGATTATTACGTATCAAACAAGGCGACTGGCGGCGCGAGGGAGATTGTTCCGTTTGAGTTAACATGGATCACAAAATTGTTTGGCTATCCAAGAAAGATTACTGGTTTTTACAAAAAGACAATTCATATAAAAGGCGCTGAAGACATTGAGGATACCTATAATGCATTGATGGATTACGACGGATTTATTTTGAATCTGACGGTAGACGTGGTATCACGCTATGCTACGCGAAGACTTGTGATCAATGGCGATAAGAAGCAGCTGGTGTGGAGTTGGGACCAAAACGAGATCAAAATTTTCGATCCGGAAAAAGACAAGTGGGAAAGCATATCTTATGATGCGCTGTCTTCACAGCAGGGATATAATAAAAATATTACCGAGCAAATGTATATAGAAGAAATTGCCTCATTCCTCGCGGCCATCAATAATGCAGGTCAATTTCCAAATACGCTTGAAGAGGATCATAAAGTGCTTCGACTACTTTACGCAATTGAAAAATCGAGTGATAGCAACCAAATCCAGGCATTTGCATGAAGACGGGACTCCTCATTATTGCGAGAGTAGGATCAACTCGGCTGGAAAGGAAGCATCTTATTAAGGCTGCTCACAAAACTTTTATCGAGTGGTTGGCTGAGCGTTATATTACGGAATTCTCAAAAGAAATTGAAAAAGCTACAGTTGAAGTGATCATAGCCACTTCAACGGATCCGGACAACCAAGCTTTTGAAACTGTTTTGCAAAGTCGGCCAGTGTCAGTTTTTTATGGTCCTTCCGAAAATATTCCGTTACGTCAATTGAAATGTGCCGAACATTTCAAACTCGATAACCTTATCTCGATTGATGGGGACGATGTTCTTTGTTCCGTTTCCGCGGCCAGAACCGTCTTATCGAAGTTAAATTCAGGGACCCAGGCCATTAAGACTATTGGCTTGCCATTAGGGATGAACCTGATGGGATATAACACCCGATATTTGAGCAGTGCATTAAAAGCGGTCCACGAAAGTCGAACATTGGAGACCGGATGGGGAAGAATATTTCCTGAAAATTCAGTGGAATCAATCAGGTTAGGGAACTATGAAAACGATGAACGCCTAAGATTTACGCTCGATTATAAAGAGGATGCGATGTTTTTTCAAAAGATAATTGAAGGGTTAGGGAATGAAATCTTATCGATCAGCGATGAAGCACTGGTCAAATATGTCATTCAAAATAAACTATACTCCGTTAACGAAGCGTTGAATGAAACTTATTGGAACAATTTCAATGTTCAGAAAAACAGTGAGGGGTCATGAATAAATCGTTTAAACAAAGATTACATGACGTTATTCCCGGAGGGGCACATACTTACTCCAGGGGAGATGATCAATTTCCTGCCAACGCGCCATCGATTTTGACACGAGGAAAGGGTTGCAGAGTATGGGACACAGATGACCGCGAGTTTATCGACTATGGCATGGGGCTTCGCTCAGTGAATATTGGATATGGCAACGAAGAAATTGCTCAAGCAGCATATCATGAAATTTTAAATGGCAACAATCTTACCCGGGCATCGGTTACTGAGTTGTTGGCGGCTGAATTATTACGCGACTTGATCCCCTCGGCCGAGATGGTGAAGTTTGCGAAGCATGGGTCAACAGTAACAACTGCAGCCGTAAAATTGGCAAGGGCATACACCGGAAGAAAATATATTGCGATACCACAGGAGCATCCATTTTTTTCTTTCGATGATTGGTTTATAGGTGCTACAGTAATGAAAAGAGGAGTGCCTCACGAATTCAGTGATCTTACTTTGCGTTTTGTTTATAACGATGCCGAATCACTTCAAAAATTATTTGATCAATATCCCAACCAGATTGCATGCGTGATGCTGGAAGCAGCAACTACAGTAGGGCCGGCGGCCTTGAATGGAGACCCTAAAAAGAATTTTCTTCATGCTGTGCAAAGCATTTGTAAAAAAAATGGCGCCGTATTTATCGTGGATGAAATGATCACGGGATTTCGATGGCATCTGCAAGGTGCTCAAGCCTATTTCAACATTGAACCAGATCTTTCAACATTTGGTAAGGCAATGGCGAATGGCTTTGCAGTGGCAGCGTTAACCGGGAAGAAGGAAATCATGGGAATTGGTGGAATTCTGGAAGAAGGTGCGGAAAGAGTTTTTCTAACTTCAACCACCCATGGCGCTGAAATGGGGGCGTTGGGTGCATTTATAAAAACCATGGAGATCCTCAAAAGGGATAACGTGGTAGAGCATTTTTGGAAGTTCGGGACATCGCTAATGAAGCAACTGAATGATCTTGCTGCTGAGAAGGGAATAGGGAAATACTTTTCCTGTGAAGGGTATCCTTGCTCTCCAAATTATGTTACCAAAGGTCCTGATGGAAAGGCATCTCTGGCGTTTCGGACTTTGTTTTCACAAGAAATGATCAGTCAGGGCGTTCTTATGCCATATGTCGCATTATCGTTCGCGCACAAACAGGCCGATCTTGATAAAACTATCGCAGCCTGCAACTCCGCATTTGGAACGTATAAAAGGGCTCTTGACGAAGGAATTGAGAAATATTTGAAATCTCCTGTTATAAAGCCGGTATTTCGGCAATACAATTAATTCGCATTCCGTTGAAAAGACCGAAAGCCCATTGTAAAAAAAATAACTGCTATGGATTCTAATGTCTATGTCGACCACCTAAAATCAAATTCTGCAGTAGTAACTGAGTACTATCTCAAATCGTTTCAAAAAACGCAGCAGCAGATTTTTCTTGAAACGCTACTTGCAAAGGACAATCGCACTGACTTAAAAATAGGCGACTTTGCTGCAGGAGCGGGATCATTGTCCTATCATTTAAATAGCTTTTTTAAGTCGGCAGAATTCCATCTTTTTGAGTTGAATGATGCTGCTTTACAATTGGCCAAGGATAATATTAAGGCAACAAATTTTAAATTCTATCACCACGATTTATACAAGCACGACGCAAAATGGGATGAGTATTTCGATTACGTTTTTTGCTGGCAAACACTTCTGATGCTCGAGAATCCCGAACTGGCATTGAAGAACCTTATCAAATCTTGTAAGAAAGGTGGAACCATTTGGTTAAGCGCACTGTTTAATTTTGATCATGACGTTGACATCTATACAAAGTTTATTGATCACACGCGGGATGAAGGAAAAAAAGAGAAGACGCTGATATCATATAATACTTATTGTAAAAAAACACTTCACGAGTGGCTCGATGGCAGTGTCAAGTCGTTCGATGTCTATCCATTTAAGCCGAATATTGATTTTAACTACGATGGAAAGGGCATTGGAACTTATACTGTAATGTCTAATACTGGCGAACGCCTTCAGATCTCTGGGGGGATGTTGATGAATTGGGGCATCTTAGTTATCAAAAAATAAGGCATGAATTCATTGGCCGGAAAGGTACTGGCGATTACAGGTGGGAGCGGGCTATTGGGGAGAGAAATTGTCGACTACCTGAAGAAGTGTAGTGCTAAGGTTTTTAATTTGGACATCAATCACTCAAGCGAGGATTCTTATAATATCAAGGCCGACGTTACCGACGAGGTGTCTGTAAGAAATGCAATCGACTCCATCGTGGCTAGACATGGAAGAATCGACGGATGGATTAACAACGCGTATCCAAGAACTGCCGATTGGGGAGCTAATGTTGAAGAGGTGAAAATGGAGTCGTGGCGCAAGAATGTGGACCTGCAACTTAACGCCTATTTCATGTGTTGCAAATGTGTTTTAGAAACCATGAAGAAACAACAGTCGGGGAGTATTGTGAACATGTCTTCCATTTATGGTATCGTTGCTCCGGATTTTCAAGTGTACAAGAACACACAGATGACGATGCCAGTTGCATACTCGGCTATTAAAGCGGGGATCATTAATTTCACAAAATATCTTGCTGCTTACTACGGTCCTCATAATATTCGCGTTAACAGCGTTTCACCCGGCGGAATTTTTGATGGCCAGCCAAAAGTGTTTGTTGAACAATATGAAGAAAAGGTTCCGTTAAGACGCATGGGCAAACCTACAGACATAGCCCCAGCAGTTGCTTTCCTGATTTCAGATGATTCATCCTACGTTACCGGACATAACTTGGTGGTGGACGGAGGTTGGACAGCAATTTAATGCTCCCAAATCCAACAAAAGATTCCTGCATTTCCATTAGTGCGTTAATGAAACAAGAGATTACTGAAATAGTTAAGGAGATGAATGACGAGATGGAAATAACACTTGAAGATGTGTTGTCCAGGCTGGAAAATGACGCTCAAATTCTGCAGTACAGGCTTGGTAAAGAGGAATTACTGGTATGGCCGTTCTTGCGTCATTCAATACTTATTCAGCTAGTCTATTTTAATCAGGGAATCTTGTGGACTCCGGATGTGCGACCACTTTCAATCTTAGAAAAAATTAGAAACGTCTTCCATGCAATAGTGCATTCTCCTTTTAGATTGATTTTCGGAAGAAAGAAAATTCTTTATTTTAATTCCGGAACAGGGAATTACTTAATAGATGGGGTGTTTCACAATAGATTGGTAGATGATTTTTACTTTGCGTTTCCAAAAGAATCTGCACTCATCGAATCTCTACGCAACGGAAGAGTTGCATTTCCGCGAAGTCATGGCGATACTTACACCCATTTAGGTTTTAAGGTTGCAACCAAGATTATGACGCCTTTTTATTCTTTTAAGAATGATAAGAAGACGCTCGAGTCGTTTTATAATTTTTTGCGAGTTAGACTAAATGACCTTCCCATCAAAGAGTCAACATGGCAATCAATATCCAGTGTTTTACGGCAAAAGTTCGACTACTTGCAGGTAGAATACGGAATGTTCAGTTGGTTTTTTAAAAAAGTGAAACCGAAATTGATAATCGTAGAGGATGCATTTCATGGCTATTTTGGTCATATCGTAAAAGCAGCCAATAATCTTAACATACCGGTAGCGGAGTTTCAGCATGGTACAATCAATTCGAAACATCTGGCTTATAATTATGGCCATGCATTGAACACAAGTAGTGAATACGCGGATTATAACCCGGGAATTTTCTTATCATACGGACCGTTCTGGACGAAAGGGATCAAAAATGCTGCGGAAAAAATTAGTATTGGGAATCCTTTTATCAGCAAGCAATTAAGGAACAATGCTGACACTCTGAATAAAACAGTTCTTGTGCTAAGTGCCGCCGTTTCCGAAGAAAAAATTCGCTCGCTGGTAAAAAAATTACTACAGCTCGGTTCTTTAAAGGACTTTACCATTTCGCTGAGGCTTCATCCACTCGAGAAGAATCTGGCTGGAAAATACGAGAGTTTAATATCAAATCGTTTTCAATTGGATTCCGAGCCAACGATTTTCGAATCACTTGCGAAATCAAAGATCGTGTTCAGTGAATATTCAACTGCTGCATTTGATGCGCTAATGTTTGGAAAGCCTGTTTTATTGTACAAAACTGAAATGGTGAAGATGGCTACAGCGGCAGAGCTCGAACATTTCAGATGTTTTTCTCTGGAGGAATTAACAGACGAATTCGTGGTGACATCCATGCAAGCGGACAACCAGAATCGTAATGATGTGTGCGATAGCAATTGGGAGGCAAATTTTAAAAACTTTATTAATAAACATCTCAACTCTTAATTTAAGGTAATTGCTGGTTAGGCTTTTTAAGAACACATTTCTTTTTGCAATCGGTCCACAAGTACCCAGAATCATTTCGGTTCTTCTTCTTCCTTTACTTACTAAGTATCTCACTACCGTTGACTATGGCATATGGGGGATAGTATCCGCATATACAGGATTCTTTGGAGGGCTGAAAACGCTCGGAATGAGTCAGGTGATCGTAAATGTTTATTTTAAAAACAAGATTCGGTGGCGTTTTTTTTGGCAGCTATTCATGGGGCTGTTATATACGTGGATACTCATTTTTGTAATTGTGCAAGCAATTGTTCTGTGGCTTGTAATGCCTGCGGATGTTTCGTCTCAAAATAAATTATGGATCATTTTACTGTTGAGTCTAAGCTCCGTGTTCTTTGATGTTACCAATACATTCGGCTTTCGATTGTTTCAATTTCGACAGCAAGCGGGATATATTGCACTAGTGACAGCATTAGCTGGAACGGTAACCATTCTATTGAACGTTTACACGATTGTTGTGTTGAAGTTAGGATACATGGGTTGGGCGATATCTTCCTTTGGCGGTGGGCTATGCTCCTTTGCGCTTTTATTTTATCCCGTTCACATAAAAGAAAAACTGAGACCTCTCTTCGTCAGACCACGGCCGTTTTTCAAGTCGCATTTGATGGTAGCCCTACCCACAATACCGCACGATTATTCTTCTTACTTACTTAATGTGTCCGACAGATTGGTTATGAATTTTTATAAAATACCAATCACGCAGATTGGAGCGTACAACTTTGGATACACATTTGGAAACTATGCGGAGGTGGGTGGCGAAGCAATGGGCATGGCCCTTAGCCCAATTCATCTGAAGATGCTGGCCGAAAAAAAAGAGCATGAAGCGAGGAAATTAATTTTTGCTTTACAATTTTTGTTCATAATAGGATTGTTTGTTGTGGGTTTCTTTCCAGCACAGTGGGATCCGAAGCTTGGAATTCACGTGACTTGAAGTCGCGGC
>JADMIO010830121.1_pt1 | contig 110423 bp, 101 predicted proteins | sample 8958161 | NCBI WGS metagenome assembly JADMIO01 (sample SAMN16585339, study PRJNA669376) | soil metagenome | isolation source: Crop rotation soil | place: USA: Cullars Rotation, Alabama | collected 2011 | reverse complement strand
CCGCGACAACTTGTCCACGTGGAATTCTAAGCTTAGGATCCCAATGTGCTGGAAAATTGCCTTCGGGCGAAATTCGCCGATTTAACGAGAGTTGCCTGGCGACCATCGGGCAGGTTGGCAATGCCGAGCACGAGAATGTGGTTTTGGGAAAAGCGGGACGCAGCCGCCATCGCGGCATTCATCCCCTGAGCCGCGGTGTGGCCAAGAATCCCGTGGACCATCCGATGGGTGGCGGCGCCGGCAAGACCTCGGGCGGCGGCCATCCGGTCACCCCTTGGGGTGTGCCCACGAAAGGGTACAAAACCCGGAACAAGAGGAAAGCTTCGAACCGAATGATCATCGTGCGCCGCGACGGACGGCCGATGAAACAAAAGTAATTTTATGGGACGCTCAATTAAGAAGGGGCCATTTATCGAGGCCCATTTGCTGGAGAAAATCGCCAAGCTCAACTCCACCGGGTCCAAACGCCCGATCAAAACCTGGTCGCGCCGCTCGATGATTACGCCCGAGTTTGTTGGCCATACCTTTAACGTCCATAACGGCAAGATTTTTCAGCCGGTGTTCGTGACGGAAAACATGGTCGGCCATCGGCTCGGTGAATTTTCCCTGACGCGCACGTTTAAGAAACACGGCGCTCACACAGCCAAGGCGGAGGCGAAATAGTTTTATGGAAGTCCAATCGATCACTCGAAACGTGCGGATGTCCGCCCAAAAAATGCGCGAAATGGTGCGCCAAATTCAAGGGTTGCCCGCCGCGCAAGCGGCCGCGGTCCTCTCGGTGGTGCCCCGCAAATCCGCGCGTCTCGTCGCCAAGACTTTGAAGTCAGCTATCGCCAACGCGGAGAATAATAATGGGCTGAAGCTGGAGAACCTTTGGGTTCGCACCGCCGTCGCCGGCACCGCCACCACCATGAAGCGCATGACCCCGAAAGCGCGTGGTTCCATGGGCCCCATCCTGAAACGCAGTTGCCACATCAAAATAGTCTTATCCGATAGTAAATAATTTATGGGACAGAAAACGAATCCAACGGGCTTCCGCATCGCCGTCAATAAAGACTGGCGCTCGAAGTGGTACGCGGAGAAAAAAGAATTCGGCAAGCTGTTTTCCGAGGACCGCCAAATCCGTGGGATTCTGAAGAAAAAGCTCGAGTCCGCCTCCGTGCCCAAGATTCAAATCGAGCGCGCTGCCACCCGTTGCCGCATTACCATTTTCACCGCCCGCCCGGGCGTGGTGATCGGACGCAAAGGCGCCGAAATCGACAAGCTCAAGGAGGAATTGAGCAAGATGACCGGCAAAGAAATTTACGTCGACATCCAGGAAGTGAAGACGCCGGAAATCGACGCGCAATTGGTCGCCGAGAACATCGCGCTCCAGCTCGAGCGCCGTATCTCCTTCCGCCGCGCGATGAAAAAAGCCGTCCAAGTGGCCATGGATTTCAAGGCCGACGGAATCAAGATTCGTTGCGCCGGCCGATTGGGCGGAGCGGAATTGGCCCGGGTCGAGTCCTATCATGAAGGCTCGGTGCCCCTGCACACCTTGCGCGCGAATATCGATTATGGTTTCGCCGAAGCCAACACGGTTTACGGCAAGCTCGGGATCAAATGCTGGATTTGCAAAGGTGAAATGAAGCCGGAAAAGGTCGAGCCTCAAAGCCCGCCCACGGCCACGTCCGCTCCCGCGGCTTGAACCGTCCCAGACGAATAATACATTTTTTAGAAGGATTTTGTTATGCCGATGATGCCCGCAAGAGTGAAGTACCGCAAAATGCAGCGGGGCGCCCGCCGGGGATTAGCCACGCGCGGCGCCACGGTTGCCTTTGGCGAGTACGGATTGCAAGCCCTCGAGCGCTGCTGGATGGATACCAAGCAGATCGAAGCCGCCCGCGTCGCCATCACTCGTTTCATGAAACGCCGCGGCAAGGTCTGGATTCGGATTTTTCCCGACAAATCCTACACCAAGAAGCCGTTGGAAGTCCGCATGGGCACGGGCAAGGGCGGCGTCGAATCCTGGGTGGCCGTCATTCGTCCGGCCAACGTTCTTTTCGAAGTCGATGGTGTGACCGAAGCGGTGGCCCGCGAAGGGATGCGTCTGGCGGCGGACAAGCTGCCCATCCGCACCAAGTTTATCTCGCGCCATAACCACGGTTAACCAATTTTGCCGATATGAAAATATCCGAAATAAAAGATGCCACGGCGGTGGAATTGACCGCCAAGAGCCGCGATTTGCGGCAGGAATTATTCAACCTGCGATTGCAACAGGCCAGCAGCCAGCTCGAAAAGCCGGCCCGTTTGCGACTGCTCCGCCGCGACATCGCGCGCGTCGAAACCCAACTTTCGCGGCTGCGCAACAAAGCCGCCTAATATTTGATTATGTCTGATACGAATACAGCCGCCACTCCTGAAGCCCGCTCCCGCCGCAAAGAGCGCACCGGCGAGGTCATCTCGAATAAGATGACCAAAACCATCGTGGTGCGCGTCCAGCGCCGGTTCCAGCATCCGAAATTCAAGAAAGTTGTCACCCAGTACCGCAAGCTTTACGCCCATGATGAAAAGGGCGAGGCCAAGGTGGGCGACCGCGTTCGGGTCGAGGAAACCCGCCCGCTTTCCAAAACCAAATGCTGGCGGCTGGTGGAAGTGGTCGAGCGCAATGTCCAACCGGCTCCCGTGGCGGTCTGATCGACGAGGAATTTATGTTACAAGTTCGTTCCATTTTGGATGTCGCCGATAATACCGGCGCAAAACGGGCCGCGGCCATCGGGGTGCTCGGGCGCAACCAGCGTTATGCCCGCATCGGGGATGTCATCAAGGCTCATATCAAGGAAGCCGCCCCGGATGGAACGGTCAAAAAAGGCGAAGTCGTCAACGCGGTGGTGGTTCGCACCCGCCAGCCCATCCGCCGGAATGATGGTTCCTACCTCCGTTTTGATTCGAATGCCATCGTTATCATCGATAAGGAAAATAACCCGCGAGGCACGCGTATTTTCGGCCCCGTGGCGCGCGAGCTGCGAGAGAAGAAGTTCATGAAGATCATCTCGCTCGCGCCCGAAGTGATTTGAGGAATTTTTGTAATGAATACGTTTCATGTGAAAAAAGGTGACGAAGTCGTCGTCATTGCCGGCACCGAGCGCGGCAAACGCGGCCGCGTCATTTCCGTGCTCGGCGGCAAAGAACGCGTCATTGTCGAAGGGATCAAAATGATCAAGCGGCACACCCGCAAGAGCCAGCAAAATCCCCAAGGCGCCATCGTCGAACGGGAAGGTTCCATCCATCTCTCAAACGTGATGCTCGCCGAAAAATTTGATGCCCGCGCCGCCAAACGCGGCGTCGCGCCCGCGGCGGCGGCCAAGGAGGAGGAAACGGTATGAAGCCCAGACTTTACACGAAATATGTCGAGCAGGTGCGGCCCGCGCTTATGGAAAAGCGCAAGTACACGAACGTGCATCAAGTTCCGCGCATGGAAAAGATCGTCGTGAACATGGGCGTGAGCGCCTCGCTGGAAAAGGCGGCGGTGGATGAGGCCTCCCGCGATCTCGGGCTCATCACTGGCCGCAAACCGGTCATCGCCCGCTCCCGCAAAAGCATCGCCAATTTCAAGCTGCGCGAGGGACAGCCTATCGGCTGCCATGTGACCCTGCGCCGCGAAGTGATGTATGAGTTTTTCGACCGGCTGGTGGCCGCGGCCCTGCCCCGCATTCGCGACTTTCGCGGTGTGTCCGTTCGCTCTTTTGACGGGCGCGGCAATTACTCGCTCGGCCTGGCGGACCAGACGATTTTTCCGGAAGTAGACCTGGACAAGATTAAGCGGCAGCAAGGGATGGATATCACCATCGTGACCTCTGCCCGAACAAATGAGGAAGCCCTGGATCTGTTGAAGATGATGGGGATGCCTTTTGCGGAAGGAAGATGATATATGGCTAAGACTGCATGGATTGAGCGCAATAACAGAAAGCGCGACACCGTCAAGAAATACGCCGCGTTGCGCGCGGAATTGAAAGCGAAGCGGGACTACGCCGGCCTGGCGAAATTGCCCCGCGATGCCAGCCCAGTGCGGTTGGTCAACCGCTGCTCCATGAGCGGCCGCCGCCATGGCTACCTGCGCAAGTTTGCTTGCTCGCGCCTGACCTTCCGCGAAGCGGCTCTCTCCGGACTTATCCCAGGCGTAACCAAGGCAAGCTGGTAGATTTATGACCGATCCCATTGCCGATATGTTGACGCGGATTCGCAATGCCAACCAGGCCTTGCTGCCCGACGTGGAATTGTCTCACTCGCGGATGAAAGAGAGCATTGCGCAGATTCTGAAGCGCGAAGGCTACGTCAGCGAAGTGGCCGTCGAGGGCAAACTGCCCCGCAAAATCAAGCTGAAGCTGAAATATCAGGGGCGCAAAGGCGTCATTGCCGGATTGAAGCGGGTCAGTTCTCCAGGGCTGCGCCGCTATGTCGGAGCGACCGAAATCCCGCGCGTCTTAGGCGGCATGGGCATAGCCATCCTGTCCACCCCCCGCGGAGTGATGACCGGTGTCGATGCTCGGAAACAAAATCTCGGAGGCGAGCTCCTCTGTTTTATTTGGTGATCAAGCCTTAAAGTTTTTATGTCAAGAATTGGAAAGATTCCAGTCGCCATTCCACCCAAAGTGAAGGTGGACATCAAAGGGCGCAAAGTTTCGGTCGAAGGCCCTAAAGGCAAACTGGATTTCGATCTGCCCCGGCGCACCGCCATCAAGATCGAGAATAACCAGGTCGTGGTCAGCCGCGATGGGGACGATGCCGAAGCCAAATCCCTTCATGGCCTCAGCCGCGCTATCATCAATAATATGGTGAAGGGCGTCACCGATGGTTACGTCAAAAAATTGGAAATCCAGGGCGTTGGTTTCAAGGCCGCCGTCAAAGGCAAGAATGTCGACCTGAGCCTCGGTTACTCGCATCCGATTTCTTATCCTATACCCGACCAGATTAAGGTGACGGTCGAAGAAAATACGAAGCTGACCATCGAAGGGCCGAGCAAGGAAACCGTTGGATTGGTCGCGGCCGAAATCCGCGCCTACTACCCGCCGGAACCGTACAAAGGCAAAGGTGTCCGGTATTCCGATGAGAAAGTCCTGCGCAAGGAAGGCAAGACTGTCCAATAACGAAGAATTTAACTGGCCACGGCAAAATCCGCGGCTGAACTGAAATGAGAACTCAAAAAAAACAACAGTTGCGGCAATTACGCCAATGGCGAATCCGCAAAAAAGTCAGCGGCACTGGGGAACGGCCTCGGATGAGCGTGCGCTTTTCCAGCCAAAATATCTACGTGCAGTTCATCGATGACACGGTCGGACGGACCCTGGCCTCGATCTCCACGCTGGCTAAAAGCATTGAAGACCGGGAAAAGCTCGCGGCCAATGTGGCCAGTGCCCAGCGGATTGGCGCTCTGGCGGCGGAAGCGGCGAAAAGCAAAGGCATCGCCCGGGTGGTGTTTGACCGGTCGGGCGCCCGGTACCATGGAAAAGTCAAGGCTCTGGCGGATGCCGCGCGCGCGGCAGGATTGCAATTTTAATATTTTATCAGGAGAACTTATTTGTGGCTGAAGTAACGAATCGAAATCCCCAAGACGGCAATCGTCCCCCTGGCGGCGGACGCTCTGGCGGTGGCCGTGGCGGCATGCGCCGGGGCCGCCCCGGTGGCGAGGGCGGCGATCAGTTTGGCGAAGGCAAAGATGGCAACGAGTTATCCGAGAAAGTGGTGTTCATCAACCGCTCCTCGAAAGTCGTGAAAGGCGGACGCCGCTTCAGTTTCAGCGCGTTGTTGGTCGTGGGCGATAAGAAGGGCCGTGTCGGCATCGGCTTGGGAAAAGCCGGTGAAGTCGCCGATGCCATCCGCAAGGGCGGCGAAGACGCCAAGCAGCACATGGTTTCTATTAGCCTAAAAGAAACAACGATTCCCCATGAAGTGCTGTCAAACTACGGTGGCGCGACTATTTTGCTCCGTCCGGCCTCGCCGGGAACGGGCATCATCGCCGGAAAAACCGTGCGCGCCGTCGTCGAGTCGGCCGGAGTGAAGGATATTTTGAGCAAATCGTTGGGATCGAAAAACGCGGCCAATGTGGCCAAAGCAACCTTGAAGGCTTTGTTGCATTTGCGTTTGCGCGAGCAGATTTACAAAGGACGCGGCCTTTCCATCAAACAACATGCTCCTCCTCCGCCCCCAACACCCGCGCCGGCCGCACCGGGGCCAGTCTCGGCCTGATCCACCTTTGATTAGTTAGATTTTATGCGTTTACATAATCTTAAACCTCGTCCCGGAGCCAAACATCGCCGCAAGCGGTTGGGCCAAGGAGAAGCCAGCGGCCACGGCAAAACCAGCGGACGCGGTGGCAAGGGACAGACAGCGCGGTCGGGCAGTTCCATCCGTATTGGCTTCGAGGGCGGTCAAATGCCCCTCATTCGCCGCATTCCCAAGCGCGGCTTCCGCAACGGACGCCATAAGAAAGTGTACGTGCCCGTCAATCTCGATTCCCTTAACCGCTTCGATGACGGCGCGCGCGTGGACGAACTCGCTCTGCGATCGATTGGCCTCGCCAACGGCAAAGGCGCCGGCATCAAAATCCTGGGTCGCGGTGAATTGACGAAAAAGTTGACCGTCAGCGCGCATGCTTTCAGCGGTTCGGCCCGTGCCAAGATCGAGGGCAAGGGAGGCGTCTGCGAATTGGCGGGATTCAAACCGGCGGCAGCCAAGGCCTAATATTTTCCAAAGCTGATCATGTTCGCCGCCATCGCCAATACCTTCGCGAATTGTTTCAAGATTCCGGAACTTAAGTCGCGGATTCTCTTTACCTTAATGGTCTTGGCGATCTGCCGCGTCATCGCGTGGGTGCCCGTGCCAGGGTTGGACGGAGCCGCGCTCAAGGCGTGGTTCGATGCCAACGGCTCGAAAATGAGTGGCGGTGTCCTCGGGATGTACAGCCTCTTCACCGGTGGTGCTTTACAAAAGTGCGCCATCGGCGCCTTGGGCATCATGCCCTACATCACCGCGACTATTATCATCCAGTTGCTCAGCGCCGTGGTGCCTACCTTGAGCAAACTCGTTCGCGAAGAAGGGGGCCGCGCCAAGATCGTTCAGTACGGCCGCTATCTGACCGTGCTGCTTTGCCTTGGCCATGGAACTTTGATGACGCTGGGTTGGGAAAACCCGGGCAAGATTTTCCCCGGCTTTACCGACCCGCTCGTCTTGATCGACAATATTTGGTGGTACCGCATTCAGACGATTCTGATCCTCACCACGGGAACGCTCCTGCTGATGTGGCTCGGCGAACAAATTACCGAGCGCGGCATCGGCAACGGTATTTCGCTGGTAATCACCATTGGCATCGTCGCCGATTTCCCGGTGGCCAGCCAGGCGGTCTACGAAATGTTTTTCCCGCCGGAAGGCATCGAAGCCAAGTTTAACCTTTTCCATGCCATCGCGCTCGTGCTGCTTTTACTGGCGGTGGTAGCCGGGGTTGTGGCCGTTACTCAGGCTCAACGCAAGATACCCGTCCAGTACGCTCAACGCGCCGTCGGTCGCAAAGTCTATGCTGGCGGCAGTTCGTTCATGCCGTTGCGAGTCAATTACGCGGGTGTCATGCCGATTATCTTTGCTCAAGCCATCTTAATGTTCCCATCCATGGTCTTTGCCAGGCTAGGGGAAGTAGCCAACATAAAGTTTTTCGAGCAAATAGGCCGCGATTTGGCGCCGGGGACAGTCGCGTACTACGTGCTTTATACGTTGATGATCCTTTTCTTCTCCTACTTCTGGGTAGCGACCCAGTTTAACGAATTACAGATCGCGGATGATTTGAAAAAATATGGCGGGTACATTCCAGGGGTTCGCCCTGGGCAGGCCACCAGCGACTATTTGCATCGGACCATGAGCCGTATTACACTGGCTGGCGCCATTTTTCTGACGCTGATCGCCGTTTTGCCCCAGCTTTTGGGGCATGCGTTTAATATTAGTCCTAATGTCACGCGCTTTTTTGGCGGAACCAGCATCTTGATTACAGTCGGTGTTTTGCTCGATACCATGCGCCAAATGGAAACCCATTTGTTGATGCGGCATTATGATGGCTTTTTGAAGAAGGGACGGATTAAAGGGCGCTTTTAGCCATGAGGCGCGATGATAATCATCAAGACTGAACGGGATATCGAGGCGATGCGGGTGTCGGGTGCGGTCGCCGCGGCGGTTCTGGATGAGGTCTCGGCCTGGATTCGTCCTGGGGTCACGACGAAAGAGATTGATAATTACGCGGCCGGAAGGATCAAGCAGCACGGGGCCAAGAGCGCGTTTTTAGGATACCGGAAGTATCCATGCCATTGTTGCATCTCGGTGAACGAACAAGTGGTGCACGGTTTGGCCAACGACCGGCGAGTGCAGTTTGGTGATATTGTCAGTTTGGATGTAGGCGTTGTTTATAACGGTTATATCGGCGATACAGCGCGGACGGTGGCGGCGGGCGGCTGCGATTTGCTGTCCCAAAAACTGATTGATGTAACCGAAAAAGCGTTGTATGAAGGTATTGGCCGGGCTGTCCCGGGACACCGGGTTGTCGATATCTCTCGCGCCATCCAAAACTGCGTTGAATCGCACGGATTTAGCGTGGTGCGTGAATTTGTCGGACATGGCGTCGGCCGGACCATGCATGAGGAACCTCAAGTTCCTAATTTTGTCGACGGCAAGTCATCGCCCAAGTTGCGGCCGGGAATGACGATTGCCATCGAGCCGATGGTAAATGCCGGCAGACCGGCAGTGGAAATTTTGAGCGACGGATGGACGGTGGTGACCAAGGATGGTCAGCCATCCGCGCATTTTGAACATACAGTGCTGATTACCGAGTCGGAGCCAGAAATATTGACGTGCCTGGAGAAGAGGCCATTGCGGTTGAAGGTACCATAGTTGAAGTTCTGCCCAAGACGCTGTTTCGGGTGGAATTGGCGAATGGCCACCGCCTCTTGGCTCATACCTCGGGCCGGATGCGGCTGAATTTCATCCGCCTGGCGCTCGGTGACAAAGTAACGGTAAAAATGTCGCCCTACGATTTGTCGAAGGGCTGTATAATTGTAAACGAAGAAAAGTTAAGAGCATGAAAGTTCGCGCATCAGTCAAGAAACTCTGCGAGCACTGCAAAATTGTGCGGCGCAAAGGCATCATTCGCGTCATTTGTTCAAATGCGCGGCACAAACAACGTCAGGGTTAAGAAGATTTTATGGCAAGAATTTTAGGTGTGGATATTCCGGGCGAGAAGCGGATTGATATCGCCCTGCGTTACATTTACGGCATCGGGCCGGCCAACGCGAAAGTGATTCTCGCGAAAGCGAAGATTGACCCGAGCATACGGGCCAAAACCCTGGACGAGAACCAATTGTCCCAGATCGTGCACGCCATTCAGGATGGCAAGTACGTCATTGAAGGCGATCTGCGCCGCGAATTGGGCATGAACCTGAAGCGGCTCCAGGGCATTAAATGTTATCGCGGAGTCCGCCATTTGCGCGGCCTGCCTGTGCGCGGCCAGCGCACCCAAACGAACGCCCGCACGCGCAAGGGTCCGCGCAAGACGGTCGGCGTGCAACGCAACCCCAATGCCAAGACTGGCATCCATTAAGCACTAGCAACTTTAATCGAGAAGAAACATCATGGCTGACGAAACAAAAGGCAAAAAACCGGCCGCCCCCAAGAAAGAGAAAGCCGAAGGCGCTGCTCCCGCGAAGGAAGCAGGCAAAGACGCCCAAAAACCCGCTGGCGAACCTCGTCCGGGGAAGGCCAAAAAAGAGGGCGCCGAGGGCGCTCCGGGCGGTGCTCCCGCTGCTGCTGCTGCTCCAGGCGCGCCTGCCGCGGCCCCGGTTGGGCCAGTCGCCGCGGCCGCTCCCACTGCCGCCGATCTTTTGGGCGACGATCCGAATGCCAAGAAGATCATCAAGGCCAAAGGATCGAAGAACATCGCCGTCGGCATTGCGAACATCCTCGCCACCTTTAACAATACCCAGGTGACAATTACCGACATGCACGGGAATATTTTGGGCTGGTCCAGTGCTGGCCGGGTGGGCTTCAAAGGTTCGCGCAAAAGCACCGCTTTTGCCGCCCAGCAAGTCGCCCAGGATGCCGCCCGCCAGGCCATGTCCCATGGCATGCGCGAAGTCGAAATCAAGGTCAAAGGCCCTGGTTCCGGCCGCGAATCAGCCATCCGCGCGTTGCAAGCCATCGGCTTGGAAATTTCCAGCATCAAAGATGTGACTCCCATTCCCCATAATGGCTGCCGTCCCCGCAAAAAGCGCCGCGTGTAAGCATTGTAGTAAAGAATTCTATTTATGGCTCGTTATACTGGACCTCGCATTCGCATCAGCCGCCGTTTCGGCACGCCGATTTTCGGACCCTCGAAATATCTCGAGCGGAAGAATTACGGCCCGGGCATGCACGGCCCCAAATCCCGCCGCAAACATACCGATTACGCGCTCGGCCTGATCGAGAAGCAAAAGCTCCGCTATTACTACGGATTGATGGAACGTCAATTCCGCGGTGTCTATGCCCGCGCTCTCAAACGCCGCGGTGTTACCGGCGAAACGATGCTCCAGATTCTCGAGACGCGCTTGGATAACGTCGTGTTTCACCTCGGTTTCGGCAGCACTCGCGCCGCCGCCCGCCAGATGGTTTCGCACGGGCATATCCGGGTGAACGGCAAGAAGGTCAACGTTCCTTCCTACGCTCTCAAAGTGAATGATGTCATCGAGGTGCGCGACACCAGCGTCTCCCGCCAAATGGGAACGCGCAGCCTCGAATCGTCCACCAGTCGGGCCGTGCCCGATTGGCTTTCGCTGAACAAAGATGCCTTTAAAGGAAGCGTTCTGCGCATTCCCTCGCGCGATGAAATCCAACCCATCGCCAACGAGCAGGCCGTCGTCGAATTTTACTCCCGCTAAAGTTAAAACCCCGTCCGAACCTCGCGGTTTGGACAAAGCAATTACATGGCGCCGCCTCCGATGGGAGTTGGGAGCGGCGCAGATTAAAATTGCTAGAAAGATAAAGTATGCCAGTCCGATTAGGTCGCTTCGAAATGCCGAAGCGGTTGACCAAAGAAGAAGCAACCGCCACTGAAACTTACGCCAAGTTCATCGCCGAACCCTTTGAAACCGGTTACGGCCATACCATTGGCAATTCGCTCCGTCGCGTGCTCCTTTCTTCTCTCGAGGGCGCTGCCATCACCTCCATCAAAGCCGATGGCGCGATGCACGAATTCACCACCATCGACGGCGTGGTCGAGGACATGACCGATATCATCCTCAACTTGAAGAAGATTCTCTTCAAGGCCAGCGCCCGCGAACCGCAGAACCTTTTGCTTTCCGCCCACAAAGAGGGCGCCGTCACCGCCGCCGACATCAAGCTGGGCCATGGCTTGGAAATCGTGAACCCGAAGCAGTTGATCTGCACTTTGGACAAAAAGAAAAAACTCGAGATGGAACTCGAAGTCAAAGTGGGGCGCGGATTCTGCCCTGGGGACGAAAACAAAAAGCCCGAGCAGGCCATTGGCGTGATCGCGATTGATTCGCTCTTTTCACCCGTGAGCCGTGTTCGCTACGCCGTCGAAAGCGCCCGCGTTGGCCAGCGCACCGATTACGACCGGTTGCTGCTCGAAATCTGGACGGACGGACGCATTTCCCCGGATGATGCCTTGACCCAGGCTTCGGCCATCCTCCAGCATCATCTCGATGTCTTTGTCGGCTACGACAAGAACGCCGTTGAATTCGAGGAAGTGGCGGACAAACAGGACGACGAAAAGGCGCGCCATCGCAAGTTGCTCAACATGAGTGTGAACGAAATCGAGTTGAGCGTCCGCGCGGCGAACTGCCTGAACAACGCGAACATTACCACCGTCGGCCAGTTGGCGATGAAGACCGAGGCGGAGATGTTGAAGTACCGCAATTTCGGCAAAAAATCGCTGAACGAAATCAAAGAGAAACTCAGCAGCCTCGGGCTGTCCTTGGGCATGAATATCGATCCAGGTTTGCTGGATGCGCCGAAGGAAGAAGCAAAAGCGGTCTAATCAAGCCACAGAGCAGGAGACACACCCATGCGCCACCTAAAACGAACCGCCAAACTTGGCCGGACGGGCTCCCATCGGAACGCCATGCTGGCGAATCTGGTTTGCAGCCTGATCAAACACAAACGCATCCAGACCACTTTGGCGAAAGCCAAAGCCGCCCGTTCCGTGGCCGAGAAGATGGTGACCCTGGGCAAAAGCGGCACCTTGCATGACCGCCGTCTGGCCGCCGCGCGTCTTCACCAGGAAGACGCGGTGAAAATTCTCTTCAACGAAATCGCGCCGAGCCAAAAGGAACGGCGCGGTGGTTACACCCGCATCGTCAAGCTCCGGCAACGCGAGGGTGACGCGGCGGAAATCGCGATTTTGGAATGGGTGGACTTCGTAGCGCCCACGCCGGCTGCGGCCCCGGAGGCCAAGCCCGCCGCTGAGCCAAAAGCCCCTGAAGCGAAAGCCGAAGAGAATAAGCCCGCGGAAGAGCCCAAGCCCGAAGCGGGAAATCCTTAACGAGGTCTTTTCCATTTAAAGCCGGCAAGGTCGAACCTTGGCCGGCTTTTTCCTTTTCACTCGCCTAGCCACTCCCATGAATCGTCTCCATCCAACCAATGCTTGGCTGGCGGGACACCATTCTGGCGCGCCAACTCGCGCATCCAATCAATGTATCGGCGCCGCTGCTCGATCGTCTGGTCGAGATTGACCCGGGCCAGTTCCTCGCCGAAGGCGCGGACATGAAAATCCCGCTCGATTTCACGAAGGCACGCGAGCTTCTCTTTGGACCAGGGCGGCATCAATCGCAACGGTGCTCTCATGTATTCACGTAATGGACACAGGCCAAACCGCTGGTGATTGCGCAGACCACGCCCCGTTCTCGGAGCGTGGCGACGAAATCTTCGTAGAAGGAATGGAGTTCGTCCGGTCGCAATGAGAAGGACTTACCCCGGGATTGTCGGTTCGTCGAGCCACAAGTGCCTATCGTCCGGCTGCCCGAGAATAGCAATGCGGAATGGATGGGACCACACTATACTCTCGCGCATGATAACCAGAGGGTTCACGCCGAGCATTGAGATGTTGTTTCGGTGGATGCTTCGTCTGGCGGCTCTTGCCTCCTGCCTTTTTGCGATTATCAGGTTGCTCGATTACGTTTTGCTGCTTCAAACCCAGGACCGCGGAATGAGCCGAGGTTTCCTTCTTTACCTGGTCGAGGCCATGGGTGGCGCTGCCTTCAACGTAGGGGCTTGGCGATACTTCTCGCGCAAGGCATGGACTCCTTTGCGAAGTTTCTTCTTTTTCTTTGGCAATTCCATTTTCTTTTTCCTCTTTTGGAACCTGACCTTCAGCATTTACCGGACGACATTTGCCATCGTTCTCCTGCCGTCCTTCATCGCGCTTTGCGTGGGCGCGGGATTGTTTTGCGACGTCAAACGGGCGGTCATTTTAACCACGGTCTGTGCGGTCGAATTGGCAATATTATTCGTTTGGGCGAACCGCATGGGTTTCATCCAAGATGAGAGCCTGCTTATGTTGCTGCCTGGGTTCCTGCTGTTTCTTTACGCGCTGACCGCACCGATTGCCATGGTTTCGGAGCAGATGCGTGCCGCTGAAACGCGACTCGAGGCCGCGCGCGCGCAGGCCCAACAAGCGAACGAGGCCAAATCGACGTTTCTGGCGAACATGTCCCACGAGCTGCGCACGCCGTTGAATGCCATCATTGGTTACAGCGAAATGTTGCAAGAGGAAATCGAGGAAATCAGCGCCGCCGCCGCGCGCGCCGACTTGGAAAAAATCTCCGCGGCTGCCCGGCACCAGCTCTGCCTGGTCAACGATATTCTGGACCTCTCAAAGATCGAGGCCGGGCGTTCCACGCTCTTCATTGAGGCCTTTGCCGTGGGCAAATTGATTGAGGAAGTGGCGGCAACGCTTCATCCGCTGGCGGTGAAGAATGCCAATCAATTGGTGATCGACCTCGATTCGGGGGTGGGGGAGATGCGAGCGGACCAAACAAAAGTCAGGCAGACTTTGTTCAATCTTTTGTCCAATGCCTGCAAGTTTACTCAGAACGGAACGATCCGGCTCAAAGTCAAATCGGAGCAAGGCCGCGTCGTGTTTGAAGTGACGGATACGGGTATCGGAATGTCACCCGACCAGATTCGAAAATTATTCCAGCCATTCACGCAGGCCGACGCCTCTATTGCCAAGAAGTACGGCGGGACTGGGCTGGGGCTTTCGCTCGCCCGCCAATTCTGCCAGCGGATGGGAGGCGACCTTACCGTGGCCAGCCGACCCAATGAAGGTTCGACCTTCAGCGTCATCCTGCCTCGCGAAGTCACGGAAAAACCGCCAGCGCGGTCCGAGGGGTGACTTATGCGCGACCGGTGATTTTTTTGTAGGCTTCGCCTTCGTTCAGGGTCGGGCGTTCCGGACGGCCTTTGTACCGGTAGATCAAATCCATGTTATTCAAACCGAGCAGGTACAAAACCGTTGCGTGCAAATCATGAACGTGCAAACGGTCCTCAACCGCGTGCAAACCGACTTCGTCGGTGGTGCCGATTGCCTGGCCGCCTTTGACGCCGCCTCCGGCCATCCACATCGTGAACCCAGTCGGATTGTGATCGCGGCCATCGCCTTTTTCGGACATGGGCGTCCGGCCGAATTCGCCGCCCCATAAAACCAATGTCTGATCGAGCAAACCGCGGGACTTCAAATCCTTGAGCAAGCCCGCGACCGGTTTGTCCATGGCGCGGCACATTTCCGTGTGGTTTTTTTCGATTTTCGTGTGCGCGTCCCATTTGTTGCCGGCGCCGTGATAAATCTGCACGAAACGGACTCCGCGTTCGACGAGCCGGCGGGCCAGCAGACAATTGCGGCCCATGGCTTCCGTCTCTTTTTGATCCATGCCGTACAGCTCCTTGGTGGCGGCGGTTTCCTTCGCGAGGTCGACGGCTTCGGGTGCTTCAGCTTGCATCCGAAAAGCAAGTTCGTAGCTGGCGATCCGAGCCTCGAGTTCGCTTTGAAGGCGCGATTCGGCATGACGGCGATTGAGCTGCGTGAGCAACTCGAGCTTCGCTAATTGTTGATCCTCGGTTGAACCGGCGGGCGGGTTTAGATTGGAGATCGGTTCGGCGCCGAGGGAAAGGCGGGTGCCTTGGTAGACGGCGGGCATGAATCCCGAACTCCAATTGCGCGGGCCGTTCACGACGGTCGCATTGCTATCCTGCATGACCACGAAGGCGGGAAGATTTTGATTTTCGGTGCCTAATCCATACGTGACCCATGAACCGAGACAAGGGCGTCCCGCGAGGGTGGCGCCGGTATTCATCTGGCAAATGCCGGTGGAATGGTTGATTCCATCAGCCCAGCAGGAGCGAATCACCGCCAAATCGTCGGCGCATTCTGAAATGTGCGGGAGCCAATCGGAAATCCAAAGGCCGCTTTGGCCGTGCTGCTTCCAGACGCGCTTGCACTCGAGCAGGGGCGAACTGAACTCGCCCATGGCGGTGATTACTTTAGCGAAACTTGGGGGCAACGGTTTGCCGGCCATCTTATTGAGCTCGGGCTTGTAATCGAAAGTATCGATGTGGCTCGGCCCTCCTTCCATGAAGAGGAAAATCACGCTTTTTGCCGTTGGGGGAAACTGAGGGATTTTCGCCGCCAGCGGGGACGCCGGCTGGCTGGGGGCGCCCAGAAGGCCGCGGTTGCCGAGCAGAGCGGTCAGCGCGAGCGCACCGAATCCACCGCCTGCGCGCATCAGAAAGTCGCGGCGGGTGTGGAGCAGTTCGCAGTGAGGAGCTTTTGGGTTCATGCCGGTTACTTAGACGTCGAGAGCGAGCAGGTTAATCAACGTAGAAAAACTCATTCGAGTTCAACAGGACATGGCACATGTCCTCGATCGCGGCGCGGCGCGGGTTGATGTTTTTCGAATCTTGCACGCGCGGAGTGATGTTATTGCCGTGCTCGGAACGGTCCTTGTAAAAATCTTTTTCGGATTTGAGCTGCCAGTAGCCAACGGTGTCCGATGAGACGCCCTCGGCGGCCGTCATGAGGTGCTCGGGGGTGAGAACCTTGCGGCTGAGACGCACTTCGTCGATCAAGCCTTGAAATTCATACTCGAGACTATCCGTGGCCAGTGAGCCGATGGTGAGGGGCAAATCATTGTCGAGATTCTGCGTGACCTGATGGGTGGCATGCGAGACCTGCAGGGCGTCTTCGTCGTTGGCAAGATTCTTGGCGTAGAACGTAATTCCGGATTGGTTCGTTTCGCCGAGGTGAACCGTGACGGCGACGTAGTACGTTTTGCTGGTGTCGATTTTAATGTCGGACAGAATCTCTTCGTGGCGCCCGCCTTTGGCCGCGTTCGAGGCAAGCTGCAGGGCGAGCAATTGCGGTTTGTCGTAGGATTTCTTTGGGGTGATGCCAAAGGACCAACCGCTTTGCGTTTTGGCGCCGTTCCAATGCCCGGCAATCGTCCGGAACGAACTTTCTTCCGTAGCGGGCTTGATCAAGACGATGGCTTCGACCGTGAAATCGCCCGAAGGCAGCGAGGGGCTGTCGGGAATTTCAAATTTCTTTTGGGCGCCGTCCCGTTCGATGATGGCGGCCTTACCTTCACGGGCGGGAAGACCTTCCGCGAGGAATGGAAAAGGCTTCGGCCGGAGCAATTCGCGATTGATCCGTTCTTCCTGATCGGTGAGGAACTGGGTCAGTTGCGCTTTTTCGACCGGGTCCGGTTCGCGTCCGAGAGAAAGGCGATAGGCTTCGGTGACGATGTCAGAGGCGGTGGCGAGGTGTTCTTTTTCGAGGCGGGCCGTCAAGCCGCGAGCACGCTGGATGACTGGCTGACTGTTGAACATCAGAAGCGCCTGCGTGGGGGTCGTGGTGGTATTGCGCAGAGGGGTGCTGCTGATGTTATCAGGCGCGTCGAAAGCCTGGAGCAGGGGATCGTGGGTGTTGCGGCGAACCTTGGTGTAAATGGAACGGCGAGGTTTGGATGGATCAACACTGGCGCCGCCCATTTCAGGATTGAGTTCGTCCGCGGCCATCAAAAGGGCATCACGAATCTGATCGGCTTCCAAGCGCCGGGTGCTCATGCGCCAAAGGAAGAGGTTTTCCGGATCTTTTTTCATCGCCAATTCCGGCGCGGAACCGACGGCGTTCTGCCGGTAGGTGGCCGAAGTCACGATGAGGCGATGGATTTTTTTCAGACTCCAACCTTCCTGCAGGAAGCGTGACGTCAGCCAGTCGAGAAGCTCCGGATGCGTGGGGGGCTGGCCCAGCTTGCCGAAGTCGCTGGTGGTGGCGACGATGCCGCGGCCAAAATGATGCTGCCACAGGCGGTTGACCATGACGCGGGTGCTGAGAGGATTGGTGGGCTCGGTCAGCCAGGAAGCCAAGGCCGCGCGCCGTCCGGTCGTACCGGGAGAGGCGGAGATGGGCTTGATCTGGGCGGGAGCTTCCTGCAATAGCGTCAGGAATCCGGGCGCGATCGGGTCTTTGATCCGCGATTTTGGGATGAGCGTCGCGGGCGCGACCGGGCCGATGTCGCTGATGCTGTAAGTCGAGGGGAGCGGTTTCGGTTTGAGAGAATCGAATTCGGCCAGCTTCTTGCGCAGGGTGACGTAATTCGTTTTTTGTTCGCCTTTGAGTTTTTTGTCGAGTTCCTCGAAAGCGGGAGCGACCTGGAGATAGGAAAGGTCGACGATTTGTTTTTCGTAAATCGAAAGTTCCTGGCGCGGTTTGCAGAGCAATTCCTGGATATCATCCGGGAATTTCTTGATGGCGTTGGTGAAGTTTTTGGCCCGGTAATCATTTTCGATCACGGCGAGGTCGGCGCGGATTTCCCGGGTGCTTTCTTCCCAATGGCGGAGTTTGGCGTTGTACTCGGCCTTTTGCTTCGCATCGGCGACAGCGACGTCATCCTTGAGGGAGAGAGGCGCGAAAAAGGCCTGCAAACGGAAGTAATCTTTTTGCAGGATGGGATCAAACTTATGATCGTGGCATCGCGCGCAGGCCATGCCCATGCCCATGAAGACGTCGCCCGTGACGTCGGTGAGTTCGTTGAGAATGCCTTCCCATTGGCCGCGGGCATCCGGATTGTTGTATTCGTAAATGCCGTGACGCAGGAACATGGTGCCCACGATGGCTTCGGGATCATCGGGAGCGAGTTCGTCGCCGGCGAGTTGTTCGCGAATGAATTGGTTGTAGGGCTTGTCTTCGTTGAACGATTTGATGACGTAATCGCGATAGCGCCAGGCGTTTGGACGGAAGCCATCGGCTTTGTAACCGTCGGATTCGGCAAAGCGAACGAGGTCGAGCCAATGCCGCGCCCAGCGTTCGCCATAGTGCGGGCTGTCGAGCAGACGATTCACGAGTTGTTCGTAAGCGCCGGGCGAAGAGTCGGAGACGAAGGCTTCGATTTCCTCGGGTGACGGCGGCAGACCCCATAGGTCAAAGTAGAGACGCCGAATCAAAGTGCGCCGATTCGCCTCGGGAGCGGGGGCAAGGCCTTCACTTTGCAGTTTGGCAAAAACAAATTTGTCGACGGGATTCTTGGCCCAACCATCGTCTTTGACGGCGGGAGGAATTGGATCGCGGACAGGCTGAAAAGCCCACCAGGCGCGGTCTTCGGCGGTGATTTTGCCGCGGACTTTTACTTTTTTGCCCGGTTCATTCCCGGGCCAGGGAGCGCCCATTCTGACCCAATTTTCCAGAAGCGCGATTTGTTCCGGGGAAAGCTTCTTGCCCTTGGGGGGCATCTGCAAATCCTGGTCGGCATAGCCGATCGCTTTGATGAACAAACTTTGTTCCGGGTGGCCGGGGACGAGCGCGGGGCCGGAATCGCCGCCTTTAAGCAGGCCGTCGAGGGAATCGACGACGAGGCCGCCTTTGATTTTATCAGCGGAATGACTGTGGCATTTGTGGCAATTTTCGGAAAAGATGGGCTGAATCTTTTGCTCGAAAAAGCGGATGGCGTCGGGATCGGGCGTGGCGGCACGCGAAACGATTCCGGCGCCAAGAAAGCCAGCCAGGGCGAGCTTGGTCAGCATCGTAGGGCTCATCTCGAAATGTATAAGGTTATGGGTTTGGTGGAAAAGTATCATACGGCACGGGAGTGTTCCAGCAATTTAACCTTAAAACGGCAGTTGCTCGCACCCAATCTGATGCAAGATCCTGGCGATAAAGCTGTTTGTCGAAATCCTTACAGATCGCTGCGGATATGCTCGGTTCCTCCGCACAGCTTTCTCGCTCAGGCTTTTGCACATCTTGGGCACGTTCAACTGCCGTTTTAAGGTTTAAGGGAATCTTTAGAACTACCGGCGTGAGTGTTCCTAGGAAATGCTTTTTTGTTGTTTTCAAAGACGGACCATTGGGAATCAATGACTTACACAAATTTGAAGCTGAGAATCTTAGGAATCCTAGGAAAAGTGTGAGATTTGCAGGAAAAACCCGTCGCGAGATGGGCGCGGCGTAAAGCGGAAGGGCCGCAAAGGCAAAAGGCGCACTAGGTAAAGCTCGATTCATGTAGTAAGGGTAAACGTGTGGCTTCTATTGTCAACGTTTATTTTACTGAAATGTTTATTTTATTCAAAATAGGTGTATTTTATAGTTTATTATACATAAGTTAATTCAGAAAGAGTCAATTGTAGCAAAAGGTCAGTCATTGACGCAAAGAATTCAGAAACGGGCAGGACTGAAGCGGCGGTCAGAAACATTGGGTCAGAAAGATGAAGACGGGGGGTATTGAAGGCCGACAGGGTTAAACTTCTTCTCCAGCCGTGTTCATCCATTCCATCCGTGAGGAGGGGGACTTAGCCGCGAAAACGGAAACAATTACAGGAGGAAACGGAGGGAATGTGGACAAGGGAATGTGAACAAGGGAATGTGGACAAGGGAATGTGGACAAGGGAATGTGAAGTGGTTGCGCCCGGGGGAATAATTCCTTTTTACCCATTCCATTGTCCAGCGAATTTCGTATTACGACGCCTAACGGGGAGGAGGAAGATCACGAATCTCAAGATAGCGGAGTGACGAGAGGAGAAGGGAGAAGGTCCATTCGAACATGCCCCCTGGAGCCGCAGCAGGGGTCGAACACGGGAAAGATCGAAAGATTAAAGATTAGCGCCGACTGACGTCGGCGGCTACGATTAACGAATTACGGTGGACCGTCAGGAATTTCGCAAGAGCTTGGCCGAAGTCTGCCAGAAGATCAGCAACGCGAATGGAGAACAAATACGTAACCGCGAAATACGGGTGATAGGCGAAAAAAACTGAGATTTGGGACTCGCGGAGCTTCGCGGAGCTGGGACCTCCGGACGAACGAGTCCCTGACGCGAGGAAATCAGAAAACGGGCAGGACCGGACCGATGGGCAGAAACATGGGGGCAGAAAAATGAAGAGGGAGGGTGGCGAAGGGCGTAAACCAAGTTTGTCCAACGTCGTGGATAATTAATAATTAATTATGCAATTCGGCACGTGCTAGAAAAGCAGGGGATCCGGCCCGCGAGGAAGCGCGCGGGCAAGTGGCGATCGACCGGAGCGATATCACGCGCATCCCGGAGATTTGTGCGGCATGCGGATGCCGTGGAGGCGGGCGGGTATTGAAGGTGGAAAGGGTTAAACCTTAAAACGGCAGTTACTCACGGCGATCTTGCACAATTTCCTGGGCATAAATGGTTTGACAAAATCTTAACAGACCGCTGCGGGTATGCCTCCGATTTTTTCAAAACATTTCTGCTCCACGATCTTATGCAAGCTCATCCGCTCTAACTGCCGTTTTAAGGTTAAACCTCTTCTTCGGCCGTGTTCATCCCTCCCATCCGTGAAGAGGAGAGCTTAGCCGCGAAAACGGAAACAATTACAGGAGGAAACGGAGTGAATGCGGACAAGTGAATGCGGACAAGGGAATGCGGACAAGGGAATGCGGACAAGGGAATGGGGACAAGGGAATGGGGACAAGGGAATGGGGAGTGGTGGACCGTCAGGAATTTCGCAGGAGCTTGGCCGAAGTCTGCCAGAAGACAGCTTGGCAGGTGCATGGCTCGTGTCTGATGCGGAATCATTTCCATCTTGTCGTGCAGACTTCCGAAGCCGATCTCGAGCGTGGATCTGCTACCCGGTTTTTTCACAGGCCTCGCCTAACGTCTCCAAAAACCGGTGGCGATCCTTTTCATGCCGAAAAATGGCCGATGCGTGATGGCCGCGGGTCATGTGCGTATTCCGATGAAGGCGGACGTCCCATTCTCGGTCAACCAATAGTTTCCACATTTATCCCCGTGGCGGGATAATTAATTAGAAGTCGAAGCTATTGGGAAATTGGAAGTGCCACGCGAGTCGTCCACTCGGGATACACCCCAAGATATTCCCTTAGGCGCGGATCGCTGAGCTGTTGCACGCTCCCATCGCCTAAAACGATGTTTCCCTGCCTCCGATGGATTTGCCTGTCCAACCAGTCATCTGATTCGTCGGCAAATTCAAAAACCCATTCGCGCCTGCGTTCCATTTGTCAGATTACGGTCGCCACTAACGAGTGAGGCCGATAGATGTTCCGAAGCATAAACTCCCACGAAATAACTGAGCCGGGAATTGGTGAGGTCCACAAAGCTTTTGGCGGCCCTACGATCATCGGCAGGGCATCTGACGATTAACGGCGTCGAAAGTTCATTCGAAAGCGCCTGAAGATGCTTGTACGCTGAAAACGGTGTATCCATTTTGCCTTGGGGTTTCGAAGACAATAATGCCAATGTCTGGAACCGGTGGCGCAGGATGTAAACCATCGCTTCGGCCATGGGGCGATCATCTGATTTTCGTTGTCATGATGGTCGGTTGATTGTTTAGTTGACGAAATCTGAATATGAAGATCCGCCTCTCCTTCTGCGTGCTCCCTACCATCGTCTCCTGCTTGATCTCTGCTGTGTCCAGCCCATGCTGGGGTGATGAACCTGCCGGAGCTGAACCAGAGTACAAACGACAAGGCGCTAGCCAATGGGTTCGTTATATGGTGTTCGAGGTCATCTCGAAGGACGGCGTTAATTCTGAAATCTTGAGTCCTGAAAGCGCCGAAGTACCCGCTGATCTTGAGACATATCAAGCATACTTAAAAAAGTACCGAGACCAAGCGCCCGCTGCAATCAAAGTCCTTGGGATGAGTGCTCTTCCCTCCATCTTGCAACTCCTAAAAACTCCGGGGAGTGGCACGGACAGAAAGCAATTGAAGTTTCCGGACGTCGGTGATCAAAGATCAATCTGTGTAGAAACGTCGCCCCGTGTTTACCGAGGACAGGCGCTTCAGGCATTACGGCAATTACTGCCAGCGTCCGTACCCGCAGGCAAAATGATAATTTATGAACTGGAGAGGATTCTGGCAACGCCAGGTTTGGATCCTGATGTCGAGGAAACTGTGCGCTACTGTTTGAGGGTCGTAATCGCGGCACAGTCCCAATAGCGAATATGTTAATTGTTTTGTTTTCGACACTTTTTTGGACTGAACGAGGAAAGAATCGCAAACGGCTGTAACGAGGCTCAAATCGAAGACGGAACAGGACCAGTATTAGGTGTTCGGAAAAAAGAGAACGACTAGTGCACTGTAACATTTGAAACTGATTCACGGTTTGATGCGGTTGCGCGTATTTTTGTAGGTCCATTTGAAGGGTTTTGGCTTGGCGGTTGTAGGCGCGAATGTAGCGCATGAGTTTGCGCGATAAATCTTTGATTGAAGTGAAGACGCCGCGGGCAATGACGTCCCGTTCGATTTTTGAGAACCACAGTTCCACCTGGTTTAACCACGATGAGTAAGTCGGCGTGAAGTGCAGCTGCACCTGTGGGTGTGTTTCCAAAAACTCTTTCACGCGCGCCGTTTTATGCGCCGAGAGGTTGTCCAGGATTACATGGATCTGCCGGTCCTTGGGCTGTTGGACGCAGACTTCGCTTAGGAAGGCCACAAACTCCGCGCTGGTGTGCCGCAATGCCGTCTTGCCCGTCACCTCTCCGGTTTGGGTGTTCAGCGCGGCCTAGAGGGAAAGAGTCCCGTGGCGAAAATATTCAAAACCATGCCGCTCCGCCCGACCGGGTGACAGAGGGAGCACAGGGTCCAGACGGTCCAGGGCTTGAATGGCTGTCTTTTCATCTTTCATCAACGCAGAAAACCACCGCATTGGCCGGAGGTTTCAGATACAGTCCGATGACATCCGCGGCCTTCTTTTCAAAATCCGGGTCGTCGCTGGCCATGTAGCTCCGCACATGATGGGGTTGCAGGCCAGCTTTGCCCCAAACTCGCGCCACGCGCATGTGGCTGATGCCCAGCTTGGCCGCCAGTTTGCGCGTGCTCCAGTGCGTGGAGCCATCGGGCGGAGCTTGCCGGGTCGCTTCCAGGATGCGGGCTTCCAAAGCCGGGGTTTCTTCGGGCAGAGCGCGTCCTGTGTGCCGCGCATACAGGCCAGCCAGACCCTCCGCCTGGAAACGCTTCGCCCATAGGCGCACGGTGTTAATCCCGCAGCGCAACTCTCGCGCCACACCACGTTGGGATTGACCGCCAGCTAGGCGAAGAATGATGTCGGCGCGACGAACATCCTCCGCAGGCAAGCTGCGACAACGACATTTGGCTTGAAGTTCGTAACGAGCGGAACGACTCAATTTCAGTTTCATCGCCTCGGAGAATAGCATATTCCATGCCGTATCCGATCTCTGTGTTACAGTGCACTAGTCGGCGTTATGAATGGATTCCAGGGGTTTACATCGAAATATCGAAATATCACCATGAGCGCGTCTCTGCCCCAAATGTTCTTGTGGGAATTGGACAACAGCCTTATTCCGATTTCGAAACCGCCCGTAAAAAGCCTGTGGTTTGACGAGTCCGATTCATCAAAAAGCTTCCGGAATTGGAAATAACGGTTGCATTGCCGAGTGTTGTCCAAGCAGAGGTTGAAGTTAATGTCGATTTTGCCTGGATGTCGTATTTCCCATTGAGTCCAAACAATTGCACCTCTCGATTCGTGGGTGTGCTTTTGAGTTGGAGGTGGAGCACAGGGTTTGAGCGATAAATTCCATACCAACTACTAAGGGCAATGAATCTTTGACCGTCAAAGCCAAAACGAGCAGACGATAAATAAGGGTTTTGGTCGGAAAGATATGAATCCCATCGCCCCTCGGCATTCTGGCTGGTGAAGAGTGGGACGGGACGATTCGCGTATCCTTCCGCGCCAACAGTCAGAAAGATTCCAGCGTCAAAAATGACAGGTGAGAACCACCCCGTAAATGGACTCAGGCCGTTCGTAAAACATTCACTTGAGCCTTGAAATGGGCAAGAAGGAAAGAATTGATTTCGTTTCCAATCGATTCCGTTCGTGGAAGTGAAAAGAAAGCTGGTTGGAAGTTCGTCACATCGAGGACAATATTCGGTCTCTGGAACAACGAAACCTCCATTCCCAAATGCGACTCCGCTAAAATACTGGTATTCCCCTCCCGCCACCCTTACAGCCCATGTTTCGCCGGCATCGATTGAACTTACGAGCACGGCGTTATTTCCTACGACAACAAATGCACCGGCCCCGTAAGCGATTTTCGAGAGGGAATTCGTGGTGGACGATTTCCGGGAGGTCCAAATTATTCCATCCGAAGATTTGACGATAACACCACTAACTCCAACGGCAATTAATGACGAAGCATTATGGCCGATTCCAAGCAAATCTGCTCGAAAATGAATGCTCCCCAGTGTCCAATTCGTGCCGTTCGTGGAGGTGATAATCCTTCCATTGCTCCCACCCGCCACGAACTTTCCCTTGAAGAACGTGATCGCGTTGAGATCTTCTGGTACTTCGGAGTTCTGCTTTGCCCAATTCCATCCATCCTGGGATGTTAAGATTGTTCCAGATTGGCCAACGACAACCGAAAGTCCATTCGCGGTCGTGATTGCACGGAGTTCGTTCGTGGTCTTGAACGGGGATAATTCCCAATGTTCCAGGGGATGAATCAACTGTGCCTGGCTCGTAAAAGCGAACACACAAAGACATAAACCGATGATCAATCGCATGAACCTCCAGAATACCACAAATTTCCGAAGGTGCTTGCAAAAAGTGCTGATCTGTGCCTGCCCGATGTGATCTGCATTTTCACTTGCTTTGCCTGGGGCCTGGGTCAGTATCTTTACCTGCCGGTTCTGGTTAACTCGGGGAACGATATGAAGGATATTATTCAACACGTCACCGCTTGCCGCACGTTTTTTGGAGAGAAATTCATCGTGGGATCACCGGCAAGACGACAATTGTTTTTGTTGGCTATCCTCTTTTTGTCCGCCAGTCCAATTGCTCTTTTCGGTCAGCGTTACGTAGAGATTGACGGCGAAGTCGAATCCCTCTCCTACCCGAGGCATTCGGGTGTTCCCACTGAACAGAAGATTGTCTTTCCTTTCAAATGCATCGTGGGGAAGGACAAGTGGCGTATCAAACATGAGTGGGTGCGCAATGGGATTAACTATGTGTATTTTGATGGCACCAACATTAATAAACGCTTTCAGATGACGAGAGAGAGCCCCCAGCGAGGTAAGATGGGTTTAGCGACGGTGCCTTTTGAGCAAGCGAAGTCCATTATTTCGATTTCGATCTTTCCCGCGCCTGATGGTCACCCCCTCGACACTCTGGGGGCGAATATGCCTTGGTTGGCGTTTTGCTCCGGTTCGTATTTGAAGCGTCCGGGCCGCATCGTGCCGCTTCCAACGGCGATCCTTCGGGTGGATCCGGACTCGTTTGCGTACGTGGACAATACCGAAACCTTTCAGGATGAGCTTAGCTTGCCGAAAACAATTGAACTTTTCACCTCGACGGCGCAGTACGAAAAATCGCTCCATGATGAAAGGCTCAACGCCAGCACCCGTGGCGAACGGGAGAAATTACATGGTCGAAGTCAAATTCCCCCTGACGGGCAATTGAGATTTCGCTACGAAGTTGTGGCGCAGACCAACATCTCGGGTTGGATTTTACCCACCAAATTTACCTACACGACGTATCAGGCCAAAACGCTCGGCGATACGAATGTAGTTTGGACGGGAACCGGGCGCGTAATCCACATGCAGGAAACCAAAGCGCCGGAAGACGTTTTCGTTTATGCGCCGGATCGAGCTGTCACCATTGCGGATCGGAGATTCCGGGACAAAGAACATAATGTTAACGGAATCACCTATATGGCCACGAATCTGCTGGCGACTCCTTCCATGGATGAACCGAGATTGCAGGCTGTCTTCAAAAAGGCAGTGGAGCGTGCGCGCATGCTTCCAAATCGAACCCAGCGTGAGTGATCACCCGAATCCAGAGGGTTATTTCCTTCGACTGTATTCAAGAACCCTTTTAAAGGATTTTTACGACGGATGGGAAGGGATGACGGAAAGGAGTTTGATCCTGGCCACCGGAAACGCGCCGGAATCGGCGGCTGGAAAGGAGCGTGGGGAGCGGGAATGACAAGAACGAGAGGGGCGCCGCGTGGGGGCACGCGGCCTACAGGGTCGAAGAGAAGGGGCCCCCAATAATAGTCTCACCCTTGTCCCGCGCGCGCCGGTTCTTTTGCTGGCAATGCCGTTCGCGGGCTGACTATTTCGCTCTCTTCGCTCGTTTGGACGCCGGATCGGAAATGCTGAGGATATGCAGCGCGTCCAACGTGTGCGTCGAATCTCGCTGGTCCACAATGGAAACCACGCCTTTTCCAACCGCGATAAAATCGCGATGCGGAACCAGAAACTCGCGTCCATCCGAGAGATGGATCACAAACGGCGTAAATGGACCGGCCAATCGATCACGTAAAGGAGCCAGGTTCAACATGATTGAATCATGTCTCAGATGGCTCTGTGGAACAAAAGTGAATCGGTCGATAATTCGAGTTGCTTGCGAAAAAGGGAATGCGGACAAGGGAATGGGGAGCTACAGTAGAGGACAGCTTGGTAGGTGCATGCCTCCTGTCGGCCTGATTCAAGGAATCGTTTTGGAGATCAACGCTGCCCAGCAGCAATCTCTTTCGCTGTTTCCGCGCAGTGGGCGGAAAATCTTTCGTTACGTGGCCGGGCTGGTCGAAGAGAAACTTCTTAATCAATTAAGTCGACAGTAACAGAAGGAAGTCGGAAAGGCCAATCCGACATCCTGGGGCGGATTGGTAACTGGATTGGGAAACGAATTTCCGCCTGGCCCTTGGCGATTGGCCGTATTGATGGGAAAGTTACTTTGCGAAACGGACCCGCTCGTAGGCGGCCCGGTATGAACGGATGAGCGAGTGCTCGAGATAATCCTCAAAGAGAGCGCAGGCGCAGTCGAAGGAACGACCAAATGCACGGCCTCGTAAATGTGGCTGGACAGGAGCGGAACGACCGCCACCACGGAGTCTGCCACTTCAATCGCTTGCGAAGGCGCCGATGCCGCCGCCGCCGTCGCTATGAAAATCGCATCTTCGTTGTTTAATTCCGCCGCGGTGGCGGCTGCTATCGGAGCCGATTCCGGAGAGATTTTTGCAATCGACGAAACAGCCAGGCGGCCCACTGCCTTATGGCGCGACATGATGGTTTTAATTATGGTTACAGTTAACGCCTTCCTGTCGTTCTTTCCGGCCCGGCCGACCATTTCGGCGGCTTTGGCCGGCATCTCCGGCAGTGACACTGACATAATGGCATGACTTGCCGCGGCAAGCTCGCTGTCTCTGGGAGCGCCGCTGGACGAAGTCCCAACTATCATAACCGCCACGAACCACGCGCGGATCCATCCCGGTCTTTTCATATGAGAACGTTAACGGTCGTACATCCGACGAAGAGCGTCAATGCAAATTCCCACCCCGATTTTTAATTAACTGACTGGCGGCAAGATGCCGCCAAAACCGGCAGGCGGGACGCCTGGCGGGACGCCTGCCCCACGTCAGAGGCTTACCTGCGCGTTCAATCGGCGGATAGGCGCAGAGCGTTTCAAAAAACCAAATCCCGGCGCGTGCCTTTGCGACTTGGCGCCGAGTTAAAAATTTAGTAGCGTTTGCAGATTAGAAATCTGCGATACGGCAGATTGAAAATCTGCGCTACGACCGCGAGGTTTCCGCCCAAAAAGTTTCATTCAACGGAAAGGAGTTTGGTCCTGGCGACTCGAAACGCGCCGGAATCCGCAGGTTGGAAAGGGAGTGTCGCGAGCGGAATGAAAAGGGCGAGAAGAGCGCCGCGTGGGGGCACGCGGCCTACAGGGTCGAAGAGAAGGACGCCGCGTGGGGGCACGCGGCCTACAGGGTCAAAGCGTGCGAGGGGATAATTGACAAAAAAGCCAGGGCGGAACTCCTAGCCTCGACAGGGCGCGCTGCGAGCGGAAATGAAAAGGCGGCAGGAGCTACCGTAGTCCAAGACGTTTCGCGATTTTTGTTGGGTGTTTGAACTGAAGCGCGACGTCCCAAACGCCGGGACTGAGGCACGATGGTGGGGGCGAAATCAAAAACGCACCAATCGTGAGCACGCGTCGACACACCTCGACGCCCGGACGGCCGGGGTTTGATTCCATTTTGTTTGTGGATCTTCCGGGTTTTCCGGGGGATTTTTTATTGGGCTTGTCACGGGTTAGTTTGACCGCAGGGCGGCGCGAGCTAGGACTCGCAGCCCGCCGCCCTGCTCGTTTTAACTGGCAATCGGGGCTGATTCCAGAGTGGTCGATTGTGGTTTATTGGGTAAATTCTCGGGGATGCAAGATCATCAACTCTATCAGCAACTGTTGGACCTGACCGATCCCTGGTTCGTGAAGCAGGTGACCTTGAAAAGAACTCCAGGGGAAGTGGAAGTCATCGTGGGATGCCATGAGACCCTGTGGGGGTGTCCGACCTGTGGCCAACGGATGCAGGTGCATGATCATGAAACCCGAAGATGGAGGCATTTGGACAGTTGCCAGTTTAAGACGATCATCGTCTCGGAGGTTCCTCGGGTCAAATGCGAGGCACATGGCACGCAATTCGTCACAGTGCCCTGGGCGGAAAAGTTCGGACGGTTCACCAAACTGTTCGAGCGCTTTGCGATCGATGTGCTGATGGAATGTTCCATTTCAGCCGCGTCTGATTTATTACGAGTCAGTTGGGCCGAGGCCGACGGCATTAAGCAACGTGCCGTGGAACGAGGCCAGAGTCGCAAACAGGCTAAGGTGATGACTCGGTTGTGTGTGGACGAAAAGAGCATTGGCCGGCGGCACCGCTACGCCACGGTGGTGATCTCTTTGCCCGAAGGCCAAAAGCCTCAAGTGGAATATGTGGGAGAGGATCGACGGCAGGAAAGTTTGAATCACTTTTGGGAGGAGTTGAGCGCCGAACAAAAGGCCGGAATCGAAGCCATCGCGATGGATATGTGGGAACCCTTTCTGGAGTCCACCCGAGCCCATGTGCCGGAAGCAGAGAACAAAATTGCCCACGACCCTTTTCACCTGGTCCGTTACATGAACGAGGCGGTCAATGAGGTGCGCAAGGAGGAGCACCGGACCTTGATGCAGGAGAAGGATGACCGCCTGGCCGGGAGCCGCTTTGACTGGCTGTATGGAATGGAAAATCTTCCGGAAAAGGCCCAGGAAAGATTCAAGGGTCTTTCCCGCCAGATTCTGAAAACGGCGAGGGCCTGGCGTCTCAAAGAGACGTTCCGCTGTTTTTGGTGGTTGGCCGATCGAGAGAACGCAGAACGGTATTTCAAACAGTGGTATCAGTGGGCGGTAAAAAGCCGCTGGGAACCGGTAAAAAAAGTGGCGAAGATGTTCCAGCGACACCTGAATCGGATATTGAATTATTTCCAACATCGCTTAACCAATGGGCCGATCGAAGGAATCAACAACAAGATCGCCAGCCTGATCAAGAAAGCCTACGGATACAGAAGCTTTTTGCGATTTCGAAATGATGTCCTCTTTCACTTGGGCGGATTGGACCTCTATCCTGGCCAATGAAAAAACCCCCGGAAATTCCTGAAGAAGCTTGTTTGTTTTAAACGATGGGCGCCCTAAAATCGAGCCGCACCAGCTAAACGCGAGGTGTCGAAACCCTCGATAGATTAAAAACTAAGCACCACGAGCATGATTAAGGAGTTTAAAGAGTTCGCGATGCGCGGCAATGTGGTCGATCTCGCGGTCGGGGTCGTCATTGGCGCCGCCTTCGGCAAAATCATTACGTCACTGGTCAGCGACGTTCTGATGCCTCCGATCGGCAAGGCGATGGGAGGAGTGAACTTCGCCGACCTTTTCATCAATCTGGATCCGTCCAAAGGGACATTCGCTTCACTCAAAGCGGCGAAGGACGCCGGGGCGGCGGTCATCGCCTACGGTGCATTTATCAATACGGTGATTGATTTCATCATCGTTGCGTTTTGTATTTTCATGGTCGTTAGGGCAATGAATAACCTGAAGAAAAAGCCGGCGCCGGCGGCCCCCGCTGCTCCGGAGCCGACGAGGGAAGAAAAACTCCTGACGGAAATCCGCGACCTCCTAAAGGGCCGGGCCTGAGTTACAATGGTCGGAAAGCCGTGACCCCGCAATCACCGTGAATCTCAGTTTTATGAGCGCGATTCTCCTGGCGGACGATTGAGAACAGACCAGGAAGGCGGCCTATCCTGTCCTATCCTGATCTTCGTTAGGCGGTGATGGTCAGTGCTTATTTTGTTGTTTGAAGGGAGAAGAACGGCCGCGATGGAACGCGGCTCTACCAGCCTGGTTTGGCCGGGAACCGCATAAGTCATTCGTAACAATACCGCGAGCAGCGGTTAGGCCAGGGCTGAGCGAAAGGAAAAGCTTGCCCGCTAATAACGCCAATCAACGCGAATGGAGAAAAAATACGTAACCGCGAAATACGGGTGATAGGCGAAAAAACTGAAATTAGGGACTCGCGGAGCTCCCTCCGACTAACGAGGCCCATCCACTGGGCGGAGGTACCAGCTCCGGGAGCTCCGCGAGTCCCTGACGCGAGGAAATCAGAACGGATAGGGACTGAACTGATGGGCAGAAACATGGGGGCAGAAAAATGAAGAGGGAGGGATTTCCAAAAAACGGCGGGGCTTCTCTTATCCTGAAAATCGCCGACCCTTGATTGCCGCGGGCCATAACGTGATACACCGCACCGGTGTATTCAGTTCGAAACAGACCGGCCATTCCCGAGACCGTTCACGCGTCCCATTTTCCATCAAGCGATAGACCCCTTTAAGAATTCTTACCACGGAGGGGAAGGGATGGAAATGGATGACGGAAAGGAGTTTGATCCTGGCGACGGGGAACGTGCCGGAATCCGCAGGCGGGAAAGGGAGCGCCGCGAGCCGGAATGAAAAGGGCGAGAGGAGCGCCGCGTGGGGGCACGCGGCCTACAGGGGCAAAGTGTGCGATGGGGTAATTTAGTTCGTGATGTCGAACGTGGTGCTTTCTTCGCGGATGGGGAGGTAAACCTTGTACCATTCCTTTTGAGCGGGGCTGTCGGCGTAGGCCTTCAGCGCGGCCTCGTCAACAAATTCCATGACGAAGGCATGGGTCTTGTCACCCTGAACCTTGATGGACTTAATCCAAACGCGGGTAATCCCCAAATATTTGGACGGGAGCGCCAGCACGCCATCGAGCGCTGCCTTGATTTGGTCGGGTTTGGTGTCGGCTTTGAACTTTACCGTGACAACGTGAATGACGGATTTCGGCGCGGTTTGCGCGGAAACGGTCGTCATGGCGAACGTGAGCAGGCCGGCAGTGAGGAGGGTTATGATGAGTTTTTTCATTGGGTTTTTTTCGGTTAACAAGGGTTCGTTTTCGGAAACAATAGGACGGACAGTGTTCAAGACGGACAACTCTGCCGACTCGGACCTGACCAGGTCAAGGGAGATTAAGAATCGAGGTGTTTCCCGGGCGGCAAGATGCCGCCCCCGGCAGCCAAGATGGCCGCCGCTACGTCGAAGCGTTGCCGGGCTGGCCCGCCATCAAAAGAGAACTTTTACCTGGGACCTCCCGGAGGGGAGAGAGGGCCGAGTTCAAATTTGGGACTCGCGGAGGTCCGCGGAGGTCGTCCCTCCGACTAACAGGAGCCAATCCACTGGTTGAAGGGCGAAGGGCGCAAAAAAAGTTTGTCCAATTTGTCGAAACGAGCGGAAGTATTGGTAGAATCCGTCGAATGCCGCCTGATTCAATGAACCGTTTTGGAGATCAAAACGCTGACCAACAGCAATTTCTTTCGCTGTTTCTGCGCAGTGAGCGGGAAATCTTTCGCTATGTGGCGGCGCTGGTGCCGAATATCACGGACGCGGAGGATATCGTTCAACAGACGGCCATCGCTCTTTGGGAAAAATTTGACGCGTATGATCGGACGCAGCCGTTTACGCCGTGGGCGTGCCGGTTCGCGCTCAACAAGGCGCGTCAATGGATGGAACGACGGCAGCGCTGGCAGGCGTTGCTCGAAGGAGGGCTGGCCGAGGAGATCCTGCAGCGGCGGGAGGCGTTGCGCCCAGAACTTGAAGTTCAACTGAAGCATTTGGAGAGGTGCCTCGGCAAGTTGCCGGCAGAGCAGCGTTCGTTGGTGGAGGGTTATTATTATCACCGGACTGATATTGAATTGCTTTCGGAAAGCTCGGGCCGGACGGTGGCGGCCGCCTACAAAGCGCTTCAGCGCATTCGGCAGGCCCTGCAAATCTGTGTGGAACGCGCGGCCAAGCCGGAAGGAGCCGCATGAAAATCGAATTTCCTTCGAGCGAATTCGATGACGCTGTCGCGGCGGTGTGCCACGGCGGGCCTTCCGAGGAGCAGGTTTCGGCGCTCAATGAATTGCTGCGAAAAAATGCGGCGGCCCTGGACGAATACATTCGGCGACTCGAACTCCATTCTTACCTGGCATCGGAGCGAAACCTGTTCACTTTAGCCAATCCTCAGCAAACCTCATTATTCATTGGCGCTGAGAGCACGATTCGTCAGGGAACCGGTGTTTCGGACAAATGGAAGAATTGGGCGATGGCAATCGCTGCCTGTTTGGTTTTGCTCTCAATCGGTCTATGGGGCGCGCGGCAATTCCGACCGACGGAGCGCGCTCTCACCACCAGCAAAGCGGTAGCGATGCTTAACCGGACGGCCGATGCGCAATGGAACCATGGCCACGAAATACCACGGCTCGGCGCGCCTTTGGAGCCTGGCCGCCTTTTCCTGGAAGCGGGATTGGCCGAGGTCATTTTTTACAGCGGGGCGCGGGTTGTGATTGAGGGGCCAGCGGAGATTCAGCTCATTTCGCAGGGCAGTGCGTTCTGCCGGCGGGGGCGGTTGGTGGCTGAAGTTCCTGATCAGGCCCACGGGTTTCGAGTCGAAACGCCTCAAGCCGTGGTGACGGATCTCGGCACTTCGTTCGGGCTCGACGTGAAGGATCAAGAGACTGAGGTCCATGTTTTTAAAGGGACTGTCATGGTCGGAGGCGGCCCGCAGGCCGGCAGTCAAACGTTGCGCGAAGGTTCGGGCGCAGCGATTGGAAGCGCCCATCAGCCCCGGTTGATTGCGGCCCGTTCGGACGCGTTTGCTTCACTGTTTGATTTACAAGCCCGATCCGCAGCCGCCGATGCGCGCCGGCACGATCAATGGCGGACGGCTTGCAAACGTCTGGAAACGGATCCGTCCCTGCTCGTGCATTTTGATTTTGAAAACGTTGCACCGTCGGGATGGCAGCTTCGCAACCTGGCCAAGCCACTCGCTGTCATATCGGATGCGGCGCTGGTGGGTTGTCAGTGGACGGAAGGCCGGTGGCCGGAAAAGCGGGCCTTGGAATTTCAGAGCGTGAGCGACCGAGTGCGCTTGACCGTCCCGGGGCAGTTCCAGGCGTTGACGCTGACGGCTTGGGTTTGTGTGAAGGGATTGGATCGTAAGATTAACTCACTGCTGATGAGCGATGGATTTGCGCCGGGAACCATTCACTGGTTGATTCGGCGCGATGGCGTGTTGGGGATGACGGTGATCGGAGCCAGCCCAGGCGATCACCAAATCGTGGCGAGCGCGCCTGTCCTCACCTTGGACAAGTTTGGAACGTGGCTTCATTTGGCAGTGACCCTTGATGCGGACGCCAGGCAAGTAATCCACTACGTTAATGGGCTTCCGGTGGGCGAGAAAGGGTTGAAGATTGCGCCACCGTTCCGAATCGGGCCCGCGGAGTTGGGCAACTGGAATGCCAAAGGATTTCCTGAGAACGATCCGTTTATGATCCGAAACTTCAGCGGGGCCATGGATGATTTCTGCGTTTTCGGACGCGCTTTGTCCGAGCACGAGATACGAGTTCTATACTCCCAAGGCAAACCGCAACAGGAGCCCGTTACGCAAAAGTTAAATTGAAAGCGCCGTTTCAAATCCCTAAACCATGAAAACAAAACTCATAGTATCCGCATCCTTATCAATACTCTCCGGGCTACTCAGCATGGCCCAAACAAACGAACCGGCCAATGACTGGAAATCGGCACCTTCGAATCAGGCCGGCAAGGAGTATCCGCAGTTCAACTCCGAAGGCCGCGTCAAATTCCGCATCGTCGCGCCCGACGCCAAAAGCGTGGGCTGCACCTTCCGCGAGAGCAGTGAATTTACGAAAGGTCCGGATGGCGCCTGGTATGGCTACACGCGGCCGTTGGATGTCGGTTTCCATTATTACTCAATCAAGATCGACGGCGCGGAAGTCCCCGATCCCAACAGTCTCTTCTACTACGGCTCAAGCCGCTGGGGCAGCGCTGTCGAAATTCCGGCCAAGGATCAGGATTTTTATTCGTTAAAGAATGTCCCGCACGGTCAGCTTCGTGAACTTTGGTATTTTTCGAAATCCAGCAACACAAATCGGCACGCCTTCGTGTATACGCCGCCCGAGTACGACAAAAACGCGGAGAAACGTTATCCCGTGCTGTACTTGCAACATGGCGCGGGTGAAGATGAAACCGGCTGGGGCCGCCAGGGCCACGCCGGCTGGATCATGGACAATTTGATTGCTGAATCGAAAGCCAAACCTTTCCTCATCGTCATGGAATACGGCGGCAATCCATTCGCCGGCGGCGCGCGGCGGCCTTCCACCAACGCCACTGCGGGAGCCGCGGGGGCAGGCGCTCCGGGACCACGCCCGGGCGGACCCAATTTCAACTTCAGCGCCTTCGAACATGTTCTCGTCGATGATTTGATTCCTTACATCGATGCTAATTTCCGGACGCTTGCCGATCAGAAGAACCGCGCGATGGCGGGCCTGTCCATGGGCGGAATGCAGACGCGCGGGATCACGCTGGCTCATCTCGATACGTTCTCGCACATCGGCGTCTTCAGCGGTGGCAGCATCGCCATGACCAACATCACCGACATGGCAAGCTTCAAGGAAAAAGCCAAATTGGTTTTTGTCAGCTACGGCAGCAAGGAAAATGGCGCCACGACGGCCAAAGCGAACATCCAGGCGTTGAAGGAAGCGGGTGTCAACAGCGTCTATTATGAATCGCCCGAGACCGCCCATGAATGGCAGTCATGGCGCCGCAGCCTCCATGAATTCGCGCCGCTGCTGTTCAAGAACTAACGGACAATTGAAACGTTGTGACAAAGCTATTGAACGAATTAAACTGGAATCCTCGAACCATGAACACTTTAAGAACACTCCTGGCCTTGGCGGCCCTTCAGTACGCCGCTTTGGCGGCCGATCTCACCGGCAATTGGAAAGCCGAATTTGACACGCAACGCGGCTTGCAAAAATATACCTTCGCTCTCAAACAGGAGGGCGCGAATGTGACCGGCAAGGCCAATGTGGAACGCGAAGGCGAGAAGCGGGAAGCCGAATTGAAGGAGGGCAGAGTCGAAGGCGACACCGTGACGTTTGTCGAACTGCTGAAAATCCAGGACAATGAAATTCGCATTACTTACACCGGAAAGATTTCGGGCGACGAGATTAAGTTTAGCCGTCAGGTGGGGGATTTTGGCAAGTCGGAGGCCACGGCCAAGCGGCAGCCGGCCGCCGGCCAGCGCGGACCTGGTGGACGCGGCGGTTTTGGCGGGCCTATCGAATTGAAGCCGGACGACAAGGCTGCCTTTCCAAATCCGCCGGAGGGTTTCGACAAGGCGCGCGAGGGCATTGAGCACGGGAAGGTGGAAATGGTCGAGTACGACTCGAAATCCGTCGGCAACAAACGCAAGGCCCTCGTCTACACACCGCCGGGCTATTCCGCGGACCAGAAATATCCGGTGCTGTACCTCCTGCACGGGATTGGCGGTGACGAAAACGAATGGCGGCGCGGTGGCCATCCCGAAATCATTCTGGACAACCTCATCGCGGAAAAGAAGGCCGTTCCGATGATCATTGTCATGCCGAATGGCCGCGCCCAAACGGACGACCGTCCCGGGACGAACGCAATGTCGACCGCGCCTGCGTTTGGAAAGTTCGACAAAGATTTGCTTGGCGATCTCATTCCTTTTATCGAATCAAAATACTCCGTGCAGAAAGATCGCGAGAGCCGCGCGCTGGCGGGACTTTCGATGGGTGGTGGACAATCGCTGAATTTCGGCCTGGCGAACCTCGACACATTTGCGTGGGTTGGAGGCTTCTCATCCGCGCCGAACACAAAACCGGCGGCGGAACTCGTCCCTGACGCCGAGAAAGCAAAAAACCAATTGAAGCTTCTCTATATCTCCTGCGGCAATAAGGACGGATTGATTCGTATCAGCCAGGGCTTTCATGCTTACCTGAAAGAGAAAAACATTCCGCACATTTGGCATGTGGATGAACACGCGCACGACTTCCAGCATTGGAAGAAGGCCCTTTACAACTTTTCGCAACTCATTTTCAAACCCGTCACCAAGTAGATCCGCATAAGCACATGAAATTGATTCGCCTTTTCCTCGGCGCGGCCTTATTCGCCGGCGCAACCTGGGCCGCTCCCCTCAATGTCCTTTTTCTCGGTGACAACGCCGGGCATAAGCCGACGAACCGTTTCGCTCTGATGCAACCCGCTCTGGCCTCGCGCGGCATTGAGATGGCCTACACCGACAAACTGGACGATCTGAACTCGACGAACCTGGCTCGGTACGACGCGCTGGTGATTTACGCGAACCACACGCGCATTTCGCCCGAGCAGGAAAAGGCGCTGTTGGATTACGTGGAGGGTGGACACGGCTTTGTGCCGATTCATTGTGCGAGCTTTTGTTTTTTGAATTCGCCCAAATACATCGAACTCGTGGGCGCCCAGTTCAAAAGTCACGGCACCGGAGTATTCAAAGAAACAATCGTGAATAACGATCACCCTGTGATGAAGGGCCTGACTCCCATCGAAAGCTGGGACGAAAGTTATGTTCACTCCAAGCACAACACCAACCGTATTGTTCTCGCGGAGCGGCGCGACGATAAAGGCGATGAACCGTACACGTGGGTGCGAGAGGCCGGCAAGGGCCGGGTGTTCTACACCGCCTGGGGACACGATCAGCGAACATGGAGCAATCCGCAATTCGTCGCGTTGATTGAAAATGGAATTCGCTGGGCGGCCGCCGCGGGAGGAAAAGCCTCGTCGAACAAACCTTGACGAATCTTCGATTTCATCAACGATTTGCACGGACACTCATCTATGACAAAAAGAACACTACTTTACGCGCTCGTTACGACGGCATTGATTGGGATCGACGCCTTCGCGGCGGAGATCTCCGAACAACCGCTCCACGTTCTTTATCTCGGGACCCTGAATACCGGGGCGCGAGGTGGCGGTTTTGGTTCGCGCACCAATTATGTGTATTTGCCGGGCCAGACATTGGCGCCCGAAGCAATTTACTTCGATCATCGGTCCGACTTTACCAATATCACCGAGAACTTTTTGAAGCATTATGACGCCGTGGTGCAGGTGGCTCCTGACAGTGAAATCGCCGCGCCACAGGCAAAACTCCTGGACCGTTTCAAAACCTCTGGCAAGGCGGTGATCAAGTACGGCGATGGCGTCCGACCCACGGACGCCGCTTTGCGCCAAGCCGTTTTAAACGATATCAGCAAAAAGTCGAAGTCCTCCTGGGAAGCGTTCGTTACTTCGCGTGCTCCCTTGAAACGGCAACCGGGCGAGGTTCCCAATTATGAACGAAGGCCGGAGCCGGTGCAGTTCCAACTTCCGCTCGATCCAAAGGAAAGCGTTAAGTACACGCAGATCCCCGCTGACTTTGACCTGCAGCTTTTCGTTGCTGAACCCGATGTCGTGAAGCCGATTTTTGTGGCTTGGGATGAGCGCGGACGAGCGTGGGTGATTGAGGCGCGGGATTATCCTCACGGTCTCGTTCCCGAAGGCGAACCGGGGCATGACACAATCAAGATTTGCGAAGATACCAATGGGGACGGAAAGGCGGACAAATTCACGATTTTTGCGGATAAACTGAACCTCGCCACTTCGCTGGTGTTCGTCAACGGCGGCATTATTGTGTCGGAAGCGCGGCACATGTTATTCCTGAAGGATACGAACGGGGACGACAAAGCGGATATTCGCGAGGCGATTCTTCCCGGATGGGGAACGGGCGACACGCACGCGATGCAGAGCAATCTGGCCCGAGGCTTTGATAATTGGCTTTACGGCGCGGTGGGATATTCGAACTTTCGCGGCATAGTCGGTGGCAAGGATCTTCAATTCGGCCAGGGCGTTTATCGTTTCAAACCGGATGGCTCGGCGCTGCAATTCCTTTATCAATTCAACAACAACACCTGGGGTTTCGGGGAAAATGCCGATGGCGATATTTTCGGCTCGACGGCCAACGGCAATCCGTCCTTTTATGGATATCTCCCCGCCTACATCCTAAACCCGACGCAGCCAGGGTTTGGCCGGCGTGGCGGGAACGGATTTCGCCCTGGTTATCGGGCCGATACAAACAACGCCGCTACCGGGCCTGACGCGACCGTTCGTCGCATACCCTCCGCCAAGTCGCTTGCTCCTGGAATGCGCATGCATCCCAATACTCCCAATGTCCGCATGGTCGATAACTTCGGCGGATACACGGCTGCGGCGGGACATGCGTTCATGATCAGCGATGCATTGCCTGCTCGTTTTCAAGGCAAGGCACTAGTAACCGAGCCAACGGCCAAGCTCATTGGGATCATGGACATTCAACGAGATGGCGCCGGATACAGGGCCAATGATGGCTTCAATCTTCTCGCCAGCAGCGACGAATGGATGTCGCCGATCTTCGCCGATGTCGGTCCGGATGGCGCGATCTGGGTGATTGATTTCTACAGCTTCATCATCCAGCACAATCCAACGCCGAGCGTGCAGTCCGCCGGAATTGAAGCTAAAACCGGGAGCGGCGGCGCCTACATGACCGAGCACAATCTGCGCGACCAAACGCATGGGCGGATTTACCGCGTCGTTTGGAAGGACGGTCCAAAAAGCGCAATCAAGTCTTTGGCCCAAGCGCCGACTTCCGAAATGATCCAGGCGCTCGAGAGCGGCAATCAATTCTGGAGCCTTACCGCGCAGCGCCTGATCGTCGACGGGAAAAAAAACGACGCGGCTCCCGCGCTAAAGAAACGGGTGACTTCGGGCGCCGGCGGAAAAGGGGCCATCCACGCGCTGTGGGCGTTGGAGGGAATTGCCGCGCTCGACAAGCAGACGCATCAGAAGGCGCTCCTCGATAAAGACCCCGCGTTGCGCCGGAATGCCATTCGTGCTCTTCCCGCCAACGATGATGGCCGCAAGTTGTTCTTCAGCAGCGCCGTTATCCAGGACCCGGATCTGCTCACGCGCGAAGCCGCATTCGTTAAGCTCGCAGAATTTCCCACGATTCCCGAAATCCAGACCGTCGTGGCGCAACTCCCGCGCGTCGCCGCGAATACGAATGACGCATTTTTAAACGACGCACTCACATTGCTCGGGCGTGTTCATAAGGTTACCGGCGTCGGCGAAAACGAAGTCAAGGTCGCGGCGGGCGATCCCAAACGCGGCGAAGAACTCTTCTTTAACAGTCCGACGGCAGCTTGTGCTTCCTGCCATACCGTTGGCGGAAAGGGTGGCGCAGTCGGCCCAATCCTTGATGGAATTGCGGTCCGCGCGAACAAGGACTACATCATCGAGAGCCTGATGGAACCAAATGCCAAGCTTGCGAAGGGCTTTGAGAACCTAACGATTTCACCGATGCCACCAGTCGGTGTGCTGCTCAAAGAGCAGGAACTGGCGGACATTATTGCGTTCCTCGGCACGCTCAAGACACCGCCGAAGGATGGAATCACGGTGCCAGTGCAAAAGCCCAATCAATTCGAATAACGTCTATATATGCGGACGTTATTGGCCACTATTGTATTGATCACGCTGCTGTCGAACGCCCGTGCCGCCGAGACGTTGAAGCCAGACTCGCAAGGTTACATCCGCGACTGGCTGATGCTGGCGCCAATTCGTCTGCCCGAAGGACGCATGGGCACGGAGTTAATCCTCGATGATCAGATTAAAAACGAAGGGGCGATCCAGCCCAAGGCAGGTGATAAAATTATCATCAACGGAAAAGAACTCACTTGGAGGCCGATCACTGCCGCGACGAACTACTTTGATTTTAACGCAATCCTAAAGAGTGTGAACGATCACACGGTTGGTTATATGGTCACCTACATTGAGTGCGACCACGAAATGCCCGGTGTGATCATGACAGTCGGCAGCAATGATGAGGGTCGAATCTATTTCAACGGCGTGGACATTTACGTATTCAGCGAACCTCGCCCCCTGGAACTCGATGCCGATAAAGGGAGAATTACATTGAAAAAAGGCGTGAATGTCATCGTTTTCAAAGTTTTCAACGAACAAAATAGCTGGCAGGGAGCGATGCGCTTCCTCGATAAATCGGGCGCGCCATTGACCGATCTGAAAATTAAATTATCGCCTCAAGGGACGGGAGTTCGACCGGAATCCCGATGATCCCGCCGCCGGGTCAGGGGACCCGGCCTACAACGAAAATCGCCCGTTGTAAGGCGGCGTGCCCCACGCGGCGTAGCACTGTAGGCCCGGTGCCCCCACCGGGCGGGCTCACCCAATTTCCACGCGGTCAGGAGTTCTCAGTCTACGTCTCGGTCGGGGGGCGCTCCCTTGGCGAATGTCGGAGACGCCCCTTTTGATTTTGGTGTTCGCCGCAAGGAAAGTTGACTTCACAGCCCTCGTGTGACAGCGTGTCGCCAATCCAGTTCGCTGGAGGTGGATCGCCCGAAGGGGCGAGCGTAGAGAGGCCCCGAATGGGGCCTTTTTATTTATGGGGGAATAGAACCCGGAGCCGCTCGCATCTGAGCCGCTGTCGCCGCGCGAGGCGTTGCGGTTGATGCAGGAGGAAGTCTGTTTGACACCCGAATAATAAACGCGCATGAATGCGGCCCATTGGGCTAAATCAGGGCCAAATCTCGGTTGATTTCCTCGCGAATACGAACATATTTTGCCCTTGGATGAATGCCGAGAGCCAGAAGGAAAAACACGCTCAGACGAATGGGTTCGTGCGGTCCAGAAAGGAGTTGCTGGAGTTGCACAAACTCGTGATCGAGGAAGTTCGTAAGATGACCCCCGAGGAGGGGTTTAAAGATCTCATTGCCTCCGGCATTTACACTCCAGACGGAAAGTTGGCCAAGGAATACGGCGGCTGATCATTATTTCACGTTCAGCCTCGCCGCACCCCACAAGGTCGCTTAACGGGATGCCAATAGGCGCTCAGTCGGTAGTAGCTGACGCGGCTCCACGTCTCAATCAGCTTGGCGCGGTCGGCCTGGAAACCATGTTGCAAAAGTTGGTCGGCCTGTTGCTCGAACCAGAGGGCGGGCTTCGTGTATCTCACGCCAACCCTCCTCGCCAAATTCGGGCAATAAAAAACCCGCCACATTTGAGCTTGGCTTTCACCAGAGGCTTGGCAGGTATGCTGGAAACAAGAAAACCCAGGTGACTCGGTTTGTCAATTTCCATTTTACACGCTGACTTTTATGCATTCCCCGAGGGATTTGCTAGGAAACTTTGCAAAGTTTGTCCAATTTGCCGAGTCGGCTGGAAGTACTCGTAGATTCTCTTTAACCTTAAAACGGCAGTTGCTCGTACCCAATCTGATGCAAGATCCTAGCGATAAAGCTGGTTGGGTTCCCAAGCCCGCCACAAGTCAGGTCCCCATTGAGAACGTTCGCTTTCGCGAAAGGTGGTGTCGGAATCCTTACAGAGCCCTGCGGATATGCTCGGTTCCTCCGCACAGCTTTCTCCCTCAGTCCTTTGCACATCTCGGGCACGTTCAACTGCCGTTTTAAGGTTTAATGTCGTGACGAAGATTCCCGATATAGAATAGATTGCCGGGAACCATGCGTTTTCCGGATAAATCCGATGTCGCAACCTAAATTTGATGAAACTTTACGAATCGAAACACAATTGGACTGCGCGATTGACCGCGGTCGTACTGTTCGCGCTCATCCATTTTATTCCCGCAACGGCTGCCGAAACAAACTCCAGCTCAAACATCGGCTTGAAGTTACTCGTCGAAGGGCTCGGGGCGCCAGAAACGCTGGTTTCCATTCCGGACGGCTCGGGCCGGTTGCTGGTGGCTGAACAGGCCGGAATCGTTCAACTCCTCGACCGCGAAGGGAAAAAATCCGGTCAACCCTTTCTCGACCTGCGCGAAAAAATAGTCCAGCTCGGCCAGGGCATGGAAGAGCGCGGACTTCTCGGCCTGGCCTTACATCCCCAGTTCAAATCAAACCACAAGCTCTACGTCGTATACAGCGTGCCCCGACGCACCAACGCGCCGCCGCAATGGGATCATACCGAGCGACTCAGCGAATTCAAAACTGCTGGAGCCGACTTCTCGACGGCAGACAAAACCTCCGAACGCGTCATTCTCGAAATCGACGAACCGGATTGGAATCACAATAGCGGCCGGATCGTGTTCGGACCGGATGGTTATCTGTACTGGACCGTGGGCGACGGCGGCGCTCCTAATGACGTAGGTGATCTCACACGCGGACGCGGCCATCCACCGGAAGGCAATGCGCAGAAGCTCGACACGTTGCTGGGCAAGCTCCTGCGCCTGGACATCAATGGAACGCCCTACGGCATTCCAAAGGACAATCCGTTCGCTGATGGTAAGAAAGGCCTTCCGGAAATCTACGCCTACGGCTTGCGCAACCCATGGGGCATGTCGTTCGACCGCGGAGGCAATCATGATTTGATTGTCACTGACGTCGGCCAGGATCGTTGGGAGGAAATCAACGTCATTGTGAAGGGCGGCAATTACGGCTGGCGCTTGCGCGAAGGTTTTGAGGGCTTCGATCCTAAAGACCCGCTTCATGCCCCGACTAATTCCGTGTCGGTGGGGGCAGATGGCAAACCGTTCGTCGATCCGGTTTTCGTTTACAAAACATTGCGCGGACGCGGGACTGATCCGAGTTCGTACGGCGTCACCATCACCGGCGGATATGTTTATCGTGGCAAAGCATTCCCGGACCTCGTTGGCAAATATATCTTCGCCGACTGGTCGCGAAGCATGGCCCTTGCCGATGGCACATTACTGGTGGCAACAATTCCTTCGCAAGGATCCGCGGCACGTTGGACTGTTCAACCGCTCGCATTGAAAGATTTTCCCAATGGGCGAATCAAAGCGTTCATCTGGGCGCTGGGCGAAGATGAAGAGGGCGAACTGTATGTCCTCGCGAACGGGATGAACTCCGTCGTCAATAATCGGGGCAAGGTCTTCAAACTCGTGCCACAATAAAATCGTTTATGAATCCATTCGTCCGCATCACTCTTCTGGCAGCAACGCTCCTTCTCGCCGCCGGCGTCAGCACGGGAGCCGCCGAATCCCTCAAAGAAGTTTTCAAGGACCGCTTCCTCGTCGGGACGGCCGTGAATCGCAGCATGGTCACGGGAACCAGGTTCCGTCGAAGTCCGGAGCAGAACGCAAAAGACATTGCCCTGGTCAAAGAACAGTTTAACCAGATTTCGCCCGAGAACGATCTCAAGTGGCAGCTCATTCATCCCCGAGAAGGGGCAGAAGGTTACGACTTCGTAGGAGCAGACGCGTTCGTAAACTTTGGACTGAGCAACAACATGTATGTCGTTGGCCACACGTTGGTGTGGCACAGCCAGACGCCAAACTGGGTATTCGCGGGAACGAATCCGCCGCCAGCCAACATCGCTTCGAATACGAACGCGCCCGGCACGAACCGGTTCGGCGGAGGCTTCGGCCGATATAATGGTCCGCGCGCTTCGCGCGACGAACTGCTCCAGCGGATGCGCGACCATATTCACACGGTCGTTCGGCGGTATAAAGGCAAGGTCAAGAGTTGGGACGTGGTCAACGAGGCCATTGCGGATGGCGCCGGCACGAATCTTTTGCGGAACTCACTGTGGCTCGAAATCATCGGGCCGGACTTCATCGCCAAGGCGTTTCAATACGCGCATGAAGCGGATCCCGATGCCATTCTTCGCTACAACGATTACGGGCTGGAAAATCCAGCGAAGCGCAAAAAACTGGCTACGCTCATCAAATCGCTTCAGGCCCAGAACGTGCCCGTCCACGCCATCGGTTCGCAGGCTCACGTCAATGTTTCGATGACCTTTGAAACGATGGACCAGGCGCTCACTGAAATGGCGGTGCTCGGCCTGCCCATTCACATTACTGAACTCGATGTCAACAGCGCGGCGAGCGGTCAGCGCGGAGTTGGCGCTGATATTTCGGCCAACGCTGCAGCCACGCAGGGCGGTCTGGTAAGCGATGCGGACAAAAAGCTCGCCGAGGCTTATGCCGGAATCTTCCGGGCATTTCTCAAGCATCGTACTGCGGTACAGCTGGTAACGTTTTGGGGAGCAAACGATGCGAACTCCTGGCGCGCCAACGGAAAGCCGCTGTTGTTTGACGGTGATAGCAAACCGAAACCGGCCTTTGACGCCGTCATTGCCGAGGCGAAGAAGACGCCCGCCCGCGGGCTGTGAGGCATTTGACCTTTGTCATGGTCGGGCTGCCGCATTTTGTTGCTATAGACTTCGGACGCGACAAGGACCTTTCCGACAACGCTGGCAGAATGGACAGCAGGGGAGGGCGAACCTTGGCGCCAACTGCATCGTTCCGCTTATTTCTCGGTGGGCTCCTGCCCACGCGACAGCCCGGTAATGATCCGGGCGCCGCGCTTGAAGGTGAAATAGGAGTAGGCCCAGTGGGAAAGCACCGCGATCTTGTTGCGAAATCCAACTAGAAAAATCAGATGCACGAAGAGCCAGGCGATCCAGGCTAAAAATCCGGAGAATTCTAGTTTGCCAACTTTGGCCACCGCGGCGGACCGGCCAATCGTCGCCATCGTTCCTTTGTCCCAATAATGGAAAGGGGTTCGCTCGACCGAGCCCGGAGCTTTGAGTTCGGTCTCAATCGTTCGCGCCACGTGCCGCGCCATTTGCATCGCAGCCGGCGACACTCCAGGCACGGGCTGTCCATTCTCGCGGAGCAACGAAGCCATGTCCCCAATCGCGAAGACGTTCGGATGACCGGGCAAACTCAAGTCCGGCAGCACCTTGACCCGTCCGGCCCGGTCCAGTTCCACCCCAAGCTTTTTGGTCAGCGGAGTCGCGGCCACGCCAGCGGCCCAAACAACGTTTTCGGCTTCTATAACGCCACCATCCGTTTCCACGCGTCCGCGAAGAATGGACTTAACGCGCGTCGAGACACGAATTTCCACGCCGAGATGGCGGAGTTGGTCACAGGCGCTTTGGGAAAGTTCCGGAGGGAACTGGCTCATAATGGAGGGACTGGCTTCGATCAGAATGATGCGGGCGTGAGTCGGATCGATCCGGCGGAAGTCCGCCCGCAACACCACGCGGCTCAACTCGGCGAAAGCTCCCGCCAGCTCGACGCCGGTGGGTCCTCCCCCCACCACCACGATGGTCATGCACCGCTTGCGCTCGTTCTCATCGAGGGTGTTCTCCGCTTTTTCGAAGGCGAGCAAGATCTCCCGGCGAATCCGGAAAGCGTCATCGAGGGATTTCAAGCCGGGCGCGAATTGTTCCCATTCCGGGTGGCCGAAGTAACTCGTCATGCCTCCCAAGGCGAGGACGAGGTAATCGAAATCCAAAGTGGATTTGCCCAGGACCACTTGTTTTTCCGGCAAACGAATATCGGTGACGTTATCGAGCAGCACCGTGAGGTTTTGTTTGTCGGCCAGAATGGAACGAATGGGCTGGGCGATGTCCGGCGCGGAAAGAGCGGAGGTAGCCACCTGGTAAAGAAGCGGCTGAAAAAGATGATGATTTTGCCGATCAACCAAAGTCACCCGCGCTTCCGGTTGGTAAAAAGACTGGCAAAAAGTCAATCCACCAAACCCGGCCCCGAGTACCACTACATGACGGACCTTTTTCTCCATGGGGCAATCTATTCCCTATGGAGCAATTTGCGAATTTCCTTGGCGGGATCGGCCTCCCGGCGGCGAATCAATGTGTAGGTATTGGTGGTGCTGATTAGATCGCCGGGTTTCATCATTTTGAGGGGCCCAAGCATTTCCAGTTCGACATAGGCGGCTGGATCAGGATTCGTGTAAACCTCGGCGCTGCTCTTTTGGTCGGGGTATTCGCCCTCGGCGAGCCGGGGTGAATCGATTTGCACAATGATTTTGTCTCCCACCCACAATAATGTCCCGGCGTCCGTGCCGATTTTGTGCGGCTTTTTTGTATCGCGGGTCAATGAAACCATCCCATTGGCCACGCGCAAGTTCGTCGGTAGATCGTCCGATTGTTTATTGTAGCCGGCTGCGTTTAGGGAATGATCGGGCAGAGGAGCCACGACCGCTACCGGGTCTTTTAACTGCGTAATGATCCAAACGCCGACATTTACCGGTTGCCCCTCCAGCTTTTCGTAGGTCGTTTTGATTTTCATCACCGGCTTGTCTTTTTCCAACGTGATGTGCCGGATTGTTCGCAGGCCGTAAAACCGGTCCGTGGCAGAATGAAGTGTCACCTCGGTGGCCGTTTCGCTGGGCCGAAGAGGAACGGAATCAAACACCGGTGGTGGCGGCCATGATCGCGGCGTCAACTTTGGCCAATCACTTTGAGGGGCGGGCCAGGTCTTGTCGCCACCGAAATTGCCCCACTCCTTCGCATCGGGATCGGGTTTCTTCCCATCAAGCGCCCGATTTTCCCAGAAGGGACCGTCTTGCTCGCCTAAGAATCGGAATTGCATGACGCGGCCGATGGCTGGAACGACGATCGCTTCGACGGTGTCGTTCCGGATGGCGATACTTTCGGGCCAGCCATGATAATTGGTTTTGGAAATAGAGACATCCCCGGCCAGGACCTTGGCAGGGCCCAGGAGAATCGCGAAAAACAAACCAAAAAACGGTCTCGTCAAATTCACGGCCTACGTATGGTTCCATCGCGTCCACGCAAACGGCCCCATTGCAAGTCGAACGGAGGGTTGTCGCGGATTGGGTATTTGGCGGCCAGCTTCTCGTCGATATCGATGCCGAGCCCCGGTTTGTCATTGGCCCAGAGCATCCCTTGCCGAATCTCAGGACAGCCTGGAAATACTTCACGGAGCGCGTCGTTGAATCCCGGCGCTTCTTGTATCCCGAAATTCCATGTGGACAAGTCGAGATGCACATGCGCGGCATGTCCCACGGGGGAGGTGTCACCCGGTCCATGCCAGGCCGTTCGCACCCGGTAGAAATCACAAAGAGCGGCGATCTTGCGGGCGGCGCTGATGCCGCCCACCTGCGATAGATGGCATCGTATGAAATCGATCAGCCGCCCGCTGATTAAGTCGAGCCATTCGTTTGGATTGTTGAAGAGTTCGCCCATGGCAATCGGCGTCGCGCATTGTTGGCGCAAGGTGCGGAAATAACCGACGTCCTCGGGTGCGAATGGGTCTTCGAGAAAAAACAGGCGGTACCGCTCCAGTTCCTTGGCCATGCCAATGGCATCAATGGGAGGGAGCCGTTCGTGCATGTCATGCAACAACTCGATATCTTCATCCAGGTGTTCGCGCAGATAAGCGAAAAGCTTGGGCACCGAACGGCGATACGCGGTTGGCTCGAAAACTTCTCCCGCGAAATGGCTGTCCCCGAGAATCGCCGCCGGCGAATTCGTCTGGCCGCCGCCACCCCCGCCGCCGGCCCCGTAGGTGGAATTCCCCGGCGTGCTCACCTGGACGCGAATGTAGTGCGCGCCATCCGCCATGAACCGGCGCGCGGCGTCCGCCACTTCCTCATGAGTGCGCCCTGCCGCGTGACGATAGACCGGTACGGCGACCCGGCATTTCCCACCGAGCAATTGATAGAGCGGCATGCCAGCGCGTTTTCCCTTGATGTCCCAAAGAGCTGCGTCGACCCCGCTCAAACCGTTCATAAGCACCGGTCCGTTGCGCCAGTAGGAACTTTGGTACATGGCCTGCCAGAGATCCTCGATATTATCGGGATCCTTGCCCACCAGAAACGGGTTCAGATACTCATCGACCGCCGTTGCCACCGTGCGAATTCGTTGCGTGAACGTCGCGCAACCGATTCCGTACAGGCCGGGCTCGCTGGTTTCGACTTTGACAACGCAGAGCCGGATGCGCGCCGGCGCGGTGAGGATGGCTTTTACTTTCGTGATTTTTAAAGGGGACCCGCGCGAAACGTTTGGCGTGGGGGTGGTCTGGGCGCTGGAGGCGCGTCCACTGCCAAAAGCCAATCCGGCGAGGGCGGCGCCCTTGGAGAGTCGATCCAGAAAATCCCGGCGTTTCATAATATTATTAGGCGGCTCCGAACGCTTCGCGCAGCAACGCGATGCTTTTGGGAACGGCGATATCCGGATTCTCTTTGCCTTCCATTTCCAGCGAGACGTAACCGGTGTAGTTCACGTCTGCCAAAATCTTGGCGACCTTTTTATAATCCAAATCCAATGTGTACCACTCGCCGCCGCCGAAATATGTTTTGGCTTGGACGAAGACCGTTTTGGGCGCCATCAACCGCAACTTTTCGTATGGGTCCTCGAGGAAATTCCCGGTGTCCATGAGTGCTCCCAACCAGGGGGAGGGGATGTCCTTGAGAATGCGCAACAAGCCTTCCGGAGTGCGCGCCAGGCCCCAATGATTTTCCAAGGCGAGAATCACGCCGCATTCCTCCGCTTTGCCCAGGCATTGGCGGATGCCATCTTCGCACCACTTGAACCCATCTTCATCGGTGAAACCCGCCAACGGCTTTTCAATCCCGCGTTGCGCCATCAACGTATCGAAATCGACCGTGTTCCAGCGTCCCGTGTTGATGCGGATGCTGGGAATACCTAGTTCGTAGGCAATCTCGATGCACTTTTTCGTGTGCTCGACGTTGCTGGAAATCTCTTCGGGCTTGGGACTGACGAAGTTTTGATGGGTCGAAAGGCAAATCAAATCGATGCCATTCGTGAACGCGTGACGCTTTAATTTTCGGAGGTACGCGCGCGCGGAGGCATCCAACGGCGCCTTTTCCTGAATTTCCATCTGCCGGTGCAGGATGTCCACCCCTTGCACACCGATCTCCGCGGATTTGTCGATGACCACTTCGATGGGGACTTTGGCCGTCCTAAAATGCCAATAAGAGTAGCTCGATATGGCCAGCCGCACCCGCTTTTGGCCGGCCTTATCCGCGGCTTTGATCGTCGTGCCGGGCTCGAGCGTTAATGCCGCTCCCAAACCAGCCCCGGCCTTCAGGAAGCCACGTCGGTTCATTGAGGCACCTATTATTTGGCGGCCAAAGCGCGTTCGATGTCCGCGGTCAATTCCGAAGAGTCAGGCGTTACTTTCGAATCGTATCGATTAATGATTTTGCCATCTTTGCCGATCAGGAATTTGCCGAAATTCCATTTGATATCGCCGGGGAAGGGGGAGTCTTTGCCGGTCAACGCGGCATAGAGAGGATGCTGTTCGGCCCCTTTCACATGCACTTTATCCATCAAAGGAAAAGTGACGTTGTACTTGGCCGAACAAAACTGTTTGATTTCGTCGTTCGTGCCCGGTTCCTGCGCGCCGAAGTCGTTGCAGGGAATTCCGATCACGGTGAAGCCCTTGCTCGCGTATTTTTGATGCACCGCTTGGAGGGCTGTGTACTGCGGGGTGTAGCCGCATTTCGAAGCAACGTTTACCAGGAGAACAACCTTCCCTTTGTAATCCTTCAGCGAAACGGGCTTTCCGTTGATATCCTTGAGGGGAATATCGTAAAGCGAAGCCGTGGCGGCTGAAACAACTTGAACGAGCGCGAGAGCGCACAGAATAGCCAGAAATTTCATAGATAATTGATGAATATTAATTGTTTTCGGATGTGTGCCGGACCAGACCGACCGAATGGGCGATGTCGTCGAACTCTTGCGGGCTGACTTCTTCCAGACGTTTGCCTTTGGCGGCGAGGTGTTCGCTGATCTTAACCGCTTTTTCGGTCATGATCTCATGCGTTTCCGCGCTGCCGCCCACCAAGGCAAAATTCGGTCCCGTCGTGATGCGCTTATGCCCGTCGTTGTCGAGTCCAACCCCGAGGAGAAGCGCCTTTTTCTTCTGTTTTGAGTGAGCTGACGGCATTGGCGGAAAGTTAGGGGCACCCCCCGCGGCAAGTCAATGTCATTCGGACAGTGCCTTGGGCTTTGGGACTACTCGGTCAACGGAAAAGCACTTCGCACCGTTCAAGCCAAATCTTGAATCGGGGACAATGGGCCTTTATTTCCGCCGCACCGATGTCTTGAAGGTGACGAAAGCCGTCAATTTTTCGGTATGTGGGTATGCGAGCAAGGATGCGGTGGGAAGGAGACGTGTCCTTCACCTCATTAATGTCTTCAGGGCTGTGAAATGGTGCACATTCATTGCGTAGCTGCTCAATGCCGGCGGCGTATTCGGGATAAAACTCTTTCAGGACGGATGGACGCGTGAGAATGAGCGCCTCAAACTCATGCACTTGGATGTAAGGAAAGAAGTTCGGATGCCCGATGTCCGTTCTCCATGCCTGCTCAATATGTTCCGCCTTTCGTCCGCCCTTAAAGTTCTCTGCTATCGCTTGCTCGCGACCGGGAAATGTTCTGGGCAGTGCATAAAGGTCAATGAGCGTCGTCAGCACATCAGCAGCGCCCACATCGTTGGTGGCAAACAGATTCAGAATGTCATCGCGAATTGCGTCATAGTTCGTCACGCCGCCGACGGTAACATCCGCTTCATCATCACCAACCCGGAAGCTTGTCGCCGCCAAAATCGGTTTCTGAACAATGACACCGAAGTGGCTTAAGTGCTGGCGGAGCACACGATTCACGAACAGTTCTTCTTCCTGCCCCTCGACGTAAATGAATAAATTCATTCAGGGCGGCCTCCGATGACATTCTTCCTCCAAGCTTCACCAAGTGTGTATCGCTTTAACCAATGACCGAGTTTCTCCGGATCGAGACGTTTAAAGGTTGAAGCGCCCTCGTGCATTTCCGTGACAACGACTTCGGCAGGTTTGAAGTGATCGACAAGCGTCGCTGACTGGGTGCTTAAAAGCACTTGAGTTTGCGTCGAAGTGCTCCGAATTAGCGATGCGAGATAAGCTTCGGCAGCGGGATGCAAGCCTAGTTCCGGTTCATCGAGAATGATCATCCAAGTCGCCATCTCCTCCGGAAGGTTGAAGAGCGTTACAAGCGCAATCATCCGCAAAGTGCCATCTGAAAGATGAGCCGGGCCAAAAGCGTCGGTCGGATTGCTGGTGGGCCGCCAGCGCAGGAGTATGCCAGAACCGTTGCGACCGGTCGGCTCTAGGTCGAAATCCTTGAGTTCTGAAAACACAGTGTTCACTCCGGCCACGACGCGGCGATAATTCGCTGGGAACTCCCTGTGCAAGCGCAGCAGAATAGCCGCAAGGTTGCCTCCTTCCGCACGCAGGTAGCGCGCATCGGTTGGATCGCAATAATTGCGCATTCGCGACGTCATGCTTGTATCGTGAAAATGGAACACCCGCGTTTTATCAAGAAACCATTTGATGAATCGCTGAGTTTTGAGTGTTGGATCGAGATAGCGGCTCAAGGTGCTTTCGGAAGGTTCGTTGTTCTCGATAGGGATCACCTTCGGATAGTTCGCGGCATTGGCCTTAAACTGTAGCTCTTCTTGAACCAAGATCAGCCGGTCAACTGCCGCGAATGTCAGCCCGCATTGATACGTATTCAGTCCCAAATCGCTGCGGAAAATTAGCTTGGCATCCATGAAGCGCGTTCGCTTCGGGCCAAAATGCAGGAAGTTCGATCCCCCGCCGCCATCTTGAATGAATCGTTGAAGGCCCCCTAGCATCATCTCGTTCATCATGCGAAAGAATCCGATGAGATTGGATTTTCCAGAGCCGTTAGCTCCAACGAGAACAGTGATTGGACCAAATGTGAAATCGTCCAACTCTTTGATCGAGCGGAAGCCCTTAAGGCTTATTCTTTCAAGTGAATGCATTTACAATATTCTGTTTTCAAATGCCTCGTGAAGGCGTTCTCAGTTCGACGGCATCAGACTACCGGTCTGCACGGTGATTGTCACTTCCGTTCCCCCGAACGGCCTGGAGACGCGAAATGCAATTGGCGCAGGCAGTGCCCCGACGATGTTTCACTGAACAGGACCAAGCCCGAAAATTACATCCTGGCCTGTCAGGCCAAAATTCAAGGCGAGTGGAAACTGGACGCTTGAGCAGTTGAGTATTAAAACAGAAAAGAAACATTCAAACGAAAAAGTGAAAGAACGCATAATGAAAGTCGCACAAAATCAGCAAGCCCGGCGGAGATTTTGAAATCGTCGAGCGCGCGGTACCTAAAGCTGCTCAGGCTGGGTCCGGATCAAACCGATTTAAAGAGCATTTGGAACTCAGCAGCAAAAATGCAAAACCGTCGAGAAACTGACCCATGAAGCACTCCCCGACCGCGGGCAGGCAACTGTCGTTCCAGGCGAAATTAGAGAACTGGGCCGAAGGAATGGACTATTGCGCCGTTCCGGTTCCCGCAAGCATCACGCAAGCCTTGGGCACGAAGGGCCCCGTCTTGGTCATGGCGCGCGTAAACGACTCGGAGCCATTCAAGGTGAGCCTCTTTCCGACTGGCGGCGGGCAGCACTACATTCGCATCAAGGCAAAAATCCGTAAGGAAACGAAGACCAAAACGGGCGATCGCATTCGTATTCGCTTCACGATCCTCAATCGCGCGGATGTGACGATCCCCATGGACTTGATGAAGGCGCTTCGGGCCGACGGCGTGGCGGACGCCTTCAAGTCGCTGCCGCCCGGCAAGCAGAATTTTATCGTCCGGCGGATTGACGATGCCGCCAAACCCGAGACTCGCGAGAAGAGAATTCAGAAAGCCGTGGAAGCCGCCCACGGCAGGCGCGAAGAGGGAAAACCAACTCAGATACGTTGAAGAAAGTTTCCTGCGGCACGGAATTGAACATCGTCCAGGAAGGCGTGCCCGCCGTCATTCCCGCCGAAGCGTGCTATCTCGGCTGGCAGGAATCGTTGACGTTGTTGGCGAAACTCGTTGAGGCCGAGATCCCAGACTGATGGGGTGGAGGTTGGTGACCATAAAATGATAACGTGGGGGATATCGTCTTGTGGACAAGATAGATCGGGTTCCGTAATACAGCAGCATGAAACGCATTATTTTAATCACTCTTCTTGTCGGCATTGTGGCCGCTTTCGCCGCGCCGGCGCCAATTGGCGCCAAAGATCGGATGGTCGTTCTCATCAGCCTGGATGGATTTCCGGGATTTGCATTGGAGGACCCGAAGCTGCCGGTTCCGACGTTGCGCCGCTTGATTCGCGATGGCACTTGGTCCCGGATGCACACCATCAATCCGACGATTACATGGCCCAATCACACAACGATGGTCACCGGCGTGCATGCCGACGAACATGGACTGCTGCTCAATGGAACGATCGTGCGCACGAACGGATGGCCACCAGTCAAAGTCGATCCCAAGATCGACAAAGAGCAGATGGTCCACGCGCCGACGGTGTACGATGCGGCGCACAAGGCGGGTCTTACCACAGCGCAAGTGGATTGGGTCGCCATCAACAACGCACCCACCATTACTTGGGCGTTCAACGAATGGGCCACCCCGGATGGACCCGTGGAACGGGAGATGATTTCCCGGGGAGCCTTGACGACAAACGAGGTGCAGGATTTTACGAAATTCAACATCGTCTGGCGCGACCAGGTCTGGACGAAGGCGGCCACTTACCTCATCCGCGAACATAAGCCGAACCTGGTGTTGTTCCATCTTCTGACACTTGATGCCACGCATCACCGCTATGGCCCGAACAGCCTGGCTGCGACGGACGCCATGGCGTTTGTCGACAGTTGCGTGGCGCGAGTCGTCGAAGCGGTCCATCAAGCAGGAATGGCGGAACGCACCACCTTCCTCGTCGTTTCCGATCATGGTTTTAAAGGGTACACGAACGAAATCCGCCCAACAGTGGCGCTAAGTGCCGCAGGCCTGTCCAAGGCCGCGTATGTGTTGCCGGAAGGCGGCACAGGTTTTCTCTATTTGAATTCCACCAACTCGCCCGACGTCTCGGCAAAAGTGATCGAATTGATGAAGTCGGTGGAAGGAATCGCGGACGTGATCACCCCGGAACGCTTCGCTGCTCTCGGCCTGCCGCAGCCTGAAAAGGATCCGCAGATGTTTAACATTCTGCTCGCGGCCAAGCCTGGTTATTCATTCTCAGGCGCGACCGGTGGGGCGGTGACCGCTGCCGTGCCGCAGCAGGCCGGGAGTCACGGTTATCTCGCGAGCGACCCAGATCTCGATGCGATCTTCATTGCGAGTGGCTACGGCGTGGCGCCGGGAGCAAAACTCGCCGAAGTGAGATCCATCGATGTGGCCCCGACCATTGCCACATTGCTCGGGCTGGCCTTACCGAACGTCAAAGGCAAAGCACTGCCATTGCAATAGTCCCAGCAACGGACGACCGCTAAACCAGCGCCTCTTTGCAGTACTGCAAACATTTGGCGACCTCGACCACGGAATTGGATCCAGCGGGAATCCGGTATTCCAATTCGATGTCGGCCGGGAAGGTCCATTTCTCTTTTCTCATGAGTTGCAGGACTTCTTTGATGGGAGTCTTGCCTTGTCCCCACGGCTCGTTGCCGCCCTCGGGCGTGCGGTCCTTCAGGTGAAGGCTGACGATGCGGCTATGGTACTTTTCCAAAACCGGAATAGGCGACAGGCCTTTGGAACCGGCCACATAATGACCAATGTCAAGGTTGAAGCCAACGTATTGGCCGTAGGAAGGGAGCGGGTCCTCTTTGTCCAACGACGGGAAGTTGCTGGTGTGATTATGGAATCCGACCCAAATTTTGTGTTTGTCAGCGAAAGGGGCGACCTTTTTGGCGAACGCGTCGGACCGCTCGGTGGTGATGCCAACACAGCCGAGCGCCTTGGCGACCATGAAATTGAAATCTATCTCCTCATCCGACTGTCCGAAGGGGATTTTGTGGAGGTGAATGTTGACTCCGGCGTCATTGTACATTTTGCGAAGATCGCGGCACTTGGCCAGTTGCGCCTCCCTCTCAGCGTCGGTGGGTTTAGCCGGTGCTTCACCCGTGCCAGCTCCGCGCCCGCGTCCGCCGCCGCGAATGCCGGCATACGCGCGAATGGGACCGTCCATCAGTTCGACTTCGCTGAGCCCGTCTTGCAGCAGGGCGCTTAGCGTTTCCTCGGCCGTGCTGATATTGCCGCCGCGATAGCTGTAGGTGATGCAGCCGATGCGAACACCATTAAAGACGGAATTGGGTTTTCCGGCGGAGGCGTTGTCCGCCGGCCAGAGGCGCGGCGAAACAATAGCCAGCGCGGTGAGGCTGGTGGCACGGGCGAGGAAGGAACGGCGCGAAGTCTGGAATTGCGCAGCAGTTTGAGTCTTCATGGTTGTATTGCTTTAGGAATCAATTTGAGCTGCCTGTCAATACTGAACTGAGGTTGCGGTTTCGTTGCATCGATCCAGCGCCGCTAATGGAATTGAATCTTAGAAAATATGCGTTTGCATAAAAGAGTGATAAACGCTACGATTTGCAAACGAATATATGCAGCGTTCCAAGCCTGAACCCAAGCGCTTCGGAGTTGCCGGCAGATTCGTTGATGCGCAGGTCGCCGCGGGACGAGTCGCTTTCCCGCTCATGGATCTCGTCCACGAGACCGGACTTTCGATGACGGCAGCGAAACACCAATTGCTCCGGCTGAAACACCGCGTAACAAGAGTTTCGCCACGGCAACCGTTTTATTTGATTGTCGGTCCGGAACACCGCACCGTCGGCGCTCCACCTGTAGCGTGGTGGCTTCACGATTATTTTGCCTGGCTGAGACAACCCTATTACCTGGCGCTTCAGTCCGCAGCCAGTTCATTCGGTTCAAACCCACAGGCCTTGCAGGTGACACAAGTGATGACGAAGATCGCGCGCCGCGCCATTGAAGTTGGACGGATTCGTGTCCAGTTCTTCGTAAAACGCACCATAGAGCAAACACCGACGCAGTCTTTGACCAATGCTTTCGCCCCGCTGAAAATCAGCACGCCGGAAGCGACGGCTCTTGATCTGGTTCGATACGCCGGACGCATTGGTGGAATTGGTTGCGTGGCGGAGACCATTGCTCCGCTGTTGCCGGTACTGCGCGCTGCCGAATTGCGACGAGCGCTGAAAACCGAAAGCCAACCGACCGTCGCTCAACGTTTGGGTTTCGTGCTCGAAAAACTGAGAGCAAATGAACTGGCCAAGGTTGTCCAGCAATGGCTGCCGTCCGATCTAGCTTTTGTGCCGCTTGTCCCGGGTCAGCGTGGTGATTCTTCCGAAATCAAACGCTGGAGGATTCTTAACAATGCCAGCGAGATTGGACGATCATGACACCACTGACGCGCCGGGACGTCATCGCCCATCAGTCGGTCGTTCCCTGGCCGAACCAGTTTCAAGTCGAGCAGGATTTACTGCTGTGCTGGACCATGGCCGCATTGTTTGGAGACCGGTTTTTGGAGAGCCAGATAGCCATGCGAGGTGGCACGTTGTTGCACAAGGTTTATCTCCCACCGCCTTCCCGTTACAGTGAGGATATTGATTTGGTCGTGGTTGGTAACAGCAAATCCAAAGGTTGTTCCTGCTCGAATCATCGAATCGTTTCAACATTATCTCAAATTGGAGCGCAGCGTTGCCGCTCGGTCGGAGTTCTTGCCGCTGCTCGATGCGCATCTGGCTGACAGCGGATTTTGTTCGGACATGAATCAATTGCTTCGGACGGGGATTACTTACGACACTCAGCAAGCCGGAGAATTTGTGAAAGCCAACTTGCTCGCGTTATTGCCGAAACGATGAGGAATTCTTTATTTGCGGCGGTCCGGCCTCGACCCCGATCGGCGCGGCAAATCCTCAAACTGAATGATGCCCTGTTGAAGGGCGATGGCGCTGGCTTGTGTTCGATTGGCGGCGCGCAGCTTCGCGAGAATTTTACTGACGTGATTTTTCACCGTGATCTCGACAATCGCCAAGGCCGCTGAAATTTGTTTATTGGTCAGCCCTCGCACGACCAGCGACAATACTTCGTTCTCTCTCGCGCTTAACTCGCCAACGCCATTTCGCGCCGCCCGTCCCGCGGAGAGCCTTCGATTATTGCCGGGCCATAAGTTGCGCTTTGACATCGTCGGAGAGCGCCGCGCCGGCGATCCATTCCTTGGCGCGCGCGGCATCCTGTTGCAACCAGCTCAGGGCGGCGAATTCAATCGAGCGGCTCCTGAGTTCATCGTTTCCAATAGTCGCCGCCCACTGCGCCGCCACGGCTGGGTGGTAGGAGGCCACGGAGGAGACATAGGCATTTACGCCGGCATCGCGGGCCTGGCTGGCGTTGAGGGAGCGCAGGTATTCGCCCGCCGCGCGAAAATCCTGATAAGCCCAGCGCGTGATCACGACATCCATTCCCTGGGTCGCGAGAGAGCCATTGGGGAAACTATTTGCCCAAGCGGCGGCCGCGGCAGGATCGTTCACCGCCCACGCGGCGGCGACAGCCACCGCCGCCGCATTCTGCCTTTCCCCGGCGGGAAGCCGCGCCACCAGCTCGGCGGCGAATTCCGGGGAATGCGGTGCCGCGCTCATGCTCACCGAGGCCAGCAAGGCGGCGCGAATATCGACCGCGGGAAAGTCGGAAGCCCATTGCGCTGCCGCTTTGGCATCGGACGACGCCCAGGTGTGAAGCGCTTCGTTGAGCAGGTTGTTTCGAACCTCCCCGGGGGGCATGTGGCGTGCGTAGCCAGCCGCGGCTTCTGGATTTGTTTTGGCCCAGATCGGCATGAGGACAGCCGCCGCGGCGTTTTGTTGGCGCTCGTCTGTCATATGCGAAAGCCACTCGATCGCGCCGCTCGAATCTTTTTCACCCCACTGCGTCGCCGCGAGTGTGATCAGATCGTTCCGCAACTGTCCCGAACCAAAGGAAGCCGCGAAAGCAGCCGCAAACGAAGGGTCGAACTTCGCGGCTTCTTCAATGACGGCGCGGGCGGCCTCGCGTTGCGCGGCTCCAGGCAGTGTCGAGGCCCACTCGGCCGCTGACCGCGTATCGGCGCTGGCCAACGCATGGGCCACAATGCCGGCTGCTTCGTTATAATCAAAGGACCCGGCAACTTTTTTGAGAGCCAGTGCGGCCTGTGTGGGGTCGTTAGCCGCCCACCCGGAAAAAACTTCGCGAATCGCCAGACTGCGGCCTTGGCCGGACGGAAGCGTGCTCGCCCAATCCAGCGCGGCCCGCGGGTCCAGCGCGGCCCATTGGGCAGCGATTTCTTGCCAGAGCTTGTTTTGCTCAAGCCCTGCCGGCAGCTTCGCGGCCGCGTTTCGTAACGTGTCGATTCTATCGGCACTGGGCGCTTTCGGTTGCGGGGCCCAAATCTCCGGCTTGCGGTAAGTCCGCGCCCCAGTTGCCGACCTGCCTTCAACCGGCGCTCCGGCTACACGGTCTGGCGTTGCCCGGCCTGCGCCGCACCAATAGCCGGCCAATCCGCTCAGCGCGGCAATGGCCACAAATTGCGGGAGAGGAAATTTCATGGTTAGAATTTCCCGGTTGTCCAGGTGGCCCCGGTGAGCGTGACGGTCAGGCCATTTCCGCTCACGTCCGAACTGCTCGTGCCCGTGTTTTCATTGAAATGCCAGAGACCAACCGTGTTCGAATCGTTGCTGAATGGCGCGGTCGGCGGCGTGAAATTGGCCGTGTATCGGGAGACTTTCGACAAGCGTCCTTCATCAATGACCGCATTGAGGAAGTCGTTGGCGGCCCAGTCATAGCGAAAACCGCCGAAGTAGAGTTTGTTTGCTCCCGCCAGCAACGTTCCCGTCTGCGCGGCCGACCCTTGTTGCACACCATCTCGAAAAGCGCGCAGGGTCGTGCCGTCGTAACTCGCGGCCACGTGATACCACTGGCCCGCGTTCCAGGTCAGCGCTCCCGTATCCAATTGTCCCCAATTATTGCCGCTCGTGCCCAAGCGCACTTGAATGCGCCCGTTATCTCCGATCAGCAACGCGTAGCCGCTGCTCGAGCCCAACTCACGGGCGATAATGGTCCCAAGCTTGCCCGCCGCGGGAAGCGCCGTCACCTTGACGAAAGCTTCCATGCATAAGGCTGAGCCCACGATGTCCAGGGCTGCCGCGTCGTTCACCGCGCTGTACGAACCGGCCGCTCCCGTGAAGCTAACGCCCACGGCGGCGGAAGGAGTCGTGATCGACAGATTATCAAGGGTTGCCGTGCACAGAGTCCCATCAAGATGGCTGGTCACGGCTAATCCGACTTGGATGCTGCTGGCCATGACGTTGGTTTCGGTCCCGACCGTCGTCCACGAACTTCCGTTGCTCGAAGCCGAAGCGGTAAAGATATTCCCCGCCCGTAACAGCTTGATCCAATAGGGCGCGGCCACGACGGGTCCGGCGGTGTGGGTCGTGACTCCGGCGGTCGCCACCCGGCGTTGGAAAGCCACGCCGTTCGCAGAGGAGACCACGATCATACAATGCTTGGAATCGGGATTGGTCGTTTCGCGCATCATGACACCCGCTTTGGACCACGGATCAATGTTTTGAAGCGTGGCTACGCGCGCGATGATGGTTCCATCGCCATTTAGAGTCTGGCGGACAAAATAGAATTCGTCGGCATTGCCCCAAATATCCGCGCCGGAAGCGGTGATCGTGAAGGTGCCTCCCGAATAACCCGAACTGCCCGCGACACCGACCGCGCCGATGTCACCGCCCGCCCAAGGACTGGGCAGACTCCCGGCGGTTTGCTGGCTAGGCACGTTGGAGAGCGGACTGATATTTCCGACGTCGTCGGTAGTTTTGATCGCGAAATAGTAAGTCGTGCCCGCGGCCAGGCCGGTGACCGTGAACGATTGACCGGTCCCAGCCACCGCCGGAGCGGGTTCGCCGGTCGCTTGGCTGGCTGAACCCCAGTTGGCCGTAGTAATGAGCGCGGTACTGTACCGAATGTCGTAGCTGGTGGCTGTTCCGGTGTTGCCATCGTCGCCCGGCGCGGTCCAGGTCAAAGTCGCGCTGCTGGTCGTCACTGAACTCACCGCCAGATTCGACACTGCCGCAGGGGCGGTCGAATCGGTGAGAACAACTTTCAAGGCAATGTCGGTCGTGATCGCTTGTGGCAGGGAAATGGTCATCGCGCCGCCGCCATGAGAAACATTTTGTGAACTGATGATTGTGCCGTTGTACGTGTTCCACCATTCGAAACGATACGTCCCGGCGTTGATGGAAGGACTAGTGAATGAGCCTGTGATCGGCGTCGGGTTCTGACCATCGCGGGCCACTTTCGCCCAGGTATTGTCTTTGTGCTGGCACCAGGCATAAAGCCGATCCGAAGCCGAACTGCGAATCGCGAAAACGCGCAGTTTCGGTTGTGTGGTATTCATGGAGAAACCAGTGGGTGGATTTACATCGGCAGTGGCGTAATTGGCCCAGCCTCGCGTGTGATAAGATTCGCTATTCCAGTAGGCGCGCGCCGCTTTAGTGTGCGAGCCGGCGTCCACTCCCTGCCAATCGATCGGATGAGTGAAAATGTGCCCGAACAATCCCGCCCAAAGAAAATTGTGCCGCGTGATCTGTCCTCCGGTGCCGTAAGTTGCGACGGGATCGTCGTTGTTCCAGGTAGTGAGCGTGCCGATTTCGCCCCAGACCCAAGGCTTTTTCGCCGAGCCTGTCGGCCAGCTCGTTTGCAACCACTGGGAATGATAGTAAACGAAATAGGCGCAATCTTCCGTAAGATAGATTGGATGCCGTTGCAGCGCGGTGGTGATGTAATCGTGGTAATTCGGCACATCGAGATTGCCCGGATTGGTCGCCCAGAAGTCTGGTGTGTAGGCCTGGCTGCCCATGGACGTCGTAAACTGGTGCTGGTGCGGATCGTTCGAATGCGCCCAAGCGCCAAAGCTCGAATAAAAGCTCCATTCCGGCGCGGTCGAAGGAATATTCCCATGCTCATTCCAGACTTCCCAGGCGAGGATCGCCGGCGAATATCCCCAGCGCGCAAAGCGGTACCGGTAATTGCGTTTCCAATAACCAAGATGTTTCGCGTCCGTCCAACTCACGACGTAGCCGTTTTGCGAGGCCCACGTCTCGCTGTTCACCGTCGCGTCCCAGGTCCAATAGACATCGCCATGCGAGCAAAGCTGAACGTAAACTCCATTCGCCTCAGCGGCGTTGAGGATCTCATCGATTTCATAGGCCGCCCACGGATTGAAAAAGGTTCCTTTGGGAACAGTCAGATTTTGCGTTGGATCGTCAGCGTCATTATTTTGATCATCTTTCACGATCTGCCGCTCGAAACCGGGATCGCTCAGCACATTCCAGGTCTGGCCCGATTGGAGTAATTCCAGGTCGTCGAACCAGGCCGTGCCCGTGCTGCTTTCCGCGCCGGCCCAAATGCCAATATCATTTTCGCTCGCGCCCGTGGTGAAGGTCACACTCACCTGCGTCCAACCGCTGGACCCGGTGCGCACGGTGGTGCGCCGGCCTGTGCCGGGATTGTTTCCGGCAGTGGCGTTCCCCGAGAAAAAAGCCCCATTTCCGCTCAAGCTGGTGACTTGGATATATCCGCGCAAGGTGTAGCTCGTGTTCGGCAACACAGCGACCCGCGTGTAATAACCGTCCGTACCGGAGGTCGACCGGAAAAACTTCGCCGCGCGCGCGCCGGTCCGCTTGGTGCCAGTGTCGATGCTCGCTCCCGCCGCGTACTGGGACCATTTCGGCGCCCAGACTTGGTAACCGCCCTCGAGCGCGAGATTGAAGCCGTCGTTTTGGTCCCAAATTCGAGTGAGATTGATCCCGTTGGTTCGGTCGGTCGCGAACGCATCGGCATACGCAAGAGTCCGGCGATTGATGTTGGGCGCCCATTGGTGGCCTTTGGAAATGGGAATGAAGCTGCTGCCATCATCGAATACCATGAAGCGCGGATCGGTGCTGTACTTGCGCAGAAAACCTTTGTTCGATGAACTGGTGACGGTGAAGGCTGTCGAAGAGCTTTGTATCGTGCCGCTCGCGTCCGTCGCCACCAGCACGAAGGAATGATTGCCGGTCTGGTTTGGCGCGTAACGAACCTTCCAATGCGCCGCGCCTGAAATCCCCAGGACCTCCGAGCTTCCCAGATCCGTGCGGCGGAAAGGAACATGATAAAACGCCGGCACCGTCACGACCGTGCTGTCCGGGCGCGTGATGCGGGCCTCGACGGTGATCCCTTGCGGATGCGCGTAACCGTCGTCCGTGGCCGCGTAAGGATAAAAAAGCTTCGACGCCGAAGTCCCGACATCGAACGTTATCTCCAGTTTCGAGTATTTGCCCACGCTGGACGAATTCAGCGAAATGCCACTGATAGTGACCGCGTGGACGTTCATGACGAACGCCGCCATGACAGAGATGATTGCAATCGCGCGCATAGTTTTTCTTTCTGAAAACCGAAACTAAAATTTTCCTCCCGTCCAAATCGCCCCCGTGAGGGTCACGGTTAGGCCGTTACCGCTCACATCCGAGCTGCTCGTGCCCGTATTCTCATTAAAATGCCAGAGACCAACCGTGTTCGAATCGTTGCTGAATGGCGCGCTCGGCGGTGTGAAATTGGCCGTGTATCGGGAGACTTTCGACAAGCGTCCTTCATCAATGACCGCATTGAGGAAGTCGTTGGCGGCCCAGTCATAGCGAAAACCGCCGAAGTAGAGTTTGTTTGCTCCCGCCAGCAACGTTCCCGTCTGCGCGGCCGACCCTTGTTGCACACCATCTCGAAAAGCCCGCAGTGTCGTGCCGTCATAACTCGCGGCCACGTGATACCACTGGCCCGAGTTCCACGTCAGCGCGCCCGTATCCAATTGCCCCCAATTATTCCCGCTGGTGCCCAGACGCACCTGAATGCGCCCATTATCACCGATCAGCAACGCGTAGCCGCTGCTCGATCCCAACTCACGGGCTATGATGGTCCCAAGCTTGCCCGCTGCGGGAAGCGCCGTCACCTTCACAAAAGCTTCCATGCATAAGGCTGAGCCCACAATGTCCAAGGCCGCCGCGTCGTTCACCGCGCCGTACGAACCGGACGCTCCTCCCGTGAAGCTGACGCCCACGGCGGCGGACGGAGTTGTGATCGAGACATTATCAATGGTTGCCGTGCACAGACTCCCATCGAGATGGCTGGTCACCGCCAATCCGACTTGGATGCTACTGGCCATGACGTTGGTTTCACTCCCGACTGTCGTCCACGAACTTCCGTTACTCGACGCCGACGCGGTAAAGATATTCCCCGCTCGCACGAGCTTGACCCAGTAGGGCGCCGCCACGACGGGTCCGGCGGTGTGAGTGGTGACCCCAGCGGTCGCGACCCGGCGTTGGAAAGCCACGCCGTTCGCGGAGGAGACAACGATCATGCAATGCTTGGCATCGGGATTGGTCGTTTCGCGCATCATGACACCCGCCTTGGACCAAGGATCGGTATTTTGAAGCGTGGCCACCCGCGCGATGATCGTTCCATCGCCGTTCAGCGTCTGGCGGACAAAATAGAATTCGTCGGCATTGCCCCAAATGTCCGCGCCGGAAGCCGTGACCGTGAAGGTGCCTCCCGAATAACTCGAGCTGCCTGCGGCCGCCACCGCGCCGATATCTCCACCCACCCAAGGACTAGGCAGGCCGCCGCCGGCGCTTTGCGTCGTGGCGTTGGCTTCGTTCGAGTATGCCGAATCGCCCGCGGAGTTGCTCGCCCGCACGCGGTAATAATAAGTGGTCGAGGGGCTTAACCCGGTGTCGGTGAAGGTGGTCACGCCCGCGCCCACGGTCGTAATCTGGCCGTAAGTTCCGCCCGCCCCGATTTTGCGCTCGATCTTGAATTGGGTTTCGTTGTTAGAATTGTCGGTCCAGGACAGACCAATTGAACTCGACGAAAGCGCGTTCGCGCTCAGATTCGACGGCGCCGCGGGTGGGGTTGGAGCTGTTCCGCTGTGGTGAAGCACTGTCAGGTCGCCTCCATTCCCTTCAATGATGATCAAACCATCCGCAACGTAGGTGTATCGGGGGAGCACGCCTTCACTGTAAGCGGCGCGATGCGGCGTGGGTGGGTCCAGGACATTCCAATAAACCCAAAAGCCCGGCCCATCCCAGAAACGTCCGTCATCGAAAAGCGTCAGGCCGCAAGTGGTCCAATGTGTCGATGGAACAAAATTGCCGCAAGACTGTTGGCGGCGGATGACCGTCGGATGTTTCTGCGTGGTAATCGGGTCGGCATAGCTCAGACCGCGGGCAGCGGAACGATCCAGAATCTTGGCGCTCTCGCTCGCTCCCCAGTGCGCGTGAAACAACGTGTCGCCCGCCATGGTGATCGGGCATTGCTCGTCGGTAATGACGATGTTCTTGATCCAATGCACGAAACGCAAATCCCCGGCGACGTAGTTCGCGATGGTGGTGTTGTCCAACACCATCTCACCAAACTGGGAATCCCAGCGGCCATCAGGCGGACTGCTTTGGCCGTTGCGGAATAACTGGTAAGCGATTTCTTTTCCGTCGCTGCCCACCTTTACCACCGGCACCGGACCGGTGTTTAGGTAGGCGCTGCCGTTGACCAGGTCCTCGACTCCACCATAGCCCACCGCCGGAATGAACTTCTCCGTGCCGTTGTCCAGGTTCAGCGCAAAGAGGTTTTTCATCGATGGGTTGCTTTGGAGAAAACTGCGCGCTTGCGCGTTCGAGTTCGGCCAGATATTCCCCGTCGAAGGATACCCCCACAGCCCGGCGTTGTGATCGAGGCGCATCCGAACGAACACCACCCCATGCTGCTCCGCAATGACCGGCCAATAGCCCTCGAATTCATTCGGGAATCCAGCGGTGTTGGGCGTCGGTTTCACACGCCATTTCTGCGTGCCATTCGAGTTGTTCACCGCGTGCACGAACAAATCGTCGGTGCAGTAAACGATGCAATCGCGCGAAGGCGAATAGCTCGGCGGCGTCGCGACGGTCGAACCGCCGGTGTAAACCCAAGCCGAGGCCATTGTGGTTGTATTGACCTTATGAAGCCGTCCATCGTCGCTAACCACATAGGCGAAACTGCCCACCAGCAACACAGCTTTGTTCAAGGCGCTGCCCGCGTTATAGCTCCCGGAGACCGCCCCTGAACTGGCATTGAATTTGTAAAGAGTCCCATTCGCGCCGCCGGCAAAGACGAAGCCCGCGGAATCGTAGGCTGGCGTGGCGTTGAAGCTCGTGGCCGTGCTCCGCCAGGCTTGCGCTCCGTTGCTTTTGGCCAGCGCATAAAGACCGTTGCCCGCAGCGGGCACATAAACGTTCGAACCACCCGTAATCGTCCGCGCGTCTTTTGGCGCATGGTAAAGGTGTGAGCCATTTGTGCCGCCGTTCGAATCCGGGCCATTGAAGGTCCACGCAAAAGTCCACGGCTCGACTGGTTCTTCGGCCGTGAAGCCCGTACGCTGGGAGTCGTGCGCATCCTGAGTCCAGTCACTCGCTGGGAAAGCAGTGAAGGGAAAGAGAAGGAGCGCCATTATCGCGGCTGCGTGATTTGTTTTCATGTCTTCAAAACTTTCCGCTGGTCCAGGTCGCGCCCGTGAGGCCTACGGTCAGACCGTTCCCGCTCCCATCCGCGCTGCTCGTGCCGGTATTCTCATTGAAATGCCAGAGACCAACCGTGTTCGAATCGTTGCCGAATGGCGCCGTGGGCGGTGTGAAATTGGCCGTGTATCGGGCGATTTTGGAAAGACGCCCCTCATCGATCACCGCGTTCAAAAAATCGGCAGCATTCCAATCATACCGAAAACCGCCGAAGTAAAGTTTGTTCGCCCCGGCCAGCAGCGTTCCCGTCTGCGCGGCCGATCCTTGTTGCACGCCATCTCGAAAAGCCCGCAGAGTCGTGCCGTCGTAACTCGCGGCCACATGATACCACTGGCCCGAGTTCCAGGTCAGCGCGCCCGTATCAAGCTGTCCCCAATTATTCCCGCTCGTGCCCAGGCGCACCTGAATGCGCCCGTTATCTCCGATCAGCAACGAGTAGCCGCTGCTCGATCCCAACTCACGCGCGATGATCGTCCCAAGTTTGCCCGCTGCGGGAAGCCCCGTCACCTTGACGAAAGCTTCCATGCATAAGGCTGAGCCCACGACGTCCAAGGCCGCCGCGTCGTTCACCGCTCCATACGAACCGGACGCGCCAGTGAAGCTGATGCCCACCGCGGCGGAAGGAGTCGTGATCGAGACATTATCAATGGTTGCTGTGCACAGAGTTCCATCAAGGTGGCTGGTCACCGCCAATCCGACTTGGATGCTGCTGGCCATGACGTTGGTTTCGGTCCCGACTGTCATCCACGAGCTCCCGTTGCTCGAAGCCGAAGCGGTAAAGATATTCCCCGTCCGCACGAGCCTAACCCAATATGGCGCAGCCACGATGGGCCCGGCGGTGTGAGTCGTGACTCCAGCGGTTGCGACCCGGCGTTGGAAAGCCACGCCGTTCGCAGACGAGACCACGATCATGCAATGCTTGGAATCGGGATTGGTTGTTTCGCGCATCATGACACCCCCCTTGGACCACGGATCGGTATTTTGAAGCGTGGCCACCCGCGCGATGATAGTTCCATCGCCGTTTAGAGGCTGGCGGACAAAATAGAATTCGTCGGCGTTGCCCCAAATATCCGCGCCGGAAGCCGTGACCGTGAACGTGCCTCCCGAATAGCTCGAACTGCCCGCGGCCCCCACCGCGCCGATGTCGCCACCGACCCACGGACTGGGCAGGCCGGACGACGAAGTCTGACCGCTGGGGACATTGGAGAGCGCGCTGATATTGCCCGCTTCGTCACTCGTCTTGATCGCAAAGTAATAGGTGGTGCCCGCGGCGAGGCCGGGAACCGTGAACGATTGACCGGTCCCGGCCGCCGCCGGAGCGGGTTCCGCTGTCGCTTGGCTAGCTGAGCCCCAATTGGCCGTGGTAATGAGCGAAGTACTGTAACGAATGTCGTAGCTGGTAGCCGTTCCGGTGTTGCCATCGTCCCCAGGCGCGGTCCAGGTCAGCGTGGCGCTGCTGGTGGTGACGGAACTTACCGCCAGATTCGAAACCGCGGCGGGCGCGGTCGTGTCCGGGGGAGGGGGCGAACCGGAGCGCACATCCACCCAAGCCAGCGTGCCATAAGCTTCGATCGCCTGAACCAGCCCCTCGAGCCAATAGCAGTCGCCCAGGCCCGTCGGCGCGCTCTTCATTTGACTGCGTAGCGTACTGGCGCTCGCCTGCACCACCCATCGTTCGACCGGGGCGATCATGCCGAATACCTCCGGCAAGAGCCCGGTTCCTTCGTCGCCGGTCCAACTGCGATTGAAATAATTTGCTTGCAGCACCCACCAAAATGGAAACCGGCTTTTCCCGGAATTATGGCGGGCGAGCGTGGCGCTTTGGACATTGTCGCGCAAATAGCGGCCCATCTCCGGAGTAAGATTCAGGAACATCCAGCCGCGATAAGTGCTGCTGTCCATGCGCGAATCATACATATCGGTGTAGGGCAGGCTCGAGGCGTTCGATTCGATCGTGGCAAAGTTTACACCCGCGTTCAGTTGGGTTTGAAGGTTATTGGTCGCGGTCGTGCGCGTGGCCGCGTCCCCAAAATGATCCGCGAGCCGCGCCATGGCGATGTGGGCGCTCATCGTGCCGTAAAGATTGCCCTGCCCGGCCCGGCTGTTGTAGACCGTTTTGACGTTCGCCCAGTTATTCGAAACGAGCGCCCAATCACCGCTGCGATAAGCATAGAGCCACAAACCATAAATGGAATGCACACTCGGCCGGTTTGCGCCGAAGTTCGGATTATTGTACCACCATTGCGTTTTGGGATGCAATTCACGCGCGGTCCCAACGGTCTTCGGCATCGGATAAGCGCCCCATGGGGCGAATCTCGAGTCGGCCAATTCGCTGGCCACGTAATTTCGAATCGATGTTTGCTGCGCGGACGTCACATGCGGATAAACGAAGGCCAGCGTCGTGATGGTCCGTCCCGGCTCCAGGTAAATCGCATAGCCCGCACTCTGTTGATCAGAGCGGCTGAGATACAGAGGCGCCAGATGCCCATTGGTCAGAACGCCGTCGATGTGGCCTTGCAATTCCGTCTTCAGATCGTCCGCGCCGGAGATGTTCGAGATCGACGGAAATTGCCACGCGTAAGGAGTGATATCGACCGCCTGCGCCGTTATCAGCATCGAGGCTCCAAATACAACCGCCAGTTTAGTAAAGATGTTCATGGTCCCTCGGTTCAAAAATGTTCCATCGCGACCAGGCTCCACGACTCAGTGAAGTAAACGCGGGTGCCCACCACGATCGGAGCGATGCGCGCCTGCATCCCATCCTGGCTGGTGCTGGTGGGAGAGCCGGTATCTTTGTAAACCACATCGAAATTGAAAACGCCTCCGTCCCGGTTCCGAATCTCCGCTTGCACTCCGCGGTGGGTGCTGTTCACAACATCGAAGATCTTTGTCCCTCGGAAATTCTGCCGGCCCCACAAGAAATTTCCCGCCACGCTCAAGCCGTAGAGATTGTCTGTTTCCCACGGCCACGGATTCGAGAGCGATCCATTCCCAATCCCAGTCCTGCGCCCGGTGGTCATATTGATGGCGCAAAGATCGACCGAGTAGGCGGTCCCGAAGGTGCCACCCAGCTTCGTAAAGGTCGGGTAACGTGTCTTGAAATAAGTGAGGACACGGCCCTGATTATCCACCACGACCGGGCAAGCCGGCAGGCCGACACCATCAGCCGGTCCGCACAGCACGGTGAAAGGTTCCGTCAAATCGCTCGTTCTGAGGGCAAACACATGACGCCAATCGGCTCCGGCGTCGGTCCAGCGGCCGCCATTGGTATCCCCGGTCAACCAGCGGGCGATATTATCCTCCTCGTTTTGAATACTGGTCGAATCGGCCATGAGCGATTCCATGATGTACTCGCTGCCGATAATCGGCGTGCCAGCGCTCGAAATCCAAACCAAGTTATTGAACACAACCGGCCAGGAATAACGCAAGCTCTGGCCGATGACGCGATGCGACGTCCGGATGGCGCCGTCACTCGTATTGAGCGCGTAAACGAACATGTTCTCCGCCCCGGCGTAAACCGTGGTGGCATCCGCCGCCAGCGAGCCAAGGACCGGAGCCGGAAGCCGCCGCGTCCAAATTTGAGCGCCATTGGCCGTATTGATCGCGTAGATATTTCCGCCGTGGTCGGCGACATAGGCCGTCGTGCCATTGATGCACGCCGCGGAAGTGACCGCTTTTAAGCACGGAAACGTCCAGGCGGTCGAGCCGTTGCTCGTGTTCAATCCATAAACTGTTCCCGGCACGCTATTGAAGAGGACAATTGCGCCCGCAACCGCCGCCGGAGCGATCGTTCCTCCCGGAAGGCTCGCGGTCCAAGCCGTGGCGCCGTCCGAATCGTTGATCCCGTAGGCATTCCCATCCATCGTGCCGAGGAAGAGGCGATTGGCCGCAAGCACGGGCTGGACCGATTCCGCAATGGTGAAACTGACCGAGGCTGGGATCGGATAAGAATAGCCCGATCGGCTGGTGAGGTCGTCCGGCCAGCCGGCCACGCTATCCTTGTTCCGCAACGTCAGGGTGGGGCCGCACCAGATCCACCGCGCCCGGTAGGGCGGCGCGACCGAGTCCGTGGTGCGTCCGGTTCGCTGCGCGTTTTGTTGCAGTTGCGGCCAATCAACGGCGAGTGAAGAACTCGCGGCGGCAATCAGCAACGTTAAGGCAAATGCGTGTTTTGCTCCCATAAACCTCTCTGTTGGTTAGGAAGATCAGAACCCGCCTCTTTAGAAATGTCATCACCGCATTGGGGGGAGAGCCGTATCATACGATCGTATGATACGTGCCGTTTCATAATGCGCGATTGGTTCCGGTAGGGACGCTTTCCACGGCGTCCCACTTATTCAAATCATTCAAACCCGATTCCCCGCGATGGTAGGGCGCCGCTGCCGCGGCGCCTTCTCCCAACGCGAATAAGTCCAAGACAGGAACCCGGCCCGGGACTTGAGATTGGACATTTGGGCGCATAAGAACACAGCCGGGACGGCTCTGCCACTCTTGCGTGCACAGCCGGGGCGAGACGATCTGGCACATTAAAATCCGAGCAGGCGTTTTTGATAGATTTTGGGGGCGGAGCTGGCGACGAGGTAACGCAAGGCGTCGGCGGCACCGTCGCCACCGGAGCCATCTTCATCGGCATCGACCTTAAGGACGTCCTCGGGGCGATGTGGGTCGTGCTGGTCAGTGATCGGTGGTCAGTGGGTGCTGGGTGCTGAACTTGGTGAAAAACGGGAAAAGCGGGAAAGCCTTGAATGCAGAGTGCAGAAATGCAAATTGCAGAATGGAGAAACGCCCGCCTTCGCGCGGAGCGCTTCGGCGCGGCCTGCTGTGGACGGGACGGCGGACAGGTGCCGGGCCGCCGAAACGGATTCAGACCCGAGGGGAAATGAACGACAAAGTGTGCGACAATGAAAATGCCCGATAAAGTGCATGGGAGTTAGGCGGGTTTGTTGGCTGGGCTATGGATCATTTCGAGAGCACGAACGGTCTCGGGGGAGAGGTCAGGGAGAGTCGAGGCTTGATCGTCGCTGACTTGAGCGGCGCATTTGCGTTCGTCGCGATCGTTTTCCTTGAGCTTCAGAAGCATGGCGTAAAGGCGCTGGAGCTCGATCACGGGCGTTTCTGGGGACATGGCCGTGTTAAAGAAGCGCTGGCGGACCATGTCGAGGGCTCTTTTGCCTTTGGCCCGCGTTGGCTCGACCGTTACAGCCCACTTTGGGGATGGCCCTCCTTCGCCAAGGCTACGGCGGGCAGGCCGGGTCTCGCCGCCTTGGCCAAAGCCAAAATCCCTCGCCGCAGGACCCCACCCAATTTTCAGACAGGCTCTAAGGGCATAAGGCGCGAAGGCGCAAAGAAGAAACCGGGAAGATGGAAGGGGAGGACGCGGGGACCAAAGGGGGAAGATTCGGGAGAAGAGAAAAAATGGCAGAAACATGGGGGCAGAAAAATTTGGGGGAAACGTTTGCCAAAACAGACTCCGCGTCGTAACCGCCGCCATCAGAAGGTGGACTCCGCAATTTGGCCGCGAAATACACGAACTACGGCGAAAAAGTCGGCCGGGGGCCGCTTTGCATTCATGGAGCAACTGGGAGAGGAACGGGTGAAATGGGAGGGCGGATTTGAGAGCTTGGCGGTGCAAGGTATCTTCGTTACACTCGCTCAAATCGCTTCCAATCCGGACCGCAATATGATTTCGACAAGATACGGGATCGTCGCGTTGATTTTCATGCTGGTTCTCGGCGTTGGAGTGATGCTGACGGTCTTGCAGGCGCGGAAATATTCCCGCTTTGTTTTGAAGTCGAAAGAAGGGCATTTGGTCAAGCTGGAAGGGTATGCTTTTGATCAAAAAAAAGTTCGATATGAACTTCCTTCCAGTTCCTGGACGCAACGCTTTTTAACCAAGCTGCCATTACCCCGTTCCGTACGGGACAAATTCAAATTCCCCAAAAAAAGAGCGTTCATCGTAGCAGTTCCCGATTTTCCTGGCGAACCGACGTTGAGTGCTGCCTTCTCCATCCAAACACCACCTGGTGTTAGAGATATTGGAGCGCTTCGCATCAAGATCACAGACGATCACGGCCAAGAATTCGATCCGGCAGTCCAAAGTGCGGAAGGGGGTGAGATGCTATATTGGGCAAATGAAATACGTGTCTTCCCTCGCCGAGGCAAAGACCTGCACCTTCATTTACTGGATGGAACTCGGGCGCTGGGCGACTTTGTGATCCATAATCCCGCAGCACGGGCTCGGTACCCCCAATGGGAAGCGAAACCACTCCCGCTCAGCGTTACGAATCAAGAGCTTGAGGTCAGGCTGATTGAGTTTCGTACGTTCCGAAATCTATCGCCGATCTTTTCTAAAAGCGGGCATATCCTGGGACTCAATGCATTTTCGAGACGAGGGAACTGGGACCTATTCCTTCAACTTTGAATCTTCTGAGGCAAGCGAGTTAACTTTGATTCTGGCCGTAACAGAAAGCCGTTTTATCGAATTCTTGGCCAAACCCGAGCAGGTCTCAAAAGACGTTATTCCCTGATTCTGAATGCGGTCCAGGCTTCCGGAACAAAGTGATTACGAGAGCGCTCTCCGCGAATTGGCGTCGGCGAAACAGGTCGGGCATCTTTGGCCTGAGTTGCTCCATGAATGCAAGGCGGCCCCGCTCCACCTTTTCGCGCGGTTCGTGTATTTCGCGATTAATTAGAGCCTGTCCCCAAAGTCGGGCATTTCGGAATCAAGTTCCGCCGAGGGGGACTAACTCGTCCTCCGAGGGTAGGTTATTCACATTTTGCCAAGGCAAAATCGCTTAAATCGGATTTTTGGAGACAGACCTCCTATCTTTTCACTCCTAGGGATTTTTTGATCCGCTAAGCGGCTTGCGGCAGTGCGAGCGGTTTCTTTTTGACCTTCCTTATCTTCGCCAGCATCCACAGGTTATGTGTTAGCACGCCCCAGGCCAAGGCCATTTCTCGATGAGCAAAGCCTTTAGCCCGCATGGGGCGGCCGAGAAACCCGTTCTTGAGAATACCGATCCGTCCCTCCGTCTGGGCCCGTCGACGTTGCAAGCGCGCAAACTTTACCTCCTTCATCCGGCGACTCAGTTCGGCAGGCTGGCGCGGACAAAGCCCATCAAAAGTTCCTCCTTCCTTGAGAGTCCGGCTGTTCACCGCGCTGGCAAAGGCCCGATCCGTCGTCACCGATTCCACATGCCGTCCCAGCGCTTCGAAGACTCGCAGCAGGCTGCTAAAAAGCAATTGGCTATCAGCCGCAGCGCTCTCTCGGAAAAACTGGTAATCCAAAATGATGCCTTGTCGATTCTCCCCGATCAGCACCGTGTTGCCAAACTCGACCTCGGCTCCAGCTTTCCCGCGCACTATCACCCGCACGTCGGGCTCATAGAGGCTGAGAATTTTTTCGGCGTTGCCGACCGGGCGTTCTCCGATGATCCGCTCGTGCGCCTGTTTTTGGGCTCGCGGCAAGAGTTCGAGCACCCCGTCCAGGCGGCGCAAAATCTCTTCGGCTTGACCGCGGCTCCAGGGCGTTTGCTCCCACTGTTTGTCCAACAACTCCCGGTGCCGCCGCGCATGGGCACGCGCCACGCTCACCAGCTTCTTCATCGCGCGCAAGACTCGTTTGCGTCCCTTCTTGCGCCCAGCCCGCCGGGCTTGTTGGGACATTTCTATGCTTAAGCGATTCATGCGCCGCAAGAACTCCTCGGGTGCTTCCATTCGTGCGCGCAAACCAGCCTTGCGAATGAGCAACGTCGCCTTCATCAGCGTGCGCACCCCATCGCGCAATAGCACCCAATCGGTCGGAAAATGGATGTTGGCTTTCAGGCAAGTGCTATCCAGGAAATACTCCTTCAAATCCAAGGCTTTCTTGAGCTTGAGCTGGGCGGGCGTTTCCAGCGCCGCTCGGAGCAGTCCGTCCAGGATCGGGCGCATCTGCTCGGGCGGAAGCCAGTGAGCGAAGCGCTGGAGTTCGCTCTTGGAGGGGACGCAAACCACGTCCAGCGCATCGACCAGGCAGAACCATTGATAGAGCGGGTTGCCGGCCAACTGGCAGCTAAACCCGCGATAATCTTCCTGTAAAAGCGTCCGCAGCACCGTGCAGCGCAAAGCGCGACGGGAACGTTGCTGATATTTTTCTTGCTCCAGGGCGCTGGGGTCGGCCGATCCGGCCCGGCGCCAATTGGCCAAAGCCCGCACCACAAAGTCCTGCTCGACGCCGCTCTCGCGCAAAAGAGCATCGATTTGCAGTAAGCGCGTTTGTAAACTCAGATAGTCGACGTTCCCAACAATGGTGGGGAGCCGAAGGCGAAGTTCCTGGAAAGAGGGAATGATCTTGCGGGCCATGCGCTAGTTTATAGGCTAGCTTGTGAAAGACCAGCTAAAAATGCAAAACACTCCAAAAAAAATGCCAATTTCCTATCCGTTGCGCGTGCAGGCCATCCGTTCTCGCGGACAAAACCCTCGGCTCTATGTGAGTTTTCCGCTGGCTTTGGCGGCTGCTATCGGGCTGGAGGCGGGCGAGGAGGTTCAATGGGAGCTCTTAGATCGTGCCGAACTCCACCTGCTTCGCCCCAAAGCCTCCCCAGCTTCCACTAAATCCAAAGTCGCCAAGTAGGCCCGGGCCACCCATCATAACGGCACAATTTTGCCCATCTCACCAAAAGAGCGCTTTTTTAATAACAACGAATCCTCAAATCGAGCAGCGCTCTCAGTGCTTAACTCCTGGGGGACAGGCTCTAATTAATTATTTTATGAGGGCCTCTGATGAAAACCAACGAGCAAGTGTTTTGGAATGACGGCTGTCTGGGCCACTGGCGAATGAAAATGCGCTTTTTCAGCGCAACAATAAATCCTCGTAAACTTGACGTCTGGCATCGCTTGGCGTGCTCAACTCGCTATGAGCTGGGTTGCATCGGGAACCGAGTAATTACGAGAGTGCTCTCCGCGAATTGAAGTCGGCGAAACGGGTCGGGCATCTTTGGCCTGAGTTGCTCCATGAATGCAAGGCGGCCCCCGGCTCCATTTTTTCGCGTGGTTCGTGTATTTCGCGGTAAACTAAATTTCGGGATCTGGCTTCTAATGGCGGCGGTTACGACGCGGAGCCTGTTTTGGCAAACGTTTCCCCCAATTTTTCTGCCCCCATATTTCTGCCATTTTTGTCCCCCTCTCCGTTCTCTCCGTTTCCTCCTGTTAATCTTCCTTTTTGGTCCCGCGCCCCGCCTCTTCGTTCGCTTCTTCTTTGCGCCTTCGCGCCTTATGCCCTTAGCTTAGCCAACACGGTAACAATTCAGTAGGAACGATGTCCTATCCCTTTTCACTTCAGGCCGGGCCGTTTCCCTGGCGTTTGCCAGTCTTTGTGCCAGTTGTCTCTCTCAGCGCCTCGGCGTCTCTGCGCGAGATGGGAAAACAAGTCTTGGCCCGCGAATCAACGGGTATGGACGCGAATTGGCGAACGTTGGATCAGGGTTACGGTCTTGGGCTTATTCGCGTTGATTGGCGTTATTAGCGGGCAGTCTTCTTTACGGTTCTGGATGGTCCAGATGGGACGCCGAGGAAGGCGTCCCTACCGGAAATCAATCGCGCATCATGAAAACGTCTATCACAGGATCGTATGATACGTGCCATTTGGGCCTTTTATCGGCGGAACAGGCGGGTCCCGTGTTCTCCGCGACGTAACTCTCGCGTTTGGATGACGTTATCCGGAGTTTTACGATGCCTTGCTCGGAAGACTCTCGCCCCGCTTCTTGCGTATCGCCATAGCCAAGAGCAGGCCGCAATGCGCACTGGCGAAAAGCATCACCGCTGTTGAGACCATAGAGGATGGTAGGAAGCCGAGCGCGCTTAAAATACAGACAACGACAAGGACGGTCCCACCCCAAGCCACGGATCGCTTATAACGAGGCTTTCGAATCGAGAGAAACGGCACGGAAAAAGCCGCCAGCGCGGCGATCGCCCCGGCGAGGCAAGCGCCTGCGCGCTGATCTGCGGGAGGCAAGGAACATAGGTAGCCGGCAAGAACGAGCAGGGTAATAGCAATAAGAAACAACCCGCCCCGCGATGGGTTCCAGCGCCATTCATCATCCGCGAAACCCAAAATATTTAGCTTCGCGGCGCTTTCCTTTTCAAAAATCCATGATTCATACTCGCGAATCACAGACCAGATCATCGATGCGCCCCACCAGGCCGGTGCCACTAACATGGATGCCGCCGCCAACGCAAAAAACGCCGAGACGACAAAGTCGTCCAACCCGGTGAACGAAGTCAGTGAGTAATCCGATTGCAGCCCTTCTTTCAGCGGATGGGCAACCAGAATGACTCCTTCCCATACGTAAGCGGTGATGATTCCAAAAGTGAAACGGACACCATAGAGGATTCCAACCAATCCCAGAAAGCCGTAACAAGCCAGAAAAGGGCGCGGCACAGCCAATCCAGTTTGCCGGCGCCTCTGCGCGAGAACAAGGAATCTGCTCCCCGCGAGTATTTGGACAAACGAGACTATCACGCCCAAGAACGTTCCTCTGATAAGCCAGCGCGCGCGTGGTCCCTGAACTCCTGTAGCGCTCGGATGAGATTTCTGCCAAACCAGGAAGCGGTTTTGTTCCCATAAGCCGTAGGCAAAACCGAGCAGGGCCACAACCAGGCCCGACGCCAGGCCAGTGACAATCCAGGGATGATGTTGCAGCCAAATCCAGCTTTTCCGGACCTTGCTCGCGGGCCGCGCCAGAATCGGTTCGTGTTTCAGAAAGCGATCCAATTCCTCGGCCAAGGCCCCCGCGGAGGGATATCGGCGTTCGGTCTTTTTCTCGAGGCACTTCAGGCAAATCGTCTCGATGTCCGGCAGAATCTTGGGATTCAGCTTCGAAGGAGCAAGTGGTTCCTCTTCGATCACCTTGCGAAGCGTGAGCACCGCCGACTCAGTGAGAAACGGCGCGCGCCCGACGAGCAGGTAATACAGGATCGCTCCCAGTGAATAAACGTCGCTGGCCGGCCCGATAAGATCGCTCCTACCGGACGCCTGCTCAGGTGGCATGTAGGCGGGCGTCCCCATGACCGCGCCCGAATGAGTCAAACCGCTCGCACGGTCCAGTTGCTTCGCCAGTCCGAAATCGGTGATGCGCGGGTTTCCGCTCGCGTCAATAAGCACATTGGAGGGTTTGAGATCGCGGTGCAGCGTACCGCGCTGATGGGCATAATGGATGGCCTCCGCTATCCTCTTCACCAAATCTGCCGCCCTGGCCGCCGGTATCGGACCGTCAACGGTTAATTCGGCCAGGCTTTTGCCCTCGATAAAATCCATTGAAAAATAATGTTGCCCCTCATGCTCCCCTACTTCGTGAATGGCCACGATATTCGGATGTTGTAAATTGGCCGCCGACTCCGCTTCCGTGCGAAAACGTTTCACGTCCGTTTCCGTGGCGAATTTGCCTGCTAGAATCATTTTCACCGCCACAGGCCGGTTCAGACTGATCTGCCGCCCCTTCCACACCACACCCATGCCTCCGCGCGCGATTTCTTCCAACAATTCGTAATCGCCCAGATACCGGATGGTTGGGCCAGGCATGGTCGTGACCGAGGACGGAGAAACTGGCGGCAAATCATTGATGGGATTAACAACTGCTTTAACACTACCTGCGATGGGCGCTTGTGTCACGTCACCGGCCTGCACCGTGGGGGCGAAATCGAGTAAACATTTGGGACAATGGCCGGAAAGAGAGTCGGCCGGCAGCGGCGCGCCGCACTGGGAGCAATGACGCGATTCAGGCATACCAGGACAAACCATCGGATGTTGTCATATTGGGTGCGAACAACTGCCGTTTCAAGGTTCAACGTTCAAAAAGGGCGCTGCCATGTTGGAGAGAACCACCCGATGAAACGTAGCGCGATGCTGGCCAGATTATTTTTTGATCAACGGGTTGCGTGTTTTCAGTTGCGGAAAGGCGGAGAAATCGCGATCCGCCGACCACAATTCGTTCACGCCGTGATGCAGGCAAAGCGCGGCAATGCGCGCGTCATGTATGCGGGGACCTTTTAGGCGCGCCGGCATGGAAATTTCGCGCAGTTTCTCGAAATAACCGTGGCCTTCGGAAAGCAGATGCAATTGAGAACAAGTGAGCAAAGAGTCCAAAAAACCCAAGGCTTCCGAGAGGCTGGAGGCCGGTCTATAGATGTTCGGGTGAGTGGCGATGCTGATGAATTCGTGGAGGCACGGCCACGGAATCGCCCACGCCGCGGGTTGATGCCGCAATGATTCAACTAATTCCTTCGCCGCCGCGTGAAACTCGCTGTCCTCGCGGTGCGCGTAAACCAACAGGTTGGCATCGACTGCAATCACGCGCCGCGTCCCCGGTAAATTTCATCTCGAATTTTGTCCCACAGCGCGTTCTTGAATTCATCCGTCAGGCCGCGGCCCCGCACGGTGACAAGAGGAGGGAGTTTTTTGGGTTTGTTTTGCCTTTCATTGAGCACGAGGCGCAGCCCCTGCTCGGTCAACGAGCGGAAAGTCGTCTTTTCCTTTCGCGCGAGCCGTTGCGCGCGCTCGAAAAGGTCATCGGCGATTTCGATGGTCGTTTTCATGATATGGCCACCCATATTCCCGTCGAGGGCGGCCCATGTCAATACTCACGCGTTAAGGGGTGACCCTAAGGTTGAAGCGAAGCCGCCCCAAAAAACCTTCGACCGTCAGGAAAGTACGCTTCCGTCTCGACCCAGTGGGCGCTCCGGCCCGGCCGAATTGACAGCGATTTGTTCGTCGCGCTGAGCATCGGTTCGTTTCCCTCCATTTCCCACACAATTCGCGCTCCGCCTGAAGCAGGCAGTGCCGCGGTCACGTTCTCGCGCGCGACATTGAGCGCCAGCGCTTCGGGGCGAAACGGTTGTTTGCGGAGGGTTGGGTTGGCGGCCATAAGCCAGGCCAAGCCCGCCAGAGCGCGGCCTTGGTTCACGATCACAAACTCGTTATTCACGTTAAAACTATCACCCCAGCGGTCGTAAAACGGAAAAGGCGCTTCCGGCGCCGAATCCAGCGGGAAACTGAGTCGGCCCAATTCTTTCTGATAATGATGGAGGAATTGAAAGCCTTCCTGGATGTTTCCGATGGGAAGCCCCGTGGGCGGCAGTATGCGCCGATCGTTCTGCGCGTAATGATGAACGATTTCACGAGGCCATTTCCACCCAAGTCCCGTCACGTAACAGATGTTGACCGGATTGCATCCCCCTTCGTAATTCATATTAGCGAGATAGGCGTCAATGAATCGTGGCTTGGCTGCTTTGGCCGGCCCACTCCCGAGTTCAGCGGCGGCGGCCAGGTCAAAGGCGCGATCCAGCGAAAAGTACCAGCCGGCCGCGCGGAACCGTTTCGATGGATCCGGAAAAGCCGTCCCGTAAGCGCTCTCCGCGGTGAAACGCGCCTGGTCTTCAGCCGCGGCCATTACTTCGTCCTGACATTTCGCCAGAAACGCGGCATTCAAGCGCTCGACGGGAACTCGCCCGTTGCGGGCCCCAACAGCATAATCACGAATGGCGCAGCCGTACGCTTCGTACATCCGCCACCAGGTCCAACGGCGCGTTTCCCGGTCCGCCGGTTCGAAATGGCTTATCAATTCCTTTTCGAATCGCGGCTCGCCCGTCGCCAAAAACATCTCCGCGGCCGCCCATGCCAGCTCATCGTCATGTTGAAACTCGTTTCCATAATGGGTGATCTTCTGATACGCGCCATCCCGGCCATGCTTCGCCAGAGCCCGTTCCAAAAAGGTCCAGCCCAGCCGCGCTTTTTGCAGATAGAGCGCGGACTCTTTCGGGAATTGTTTGCGAAAGAGGGGCGAAGAGCCGGTTTGCGCCAGCGCGGCCACCGCTGCCGCCGTGGCCGACGTATTCTTAGGAAATACAATTTGCGGATCCCCTTTTTCCGGCAGAACATTATCCTCGTACTGACGGTCGCGCGGGTAGACCAAAAAATAGAAGCCCCCATCGGAATCCTGCATTTTGGCCAGGAAATCCGCCTCCCATTTCGCTTCCTGCAGAAGATCGCTCTTTCCATCACCGCTCTCGGGCAAGCCCAGGTTGTCCAACTCTCCAGCGCCCGGGAAAACGTCGGCCGCGAATACCAGGTAGTGAATCAATGCCGCGCTGTTGATCGTGTACTTGCTGTAATCGCCAGCATCATGATGCCCTCCCGACACATCGATTTTTCCCTGCCGCACGAACGGATATAAACTCGCGTTCACATTTTCCAGGCGCGGGGCGGTGTGTTTGGGATTGTTCTTATAATCATCGGTCATTTCCTTGAGGAAGCTTTGCACCGCTTTGAACTGCATCGTCGGAACTTCGGCCGGAGCGATATGACAAGCATCATGAGTGAAACGGGTGAACGGCATGGCATTGCTCGTTCCACAACGCTGGTGATAAAGCCCGAGAACGTACGCCCGCACGAAGGCCCCTACCGTCCCCCCGTCGATGAAGAAGGGAAACGAAACCCCCAGGCCAGGAACAGAGATTTTATACTCCCCCGGGATGTCGAACGCGCTGAAATCCGCCTCCGCCACTTGCTGGTAAGTCGGGAACGTAAAACCTTTATCCGGACGGGCCGTAAGCTTTCCGCTAAATACCGCGCGCCCACTCGCCGCTTCCAGCAGCTTGAATTCAGCCAGCCCAGGCGCGAAAAATTCACCCAGACTCCCGAGGTAATATCCCACCATGGCCCGTTTGGGATACCCGGCCGCGTAGCCTGTTTGGTTGACATGAATGGCCGGGCTCCAGCGGTCTGGCGCCGCCTCTCCCGAAAAATGAATCGGTCCGGGGGCAAGAGATTCCGCATCGACGATCACCTGGCCGCCTTCGGAAATCTGTTTTCCCAGCCGCAGATAGAGTTCGTTGGCGATGCGCAAGTCACGCTTCTTCAACGGAGCATAAAGCACTCTCCTTTTGAATCCGACCGCTTCCACCGGCACCGTCACCCCTCCCGTGGTCACTTTGAATTCTGTCGTGGCCGGCAATTTCAGTTCGCCGTTCGAGCCGACAAAGTTCCATATCTTTGGCTGTGCCGGGTCGGGCTCTTTGGTGGTGATCAAGGAAATCTCCAAGATTGCGGGCGAAATAACGCGCAATGCGTAATCCCCCACGTGCGGAAGCCGGAGAAGATTGTCAATTTGGGATAAATCAGCGGCCTTGATGTCTGATAAGCCCGCGACCACCAAACTCGCGGACAGAAGCGTCAAACGAAGCATGCCTCATTATAGCACATTCCATCACCAATGTCGGCAGCGGGCAGCACCGCCCCTGGAGATATGCCGCCGTTGTAGCGCAGATTTTTAATCTGCCGTATCGCAGATTTCCAATCTGCAAACGTCAGCAACTGCGAAGGGCTACCAGCAGCAGGTTAAAAACCTAATGCCACTAGGATTTCACGCGCCTGTCACGACGCAGAATCTCAACACCGCGCTGAAGCGAAGATTGGACATTTGAGGGAACCCGAAGGGTTCCAAGCCTGTAGCCGGTGGTTGAGTCAGCGACACCACCGGGATTCCCCGAGTTACGGGACAACCCGGCAGGGTTGGCAGCCAGACCTTTGCCTAATAGAAATGGCCGCCTTTGCAAAAGAGCCAACGGGAACTGGCAACCTTCCAGATTGCAATGATTCCGTTAATCGAAACCGGTGGTATCGCTGACTCAACCACCGGCTACAGGCTGGGAACCCTTCGGGTTCAAGGGCCGTGCGTCCCACCCGCTTTTTGAGTGGGCTGCTGCCTTGAAATCCTAGTGGCATTGGGTTAAAAACCTGCGATACGGCGCGATACGGCAGATTAAAAATCTGCGCTACCATGGAGGCAACTGAGCTGCTGCTCAGGTATCTGTTTGGAGTCGGAGGTGGGTACCGAACCGCCTGCGAAGGCGGGACTACGTACTTTGCTGGAAAGTCCGCACGTAGTTCCGCCTTCAGGCGGTCCGTTTTAAGGACCCCCAATGATTTTCAGACAGACTCTCAGCGTTTCGCAATTGCCAAATCTACAAACACGATCACCGATGGATTGCCCACCGCGGCGTAATTTCCCGTGAAAGCCAGCTTGCCGGTTTTGCGGTTAACCCGGAAAACGGCCACGTTGTCCCCTCTTTGGTTGCAAGAATAAAGAAAGCGCCCTGTCGGATCAAAGTTGAAACTCCGCGGATAATCCCCGCGCGTCCACTCTTCGTCCACAAACGTCAGCACCCCGTTCTTTCCCACGGCGAAGATCCCAATGCTGTCATGCAAGCGATTGCCCGCGTAGACGAACCGGCCATCGCTGGACACCATGATTTCCGATGTAAAATTGCTGCCGGCAAATCCAGGCGGGAGGCTGGGAAGAGTCTGTCGCGCCGCTAGGCGCCCATTGTCAGCGTCGTAGTCGAATAGAACAATCGTCGATCCTTCCTCTTGCAGCGAGTAACACCAGCGCCCATTGGGATGAAAGAAAAAATGCCGCGGCCCATCCCCCGGCGGCAGCGAAACGGCGGCAGGATCGTTGGGGGTTAAGATTCCTTTTTGCGCATCGAATTTCCAAACGAAAATGCGATCCAAACCAAGGTCGGCATGCAACACGAAGCGTCCGGCTGCGTCCGCCAGAATCATATGCGCGTGAGTGCGGTCGTGGCCGCTAAAGGCGAAGCTTCCCGGCGGCGCATGGGGAGCTTTTCTCGGTCCGGTCGTCCCGGCATCCTGTTTCACGTCGCTCGCGGTGCTCAGCCGCCCGTCGGGCTGAATCGGCAGCACGGCCACCGATCCCCCAAAATAGTTGGCCACCAGCACGAACTTCCCGGAGGGATGAATGCTCAAATAAGTCGGCCCCGCCCCACCCGACGGAACCGTGTTCAAAAGGGTTAATTGGCCATTGAACCGATCAATCGCGAACGCGCTGACCGTGCCTTCGTTGCTTGCGCCCGTGTGGTCGGTTTCGTTGGTCGAATAGAGGCGGGTGCCCTCGGCATTCACTGCCAGGCAGTTCGGACTTGTGCCCAGCTCATAAAGGCCGTTGGGGGCCAGGGCTCCGGTGGAACGGTCCACCAGAAACAGGTGGATGCCCCGGCCATTTCCGGGTGGCAAATCCACTTGCGTCGGCAGCGTGTCCCGGAGTGGCGAGCTAAAAGTTCCGACGTAGGCGATGAGCGGCCCTCCCTTGGCTTTCAGGGGCGTCGCGCCAAAAATTCCGGCGCCGGCGAACGGAGCACCAGCGGCCAGAACGGCTGAGCTCTTCAAAAAACTCCGGCGCGAAATGCGAAAAGAAGATTGCACAAGGTCCATGGGTCAATCCATACAAGCTGAGCGGGTGATTTCAAAGAGCAATTTCCAGAAACGAACTGGAGAGAGCGAAGAAAGGCCGCACATCATCATGATTGGAACAGGAGCAACCCGGCGTTTGAAAATACCGTTGACATATATCCGTTACGGATATATCGTCGGTTCGTGATGAAAAAGTCTGTGCATGTGCCCCTGACTCCAGCGGTGCTTCATATCCTCCTCGCGCTCTCAACGACAGAGCGTCACGGCTACGGAATCATGAAAGAAGTAGAGGCGGACTCCCAGGGGAAAGTGAAAATGGGACCCGGAACGCTCTACGGTTCGCTCGGCCGCATGATTGAGGCGGGTTTGATTCGGGAGAGCGACAAGAGAGTTGACGTCGAATTGGACGATGAGCGCCGTGTCTACTACGAAATCACAGGAATTGGACAATCGGCGCTGGCGGCGGAATTGGAGCGCTACCGCGGCGTCGTGGCGGTAGCCAGAAGGAAACAGCTTGCCCCGGCCTCATTCGCCTATGGCTTCTGAAACTTCAATACGCCGCTGCCGAAAGTGGTATGCCAGGCTGGTCCGCCTTTATCCGGCGCCGTATCGCGAACGCTTCGGCCAGGGAATGGAACAAACCTTCAATGATCTTTGCCGCGACCGGATAAGATCAGGCCAAGGAATGTTTCGCCTCGTCCTTTGGGTTTTTTTCGAAACATCCGCGGCTATCCTCAGGGAAAACGTAACCAGTATCATGTCGCACTCTATGAAACAAGATTCGATCACATTTCTAAAGTTTGTAAAATACTCCGGGAGTACCGTCAGCGTAATGATGGTATTGGGAATAGTGGCATTGATGATTATATCCCGCGGGAAAGGGGAGGACATAACCGGTATTGTAGCGCCGGCTTTGTTGCTGACCATTGTTTCGGGCTTCGCGGCCGTTATTGCGGCGGTTCTGCAAAAGCGCGCTCAGAAGGCTATCGACCTGAACGAAAAAGGGCTTTCATGAGCATCAAACTAATATTCGCCGCCTTGCTGGCCCTGGCGTCGCTCACCGCCGGCTATGCGCAGAAAGTGGACAAAGCCAGGCTCGATCAGTTTTTTGAACGGCTTGCCGAAAAGAAAAAGGCCATGGGGAGCGTGGCCATCGTCAAAGACGGCCAGGTTCTTTATACCCGCGCCATCGGCTACAGCCAGATCAACGGAACCGAAAAGAAAGCTCTGAGCACGGAGAACAGATTCCGGATCGGTTCGATCACGAAAATGTACACGGCCGTGATGGTTCTTCAACTCGTTGAGGAAGGAAAATTGAAGCTCACCGACACGCTCGACCAATTCTTCCCGGAGATTCCGAACGCCCGGAAAATTACCATCGCGCAGATACTCTCGCATCGCAGCGGCATTCCCAACGTCGGGCGCGAGCAGGCCGGTCAAAAAAAAGTGAGCACGATTCCCATGGGAAAGGATGAAATGCTTGCCCTGATTGTCAAAGGCACGCCCGATTTTGAACCGGACACAAAGCATCACTACAGCAACTCCGGTTACCTCGTCCTGGGGCTGGTTCTTGAGAAGGTGACCGGCAAACCGTACGAGCGGGCCCTCGAGGAAAGAATTACTTCCAAGATCGGACTCAAGGACACCTATTTCACCAGCGTCAGCATCGATGTGAACAAAAACGAAGCGCTTACCTATATTCAATTCGGCGGCCGCGACTGGGAACCGGTGAGTGAAACCCATCCGACTATTCTCTTCAGCGCCGGCGCGATCGTTTCAACACCCGGCGACATGGCGAAATTCATCCAAGCGCTGTTTGAAGGAAAGCTGGTTTCAAAAGGGACTCTCGACCAGATGAAAACGATGAGGGACGGCGAAGGGGTGGGGATGATGACCTTCACCTTTGCCGGCAAGACGTTTTATGGGGAGAATGGCGGGGGCGACAACTACGGGGCCTGGCTGGCTTATGAGCCGGAGGAAAAGCTGGTTATCGCCTACGCCACGAACGCGAAGATTTACCCGGTGGTCAATATCATGCGGGGCGTGGCCGAGATTTACTACCAGAAACCCTTCGCGATTCCCGCCCTGGAAGGACTCGTGGTCAACCCGGACGTGCTGGACCAATACGCCGGAGTTTATTCCCACCCCGATGCGCCCGCGAAAGCCATGGTTACCAGGGACGGCGCGACGCTTTTCTTTCAACCGCCCGGCGCGCCTCCGCCCGGGGTCCCTCTTGAAGCCATTGCCGATGATAAATTCCAGATCGAGGGTGCGGCAGTCTTCACATTCGACGCCGTGAAAAATCAGATGATAGTAAAACGGCGCAATGGTGGAGACAGGATTTTCACGAAGGAAAAATAACCTCCAAAATAATGAAGGAGAATTCGGGCGCCTTACTCCACATCTACCGCCTTTCACTTCAGGCCGGGCCGTTTCCCTGGCGTTTGCCAGTCTCTGTGCCAGTAGAGAGACCAGAGGTTCTCCAGTCTTACTTGTTCAGCGTGGCCATCATAAAAGGTCATGTTTATGGCACCCGGAAGTAGGTTTCGCGGATTAAAGCTGGCGGGCAAGTTTCGGGGACGAGAGCCATGACGAGGGATGGCGAAGTCGCCCATTCCTCCAGGATAGCCGACATTGGCGGTGTAATTGCCGAACGTGAGATTGGGCGAAGGCAAGTCGTCCTCGCGCGGCCCTCCATCAAAACCGAGGCCGCCCCACTCAAACCAATACGCGTTTACCCCATCCCCAAAAAGCGGAGATCGGGAACTGTCCTGTATTTGACTTTCGGCGGTGAACACCCATTTCAACCACCAGTCGGGAATCGGCCCATTAAGTCCCGACCAAGCCCAAGCGTTTCCCGCGAGCCACCGATTATTCAGATAGCTCCCCGCGCGCCATTGGTAATTTCCCGGCCTCTCTAAGGGCTCGCGATAAAACGGGGCAGACTCCGTCGAAAAGCCCCATGCGGTATCGACCGAGCCGCCGTAACTGCCGCCAGTGCCGCCAATCGTAACTGGGGCCTTTCGTTGCTGAGGAAGCGGTCTTTCCGGAGCGGTCGGGCAGATGGACTGCTGGTTCGTTCTCCCCCAATGACTCCGCCACCAGTCCGACTGCAAAGTGTGCGCGTTAATTCCTTCCGATGCGCTCCTTGCAGGAGGCCCTTGCCAAAAACGGCCCTGATCGTCCTCGATGGCAGTGATGTAGCTCAGGGCGTTCTGCCGAAGATTATTGAGGCACTGAACGCTCTGTGCTTTGGCCTTGGCTTGCGATAGAGCCGGGAGGAGCAGACTCGCCAGAATCGCAATGATAGCGATGACAACCAGCAGCTCGATGAGAGTGAATCCCTTCTGCCGTCTATCGGCGCGCCTTAATGCACGTCTCATTCGATGGAGCGTAGCAAACCTGATGATCCTGAAAAGTCTATTTGGCCGCGATGTAACCCGACCTTGACCAGCCATTTCGTATCGCATTTACTGGCCCACGTGATGAACAGTGGCAAAGGCACACTGGATGAGTTGCGCATAGACCGTTCCGCCCTATCAGAGCCCAAGCCTAAAGGTCCCTGGATCGTTGGACTTTTAGCTGGCTTGGTTTTGATCGCTTTCGGCGCGTGGTGGCTTATGCGTCCGAAAGCGTTGGCCGTTCGCGTGGTGCTGGCCAAACCAGGCGCGGACGCCAGCCCGATTGGCGGGGGCCGGACCGTGTTGAACGCTTCCGGTTACGTCATGCCCCGGCGCGAAGCCACGATTTCCTCGAAAGTCACCGGCAAAGTGACCGAAGTACTAGTCGAAGAAGGCAAACGCGTTGAAAAAGGCCAGGTTCTCGCGCGGTTGGACGATTCGAATATCCGGTCAACTTTGCGTTTGGCGGAGGCGCAATTGACTTCGGCCAAATCGGCTTTGGAAGAAATCAAGGTGCGGCTCAAGGAAGCCAATCTCGCGCTCCGGCGGGCCACCCAATTGACGACTAACGGCATCAGCACGCAAGCCGATTTCGAAGCCGCCGAGGCCGGAGCGGCCGCGCAGCAAGCGAGGCTTCGCCGGCAGGAGGCGGATATTGCCGTGGCCGAGCAGGACGTCGCGGTTTGGCAACAGCAACTCGATGACACCGTGATTCGCGCGCCTTTCGCCGGCATTGTGACCTCGAAGAATGCACAGCCCGGGGAAATGATCTCGCCTATGTCCGCCGGCGGATTCACGCGGACCGGGATTTGCACCATCGTCGACATGGATTCGCTCGAGGTCGAGGTGGATGTAAACGAAGGGTATATCAACCGGGTGCAAGCCGGCCAGCCGGTCGAAGCCAAACTGGACGCTTATTCCGATTGGATCATTCCGTGCCACGTGGTGGCGATTATTCCGACGGCGGACCGCCAAAAGGCCACGGTCAAAGTGCGCGTCGGCTTCGATAAGCTGGACCCACGCATTCTTCCACAAATGGCGGTTAAGGTGAGTTTCCGGGGCGGGGAAGGCGCGGGCATTCCGAGCAAGGGCACTGTCTCGCTCCCTCGCGCCGCGCTCCAATCGGCTGACGGAAAAGATTTTATCTTCGTCGTCCAAAACGAAAAAGCGGAGCGGCGCGCCGTCACGGTTGGCTCCACCCGGAACGAAGAAGCGGAGATTTTGACTGGCGTGACCGCGGGAGAACGAGTGATTATCGAACCGCCGGCCGGAGTGGCTGACGGGCAATTAGTCAGAATATCCAACCCATGAACGAACAAACTTCATCACAAGGTAATGGCGTCCTTGTGCGGGTGTCCGGTGTGGAGAAGAGCTACAAGCGCGGCGCCGAGAACGTGCATGTGCTGGCCAATCTCGACCTGGAGGTTCGTTCCGGAGAGTTTTTGGCCTTGATGGGCCCATCCGGGTCGGGGAAAAGCACGCTGCTAAATCTAATCGGCGGCTTGGACCGGCCGACGAAAGGGAGCGTTCAGATCGGCGCGGATCAGATCGACCAAATGTCCGACCGAAAGCTGGCAGCGTGGCGGGCACGGCACGTTGGCTTCGTTTTTCAGCTTTATAATCTGTTGCCGGTCCTGACGGCGGAGCGCAACGTGGAGTTGCCCCTGCTGTTGACGCACCTTTCCAAATCGGACCGGAAGAAACATATCAGCGCCGCGCTGACCGTCGTCGGTCTGGCCCATCGGACCAAACATTATCCCCCGCAACTTTCGGGTGGCGAACAGCAACGAGTCGGCATCGCGCGGGCGATTGTCACGGATCCGACGCTTTTGCTTTGCGATGAGCCCACGGGTGACCTCGACCGCAAAGCCGGCGACGAGATTCTGGATCTGTTGCAAGGGCTCAATCGCGAGCAGGGCAAGACCATCATCATGGTGACGCACGATCCGCATGCGTCCGCCCGAGCGTCGCGCACGGTCCATTTGAACAAGGGTCAACTGAGCAACCAACCGATCGATTGAAATTCCTTCCTCTCATTTGGGCAAATTTGAAGCGGCGCAAATTGAGAACGCTGCTGACGATGCTTTCCATTCTGGTTGCGTTTATTCTCTTTGGGTATCTCTGCGCCATCAAAGTAGCGTTGCACGGTGGAATAAGCGTGGCGGGGGCGGACCGGTTGGTGGTGCGCCATAAAGTTTCGCTGATCCAACTGCTGCCGGAACCTTACAAAGCGCGCATGGAACGAATTCCGGGCGTGGCTTCCGCCGTGCACCAAACATGGTTCGGCGGGATTTATCAGGACCCGAAAAACTTCTTCGCGCAAATGCCGGTGGTGCCGGAAGAATTCCTGGCCATGTTCCCTGAATTCGTCCTCGCGCCAGAGGCGAAGAAGCGCTGGCTGGAAACGCGCACGGGTGCGATTGTCGGGCGCAAGACCGCCCAGCGGTTCGGATGGAAGATCGGAGATCGGGTGCCTATTCAATCGACGATCTGGGGCAAAAAGGATGGCACCCGTTTATGGGAATTCGAAATTGTGGGCATTTTCGACGGCAGTAAAAAAGGAGTGGACACTACCCCCTTGTACTTTCGTCACGATTATTTTGAGGAGGCGCGGGCTTTCGGTTCCGGATTGGTGGGTTGGTATAACATTCGCGTGAAAGACCCGGCCCAATCCGCGGAGGTGGCCAAGAAGGTGGACGAGGAATTCGCCAATTCCACGGCGGAAACGAAAACCGAAACGGAAGGCGCGTTCGTGCAAGGATTCGCCCAGCAAATTGGCGATATCGCCACCCTTACGGCGGCGATTGTGAGCGCGGTGTTTTTCACAATTCTGCTGGTGGCGGGCAATACGATGGCGCAAGCGGTGCACGAGCGAACCGGGGAATTAGGGGCGCTCAAAGCGATTGGTTTTACCAACGAACAGGTCCTGGCCACGGTTCTGGCCGAATCATGTTTACTCGCGATTCTTGGCGGCGGCACTGGGCTGGCTTTGGCCGCGCTGTTGATTTCGCGCGGCGACCCGACCGGCAGCTTGCTGCCCACGTTCCATTTGCCGCAAAAGGATCTCTGGATCGGCGCCGCGCTCGTGCTGGCCTTGGGATTGGCGGCCGGAATTTTGCCGGCGTGGCAAGCGATGCGGTTGCGTGTCGCCGAAGCATTGCGAAGGATGTAAAATATGGGCGGACCTTTCAATTGGCTCTCACAGATCGCGTCGGTCACAAAGTTTGGCCTGCTGACGATCCCGCAGCGCAAAGGGACGGCGGCGGCCACCATTTTTGGAATTGCCGGAGTCGTGGCGGTGCTGGTCGGCGTGCTCTCCATTGGTCAAGGTTTTCACCGGGCGATGACCGTTTCAGGATCTGCCGACACCGCTCTCATTTTGCGGGGCGGTTCGGATAGCGAAATGGTGAGTGGCCTGGGCCGCGAGGATACTCGTGTCATCGCGGACACGGCTGGCTTGGCGCGAACGGCCGATGGGCCCCTCTCTTCTGCCGAGCTATTCGTCATTATCAATCTGCCCAAGCGCGCCACGTTGACGGATGCGAATGTGCCCCTGCGGGGAGTCGAACAAGCCGCTTTCAAGGTGCGGGACAAATTCAAGATCGTGCAAGGCCGTTCCTTTGAATGGGGCCGGAATGAAGTGATTGTCGGCGTGGGGGCCGCGCATGCGTTTGCCGGATTGGAGGTGGGGTCGAAGATTCAAGTGGGCAAACAGGATTGGCAAGTGGCGGGAATCTTCACGAGTGGCGGCGGGATTGCCGAATCCGAGATCTGGACCGACGCGAAAGTATTGCAGGCCGCTTACAATCGCGGCGATAGCTTCCAATCCGTCTACGCCCGGCTGAGTTCCCCGGGGGCTTTTCAGGGGTTCAAGGATGCCCTGACCACCAATCCTCGGCTCAATGTTAAAGTTCTGCGGCAGTCCGATTACTACGCGGACCAATCAAGCTCCGTGACACGGCTTATTTCGACGCTCGGATTTTTGGTCGCCGCGCTCATGGCCGTCGGCGCGGTTTTTGGCGCGTTGAACACAATGTATAGCGCGGTGGCGACTCGGACGCGCGAGATCGCAACCTTGCGCGCGCTCGGTTTTGGCAGCGGACCGGTGGTGGCGTCCGTGATGTTCGAGTCGCTCTTCCTGGCTTTGGCGGGCGGCCTCCTGGGTGGCGCTATCGCCTACTTCTGTTTTAACGGATTTCGAACCTCGACATTGAACTGGCAGAGCTTCAGCCAAGTGACGTTTTCATTCGATGTGACGCCGCAGCTTCTGGCGCGAGGAATTGTCTGGGCCATCGTTATCGGATTTGTCGGCGGTCTTTTTCCCGCCGTCCGCGCGACTCGAATGCCAATCGCCACCGCCTTGCGGCAGATGTAGTCCGCGCCTGGATCTCCATCGTAGCGCAGATTTTTAATCTGCCGTATCGCAGGTTTTTAACCGGTTTTTAACCTGCTGATGATGGCTCTTCCCAGTGGCTAATGTTTGCAGATTGGAAATCTGCGATACGGCAGATTAAAAATCTGCGCTACTAGGATTTTAGTGCCGTCGTCGCCCCCAGACCCAGCCCGGAGGGCGAAAGAAAATAGCCCACCGATTTATCGGTGGGTGATGCGAGAGTAAAACCGAGTCCCGCCAGGGACGACAGAGAAGTGCTTTGCACGCCTCAAGTGTTCCTGAAAAGCATGGAATGGAGTATGTCAATCGCGATCTGGATTTAGTTACCTCCGCTCGCTCCGGTCTCGCATAGGATGACGAACCGTTCTGTCGTCCCTGCGGGACTCGTTTTATTCGTCTGCACCCCCACCCACCGATAAATCGGTGGGGTTTCGCCCTCCGGGCTGGGGGGCGGCAGAACCACTAGCAGCACACCGGGGCTTCAAATGGATTCTAATCTGCTCATGAAGATCTCCCGATAAGCAGGTTAAAAACGGATTAAAAATCTGCGCTACAACCGCGGTGGCTTCACACCTTCGAGCCTTTATGCAAACTGACTAAAGTGCCCGGCGATCACCGGCCGTCTGATCACCGCTGATGCCGCCGCATCTTTGTTCGCCGATGCTTGATTGACGCTTGCAGCAAGTCTTCCAAAGACCGCGAATTTCGTTTGCGTTCCGAAGCCAGCCGGCGTTGCAGCAGTGTCAAGACAGAGGCTTCCTCCGGCGACAGTGAATGCAGATGCCGCTTTAAATTCTGGCGCGCGGTCTGCGCCAGCACTTGGACCATAGTCCCGTCGATATAGGAATCCAGGACGAAGGGATGAATGTAACATTTGCGGCAGATGGCCGGTGTATTGCCCAGGCGCGCGGCCACGCTTTCGATGGCGCGCAGGATGTTTTTCTTCATTTGCGCCTGGGAATCGACCTCCTTCATTTCTTGCAAAGCAATAGCCGCCAAAACGGTCCCGGCCCAAGTCCGAAAATCTTTTGCGGTGAAATCGGCGCCGGCAATCTCGCGCAGGTACTCATTCACATCGGTCGAATCTATCTTTTGCCGCTGGCCCTCCTCATCGAGATATTGAAACAGTTCCTGGCCGGGTATGTCCTGGCAATTTTTAACAATGCTGGCAAGCCGCCGGTCCCTGATATCGACCGAGTGCGACTTGCCCGCCTTCCCTTTGAATTCGAAGTGGATAGTTTGCCCGGTTACATCCACATGATGATCTCGCATCGTTGTTAATCCATAGGAACGATTGGCGCGCACGTACTCTTCATTGCCGATGCGCACCAGGCCGGTCTCCAGAATTTTCACCACCGTGGCCAGCACCTTATGTTTGGGCAAACCCGGCAGGCGCAGATCGCGAGCGGCGCGGCGGCGAATTCGCGGCAGCACTTTGGCAAAGGCAATCATACGATTGTACTTTGTTTCATCGCGCACCTCGCGCCAGCGGCGATGGTACCGGTGTTGCTTTCGCCCTTTGGCGTCCCGTCCGGTGGCTTGCAGGTGGCCGTTGGCGCTCGAGCAAATCCAGACATCGCGCCAGGCCGGCGGGATCGCGAGGGACTTAATGCGCGCGATTTGGTCCGGGTCAGAAAGAGGTTTTCCTCCGGGCAAAACGTAGCGAAAATGTTTCCCGTGGGAAATGCGCGCGATCCCGGGTTGATCATCGCTCACGTAGGCAAGGCCAGCGACTTTCGCCGCGGCCATCGGATCAGCTAAAGCAACCAGCGCCTCCATTGGCATGGATCAATATCATCCAGGCGGCGGCAACCGCCAATCGGTGGTCCGGTTGATTTAAGGATCAGGGAAAGCGCAGCGTCAGACCTTCAACAGGGAGCGCGCCTCGGCCATGCCGGCGGCCGGCCGGCCGTACTCGCTCGCCGTCACTCGCGCCAAGGCGACCGCATACCGCCAGCGAAAGGCTGGGCGCGCCGCCGCGAATTCCTCGGAATTCGTCCGATAGAATTTTTCGGCGTGCAACGCGCCATCCTCGCTGATCGCATAACGGAGGAGCAGATCGAAAAGGGGACGCGCCGGATGGCCCAGTTCGCCATAACGGTGCACCAACGCGCTCGCGCGTGCTTGAAGATTCCCGCGGATGGCTTCTTCGGTCTCATCGAGGAGACCTTGGGCGGCGGTCGTTTTTGTCTGCGCGAGATGCCCTGCTAGCGGCAACGGATCCCAATGCAGGAAATCCCCGCCGCGCACCGTTCGATCCAGCGCCATTTGGTACGCGCCGAGAATGAGGCTGGCGTAGGTGTTTCGCGTGTTGCTTACCAGCGCCATGTTGCGCCAGGCATTGGCGGAATCACAGGCATGAACGCCGATTGAGTCTCCGTGAACCGTTCCCAACGGTTTGCCCGGGACTTCGTCGCGAGGGGTGCGGCCCATATCCCGCAAAACGAGTTGATTGGCCGCAAGCGTCACCGTTTCGCCCAACGCGACCGGTGAGATGCCTTCCGCCAAGGCGGCGGCCATGCTCGCCGCTGCTTGTTGCGGAGTCGATTTGAAGAGGGTCTGGCTGAACTGGTCGATCCAGGCATCGTCCGGTTTTCGGTCTCCCGGAGAACGCTCTAAAAGTTTGTATTCTTCGAGCATCTTGGGAAGCAAGGTGCGCGGCTCGTCCCAACCCGCAGGGTGCCCCCAGGACTCGGCTTTGACGCAGTACCGGACCGATTGGCGAAGAAGAGTATGGGCCTGTTCTTTGCCGATGAGACCGAGCAAATCCCACGCGCGATAAGGGAGCACGACTCGATGAACTTCGGTGTTATCCTGGACCGCCACGAGCAAATGATTGAACGCGTCCTCCGGACTTCGGGCGGCGAGGGCGGCGAACATCTGCTCGGCCTGATTGACATCTTTATGCCGCACGGCCGCGCGCAATTGTTCACCGCAACTCCCGTCAGGCTGGTTCGGGAGCGGTTGCACCGCATGAAGGACTTCGTCTTTCCGGCCGCCGCGTTCCTGGATGCGATTGGTATTGCGATACAGGACTTTGAACACCGGCAAAGGTTGCAGGTTCTCGGGCAGTTCGCGCGACATGTGCAACGCCGGGGCCAGAGCCATCATCGTATGGAACCCGACGTAGTCTTCGCCGCCAAAGGTGCGCGCGTTCGCGAGCGCGGCCGCGGCGGTTAATTGGCGAAGAGTGGTGCCGGAATGCAGTTGGCCGACCAGCGTGGGCAATAATTTGTCCACCGGCGTTTCCTGCATCAGGCAGACCAGGCGCTCGAGGGACCCGAACGTCAAAGCATCATTGGTCTCGTCGGCGAGAGCCGTGCTGAGGGCGAGTTCGCTGGCCACCTCATAACCAACAGTGGCAACCAGCATTCCGCGGCCGACATCGGCCAGGAATTCCCTGCGTGTCCGTGGCGTCGTCTTCATAAATAGAAATCCTTCCTGAGTTGGGCTTTTTGTAGCTAATCCAGTCATACGCCGATTCGGCGCTGGGTCAACCCTGAGTTTTTTGTGAGCGGCGGGAAGGGGGCAAGGCTGGGCGGCAGCTCAGCTACCGGGGAGGAGGCAGCTCGGATCGTTACAAAATATTTGCGGCCAGTTCGGCTAATTCGGAGCGTTCTCCTTTTTGCAGTTCAATGTGCGCCGCGATCGGTTGCGAGCGGAATTTGCTCACGATGTAATTAAAGCCGTTGGAACCGGAATCGACGTAGGGATTGTCAATCTGATAGGGATCGCCCGTGAATACGATCTTGGTCGCCTGCCCAACGCGGGTGACGATGGTCTTCACTTCGAGTGGCGTCAGGTTTTGAGCCTCATCAATCACCATGTACTGATGGGCGATGCTCCGGCCTCGAATGTAACTTAATGCCTCCACGACGATCACGCCGGAACGAATCAAATCGTTGCTCCGCCGATGTTCCTGACCCATGTTCAGATCTCCCAGCAATTCGAGCGTGTCATGGATAGGCTGCATCCATGGCGTTAGTTTCTCCTCGAGAGAGCCAGGGAGGAAGCCGAGTTCCTTGCCCATCGAAATCGTGGGGCGCGCCACCACGAGTCGCCGAAATTCGCGGTCCAGCACCGTGCGTTTGATTCCGGCCGCCATGGCCATCAATGTTTTGCCCGTGCCCGCCTTGCCCATCAGCGTGACGAGCTTGATCCGGTCGTCCAACAAAGCATCGAACGCGAAATGCTGTTCTCGATTGCGCGGTTTGATGCCCCAGACCCCTTCTTTGGAATCGATGATCGGGATTAGTTTCTTTCCCGTTGGATCGACTTTCGTCAGCACGGCACGTTTTGGATTTGTTTCGTCCAGCAGCGTGCAGTACTGATTCGCGCCGGACTTCACGCCGGAGGGCAGGTCCAATTCGCCATGGGCGCGCAAATGCACGATCTGATCGGAAGGCACCGTTTTTTCAAACATGCCCGTGTACAAATCCTTCAACAAAACACGGTCGGTCTCGTAGTCCTCCGCTTGCAACCCCAAGGCATCGGCCTTGATGCGGAGATTGATATCCTTGGTAACCAAAACCGTGGGCATCTGATTGGCCCGCTGAATGCCGAGCGCGAGCGCGACGATGCGGTTGTCGACATTTTCGTCGCCAAACGGGAGGACTAAATCCTTATCCTCGCGCCGCCGAAAAATGATGCGGAGAGTGCCGCCATTCTCGAGTTTCACTCCTTCACTCAGGCGTCCGGAGTTGCGCAAAGCATCCAGGGTGCGGGAAACGGTCCGGGCGTTTTGGCCCAAATCGGAAGATTGTTTTTTGAACCGGTCGATCTCTTCCAGGACCTCGATCGGAATCAGGACGTTGTTCTCTTTGAAATTGAGGAGCGAGTTCGGGTCATGAAGCAGGACGTTGGTGTCGAGAATGTAGTTTTTCACGTTGCGCCGAGGGGACCTTAAGCTCCTTTATGCGATTGTGCCACTCCTTCAAGCGCACATACGCGGAAGGAAGTTGATAATGGCCCGAATAAAGGAAATTTTCGAGCATGCCGAGCAGGTCGAAATCGACAAAGAGCGCGTGGTCCGAGAGGAGGAAGGGCTTTTCCGCAAGCATTTGTTCGCACGGAAGCAGGCGCTTCTCCAATTCGGCAAGCATTTCCTTTTGCTGGGCGGCCCAGATTTCGAGACAGCCTCGTCCAAATTTGCGCTCCTTGTGCCGGATGAATCCCAACCGCTGCGCCACCGGCACCATCTCCTGATAATAAACGTCATTCAGCCGGAAGGTCAGGTCCTCGATTTCGTTTTCGATGTACCGCCAGAGAATCGATTGGACACCCTCCCATTCTCTTGGGAAGAGGCCAAGTTGAAGCTTTTGGTCGAGATACTTTCCGACCACCTGGGAATCATTCCCGGTTTCGAACACGACCGTTTTGCCGTCGCGCACCACCGGAACCTGATAGTACCGTTGCTTGGTGATTTTCCAAATAAGGGTGCGGTCCGGATTGGGAATGTTATGGATCTTGAAGGAAACGCGGGCGTACTCGAGAATGTGCCGCTGCACCAGGCAGTACGGGCTCCACGGAAATTGAAATAGTTCCAGCATCGAATCCGGGACAAGGCTAAACGCGCCTACGCCAGCCTGACAAGAGAAATGGAGGATTGCAAATTCGCCGGGGTCCGCGTTTCATCCACGCAGTTTTTTATGGCTGGCCATTCCTCATCCATTTCCGTCGTCATTCCGCTCTACAATCATCGCGCCTACATCTACCGGGCGGTGGCCAGTGCCTATTGGCAACTCGGACCGAACGATGACATTATCGTCATTGATGATGGATCAACCGATGGCATCGACTTTTCCATCTTGGATTGTTTTCGCGACCGGATGCAACTCATTCGCAACGACGGCAACAAAGGTTGTTCCTATACGCGAAATGTGGCCTTGCTCAATTCGAAGGCCGAATGGATCAAGTTTCTGGATGCGGACGATATTTTGGCGCCATTCGCTTTGAACTGCATTCATCATCCCTGTCCTCCCATCGACGAATCCGTCCAGGTGATCACGGGAGGATGCCACCGCATGTGCAATGGGGTCTATCAGGACTATATCAACGGCGCCGATCTGAGCATCCGGTTGATCCGGCATTTCAATCCGATGCTCCCCAGCGCGACTTTTGTGCGGCGCCTGGCGTTAATGATGGTCGGATTTTTCGATGAACGCATCGACTTCGAAGAGGATTGGGACATGTGGCAGCGGTTGCACGAGCACTACGGTCACTTCGCTTTCCAAAAGGTCGACCAACCCATCTGTTATTATTGGATCGAAGCGCGCGAGCGCGAACAGAATTCGAAACAGCGGACGAAGATGGTGGATGGGATTCCCGTGCGGGAATATTTTCGCCGGCGGTACGGGGCCGCCCCGTGGGAAGCGCCGATGGCCTGATCGATTGATTGATTAAGCCTGACCCGAGTTTGAATCGATCCGATTGTAATGTCTAAGCTGCCCGCGGCTTTCCACGGCACGCCTGCGACGCCTATGTTCCCTATCTTACCCTACCCCAATTCACCGGCGCGCGCGCCCCGCTAAGGGCGCTGCGGATACACCGCGAGCAGTAAGGGTCCGTCAAGAAATAACATTTACAAGATGACGCGGGGATTTTGTCGGCCGGCAAGGCGCGAATGAGGCGCATATCCACGTGATCTGTAACGAGTGAGCAACGCCGCCAGACGCCAAAAGAACAAGTCAGGTTGTAAATGTTATTTCTTGACGGACCCTCAGCATGTTCAATCTTCACGCTTATTTAGACAGGGTGGATGGGATTCGTTTCACGCATTATTTTTTGCAGCTTCACAATCGTTTGCTTAGCTCAGCCTGGCTCGAGGCGAAGACCTCTTTGTGCAGCGAATTTCCGTGGCTATCCATGGTCACGACCGCCGGAAAATCCTGGACTTCCAATTCCCAAATCGCTTCGGGCGACCCGAATTCCTTGAGGAAATAGACATTGCGCACGCGGCGGATGCATTCGGCAAGGACTTGCGCGGCCCCACCGATGGCATGCAGATAAACGCATCCATGCTCGCGGCACGCCGCCAATGTTCGATCGCCCATTCCCCCTTTGCCGATCACCGCGCGAACTCCGAAATCGCGGATGATCTGCCCTTGGTACGGTTCTTCGCGAATGGACGTCGTTGGCCCCGCGGCCGTGACTTTCCAGCCCCCTTGTTCGTCCGGAATCACCACGGGACCGCAGTGATAAATAATGCCCTCGCGCAGATCCACGCCCGGAGGGAGCGCGCCGCCTTCGTGCAGGTACTTGTGCACCGCATCGCGGCCGGTGAAAACGATGCCAGTGATTTCCACCGCGTCGCCGACTTTGAGCGCGCGAATCTTTTCCTCGGTAAATGGCGTTTCCAATTTCATTTCCAGTTCCTCAATAAAGCCATTGCGCAATGCGGCCTTCGCCATCGAGCGCGACTCCTTGCCGCCGATAGGCCCAGCACATGTAACTGACGCTGACAAAAAACGACGCCGGCAAACGGTTGGCCACGCCGATCTTCACTCCCAGCAAGGTGGTCTTGCCCCCAAACCCCATTGGCCCAATCCCAAGTTCATTGGCGGTATTTAAAACGTCCTGTTCGAGCCGGTCCAATTCCTGGTTTGAATTCCGATCCGGAATGGTGCGGAGGAATTGTTGTTTGGAGAATTCGTAACCGGTGGCGCGATCTCCGCCAATGCAAACGCCAAGAATGCCCGGGCCGCATCCTTTTCCCTGGGCTTGGAGCACCGCATCCAAAATCACTTTGCGGCACCCATCCAAATCCCGATTGGCCTTCAACTTTTCATTTGGCAAGGAATATTGCGCGCCGACATTCTCGCAGCCACCGCCCTTGAGGATCAGTTTGACCTCGGTCTGTGGCGCCCGATGCTGATGGAAATGGACGGTGGGAGAACCGGGGCCGAGATTGGTGCCATCGTTGACGCCAGTGAGGGAATCGACAGAATTCTGGCGCAGGTACCCTTTGCGGGTGGCCTCGCGGACGGCCTCGCGCGCGGTTTCTTCAAAAGCGATTTGATCCAAGCCCGCGGGCGCGGCGACATAAAAAATAATGCTGCCTGTATCCTGGCAGATCGGTTGCGACTTTTGTTTGGCGAGTCCGATATTCTTTTCGATGATCTTCAGCGCCGATTCCGCGATGGTTCCCTTTTTCTCGTTCTCCAACGAGGTCAGGATGGCTTGTTGGACATCATCAGGAATCTCCGCGGACGTGCGCCGGATCAATTCGATCAATGAACTTTTGAGATCAGTCATAGATGTGCGCCTGCACGCTAAAGAGGCGCGCTGCCGGTGTCAAAGAGAAGTGATAAAGCGGGACATTCCCCTAAGACCGAGCGTGATGGCGATAGTGCGGGCTCATGCTTGCGCACCGATGCTGCGACAAGATAGTTTTCTGTGCCGCAGACTTCCAAGTCGGCAGAGCGTCCGGTTCCGCACGGGCAGCAGGTTTGGAAACCTCATTACTGCCCACCGACCATCCGGAGGGACGAGAGTACCGCGAGTCCCTGACTGGCCGAGCGATCCCAAATTACAAGAGGCGCCCTTATTTCAATGGCAGTGGGCCAAGCGCCCTGGCTCGTTAGAAAAGCCGCACTCCGATTCGGCATGGCGTTCTGTTCTGTCTAGCGCCTTGAATTATGCTGTCGTTCCAGGAACACTCGCGGCATGCCAGCGGCCATTCGGAGCGAGACCATATACGAGTTCGCTTTCCCCGTGACCGAAGTTTGGCCGGTCTTGAGCAAAACCGACACGTTGAACCGCTCCCTTGGCTTGCCTCCGGTGAAATATGAGGTCAAGCCGCTCCCTGGCGGAGGGACAGAGGTCATGGCGACCGCCCGCCTTCTCGGCAAGACGTTGCGCTGGCTCGAATTGCCTTTCGAATGGGTCGAACACGAGCATTATCACGTGCGGCGAATCTTTGAGGGCGGACCGATTGCGGAAGCATTCGGTGGGATGGAATTCGAATCCGCCGCGGAGAAAGGAATCACCCGGGTGCGAGTGCATTCATCGATCACGCCCCGAAATCTGGCGGGAGCGTTGCTGGCGCGAACCATCCTGGTTCCAAAAACGAATCGTGACATGACCGCGCTGATGGAGCATGTGCGGCAGTACCTGGCTCGTTCGGAACGGGTCGCCATGCCAAAATTGCCCCGCTCGCCCATCAACGACCAGGCGCTGGAACGGGGATTGGAGAAGCTGCGCGCCACCCAACCTTCGGAACTGCTGGCCTTGTTTGCGGAGCTATTGCGGGAATCGCCCGACCTGGATCTGGTGCACTTGCGTCCCTTCGCGGTCGCGCGGGGCTGGGGCGAGGATCGATGGCGGGTCCTGCGCTTATTTCTTCATGCCACGCGCGCTGGGTTGCTCGACCTGAGTTGGGAAGTTCTCTGCCCGAACTGCCGGACTCCTCCCGATAAATTGACCAATGCCCTCGCCGGCATCCATCGCACTGTTCACTGCGAAGCGTGCCAGATCAAATTCGACGCCGAATTCGATAAATCGGTCGAATTGAAGTTTGCGGTCAACCATGCGATCCGGCCTGGAGATCGTCAAATCTTTTGCCTTTCCGGTCCTGGAGCAAAGCCACATATCATCAGCCAGATAACGTTGCTCCCCGGCCAAAAACGTTCCTGGAAATTGCCTTCGATTCCCGCGCCGCACCGTTTGCGTTCGGGCCAGGTGGAATGCCCCCTCTTATTTCGCCCCGAAGAAGTGGCCGGCCGGGTTTTTGCGTGCCGCCGCGAAGCCTTTGTCGAGAGCGGAAAAATCGAGGGCGCAAAAGAGCAAATCATGGAGGTGATGAACCCTGGAACTTCCGCCGTGCATTTGGTCTTTGAACGCCAGGAATGGGACGAAGATGTCCTGACCGCGGCGCAAGCGACCAATTGGCAGGAATTCCGGGATTTGTTTGCCACGGAGGTAATTTCGCCCCACGAACAAATCACGATTGGCGAACAGATAATCCTGTTCACCGATTTGCGGGGGTCGACCGCGCTCTACTGCGGGATTGGCGATGCCCCCGCGTATGCCTTGGTTCGCGATCATTTTCTTATTTTGCAAAACGTGGTCCGAGAGCATCACGGCAGCGTGGTGAAAACGATCGGGGACGCGGTCATGGCCGTTTTCAGCCGGTTGCGGGAAGCCTTGCTGGCGGTGGAACAGATGCACCGGCAGGTGGGCAACGCACCCTCGCTGCAGAAGCGGTGTCTCAGCTTAAAGTCCAGTTTGCACGCGGGTCCATGCCTGGCGGTGAATGCGAATGACCGGCTCGATTTCTTTGGCACGACGATCAATTTGGCCGCGCGGATGGTGGATTGCTGCCAGGGAGGTGACGTCACCATTTCCGACGACCTGCTCGCGCGCCAGGAGACAAAAGACTTCCTGGGTGAGGTGAGTTGCCAGCCACAGCCGTTGGAAGTGCGCTTTCGCGGGTTCGACGCTCCACAAAAAGTGTGGCGAATTCCACTCATTAAGGCATAGAATCGAATTCCTCTTTTTTCTTTTCCCGCCCGTACTTGTGCTATACTGCGCGCCGAATGTTGTCTGTAGCGGTTCGGAAGTCTGGCGCAAGTTTCTCAAGGCGCAAATCTTGGCTATTCTTGCTGGTTTTCGCATGTACCACTCTCATGCTGGGCGGAATAGCGCCGGCGCGGGCTGATGGATTCCTGATTACGGAGTTCATGGCGGCGAACGCTTCCAGCGAAAAGGATGAAGACGGTGAATACAGCGATTGGATTGAGATTTACAATAGCGACTCTTCTTCGCCCTCGCTCGGTGGGTGGAGCCTCACCGATGATCCGGCCAATTTGAGAAAGTGGGTTTTTCCGTCGTTGAACCTCAATGCTCGCACTTACGCGTTGGTATTTGCCTCTGGAAAGAATCGGACCAACGCGCTCACCAAGTTGCACACCAATTTTAAACTGAGCCGCGAAGGGGGATATTTAGCGCTGGTCCGCCCGGACGGACAGCTCGCCAGCGTTTTTGCCTCGTATCCCGCGCAGCTCACCGATGTGTCGTTTGGGATCGGGGTGGCCAAAGACATGGAGTTGCTCCTCGGCGCTGATGCGCCCGCGCGTCTTTTGATTCCGAGCACTGCTGGGCTTACCGGTCTCGCATGGAGACAAGCGGCTTATGATGACAGCGCTTGGACGTCTGTCACGAATGGCGTTGGTTACGACCGCATTCCGGCGGGGCAAAAGGATTCGACAGAGCCACCGGCGCCCAACGGTGACGTGTCGAATCCGGGCGATTTGATCGTCGCGACTTCGCTAAATTCTCCCGCAGGGGAAGGAGTGGGAAACGCGATCGACAACGCCACGTCGACGAAATATCTGAATTTCGACAAACTCAATGCCGGGTTCACGATCACTCTGGGACGCGGTTCCTCGATCGTAAGCGGTATCCGTCTTACTTCGGCCAATGATGCTCCGGACCGTGACCCGACCAGTTTCGTTTTATCGGGATCCTTGGATGGCATTACGTTTACCGAGGTGGCACGCGGACCCGTGCCGGCTTTTGCCGCGCGCTTTACCGCTGTGCAGATCACGTTTTTTAACAACAACTCGTATCCCCAGTACCGATTGCTCTTTCCCACGGTGCAAAACGCGGGAAGCGCCGTCGCCATGCAGATCGCGGAAGTCGAATTTCTCGGTCAGGTGGGACCCCCGCCAAGGCCAATTTCGGATTTTGTCCGGAGCAACATCGAGCCGGTGCTCTTTGGGACGGGAAGGACGTCGGCCTACTTGCGATTTCCGTTCCAAGTCGCAGCCGGCGCGGCTTGGGATGATCTAAGTCTGCTGCTTCGTTACGATGACGGCATTGCCGTTTATTTGAATGGAGTGTTCGTGGCGCGGGCCAATACTCCGCCAAACCTCGAATTCGATGGGGTGGCCTCGACGAACCGGTTCCGCCGCGAAGCGATTCAGCAGCAGGTCTTTGATCTAAAACCATACGCGAATTTGTTCCGCGCCGGCACGAACATCCTGGCGGTTCAGGCGTGGAATGACCGGGCGGATAGCCCTGATTTTCTTGTCCAGGCGCAAATTGCCGCCACCCGGAACCGCAACTTGAGCCAAGTCTATCTGGATATTCCCACCCCACGGGCCGTCAATTCGTCCGGCAAGGAGAATATCGTCCCCGAGCCAGTCTTGAGCGAGAACCACGGCCTATTTGACCAGCCCTTCGATTTGGCAATCACGTGCGCGGGACCAAGTCCGACCATCCGTTACACCGTCGATGGAAGTCTTCCGACCGAGACGAATGGCTATTCCTATTCGGGACCGATCCATCTCGACCACACCACGATTCTCCGAGTGGCTGGTGTGAAAGAAGGATGGAGAACTTCCCGCGCGATCACCAAGACTTTCATTTTTCCCGCGGACGTCGCACGTCAGGACCGAGCGAGCGCGCTGGCGGCCGGTTTCCCGCCGACCTGGAATGGCCAAGTGGCTGATTATGGATTGGATTCGCGAGTGATCGGACCTGCGGACAGCTATGGAGGAAAGTACACTCGAACATTCACGAATGATTTGAAAACAATTCCCACCATGTCGATCGTGATGAAAACCGAAGACATGTTTGGGCCTTCGGGAATTTACGCCAACCCCCTCAATCGCGGTGCGACCTCGGAGCGCCCTGGTTCCATCGAAATGATTTATCCGGATGGCAAGCCGGGTTTTCAGGCGGACGCCGGTTTCCGCATTCAAGGCGGGGCATTCCGCAATTTTAGTCTGACTTTGAAGAAATCGTTTCGCGTCATTTTCCGCGGCAAATATGGCGATGCGACCTTGCACGAACCGCTCTTCGGCACGGAAGCCGCCGGCGAGATCAATAATTTCGTCCTGAGAGCGAATAGTAACGATGCTTGGCCTTACTTTGGGAGTTCGACTTTGTACGTCCGGGACACGTTTGCGATGGAAAGCATGCGGGCCATGGGCAGGGTCGCTTCGCACTGCGTGTTCGTTCATCTTTATATCAACGGCTTGTACTGGGGCTTGTACGCGCCGACGGAGCGCCCGGATGCGGCCTTTGCCGCCTCGTATTATGGCGGAGACAAAGCCGATTGGGACACGATCAATCAGGATTCCGTCCCCGACGGAAACGATCTCGCCTGGAAACGGATGCTCGCGATGCTGAGCCAGGATTTTACCAGTGACGTGCCCTATCAGCGCATTCAGGGAAACAATCCGGATGGCACGCGCAATCCGGCTTATGAAAATCTCTTGGATGTGGACGACATGATCGATTACCTCATCCTGAATTTTTATATCGGCAATAGCGACTGGCCGGGGCGGAACTGGTGGGCGGCCCGCGACCGAATCGATGGCGACGGTTTCAAGTTCCATCCGTGGGACAGCGAGACAGCCTTGGGGATAACAGGAGTGGACGCGAACATGCTGGGCGTCAACTCGGCGGTGGCCGCCCCGTACGCGGCTTTGAAAAAGAATGCGTCCTTCCGGCTCCGCTTTGCGGACCATGTGTACAAACATTTTTTCAATGGAGGCGCTTTCTACGTAAACCCGGCAGCCAGCGCCTGGAACCCGTCCGCGCCGGAAAACAATCGGCCGGCCGAGAGACTCTTTACGTTGAGCGAGCAGGTCAGGCGCGCCATTGTGGGCGAGAGCGCGCGCTGGGGAGATCAACTTCACCAAGGCCCGCCCTACACTCTGGATGAACATTGGCTAACGGCTCGCAATGCCTTGCTGTCCGGTTATTTTCCGCGCCGGTCGGCTAACGTCCTGCAACAGTTTCGCAACGCCGGGCTCTATCCAAAGACAGACGGCCCGGTCATGAACGTTCATGGTGGTAGGGTGGACCCCGGATTTATGCTGGCTTTGACCGCGGCGCAGGGGACGATTTATTACACCACAAACGGGACCGATCCGCGTTTCGTCACCACCGCACTGGTTTATAATGGCACAGTCGCACTTTCCAATTCGGTCAGCGTCAAAGCCCGCGTCTTAAATGCAGGCGAGTGGAGCGCCCTAAATGAAGCGGCTTTCACCGTCGGTAGGCCGGTGCTCGTCATTAGCGAAATCCACTACCATCCGGCCAAGCCGGATGCCGGGGAAAAGGCGGCCGGGTTTCAAGACGCCGATGATTTCGAGTTCCTTGAATTACATAACTCGGGCAACGCGGCTTACGACTTAACCGGGGTTGCTTTCACCGATGGGATTCAATTTGGTTTCACGAACGCCGCCATAAAACAGCTCGGCGCCGGGGCGTACGTGGTCCTTGTCCGCAATCAGGCCGCCTTCGAGAGGCGCTACGGCGCGGGCCTCCCAATGGCTGGCGAGTACCAGGGAAAACTCGACAACGCTGGCGAACGCGTGCGAGCCGTCAACGCGCGCGGCGAAGTGATTTTGGATGTCACCTACGGTGTCTCGACGCCCTGGCCGGCGGGGCCGGATGGTTTGGGGCCATCCTTGGAGTTTTTGGGAACCGGACCGGATTTGACGAACCCGGAAAACTGGCGAGAAAGCCTGCAGAGTGGAGGCTCCCCTGGAAGAGAAAACCCGCAGCCGCCGTTGTTGCTGGAGATTTTAGGCAGCGACGCCGGGGCAATCCGCGCCACATTTCGTGGCAAGAAAGGTTTTGGCTACACGGTCTATTCCACCGACACCCTCGCCAGCGGCAGTGTGTGGAGCATATTGCAAAAAGGAGAACCCTTGGCGGAGGATTCCTGGGTCAGCCTTGTCCTCGGCTCCGCGTCCAGTGGCAGAGCCCGGTTTTTCCGCATTTCCATTCCCTGAGCTTTTTTGTTTGCCTGAAGAAGCAAGAGGAGTCCGGCCACTTTTCAACGCGAGCTTTCCATCACATCCCGATTATGCTAGGAAGAAACCATGAAAACGCTGGACCAGAGCCTGCTGGAAACGGCCACGAAACGACTCGTGGCGGAATTTCAGCCCGAACAAGTCTGGCTTTACGGCTCGCACGCTTGGGGTAACCCGCACGATGACAGCGACGTTGACTTGCTCGTCGTCGTGCCGCACAGCGACGAGACGCCCATTCGTCGCTCGCAACGGGCGCACCGCTGTCTCCGTGGCCTGCGGATGCCCAAGGATGTTTTGGTCGAAACTCGGCAGGAGATTGACCGCGTCAAAGAAATCAACACCTCACTCGAGAACATCATCCTGAGCCGGGGGCGGAGGCTCTATGGCTAATGCGTCAGCTTTCGAAGCGAAGCCATTTACGGATTTGTCTTGAACCTGCTCCCGACAGGCGCGCGACCATAAAAAAACTGGACTGGGCTAGGCTCGGGTCATCAAAAGTAGGGATCAACGGCGGCCCGGTTAGTAGCCCTGCCAAAATCTCCCGAACTGGTTTTCAGGGGACGGCCCGATGGACTTGGCTAAACCTCATCCATACCCTCTGTGCCATTCGGGAGATGATTCCTGGAAGCAAAGACATGCATTGGATTTTTAGTTGGCAAGGGAGGGTAAAGACGGTCGTCCTGACGGCTATTTTTGTTATCTTCGCGCCTTGGCGGGCGGGCGCGATCGATCCGGCGGCGTTCGCGGTGGAGGTCTCCGCCGTGGTTCAAACATCTCCACCGCGAATCACTCTCCAATGGCCTGGCGATCCCTTCGCCCTTTCCTACCGTGTTTATCGCAAAGCCATTACGGCCACCTCCTGGGGAAACCCGGTGGCGGAGCTGCCGGGGAGCGCCACGTCCTACACGGATGCGTCCGTGCTGAACTTTTCGGCTTATGAATACCAGATCGAGGAACCCTTTTCCGGGGGCGGAACGGCGTATGGCTACATCTACGCGGGCCTGGCGACGCCCGCTGCTGGATTGCGGGGGAAAATCGTGCTGGTAGTGGAGAGCGCGGTGGCCGGACAGTTGGTCGGGGAATTGGCCCAGTTACAGCAGGATTTGACGGGCGATGGCTGGTACGTCTTGCGACACGACGTCAGCCGCGAAGATAGTCCGCGATACGTGAAATCAATCATCAAGGGAGAGTACGACGCGGACCCGGCGAATGTGAAATCCGTTTTTCTTTTTGGGCATGTGCCGGTCCCTTATTCCGGCGACCTGAACCCGGATATGCATCCGGGACACAAAGGAGCGTGGCCTGCGGATGCGTACTATGGGGACATGGACGGCAATTGGACCGATAATTCAGTTTACGAGGACCACTCGGAAGACCCGCGCAATTACAATACCCCGGGTGACGGCAAATTTGACCAATCCGATCTGCCTTCACCGGTCGAATTGGAGGTGGGCCGGGTGGATTTGTCCGATCTGCCCGCGTTCGCCCCAAAGACCGAAGTGGATTTGTTGCGCCAGTATCTGGTGAAAGACCACCGGTTTCGGCATAAACAATTCGAGGTGGAGCGCCGCGCTTTGGTGCGCGACAACTTTGGAGAAATCGATGGAGACGCTCCCGCCACGGACGCTTGGCGGAATTTTCCGACTTTTTTTGGCGTGTCAAATATTCGTGTGGCCGGTCCGGGACAGTTCTTTCCCATTCTGAACAACGCCGGTTACCTTTGGGCGTATGGTTGTGGAGGAGGAGCGGAGGATAAGGCTGACGGCGTGGGCTCGACAGCCGATTTTGCGCGCAATGATCCGAAAGCCGTCTTTCTGATTTTGCATGGCAGTTATTTTGGGGATTGGGATTTCGAGAATAATTTCCTTCGGGCGGCGCTGGCCACTCCTTCTTATTGCCTGGCCAGTTCGTGGGCGGGCTTGCCTCATTGGTTTCTGCACCATATGGCGCTCGGGGAGACGATTGGATTCAGCACCCGGCTGAATCAGAATAACGCCGGATTGTACCGAAATATGGAAAACCTCTCGGCGGGCCAGGTCCACATCTCGCTCATGGGGGACCCGACTTTGCGGATGCATGCCGTTACCCCGCCAGGGGCTTTGAGCGCGACTGCGGGCAACGGAGTGGTCCTCAATTGGGGCGCATCTCCCGAGGCCACGGAAGGTTACACTGTTTATAGAGCCGAAAGCCCAATGGGACCGTTCTCGCGGCTGAATCGGTCTTTGGTGACGGGGACGAGTTTCGCCGATGCCACGGCGCCGGCAGGTTCTTTGACGTATATGGTGCGGGCGATCAAATTGGAAAGCACGGCCAGCGGCACGTATCAAAACCCGAGCCAGGGGGTTTTCACCACTCTGACAGTTGGTGGAGGATCTTTGAGCACGGTTACGCTGGTGGTGGCGGACGGCAGCGCCGATGAGAACGGCGATCCCGGGACCTTCATCATCAGCCGCGGGGGGCCAGTGTCCGCGGCGCTTACCGTGAATTTCGCGCTGTCCGGCAGCGCCATTCCGGGCGTGGATTTTGAGGCCATCGGAAATCAGGTTATTCTGGCGGCCGGGCAATCAAGTGTCACCCTCACTGTTCGCCCCATGCACGATAATATCGTGGAAGGGGACGAATCCGTGAGTCTCGACCTGACCTCGGGAAATTATTCGATTGGCGCCCAGAATAGGGCCACCGTTGTTATCCATGACGTGGCGCCCGCGCCTCCTCCGGCGACGATTCTTTCGATCCAGCCATCAGCCAATGGCTCGGCCACGCTCAGGTTCAATGGCGCGGCCGGACGCTCCTATCGGGTCGAAGCAGCGGCTGATTTATTGAACTGGTCGGTGCTCCACGTGGGAACGGCAAATTCCAATTCCCTCATTGAATATATCGATTCCGGAGCGGCGGGAGCGGGAGTTCGCTTCTATCGCGTGGTTTGGCAATAGCCTGCCGCTTCGCCCTCGGCGGACCTCTGGCCCTCGCATGCCCGACGCCCTCCGCGCTCGGTGGAAACGACTCCAAATTCCTGTTTACACGCGAGGCGAGGTTGTTACTATCCGGACCTCACGCCGCGCGCGAAATGAAAAAAATTGAGGCCATAATCAAACCGTTCAAAGTGGTCGAGGTCAAAGATGCCCTGGCAGAGCTAGGCGTCCAAGGCATGACCGTTTGCGAGGTGAAAGGCTTTGGCCGTCAAAAAGGCCATACGGAAATTTATCGCGGCAGTGAGTACGTCGTCGATTTTCTGCCCAAGATAAAATTGGAAATCGTCCTGGCGGACAACCAGGTCGCGGCCGCCGTCCAAGCAATTATCGCGGCGGCAAAAACGGGCAAGATTGGCGACGGCAAAGTTTTTGTCAGCCGGATCGAGAACGCAATTCGCATTCGAACTGGCGAAACAGGCGATCAGGCTGTGTAAGCCGCCCGACCCGCCATTCATGAGTCGATTTCCCTTTCTGCGCCGGGATTCAGTCAGGGATTTTTGTTCGAACCCAATAATCAACAACTAAAGAATGAGCACCCCAAAAAATGTGAGTGGAGCAAAAAACGTCATTGAGACGGCCAAAAAACAAGGCGTCAAAATGGTCGACGTCAAATTCGTCGATACGTTCGGGACTTGGCAGCACTTCAGCGTGCCGGTGTCCGAGTTGACCGAGGATGTCTTCGAGGAAGGATTTGGTTTTGATGGATCGTCCATCCGCGGATGGAAAAGCATTGAAGCGAGCGACATGCTGGCGATGCCCGACCCCGCGACGGCATTTATCGATCCGTTCTGCACCGTCCCGACGCTCAGTTTAACCTGCACGATCGCGGAGACAGGCACCAAAGAGGCTTACAATCGCGATCCACGTGGCATTGCCCAGCGCGGCGAAAAGTACCTTTTGACCACCGGACTGGCGGATACGGCCGTGTTCGGTCCCGAAGCGGAGTTTTTCATTTTCGATAACGTCCAGTTCGACCACAAGAGCAACGGGACATTTTACTCGGTGGATTCGGAGGAAGCGGTTTGGAACACCGGACGCGATGAAATGCCGAATCTTGGCTATAAAATTCGCTATAAAGAAGGGTACTTCCCGGTAGCGCCCACGGATACGCAGCAGGACATCCGCACGGAAATGTCGCTGGTCATGGAATCGCTGGGCATTCGCGTGGAACGGCAGCACCATGAAGTAGCGACGGCCGGGCAGGCGGAAATCGATTTCCGTTTCGATACGCTGGTCCGCACCGCCGACAATATGATGTTGTACAAGTACATCATCAAAAATGTGGCGCGCAAGCATGGCAAGACGGTGACTTTCATGCCAAAACCGCTCTACGGCGACAATGGATCGGGCATGCACACGCACCAGTCGCTCTGGAAGAAGGGCAAGCCGCTCTTCGCGGGCAATGAATACGCAGGCCTTTCCCAGATGGCCCTCTATTATATTGGCGGCATTCTCAAGCATGCCAAGGCCCTTTGTGCCATTTGCAATCCCACGACTAACTCGTACAAACGCCTGGTGCCAGGGTATGAGGCGCCGGTCAATCTGGCCTACAGCGCGCGAAATCGCAGTGCGGCCATTCGCATTCCGACGTTCAGCGAGAATCCGAAGGCCCTTTCCAGCACAGTGGGATCCGAAGCTTGGAATTCACGTGACTTGAAGTCGCGGC